>Ga0114957_1003780_pt1 | contig 13421 bp, 9 predicted proteins | sample BantaG_FD_87175 | JGI IMG/M metagenome (GOLD analysis project Ga0114957, IMG submission 87175) | Marine algal microbial communities from Bantry Bay, Ireland - BantryBay_4 metaG | ecosystem: Host-associated > Algae > Red algae > Unclassified | place: Bantry Bay, Ireland | collected 2014-11-21 | reverse complement strand
TCATATTGTTTAATTTATAGTGTTTATTCTACTAGGGTAGACAGTAGGTAAGGAAGAAAAGGTTGGGTAGGAACTAAAATTTTATTCTATAAGGACATGTATTTTATCGAGATAAGGATGATCACAATATTTTTTTTCTAATTGAAAAATATATGTTTTAGTTTCTTCACAATAGAGATCCTCATTTTTGCATAGTAGTACATACATATTAGCAAGCTCTACATGATGATAAATAGCTTTAGGAAATAGTTTATTAGCCAATTCGAATTCATAATGTGCAGAACTGAATTTATTCTTTTCTGTTGCAATTTTTCCGGCTCTAAGTAGAAAATGATAGGCTTCAAATTTTTCTTTACGAGCATGTTCAATGTAAAACTTTCTTGTTGCTGGATAATTATTAAAATGGGGATTATCAAAGACTGCAATAAGAATGATAAAAAAAATAAGGGCAAAGGAGCACAAGGCTATAATAATGTGGCTATAATTTTCATCCTTTGTACGATTACGCATGAGTAGAGCTAGCCTTGCATAGTCTTTATTAGGAGGAAAGCGGAGTTCCCATTTTTTAGTAGGGTATGCTTCTATAGGAGCATTAATAGGTTTTCTATCTAGTTTAAAAAATCGTTTTGGCCATTGCCGATAGATCCATTTTTGAAGGCCTAGTCCCATATAACCTGCCATAGACTTTGTTTTAGATTCCTATAGTAGATAGGACTATTTATAATAAGAATCTAAAATGATCGACTAATAAGGATGAGAATCAGATGGAATTATAATTACATAGAATCGTTTGCTATAATGCTTTCAATCTTAAATACATTGAAAAATTTGCTCACGCAATAAGTCGTATCTTACCAAAGATTTAAATTTCGTCGGTCTCTATTTTACTTCCTAGACGCTTGCTGAGTTTTGATGTTTCAAAAAAGACAATGCAGGCTTTATGGATAGACAAACCTATACCCTAGAAACGTACAAACTTTTTTCGGAGAGCCTGATCTGGCAAATTAATCGCGACTATTACGAACAATTAGGATTAGAAGCCTGGCGTAGAGGAGTGGTACCTCATCATATGACTAGTAACGCTCGAGTCGGTAAAACGTATGCTGAGCTAATTATCGGTTTCCTAAAAGATTTAGTTTCTCAAGGATCGGCGGAAGAGATAGTTTATATTATAGAGTTAGGAGCAGGACATGGAAGACTCGGTTATCATATTTTGAAATACTTAGATCATCTAACGGAAGCTATGGAAATACAGTTACCGCCATACTGTTATATCCTGAGTGATGTGGTAGAAAAGGATTTAGATTTTTTTAAAAACCATCCGCAATTACAAGATTATTACCAACAAGGGAAATTAGACTATGCTTATTTTGATGCAGTGGAGACGGATGAAATCTATTTGCGCTACGCAGATAAAACCATCTCTAAAAAAGAGTTAAATCAGCCTATTATAGCAATCGCAAATTATTTTTTTGATTCTATTCCGACCGATGCTTTTTTGTTACAAGAGGATGAAATTGCGTCTTGTTCTATTGCGCTGGATTGTAAAATTGATCCGAGTGGAGTGGATGCTTCTGCTCTAATAGAAAATTTAGAACTTTCTTATCGTAACGAAATTGTAAAAGACTCTTTTTATAACGATCCTATTTTAAATGAAATATTAGAAGAATACAAGACTAAAGGATTAAATACGCATCTATTTTTACCTGTTACAGCCATTCGATGCTTACAAAACCTAGCTCAGTTATCAGATAAGGGATTGATGGTAATTACTATGGACAAAGGTTTCCATGAATTAAGACATTTAGATTCTAGAGCGCAACCAGAAGTTATTTCACATGGTAGCTTTTCGCTGTGGGTTAATTATCATGCTCTGGAATCCTATTGTTCTAAAATGGGAGGACGCAGTCTTTTTCCTAGTTCGTCTACCTTCCATATGGAAACGGCCTGTTTGTTATTATTACCTAAAGAAGAAAAATATCTAAACACTTATGCCGCTTATGAACTTGGGGTAAATGACTTTGGTCCTGATGATTTTAATACAATTAAAAAAATGGCTTTCGCCAATGTTGATAATTTAAAGCTGATCGATCTCATTGCGGTATTCCGTATGAGCGCTTATGATAGTAATGTATTTTTTAAATTCTTAAATAGACTAAAAGAATTGACTAAATCGATAACTCATGAAGAAAGAGAAAGACTGGGACAGGTGTTACGACAGATAGGACATTATTATTTTAATATCGGCGAACCCCAAGATATGGGATATGCCTTAGGTGGACTGTTTTATGATTTAGGGTATTATGAAGATGCCTTAGTCCATTTACAATATTCTGAAAATCATTTTGGTCCTCAAGTAGACACATATTATAATCGAATTTTGGTCTATTACCAATTGCGTTTGGATGCAGAATTCTTGAGCACATTAAAAAAGGCAAAAGAACAATTTCCTAATGATTCCCAATTAGCAGTACTAGATAAATTAGATTTAGGTGCTGTTTAATAATTTAAAATTAAAGGACATCTAAAAAACTCTCAAAACCGGATAGCGCTGAAAGGTTTTTTCATAGTAAGGACTATTTTCATAAATATAAGTGAGCTGTGCTGATCCGCTTTCGGCAAAGGCGGTATCTTCTTTTTTCTTTTTCTCAAATGCCTTTTTAAGCTTTCGATTTTTTTTGAGAATTTCTTCTGCAAGCTCTTCAAAAACATACGGGGAATAATATTCTTTTTGCATCAGTATCCCGTCAAAGAAATTCCATGCAAAGAAAGAATCAGGACCCTGTGGTTCTAGTGTTTCTACGATATATCTTTTTTTAGGTTGGTCTGTTTTTACAATGACATCTCCTTTGTAAAATTGTTGTTTGATACTAAACGATTCTACCTCTACCTCTCGGTGTAAAAAATGCCCTTCATATGGTCTAGGGGAAGAAGTATAATCTGTTATGTAATAGGTATCTCCTCTGATCACCGAGTCTTTTTTAATGACTTCCATTGTTACATTATTCCATTCTAATCGTTGGATGACATTGGCGTAAGCCTGAGGAATGATATATTGCTTAGGTGTGGTAACGGATGTACTTGCTTTGTAGGTGTTATAGAAAGGAATTTCTTTATTATACTTTTTAGAAGTGTCGTAATATAATCTGGAATGACCGGTTACTTTACTTTCCTTATAACCTGCCTCAAAACCTTTAAATTTTATTTTTTCCGACTTATCTCGATCCATCGTCCAGTTAATATCTAGATTCTTTGCTTTTTGATTTTGGTTCAGTGCTTTCGTTTTTGCCCTGGCAATTTTAAGATTATTGACAGACATATGCTGGATCATGGATTCCATAAAAGCATAGGTGCTCCACACTCGGTCTTTATATGGTTTAAGCATATGTGTTTCTGGCATAAAGGAAATGACATTATGCAATGCACCGTAACCGGAAGAGTATCTCGGTAAATCTAGAAAACCAGCTATTCCTTCATCTGGTGTTTCTCTAGCATAAACGTAAGGAGTCATTTCCCATTTCTTCTTTTTCATTTTTTTATAGAGATCCGGTAGCATCTCTTTTTCTAAATAACTGCCTAGTGCTTTGCTTAGTTTATCTTTTTGAGTAGCGATTAACGTCATGGTGTATTGGTAGTCAGCACCATTAGAAGTGTGGTTATCTATAAATACGGTAGGCTCCCATTTGTTAAATAGTAGATTAAAAGATTTTGCATTTTTGCTATCGCATTTTACAAAGTCTCTATTGAGGTCTAGGTTCTGTGCATTACCTCTAAATCCATAAGCCTCTGGTCCATCCTGATTAGCTCTACTTGTGCTACTTCGATTTAAACAACCTCCGATATTATAAACAGGAATGATAACAATCACCGTTTCTTTTAGAAGACTATTTTTTATTTTTCCATTTGCAATATCTCGAGCTAGCATCATCGAGGCATCGATACCACATGGTTCGCCGGGATGGATTCCATTATTAATGAAGAGAACATTTTTTCCAGATTTTTTAATGGATTCTGGATCAAATATTTTATTGGTTGATATAATTACTTCATGGAGTGGTTTTCCTATATCTGTTTTACCAAATTCATTTACTTGAATTATATCTGATGCGTTGTTAAGCTTAGAATAGAATTGTACTATTTCCTTGTACGTAGCGCTATAGTTTTTCTTAGATTCAAAAGGAGTTTTCAATTTATTATTAGAGGGCATACTTTCTTGTTTAGTTGTTTTGCAGGAAAAGATCAAAAACAGGATAGTGATTATAAAAAACTTGTTCCGCATGTAAAAGAAATTTCATGCAATATAAGATAGTGTATCGGTAGATTAATCTTTTGTTAAATGAATAGCTAAAGATTGTGTATGCATGTAACTGTGGCTTAAATTTGTGGTATGAAGAAATATATTATCCTTTTATTAGTATTTGGAATCATGTCCTGTGGAGATGATGATCCAGATACTCCAGTTTGTATCGAAGAAGAATTAACCTTATTTCAAAACTCAGACATATGTGCAGGAGATAATCTGGCTAGTTGGGAATTTGATGGAGAGACGGTTTATTGTTTTGCGGACGGAAATTGTGACAATACAACGGGCTCAGCTAGAATTTATGATGCAAATTGTACTTTGATATGTACGATGGGTGGAACGCTAGGACTTACGACATGTAATGGATTAGAATGGCTGACTAATGCTTCTAATGAGCAAACTATCTGGCGTAAAGAAAATTAATAAAAACATTTCATTGGCATTTTCAGAAGTGATCTAATCGGATTGAGATGTTAATCCGGTAGAGATTTTAAAACTTTAACGTTTTTCCTGCTATAAATATATTTTTATATATGTAATTTTATTCTAATACGTATTCTACCTACTTTAGGTTGGGGTACTAGACTAAAACACATATATGGAAACTACATCAAGTCTTAGCAGGCTACTGCTAGCTACTATCTTTTTATTTTCTTTTACCATCGTCAAAGCTGAAGAAGAGGCCATTTTTGCCATCTATTGTCCGGATGATGTGTACGTCTCATGCGAAGATGAAATATGGGATTTATCCATTTATGGAGACGCCTATGTTCAGACCTATAATGGTACTGCCTCAGCTGGAACACCTACTGAGACATGGGCTTTAAATAATTGCGATGTTGGACATATATATCGTACCTGGACAGTAGAAGATTACCAGTGGAATGTACATACATGTACACAAGTAATTTTCGTGAGTAGTTCTGGAGGATTTTCTGAGTCAGATATAAATTGGCCAGAAGATGTTGAATTATTTGGGTGTGACCCAGATACAGATCCACACTCTTTTCCTCCAGGTCAAGGTTTTCCAACTTATGCAGAACCTGCTTGTTCTAATATTGCAGTAGGTTATACGGATCAGGTTTTTCACTTTAGTGGAACATGTGATAAGATATTTAGAAAATGGACTGTAATAGACTGGTGTCAGTCACCTTATGGAAGTAAAGAATCAGTGCAATTTACCTATCTACAAAAAATCAAAATTAGCGATTCTAGTGAACCCGTGTACTTGTGTACTCAGCAAATAGAAGTAGCTTCTCATAATTGTACCAATGGTGAGGTAATACATCCTCCTTTAGAAGTAACACCATCAGAATGTGGAGGTACTTATGAAATAACTAATAATTCCCCCTTTGCTTATTATAATGGAGCGGATCTTTCTGGGATTTACCCGATCGGAACGACTAATGTTCAGTATACAATAAAGTACGGATGTGGTTATAAAAAATATTGTAATGTACATGTGGTTGTAAATAATGCAGCCGCACCAGTACCTTACTGTTTGTATGAAGTGGTTACCACCCTCATGCCGGTAGATGAAGATGGAGATGGAATTCCTGAAGATGGTATGGTAGGTATCTGGGCAAAAGATCTAGACTTAGGTTCTTATAGTCCATGTGGTTTTCACGTTACTCCATCGTTTTCCCCTGATTCGATTGTAATGAATATGCATTTTACATGTGCGGAAGTAGGAATAAATTATGTAAATATTTACTATCACGATTCTCAAGGAAATGTTTCATTTTGTTCGGTAAGAATTCATATACAAAACAACGGAGCAAATATACCAGACTGTCAGCCTGTAGATCCTAATGCCATAGAATACGGATCTATTTCTGGAAGAGTAAGTGATGTTTTTGACAATGAGGTAGAAGCCTTAAGTATAGAATGTTTAAATGAATTTATAGATACCGAGATTATTACCACGGTAGATACGACCATCACTCAAGTGGTTATCGATAGTTTTTATAATGCAGCCGGTTATCTAATTTATCATATGGAAGAGGTGGTGGAAATCACAGAAACACATGATACCATATATAATGAATATAGAGATTTACAATCTGTAATTACGATAGCCGATGGGACATACATGTTTGATAGTGTAGAAATGCATAATGATTATATGATCTCTGGTCCTAATTTACAGATGCCTGCAAATAAACTGGAAGTGTGTGATTTAGAAATTTTACGAGATCATATTACAGGAGTACAATTAATTACAGATCCTTATTTACTATTAGCAGCAGATATTGATGATAATAATCGAGTAGATTTTGATGATTTTAAACATCTACTTTATTTATTAACAGGAACGATTGATGAACTGCCTACAGATCGTGAAGTGCTATTAATTCCAGCTGATTTAGTCCTGTCCGATCCTTTAAATCAAGATCTTAATCAATACATAGAGTACTCAGATTTAGATACCTCCATGTACGAATCTAATTTTATTTATATCGTAAAAGGAAATCTATGTAACGAGTCATTTGGCTCAACAACTCAAAGTGAAGAAACCATGAATATACTTACCAGCATTGCCGACAAACTACCGGTTGTTTTTAGGACTAAATTAGAAAAAGAAAATCCTTCTATTTTTAGTAAGCCAGCTGAGTTTGCGGTATATCCAAATCCGTTTAAAAACCAATTTGCTTTTAGTATAAATAATCCTTCAAACCAAGTGGTTACATGGGTGATTTATGATACCAATGGAAAGCAGATTTTAAATGGTAATAATTACATGGAACGAGGATTCCATACCGTTGAAGTAGAATTAAACGATTATCCATCTGGTGTTTATTTTTATCAGATGACAGCGGGTCAGTCAGAGAGTCATGGAAAAGTAATAAAGAAATAGAATAAGGTTTTAAGACGCAATTTATTTAAAAGGGATTTGCTTGATAGCGGTCCCTTTTTTTTATTTGAACTATCTCATTGAAGAAAATCAAGAACGTGGAGTTTTTCTTTATGTATAAATGAGACAAATTAAAAAAGTAGGCAAAATTAGTCCATCCTAAAATCAAACTAATCCTGATACCTACAAATGATACCAATTGTCTGATCCTTAAAATCATTATACCTTCAAGCCGTTAATCCTTTTTACTTTTTTATTCATATCGCAGCGATTCGATAGGATCTAATCTAGAAGCTTTCATAGCGGGATAAAGTCCAGAAACCACTCCGACGAATACACAAACTATGATTCCTAAAAATATCCAGTTCCAAGGGACTACAAACTGACCTCCTAAAAAGACGGACAAGATTAAACCGAGACATATTCCAAAAAAGATTCCTAATAAGCCACCTAGCTGAGTAATAACGATGGCCTCAGTTAGAAACTGAATCAATATGTTATTTTTTGTTGCCCCTAATGCTTTTCTTACTCCGATTTCTCTGGTTCGTTCGGTTACAGAGACGAGCATAATATTCATTAAACCTATGGCGGCTCCTAGCAATGTCATCAGGGCTATAGCAATCGTTCCTAATCGGAGTTCAGTCGTAATGTCTTTAAGAATTTCTAAGATACCATCCGATTTTCGGATGATAAAATCGTTGTCTTCTGCCGCAGATAAGCTTCTAATATTCCGCATCGTTCCTATAGCCGTAGATACCGCATCCTCTATTTGCGGAGCGTTGGCAACAGCAGTAGTCAATGAATAATTAGATTTTGCAGTTCCATAGATCGATTTTGCTTTTAGGAGAGGAATAAAAACTCTAGAATCATTAGAACCGCCACCACTAGATCCTTTTTGTTTTAGGGTTCCGATGATCTTATACTTTGCGTTACCAATATTCATAAACTCACCGATGGCCTTCTCATGATTACTATTAAAGAGGACCTTAACCACGTCACTCCCTAGGATAACCCTGTTATTGCCATTATCTATTTCTGTCTTGGAAAAATTTCTTCCTTCTTCTATCTCATATGCCGTAACAAAGAAATAATTATCATCTACGCCTACGACCCTATAAGTGGGATTGGTTTTTTCGTCTTTATATTTAAACGTGGCAGAGTTAGTACAAAAGATATCTATCGCCACTCTAGCTCCACCATAATTATATCTTTCTTTAAATTCCATAGCCTCTTTAAAGGAGATCGGTTCTGCACGTTTTGTTTGTCTACCGTCACGATTACTTTTAATGTTTTCACGCTTAGGATATATGCTAAATGAGTTAGCACCTAAACGATTAAAATTATCACTCATGGAAAATAATAGGGTATCAATAGCCGTAAGGATGCCGACTAGACAAGTGATACCCACCGTAATGATAAGCATCGTCAGTAATGATCTAAGAAAGTTAGATTTTACTGATAGAAAGGCCACTTTTATATTTTCTAAAAAATTCAATGCTTCATTTTAGATGACGGAAAGATAAACGGATTATCTCAAATCAAAGTGATCTATTAGAGAGAGGCTATCAATCTTTCGATAAACGTAGATATTATAGCTTTAAATGTTCGGTTATTTTATGTTCCAAGATTTTTCTAATGGGTTCAGAGGCCGCTATGACTTGCTTCCCGTTAGAAAAAGATTTGCCACCGCTGTAGTCAGTCACTGATCCTCCAGCTTCTAGTACGATTAATGCTCCTGCTGCCACATCCCATGGATTTAAATTTCCTTCATAATAACCTTGAATGATACCATCCGCCACATAGCAGAGATCTAGTGAGGCTGATCCAAATCTTCTAATTCCTCGAGAGTAAGTAAGAATATATTTCAATACACTTAAATATTGATCCACTTCATACGCATTGGTATAAGGAAACCCGGTAGCAAAGATTGACTCTTTAAAGGGTTTATCGCTTACGCGAATTGGATCGTTGTTTTTATAAGATCCTTTTCCTTTTATAGCATGGTATTGATGATCTGGAATCACATCATGGACGATACCTATGACGATTTCTTCTTTTACTTTTAAAGCTACGCTTACCGCAAAAATAGGAACGTTGTGGAGAAAATTTGTAGTCCCATCTAATGGATCAATAATCCAAACCACTTCATCATTTTGATTTTGTGATATAGTCTTTTCTTCTGTTAGAAATCCGGAATTGGGTAATATTTCTAACAGTCCTTTAGTTAATATTTTTTCTGCCTCTCGATCTACATAACTTACGAGACTATTCTTTTCTTTAGATATGATTTCTTTAGAATCTACTTGTCCAAAATTAGCCTTGATAAATAAAGCCGCTTCCCTAACCACTAAGGATGCTTTCTCTAATATTTTTTGATGTTCCATAAGAAAGAAAAAGGAGCTCAAATTTATTTTGAACTCCTCAATTTATATTTTTTATATCAATCGGGTTATCCCATTTCTGCTACTACCTCCGTCACTTCGGGAACCATTCTTTTAAGCATTCCTTCGATTCCAGCTTTTAGGGTTACAGAAGAGGAAGGACATCCACTACATGACCCTTGTAATTCTACAGTTACCACTCCTTTATCAAAAGATTTAAATTCTATATTACCTCCATCCATTTCTACGGCTGGTTTGACATAAGTATCGATTAATTCCTTGATCTTTTTTACTAGAGCTGCTTCTTCTCCTGTGTATTCATAACCTACTCCTTTTTCTGCTTCTATTTTTTCCATGGCTTCGGCAAAACCATCGGTAAGAATCACTTTACCATCTTGAACATAATTCTTTATATACTCCTTGAGTTTAAGCATTACATCTTCCCAGTTGTAATTAAACTCTTTTGTTATGGTGACAAAGTTGTTGCAGATATAAACTCCTTTTACATAAGGAAATTCAAATAAAGATGTAGCGATCGGAGACCACTCTTTAGCTAACTCCGCTTCTCTAAAATCTGCAGTTCCTTTATATAGCATTCTATTAGTAACAAATTTAAGCGACTCCGGGTTAGGGGTTTGCTCTGTGTAGATCATTACTGGGTTTTTAACAGCTGTTTCCATTGTTTATAATTTTGCAATTGCAAAGGTATAACATTTAGGAGAATAGAATGTTTTGAAGTGGAAGAGGTTTATTAGATGACCATTTCTTTGTAAGGAATCACAGTGGTTAATCCTTTTGATGCAAAGTATTCTTCTGTTTCTTCCTTTGATTTATTAGAGGTAGCTAGAACAAAGTCTCCACCCCATGCACCTAATGACTTGACACATCCCCAGTAATCAGAAAATTTTTCGGTAAAAGCCTTAGGTAAATTTAACGCAGAAGAAATGATATCCTCATGTTGACAAAGTAATTTTTCAAAACTCTCAAAAGAAGTTGCCTTCATTATTTTCTCTGTGATTTCAGAAATTTGATTAGAGAGTTCTTTTTTGTTTTTTACCTGCTTTAAATAGTATTTAATTTGGTCAGTCGTATTTTGCTTACGACCTAAATGGACAAAAAATAATTTATCCTGAAATGTAGGATTGTAATCTATGGGTGTGTAGTTAATAGCATCATCGTCACTTTGGAAAACGATAGGACCATCAGCCCCAGCACAAGCGACATCATAACCTGAGCCATTACTATTTTTCATCGATAACATTAGCGGATGGACATCAGCCCATTCTGCAATCAGATAGATTAATGTAGAGCTAGACCCTAATCCCCAGTCTCGCGGAAAGCCTAACTGAGTTTCTACCTTAAAGCCATTCCATTTAGAGAGGAATTCAGAATTAAGCCTCACTGCATTTTTTAATAATTTTCTTAGTCTTTCGGAGACCTCCTCATCGGAAGTAGAAATAGGAGAAAAATCCATCAGAGAAATCGTGGACTTAAACCAGGTATTACCTTCGTGATCTAGAGACTCCCACACAAGATCAGAACCTCTTGTTTTTTTTACAGCCATAGTTTGACCTAGCTTGGTGGGTAAAGCCAAAGCTTTGGCACCATCTAGAACTGCATATTCGCCAGTAAGGAGAAGTTTTCCGTTGGCTTTGTATGTTACTTTTGTCACCTTGATTTTCTGATCAGAGCATGAAGATAAAAATAGGAAAGTATATATATGTTAAAGTTTAATGGATTCTTTAAAACTAAAATTTACCGTTACAAATTTCTAGTATTGAAATCTCAAACTAAAAAAAGATGATTCGAATAAAAGTCTGATTATTTAATTGCCATCCCTCGTAAGATAACCCATTTATCTTGTAAGATAAACAGACCTGTTACGAACTAATTCTCTGTAAAATGGATCCTTGAGATCTTTAATAAATCTTATCGACTCTCCCGTAGATTTCATTTCTGGTCCTAGCTGTTTATCTACATTTGGAAATTTATCAAATGAGAAAGCGGGAACTTTTATTGCAAACCCATCTAGCTTTTTATTGATATCAAAATCAGAAAGTTTTTTAGAACCCATCATAACATGAGTTGCGATATTAAGATACGGAACTTCATAGGCCTTTGCGATAAAAGGGGTTGTTCTAGAGGCTCGAGGATTCGCCTCGATCACAAAAACATTATCATCTTTTATTGCAAATTGTATATTGATCAATCCCTTGATTTTTAAAGCAAACGCAAGTTTACGAGTATACTCTTTCATCTTCTCGATCGCTTGATCAGAAAGGCTAAAAGTCGGTAACATTGCAGAGCTATCTCCAGAATGAATTCCAGCGGGCTCGATATGTTCCATAATGCCCATGATATGTACATCTTCTCCATCACAGATGGCATCGATTTCTGCTTCTTTTGCTCTCTCTAAAAATTGATCTATCAGTACTTTATTATTAGGCATATGTTTAAAAATAGAAAGTACATGTCTCTCTAATTCTTCATCATTTATAACGATACGCATACGCTGTCCTCCGAGTACATAAGAGGGTCTTACCAATACTGGATAATTTACTTCTTTTGCAACATCTAGTGCTTCATCTGCATTATCGGCCGTTCCAAATTTTGGATAAGGAATACCTAAATCTTTAAGCATATTAGAGAAGCGACCTCTATCCTCAGCAAGATCCATAGCATCAAAACTAGATCCGATTATTTTGATGCCTTTTTCCGTAAACTTTTTAGCCAGTTTTAAAGCAGTCTGACCTCCTAATTGGACTATGACACCTACTGGTTTTTCTAATTCTATTATTTCTTCTATATGCTCCCAAAATACAGGTTCGAAGTACAGCTTATCTGCCATATCAAAATCTGTAGAAACCGTTTCCGGATTACAATTGATCATGATAGCCTCATAACCTGCCTCTTTAATAGCTAGTAGACCATGTACACAACAATAATCAAATTCTATTCCTTGACCGATTCGATTAGGGCCAGATCCTAGAACGATTATTTTTTTATTATCAGTAGGAATACTTTCATTTTCTTGATCAAAAGTAGAGTAGAAGTATGGAGTTTGTGCTTGAAACTCTGCAGCACAGGTATCCACCATTTTATAGGTACGTCGTATGTTTAGTTTCTTTCTTTGCTTCGTAACTTCATCTTCTTCGATTCTAAGAGTCCATGCGATCTGAGCATCGGAATAACCTACTTCTTTGAGTTCTCTAAAGAAGTCTTCAGGTATATCTTCAGCTACATTATATTTTAGCAACTGATCTTCATAGGTAACCAGTCTTTTTATTTGTTTGAGATACCATTTGTCGATTTGAGTAAGTCTATGAACAGTATTCAATGGCACCCCTAATCGCAACGCATCTTTGATTCGATAAACCCGATCATCACTAGGTGTCTCTAATCGTTTGATAATATCATCTGATTTAATCCATTCCTTTTTATCTGCCCCTAATCCACTTCTATTATTTTCCTGACTTTGACATGCTTTTTGTAAAGCCTCTAAAAAATTACGACCGATAGCCATCACCTCACCCACAGATTTCATTTGTAAACCTAGGGTATGTTCTGAACCATAGAATTTTTCAAAATTCCACCTAGGCATTTTTACTATTACATAGTCTAATGTAGGTTCAAAGAAAGCTGATGTATTCCCAGTAATTTGATTCTTTAATTCATCTAAGTGGTAACCAATGGCAAGTTTAGCGGCTATTTTTGCAATAGGGTAGCCAGTAGCCTTACTAGCCAGTGCGGAAGATCGAGAAACTCTAGGATTTATTTCGATACAGATTAATTTTTCAGTTTCTGGATCTAACGCAAATTGCACGTTACAACCTCCTGCAAAATTACCCATAGATCTCATTAGCAAAATAGCTTGGTTTCTCAT
>Ga0114957_1003775_pt1 | contig 13431 bp, 3 predicted proteins | sample BantaG_FD_87175 | JGI IMG/M metagenome (GOLD analysis project Ga0114957, IMG submission 87175) | Marine algal microbial communities from Bantry Bay, Ireland - BantryBay_4 metaG | ecosystem: Host-associated > Algae > Red algae > Unclassified | place: Bantry Bay, Ireland | collected 2014-11-21 | reverse complement strand
CTCAATTCTCAATTCTCAATTCTCAATTCTCAATTCTCAATTCTCAATTCTCAATTCTCAATTCTCAATTCTCAATTCTCAATTCTCAATTCTCAATTTTCAATTTTCAATTCTCAATTATTCTCATTACCAATAATCTCTTGAACTATACCATTGCTCCAATCAGGTATTTATAGGGTCTTTGTCTACACTAGTTTTGTTTAAAAATAACCTTCTTTAAAAAAATAGATTAAACCTATGAAAACCTCAAAATTACTTGTAATAACACTTTTTTGTTTATTTACTTTCAGTACAATTAACTCACAAACCTGCGAATCAGCCGCAGATTGGGAAAGCGAAATGGTGGGTGAACCTCTGCAACCAAGCGCTCAGTTCGGTGGTTACTATGCAATTAATGGTAGTCCTCAGTTTGTTGAAGAAAACTGCACTCCAGGCGGTTTTGTGGGACTAAGCATCAAAGCTGGGATAGATGGAGCTGTAGGGGGTGTGGTTGGATATACTACACAGGTAGGCATTAATCCACCTCCTACATTTCTAAATGGAGTGACCTATAATGTGTCTGGGAAAAAACTATACACCGAAGCTTCGACTGGAACATATACAAATCTGACAATGACCATCACATTGGTCAATGGTATGGGTGCAACGCAAGTAATAAATAAATCGCTCATGCTTATCCAAGGACAATGCGATAGTTGGGATCCACCACAACCATTTGTCTCTCCTGGAGATTTTGATTTTGCAGAGATTGCAATTACTGCAAGTAACGGAGCTGGAGAAGATGATTTATTTATTGTAATTGATGATTGGTGTATTGAAGAAGCAACAAACGAATGTTTTGCAGAATTCGGATTCGAAGAGTTAGACGAATGTGGAGGTGTGCAGTTCTTTTCAAATATTACAGGCGGAACATTTGATTCTTGGCAGATTTCTGGTCCTAATGGTTATACAAATTCAAGCAACGTAGAAAATCTAAATATTGCTTTGCCATTTGCTGGGACATATATAGTAGATATAGTAATATTATGTGAAGATGGAAGCCTTCAAACTTTCCAACAATCTATAACAATTGACTTTTTTGATGAAGATCCGTTTTTTGAGGCCTGTGAAGATGGAAGTACGGAAGAGATTGTTGGTATATCAGTAGACGGTGAATGCATAGCAGAATATGTAATTCCGGATCTTCTTCCATTTGATGATAGTGGAGTATTTACGGTTTCATGTTTTTTAGATAGTACAATTCCTGTTGTGGCTGGACAGACAGTTTCTCTTTCTGCAGGAAGTCATCAGGTGTTTTGTAATATTATAGATAATTGTGAAAATGAGTCTAGTTGCTTATACTTTATTAATGTTACTTGCGAAGGTGGTGAAGAACCATGTGAATATATTTGTTGTGAAGGTGATCCCAATTGGCCGGTGGAAGATGAAGTAATTGGTATCGTTCCTACAACTCCTTTGAGAGGATATTATGCTGAGTTCGGTACTCCAGAATTTGTTTTAGATGGATGCGATGGTACTTTGCAAAGTGTTGAGATCCAAGGTCCACCAAATCCAGGTACTGGAGGTGAAATAGTTGGTATTTATGATAATGGAGTCGGTGGTTTTATATCACTTTTCGAAGTAGGAGAAACTTACTGTATTTCTTTTTGTCTCAAAGCTGTTGATACTTCTGGATTTTTAGGAGGGCAGTTAGATTTATTTGCTTCATCTACACCTCAAATTGATGGATCATGCACAGGGTCGTGCGAAACGATAGGATCTACTAATTATGTAGCAGTAGGAGATGGATGGACTCAACAACAGATCATATATACTCCTTCGAGTACATTAGATAGGCTTTTATTTTTTAATAATTCTACCAATGTAATATCTGGTCCCGCTCCGATGAGAATTGACAACGTCTGCATATTCGAAAATCCAGAACCAATTGCTTGTAACATCGATATTATCATAGAAGAACAAGAATGCGGTAAAGTAATAGTGAATACTGATATCTGTGGACAACTAGAAGAAATGACTATTCTTTATGATGATGGTTTCGAGTCTTTCGAAGTAGAAGACACTACAGCTTGTATCAATTATCCTTCAGTTGGGCCGTGGACGGTAACGGTAAACTACATCTGTGCAGATGAGATGACTGTCAGAACTGTAACTAAAACCTTCACCTTAGAAAATAAAATAAATGGTCCAACAATCTCATGCCCAGGAGATACCTTGATAAATTTAGATCCCGGGGGAAGTTGTATTGCTGATGTGGTATTAGGCAATTACTCAGTTGGTGATCCATCTGCAAGTGTACAATGCTATGTCAGTGGTTCATTAGTCACAAACCCTTCTTTACCTGTTCAAATTCCAGTAGGTGTTGCTCAAGTGGAGTACATAGCTACCAATGAATGTGGAGTTGATACATGTAGTTATATTATAGAAGTTACATGTGAGCCAACAACTGGAAAGTATGATTGTCCTATTGATGTATTATTTGTAATGGATAATAGTGGAAGTGTTGACGCTACAGAATTTGGACAAATGGTAGCATCTGCAAATGCTGAAATATCTGCAATTTCCGCTGTTTATAATAATTCTCGATTTGCGACAGTGCACTATACTGGTCAGTGTGGTGAAAAGCTATGGGTTGAAAATGATTTTACTTCTGCAGGTGGACTATTACCAATCACAAGAAAAGGTAATTGGAACGATGATATGAATGTTGCCTTGGGATCGGTTATCAAGGCTTTAAATAACAATCTGCCAGATCCTAATATTACAGGAGGACCATTGAATCTCGATCCATCGGCAAAGTTTTATATAGTATTATTTACAGATGGAGGTAAGTTTTCTGAGTTTTTTGGATGCACCGATTCTTCTTTATCACCATATACAAATGCAAATACTTTAAAATCTGCATTTAATGCGAATATTAGTATTGTACACTTCAATGCAGGTATAGCAGATGATGCATGTGGAGCGCTCGCTTCTCCCGGAGGTTCATATACGGGCATTGTAGATGCCAATCCTGGCGATCCTGATAATTTATTATTGCCGAGACAATACATACCTGCACCATTTGGCACACCTAATATCGACTTATTGTCTGTAATGCCTCCATGTTCGCCATGCTTTGATTGTGATGATTTAATACTAACTAGCAATCAGGCAAGCGAAGACTCTTGTTGTTACAGCATTGATTTTATTAATGGATATGGTCCAGAAATTGTCAAGATGGAAGCAAAAATCATCACTCCTGATTGGCAATTTAATACTGCAACAACAAATCCTGGAACTGGATTTCAATGGTATCCAGGTACAGTAACTACAGGTAGCAAATTATGCCTTACTGGAGCAAGCAATAATATTCCTGCTGGCGCGAATCCTAATATTTTAGATTATTGTTTTTCACCGACTGTTTCTAGTCCTTCAGGACCTCAAATTGTAGTGTTTAATTATTATACTTTATTAAATGATACATTATTTGAACTACAATGTTCAGATACTTTGACTACAGAGTGTATTCCACAATTCGATGATCCTTGCCTTACGATAGACGAGATAAATTTTGATTGTAATCCTAATAATGCTTACGAATATTTTGTGAATTTGACTGTCACGAACAATTCTGGATTTACAGCTTCTAATGTTACCCTTTCTGGTCTAAATGCTGGATTTCAATTTGCTAACTGTACGGGTGGATCAGCAACAAATAGTATTGCGATTCCTGTGCCAGGTGGTTTAATAGATGGAGGGACGACTACCATTTGTGTCAAAATAATAGCACCTATCCCGATTTTAAATCCTACTCAAGCATGCTTTAATATCGGGATAAATAGCTTCACAGATTGTTGCCATAGTCCAGATGAAGTTTGTATTACATTGGATCCATGTTGTGATCCGTGTGAAGATATCAGTACAACTTACACACCAATCACAGTGATGGATCAAGAGGTATGTTGTTATTCATTAGCAATAGATTATACATGTGATTATCTGTTTTTCAATAAGATAAGATTATCAGCACAGACTACAGGAGTTACGTTTGGTTATCACGCACTAGGAAACTCTAATTTCCAAATGTGTGGATCTAGCTCTACAGATCTATGTTTAGAACCAATCACAACTCCACTTCAAAAAGGCAATTATGCGAATGTAATCGACATCTGTTTTGATGGAATAAATGATCCATCTCAGATCCCACAAATAGTAAAAGTAGAATATCTTACTATCGATCCAAGTACGAATCAAGATACAATTGCTTGTTCAGAAGATTTAACATTTGAATGTGATGAGATTCCTAATCACTGTTTAGAAGTTTCGAACCAAAATCTAATCTGTGTACCCGATAGTAATAAGTATAGATATACTTTTACAATCAAGAATGTTAGTACGTTGCCATTCAATGCTACTGATGCAGACGTATTTATTATAGCACCTACTGATTTAGCATTTATGCCAAGTGGAGGAACTTTCCCACTTACACCTAACCTAGGTCCAAATCAAAGTCAGACAATAACTTCTTGTATAGAAAGTACTTCATCTACTTTTCCGTCTCTGGCAACGGAAATTGTATTCGGATATAGATTAAGATACAATGCCGGTGATACTTGTTGTTATGAGAGTGTATTGGATACGATTGCGATACCTCCATGTGATGATATTCCTAGTGACTGCTTTTCAGTTGTAGACGTAGAAGTCAAGAATGTTGTGTGTGATGCTCCAGATTGTTATGGAGATCCTTTCTGCCAAGCATGGTTGGTCAATGAGATATCAATTTTAGATTGCTTTGGTATAGCAACTGCATCAGTAGATAAAGCTATTTACAATGGGCAGACAGTTTTTATCATAAGAAAAAGCTATCTTGATTATACACAAACAAAAATATACGAATGCGATGGTACATTGATACAGTCTTGTGCTTTTTCAATACCACCACCATCTCCTGCATGTAATCCTGATGCTGGTATTGATTTAGCAACAGATTTGACATCGATTATTACGATTTGGGATTGTAATGATTCTCTTCCGATATATGATCCTTCAGCTTGTATAGGTTCTACCAGCAATATAGTTGTAGATTATTGTATAAAAATAATGAATAATTCCCCAACTGGATTTTTAGCAAATCAGTTAATTCTGAATCCCTATCTGCCGAGTGGAGTAACGGTCACGCCAACCACACATAATCAGAATATACCTTCTGGTGGTATGGCAACGATCAACTTCACTGTGGCAGGAAATCTTAGTGCTGGTGATACAATTAAAATGGAAGGTCTACTTTCTGGTTTTGATGATATGGAGCAGCCTTGGGAGTGTATCGATACGATCTGTCTGCCAGTACCATCTTGTCCAATAGATAGTTGTTGTACAGATGAGGACGAATTTCTATCTAATATTGCTTCTGGATTCCTAGTAACTCAGCTTGGAGATTGTACATATGAAGTTTGTGCCAATCAATTCGATACTTGTCACTATTTCGGTACGCTCGCTCCTGACTGGGGTGATGGGTCAGGTGCACTGACACAAATAATACCATCAAATCCTCCAAATAATTGCTGGACCTATACTTACAACACTAGTGGCACATTCAAAATATCAATGACGGTATATGAAGGGAACCCTGCCGATAACGAATCGTGCTGGAATGCTGATTTATGTGCAACTGTCGAACCTGATTGTTGTCAAGAGGATCCATGTGATGACATATCGATTACGGCTACAACCAATAGCACAACTACAGACAGTTGTTGTACTACATTTACTATAGACAACGGATTTTGCGAAGATTACTTCAAGGCAATACGAGTAGAAGTTGCAGCTCCAGCTACTGTATCTCAGATCAGCGGACTTAATGGATACATAGTCAATCAGATCACTCCACAAGTAGCTGAAGTAAGACCATTGTTTGGATTTATTGGGATTGGGAGTAAAGATATATTTACACTCTGTACGACAGACTATACGACTGATCCACATCAGGTTACTGTCAGTTGGCTGGTTCCTGCGGCGGGTGGAGGATGCACAGCTGTGTGCCCTACAGATTTTGATATATCCTGTGATATTGACCCTCCTGTGCCTAATAAGTGCTACGAGTTTGTCACAGACAGTATCGATTGCAAATCAAATACGTATTGCTTTAAAATCAAAAATACAAGTTCACCAGCATTTGATATAAACAGTGTAGACCTCTATGATCTCTCTGGGACGTTAGGTTTATCTCCTACAGGAAGAATGACGATTCCGACATTGACATCAGGAGCAACATCAGATTGGATTTGTGTCAACTATTTCGGTGTAATACCTGGAGACAGTGCATGTTTCAAAATCACTGCGCATAATACGCCAGCAAACTTACCACCGACAAGTTGTTGTACTGATACAAAGGTCACTTGCTTCACAGTACCAGATTGTCCGACTAGTATATGTGGGGCGTGCCCAGTAGGTAGTATCGCAGGACCTAACCTTGTGCCTAATGGAGACTTCGAGCAAGGTACTGGATACTTTGGTTGGAATAGTTTCTACAATCAGAGATTATCAGGTATCATGACTGCAAATGAACATTCCATTAGAAACAGTGGTAATCTTGCCAATACCCAATGGGCAGCGATAGATCACACAACAGGAAGTCCGACTGGGCAATTCCTCGCACTAGATGGTCCTTCTGGTAATATAGCATATACGACGTCTGTGTTTGTAAATCCGAATACTGATTATGTCTTCTGTATGTGGGTAGACAACCTAGTCGCTACGAGTACGCCAAGTAATCCTGTAATAGAGGTCATTATTGATGGACAAGTTGTAGAAGCTGGTAGATGGTTGCCTCAATCGCCCGATGGTTGGCAATTGATTACGCTACCATTCAATTCGATTGGTTCGGCTGGATTGATCAATATAGAGGTGAGTGACATTTCTGGAGTCAACTATAATGATTGGGCGATCGATGATGTATCATTCAGAGCATGTGAGGAGATAATCGTTGATACGTGCTGTGATGATCTAGATACAACGGCAATTATCAATTACTATAATAATAACATAACTGTTGTCAATAATGAATGTGAAGGATGTGTAACGGTAGACATAGATAGTTGTGATTTAGTATACGTAGATTTTGGAAGTGGTGAAATGCCTATGATGGATCTTGTACCGATTTGTCAAGATGATCTTGCAACAGGTACATATACTTTTACTATCAGAGTAGAAAGACTTAATGCTGGAGGAGATGTTTGTTTCGAAGAGACATTCCAAAAGTCGTTTGATATTATCTGTCCTCCAGTTGATGATTGTTGTGATGGCTTAGACGAAGATGCGTTTTGTGATTATTATGATTTAAATATTGTAGTTGCAAATGGAGAATGTGAAGGATGTGTAACAATAAATCTTGATAGCTGTGATATAGCGGAAGTTGATTTAGGAGACGGAAGCGGATTTGTATCGATTGCGGACGGACAGACACTTTGTAGGTTATTTACATCAGGTGGTACTTATCCTTTCTCTGTGAAAGTAACAAGATTGAATGCAATTGGAGATCCATGTTTTGAGAAAACATTTGACTTAACATTTGAAATAGAAGGATGTATACCTTCTGATCCGTGTTGCGATGAAGTTGATCCAATGTTGCTCGATGCTTATTATATGAGTAATATAAGTTTTGATACATCGAACTGTGCAGGGTGTATTATTGTCGATCTCGATAGTTGTGATGTAGGTACAATTACATTCTCTGGCGGATCTACTCAGCCTATTGTAGATAATACTCAGATTTGTATGACTTATACAACAAGTGGTACTTATAGTTATACCATTGATATAGTCAGATACAATACGAATGGAGACACGTGCTATCAATATCAAGATCAAAAGACTTTTGATATCGAATGTGATGACAATCCACCAGTACATCCATGTGTACAGATCGTGGCAGACAGCATAGATTGTGAAACGAATACTTATTGTTTCCGAGTACGGAATAATACAGTCCCAGCTTGGACGATCCGATCTTTAGCCTTTGTAAATGAAAGTGCCGGACATACGCTCACTCCAGACCCTGTAAGTATTGCACCGTTAGCGGTAGGAGATACTAGTGATTGGATTTGTGTTAATTATATAGCAATAGCAGGAGATTCAGTATGCTTTAATCTTGTAGCCCACCAAGAAGATCTTGGTGCAGGGGAAGAACCACAGTTCTGCTGTACCAATCCTGAACCAGTTTGTTTTGTGGCACCGGTTTGTGATATAGTAGGATGCTGTGAAGACGAAGATAAATTTGATGATCTATTGGATATGGGATGGAACGTGACTCAAAACGGATGTTCTGTGACTGTATCAGCACCACAGTTTGATGGTTGTCATTGGATTAGTCAATCTGAGCCAGATTGGGGAGATGGAAGTGTGGCTGGACAAGTGATCACCCCTGCAAGCGGGACATGGACGCATACATACAATGCTGGAGGTACATTCACGATCTGTGCTACTATATTTGAAGGTGATAATCCTGATGATATCTGTTTCTCTGGAGAGATGTGTACGGAAGTAGAGCTGATAGATTGTACAGATCCACCAGTTCCGTGTGATGCTACTGGAGTTACTATCTTCAATGCTATGACACCAAATGGAGATGGACTAAACGATAGACTTGTTATTAACGGTGGAGATTTATGTACTAAAAACATCAAAATCTACAATAGATGGGGCCAAGAAGTTTGGGCACAACTGAATTATAAGAATGATTGGTCTGGAAATAGTTTTTCTGGAGAAAAACTGCCTGATGGTACATACTTTTTAGTATTAGAATTCCCAGATGAGACAGATGATGAGCTGAGAATGAAGCAAACATACATAGAATTGAGAAACTAATATTTCGCAATTCTAGACTTCGAGATTCTTAGACTTCGAGAATTCGAGACAATATGATGTAAAAATCTTGCCTCTCGAATTCTCTAAATCTCGCTCTCTCGACATCTATTTTTTTTATTAAAAAATAACCACATGAAAAAGTTAATAATCATAATAGCGGCTGTAGCTTTCATTCAAATCGAAATCTATGCCCAACAAGAAATCATACTAACCAAATATACTTTTAATAGCATGTTCTTTAATCCTGCATATGCGGGAAGTACTGGAGAAGATCAAGGATCTGCAACACTGCAATATAGAAATCAATGGCTAGGAGTAAATGGTGCGCCAACAACAATATTAGGTGGTGCCGAATATTCCTTATTCAGTAATTCTCTAGGAATCGGCGCGACAATTGGTCAAGAGGGAATAGGCTCAAATACGAACACAGAGTTTTCATTTAATACAGCTTATAGGATGCGACTTGGGGAAGGTTTTCTAAGTGGTGGAATCAGAGTAGGTTATACGTATATATCTTCTAATTTTCTCAGCCTAGATGTTTTGAATCCTGGAGATATTTTTGACAATGGATCAGAAAAGTTATCCTTGTTTAGTGTAGGAGCGGGAGTTTTATATAGTGATGAGCAGTTTCGACTTGGTTTTTCTATTCCTACAATAGTCTCAATAGGACAAGGGAGTATTGAGAAAAGCAGGCATGTGTATGGACATTTCTCTATATTGATTGGTGATGAATATTCAACAATCAAGTGGAAACCCAATATGCTTGTAAAGTACGAACAAGCGGTTCCGTTACAGTTGACAGTAGGAGTGCAAGCCTGGCTAAATGACAGGCTTGCACCTGGAATCCATTGGAGACTTGGTGAATCATTGGCTATTAGTTTTGAGATGAAATTTTTGGAAGACTTTAGCTTTACTGCAGCATATGATTTTACAACCAATGATCTACATGATTACACTACGGGAAGCATGGAGGTTATGGTAGGATATAGATTTGGTGAGAAGTAATGGATATTTATAATCTTAATGATCATAGTCTTCAAAATTAAAAAATGTAAATCCTTTTTTATAAACAACGTTGCCATTTGAATTGGCGTGAAGTATATCAAAGTAGGAAGCAACTACTGGTTGTTTATAGAATGGAATTACTTAAAATTTAAATGAATTCTTCGTTAAATTGAAGGATTCATTTTTCTATTTAAGACGATTTGAAGCAATTTTTTTTCGTTTTATAAATTATTTATTGTGTTGATAATCAGTAATTAAGGTTCTTTTTTGATTGTTTTTAATTCTTTGGCATCCATTTTGCAACTTATCCAACTGAATGCTCTGAGTGAGTATTGTATACAAAACGAATTATTTACACAAAACCTGAGGGGAATGGCTACTAAGATAGCAGTACTGGATTGTCAAAAAATGTTTGTAGAAGGTATGGAAGCATACTTTAAAATACAAGCAAGTGAATTTGAAGTAGTTTCAAGAGTCTGCAGCTCGGAAGACCTACATAAAGCAATCCAAGAAATAAGTTTTGAAATATTGATTTTGGATTTAAACATACCAGATCAAGATGGATTGCTTATTATCGAAGAAGTAAGAAGCCTATTTCCTTTATTACGCATTTTAGTCTTGTCATCTTACACTGACGTAAAATTAGTGAAAGGTGCAATGGTCAAAGGTGCAGATGGTTATGTAAGTAAATCGAGTTCTTTTTCTGAACTCGTGTATGCACTAGAAGAAGTTAGCTCAGGAAGCACATATATTGGAGATGGACTTAGAACCTCTCCACCTGTAGCATCTAAAAGAAGAAAGTTACAAAAAGCGTCTTCAAAATATGAAGACAACTTTACAATAAAGCAGAAACTAACTAAGCGAGAGTCAGAAATTTTAGAATTGTTGACACAAGGCTTAAGCAATAAACATATTGCTGGCAAATTATACATAAGTGACCAGACAGTGGGCGTTCATCGTAAAAATATGATGCGTAAACTAGGAATAAGAAATACTGCATCACTTATAAAATTTGCACTTGAAAATCATTTGGTATAGTTTATGCATTACTAAAAATAATATGATCATTTTAGGTCATTAGATATACTTATAAAGTCAATAAAGATTAGACCTTATATATCTTATGTACGTTAAATGAAAGTAAAATAAAATCGTTTGAAATTTGAGTTCCCCCGAACTCTTTCGCTTGATTCTCTTCTCTAATAATCGAACAAATAATTTAGACAGAATCATTTTTTAGAAAAAATTTTAAAACCGATGTATCTCATGGAAATGGAGAATTTTACCACAAAAAAAAGAACTACTTTTGGTAAGTTTATCAAAGCTAGTTTTCTATCTGCCGCGCTCATTGTGCTGGCATTTGGCACAGCCTCGGCGCAGTGTCCACTTGGATGTAATAATAACGTCCAGATTTCACTTAATACGACATGTATGGTCGAAGTAACACCCGATATGGTCTTGGAAGGACAAGGCCCTGCTGGTTGTGATTACACAGTACAAGTCCTTGGATCTAACAATCAGCCAATACCAGGTTCGCCTTTCGTTGGTGCTGACTTTATTGGTCAAACTTTAACTGTAAAAGTATCACTAGGAGCTAATAGCTGTTGGGGTAGTATTTCTATTGAAGACAAGTTGCCACCAGTTATCGATTGTCCTGGTGACATGACAGTTTCTTGTTACCAATCAAGTAATTTTCCTAATCCAATTGCTACGGATAATTGTGATGGATTAATTGCTGTTGATATCGTAAGTGATGAGACTGTTGATCTAGATTGTAATAACACTTTTAGTGCAAGAAGAACAATAATCTATCAAGCAACGGATGATTCAGGAAATAAATCAGCTTTTTGTACGAAAAATATCTTCTTTACTAGAATTGGTCTTTCAGATCTAGTATTTCCTAACAATAAGGATGATGTAGAAGACCCTTCACTAGAATGTGATAATATTCCATTTTGGGATGCAAATGGTGACGGCTACCCACAACCTTCAGAAACAGGAACACCAACAACAACTGACGGATTTAGCGTCTTTCCTAATAACTCATTTTGTGAGTTGAATGCTACATTTGCTGATCAGGTATTACCGATTTGTGAATCTAGTTTCAAAGTATTGAGAACATGGACTGTTCTTGATTGGTGTACAGGTGAGATTGAGGAAGAATTTCAAATAATAAAAGTTGTAGATAATGAAGCACCTATTGTTACTTGTTTTCCAGATATTCCATTTGCGGCAACTGCAGATCCATATAATTGTGAAGGTACATGGTTAGCTGAAGAACCTATTGGGATCTTTGATTGTAGTTCGACTTCTTATACTGTAGCTTACTTATATGCTGATAGTAATGGTGATCCACCAATCAATGGAATTTACATCGACGATGAAGTTACTGGACCAAACGCTGACGGTAGATACACAATATCTAATTTACCCTTAGGAAGAACTTGGATCAGATATACAATCACTGATGCTTGTGGTAACTTTAGTTTCTGTTTCACAGAAATTGATGTAATCGATAATGTGCCACCTGTGCCTGTGTGTGATGAGTTTACTGTAGCAACGTTAACTAATAATGGATTTGCACATATATTTGCAGAAACATTTGACGATGGATCACATGATAATTGTAGTGATGTTACATTTGATGTAAGAAGAATGACACCAGGATGTGGTGCTTCTACTTCTGCATGGGCTGAATTCGCTGAGTTCTGTTGTGCTGATGTAGGAAATGAAGTAATGGTATCTCTAAGGGTTACTGATGAAAACGGAAACTCTAATACATGTATGGTAATCGTAAATGTACAAGATAAACTTGATCCAGTAATTACGTGTCCTCCAAATATCACTGTTGATTGTGGAGCTGATATATATGGAGTAGATGGTTCAGGTGATTACCTTACTGGTCATGCGACTGGTTCAGATAATTGTGGAATACCTGAAATTACAACGAATGATTCTGGATCTATAAATGATTGTGGAGAAGGTACTATCTTTAGAAGATTTACAGCAACTGATGCTGGAGGAAGAACAGTAAACTGTACACAAAGAATTACAGTACAAGACTTTAGTCCATTTACAGGAGGATCAATTGTTTGGCCACCAAATAGAACTTTAAACGGTTGTGTTGCTGTTGATACAGACCCTTCAAATACAGGAGTACCATCATACAATGATGATCAATGTAGTCAAGTAGCCGATACATATGAAGATCAAGTATTTACTTTCGTAGACGATGTATGTCTTAAGATTTTAAGAACATGGACAGTAATCGACTGGTGTACTTTCGATCAGAACAATCCAAATGATGGAGGAATCTATCAATACACACAAATAATTAAAGTAAGTAATTCTGTTAAGCCAGTATTTAATACTTGCTCAGATATCACTGTTGAAGCATTCGGTCAAAACTGTAATGGTTTCGCTGAAATAATAGTAGGTGCTACAGATGATTGTACTCCTGAGTCAGAATTAGAATACGAATTTGAACTTGATATTGACAATGATGGATCTATCAATGCAGTAGGAAGTACGAATGATGCTAGTAGAACGCTTGATGTTGGTACACACAAGATAACTTATACT
>Ga0114957_1003772_pt1 | contig 13436 bp, 15 predicted proteins | sample BantaG_FD_87175 | JGI IMG/M metagenome (GOLD analysis project Ga0114957, IMG submission 87175) | Marine algal microbial communities from Bantry Bay, Ireland - BantryBay_4 metaG | ecosystem: Host-associated > Algae > Red algae > Unclassified | place: Bantry Bay, Ireland | collected 2014-11-21 | reverse complement strand
GCGGCGCACGCCCCGGCCGGCGCCCCCCGCCCCCCCCCCCCGGCCACTTCTCGGGGGGCCGCCCCCCCCCCCCCCCCCCCCCCCCCCACGAGTTGTCGACGCGGTGCCTCTGGCCGTAACAGTGGCCCCAGTTCCCGTCTTCGCACCAACGGGCAATTCTGCCTCTTCCTCGTTGGTGATGGGCCGGTGCCCCTCCCCAAGCCAACAGTTGCGAAGATTAGCATATTTTGTGAGGATGGCGACGATGCGCGCGGGCTGGGCATCGACAAGGGCGACCAGATGCGTATCAAGATGGCCGTAACCCTTTCATTCAAGCATATCCTCGGCCGGCAGGCGCCGTTTTGTGCGCACGAGGGGGCCAAGCTGCGACGCGCGGTTGAGTTTATCGAGGAGCGCGAGTCACGGCTGGCGGTGTGTGAGTCGGGCTGAGGGGCGTGCTACTTGCTGTCGCGCGCGCTGGGGAATCGTCGCTCGTGGAGGCTGCGGAGGGGCTCGCCGGCAGCAGGTGCTGGGGAAGCTGGCACGGTGGCGGGCGACGGCGAGGGCGAGGGCGACGACGCCGAGACGAGAGATAGCGACATTCCCCCCGCGCAGGAAACGGTGGGGGAGCACCTGGCGCAGCGGCAGCTTGCATTTTTGAGCCAGCAGTAGTCAGGGATATGTCGGGAGAAGAAATAAACATGAAGCGTATTAAACAGCGACGACGGGACGCCATGGCAATAAAGAGTGAATAGCGCTAGTGTATATTTTACCTTGAGGATCAAACGATCCTTTCAGGATCATTTGATTCCCGTTTTTAACTCGTTGTTGCGGCAGTCTGAGAGGTCCCACCACTTCTTTGACCTCGGGAACGGACTCAGCGCTGTCTATGTACCTTTGGGGCCAGAGGGCGTCCTTAAACTGCATGTAGTTAGAACACTGTGTGCATTTCTATGACTGCTCCCAGCAGCCCGAGCCGCCTGGTGTCATCCCAAGGAAAGTCCCTGATGCGCGCGGACCCGAACGAAGTGGCTCAGCTACACGGCGTCTGTCCGTGTCCGCGGCTGTCTGCGGACGGCCACCCTCAGGATGAGACCCGTGCACCCGCGCTTTTTCCTTTCCTGAGCAGCGCGCGCTTTTTCACTAGGTCGGCCTTGGTCGAATAGCTCCGTGGGGCTCCACCCCCCGTCTGGCGCGCACCTGTACAGCCAGTGGTGATGACACGTACGTTTTTCTCTCACTCCTTCCTCCCCCGATCATGACTGTGCCGCCTGCGGTGTGCGCCCAGTTCAAGAGGGATCTCCGCATGCCGCGTGTCCAGGGAGTGCCCCTGGTTCTCATCAGGCCTTGTCCCCCTGTTGTTGTGCACGGCTTCGAATGGCGCGATGCGGACGTCTTGCAGCCTATTGGAGGGCCTGTTGCGCGACGGGCGTGGTCAGTGCGCACGCTCGGGGACGAGATTATTGCGGAAGGGGGAAACGCAGTTGGCTTCGGGCGGTCGCGCACGCCGCTGGACTATTTCTTTGCTGTCTTTCCAAAAGACCAGCTCGCAAGGATGGTGCGTCTCACTTCAGCCAAGTTGGTTCAGGCCGGCGTGATACCCACGTCTTCTGGGGAGCTGGTCAATTTTTTTGGTGTGCTCCTCCTGTCCACGCGGTTTGAATTTGGGTCACGAGCCGAGCTGTGGTCGACCACCGCACGAACCAAACATTTGCCAGCCCCTGCTTTTGGGAGTCGAACGGGTATGCCACGACGGCGCTTTGATCTTTTGTGGTCGCTGCTCACATTTAGTCAAGCCCCGGACGAGCCACCGGCGGCCAGCGGGGGGTCTGAGCAGCTGCGCTGGGCGCAAGTCAACGACTTTGTCTCGTCCATCAACACCCATCGGTCATCCTGGGTCACACCGGGAGACACCATCTGCGTTGACGAATCCATCTCTCGATGGTACGGGCAAGGTGGCCACTGGACTTCCCGCGGGCTCCCAATTTACGTCGCCATCGATCGCAAACCGGAGAACGGGTGTGAAATTCAAGACGCTGTGTGTGCCCGCAGCGGCTTGACGCTGCAGCTGCGCATTGTCACCACCGCCGCCGACCAACAATCTAATCTTACTGCGGAAGAGCTTGCTGGATCCCACGGCACGGCTGTACTTATGCGGCTGGTGCGACCGTGGGCCGGGACGGACCGCATCGTCTGTGCGGATTCGTACTTTGCAAGCGTAGCCACCGCATTGGCCCTCAAGGAGGCGGGCCTGCGCTTCACCGGCATGGTTAAGACTGCTCACCGCCGCTTTCCATTGGCCAGCCTAGCCTCTCGAGAGCTGGGCGCCAGAGGTGATCACCTCTCGATGGTTCATCTCGACCCTACTGGTCGCCCCGACATGTTGGCTCTCGTGTGGGTAGACAGGGAGAGGCGTTACTTCCTGTCAACGGCTGGCAGCTGTCAGCCTGCCACCTCCTATGAGCGTTTTCGGTGGAGGGAGATGGAGGACGGGACAGGGGCACATCGCGTGGCGTTGACGGTGCGGCAGCCGGAGGTTGCACAGCTCTACTATGGGTGCTGCTCCCAGATTGACCGCAATAATCGCTGCCGGCAGGAGGATCTACGCCTAGAGCGGAAGCTGGGCACGCACGACTGGTCTATGCGGGTGAACATTTCCCTGTTGGGAATTTGCATCGTTGACGCGTGGCTGCTCCATCGCGGGGCGAGGGGGCCGGCGGCCTCCCTTCTGCAGGCCAACTTCTACGAGCAGCTAGCATCTGAGATGATTGACAACACTCTCGATGCTACTGGCACACGTGCGAGGGCGGTCGTCGACGGAGCGGAGCAGGCAGCCTCGGGTCCAGCGTACGGGGTGGGCACTCACTTAACACCCACTGCCAAGAGGCGCCACGCGTCATCGGGTCACTTAGCGCAAAGTGGGCTTCGGGTATGTGGTTTGCGGACGACTCTCGTGTGCTCTACCTGCAAGGACACGCCTGGTGTGGGTGAGGTGTTTTTTTGCGGTGCCCGTTCGACCCGCTTGTGCTTTGCAGAGCGCATGCGTGCGGCACATCAGATGAGCGTGTGAACAACTAGGGGAGGCGGTGGGGCGCGCGGGCGCGTGGAGGGTGGACCGGGCCCGTGTTAAGCCGGGCGCCAGGTACGGAGGACCTAGGGGAAGGATGCGGGTGATTGGGGGGTGCAACCGCAGCCAGATGGCACGCGGACGCCTGAAGGGGTGGTGTTTGAGCATCGCTGCTGGGATTGCAGGATCTCGAGTCAGCAGAGCTATTTGTGGAAGGAGCGACCTCTGGTCACTCGCTGAACGACCATCAAGAGCCAGCCCAGTTTTTGCCAACGAAACGCTCGTGCAGCGCAGCGAAGAAGTTTGTAGGTCGCTGTGAGTCCAAAAAGCATACGAATGAGTGGTGGAATCGTGGATTGTTGGATCGCATCATATGATCCTCGATTGAGGATCAATTGATCCTCACCTCAAGGTAGAAGAGACATTAGTGTCTATTCTACCTCCAAAGAGGATAAAATGATCCTCTCCCAGAATCGTCGATTACAGGCCATCTGAGTAGGAAAACGGGCGATCTGGTCCCTACAGAATCACGGCCATGCGTTCCTCGTCGATACGAGTGCGCTGGGCCACAACGGCCCCGCTACACCATGAAGAAGGCAGGGACTCTGTTATGTTTCTTTGAAAGAGGGATTCCCCTACGTACGGTACGACAACTGGCGGCTGGGCCGAAGTCAGACCCCCCCGCCAGTCGAGGTCCTCCCGCAGCGGCGCGCCGACGGCGCGCGACACCGGTGGCGCGAGTGGCCGCCCCACCCCCGCCCCGCCGAGCACACCCGGCCCGTCGCGGTCGGTCGCGTCGCCACCGCCGCCAAAGGCGGCCGCCCAGCGGCCGCCGCCGCCGCTGCCGCCGTCGCCGCCGCCCGGCGAGACTCCCGTCACGTTGCGCGCGGACGCGGAGGCACCCCATCTGGCCTCCCTGTCCGGCACGGTCGCGCCGTCATCGTTGACGGCGTCCGCGGCTCCGACGCCGTCGCCCGTCGGTGGCGGCGGCGGCGGCGGCGCAAAGGCGCGCTCACTGCAGGCGGCGCTGCCTCGGGGGGACGGTGCTGTTGGCAGCGTCGAGGGCGGCGGCACGCGTACCGCCGACCACAGCGGCAGCCCAGGCGATGACGGCGAAGAAAACGCCACCGACTGGCGGGGGGGCACACGCAGCGGCGGGGCCCTTCGGCGACAGGGCGGGGGGGGGCTGGTGGGGGCGCCCTACCGGCGCAGGGCGGACAACGCACTGGAAGCAAGTAGTGAAGCTAGGGCTGGAGCGGCCGGTGGCGACAGGCGCGAGAGGGGCGGCGGGCGACGAGCAGTCGGGCTACCGCCGCCGGCAGAGGTGCCCAGTGGTGTGCTCTGTCAGGTTCCTCTTACGACTGTGGCGCAACTGCGGAGCGGCGCCCGGCTGTTGCCGCTGTCGCCACCCGACAGTGACGCGGCGGCGGCCTGGCCGGCGTCATCGGCGACGACAGCTGTGGCGGCGGCCAGCTCAGACGCGCCGCAGCCCGTCTGTTTGCTGTGTATGAATACGCCTCGTGTGTAATGAACCGGCACACCGAGCCCGGCAACGCGTCCACCGCCACAACTGGAGCAGCGGACGCAACCTGCAGGACATAAGCCTCCGCAGTCCAGTGCAGTTGAACCTGATATTTAGCAGTAGTTTACATGCTGAAACACGTGTCGACAAGTAGAAAAATGTATTCCATGGCCTAAATGTCCAAATGGTGCACTTCACGCATGTGCTGGTCAAAGCATGGCCGACCCGTCTTGGGACCACAAAAATACACCTCGCCGCCCTTGGTCTCGCGGCAACCCGCGCAGACATACGACGTCCTGCCGCGCTTGCAGCCCCGGAACGTGCGCTGCGCGCGCTGGTCACCGTCATGCGCGGACTCCCCCGTACGCCGCTTCAACGTGGGGGTCAGGTGGATGCCAACGCCGAAGCTCAGGGGCGGCACCCCACGGTCAGCGGAATCCACACCCGGGGCACCACGAACCCGGAGCCCCGCAGTGTTGAACGTTTTGTCGATTAGCTCCGCTGCCAGGTCCTCGTAGAACTGGTTTTGCGTGAGCTCTGCCGCCGTCCCGTGCGCCCCCGAGTACAGCACCCAGGCATCAACGACGCAATTACCCAAAAGGGAGAGGTTCACACCAGGGGCTTACGTGGATAAACTTGAGACGGTTATATCCGCGCAGAGTACTCCTATTCTTCCGGAATCAGCCCCATAGCTTGAATCTCTTATCCTACTCTTGTTACGATCATATGAGTATACTGATCTGTATCGGAGCTGAAGGCGCAGAGTGTATCCGAATAGGAATGGAATTAGAGTCTGCGTCTATATTCGGCTGCGCGTCAGCTGCTGGCCACGGTGGTGCAGGCGGCAGCTGTCGAGAGCACATTGTCAGCTTTCGTGGCGGCATTGAACGTTTCAGAAAGGTACAGGCGGCTGCTCCGACCCTTCCCGCTCGAGGAGGCACGCCAAGAACGGATGTGCTGGCAACGGCGGCCGACGTCCGCGGACGAAGGCGTGCTCCTCGAGTCTGCCTCAGCCCCAAGCCCTCTCGTGCCATCTTCTCCACCCTCCCTCGCGATTTCCTGGGGCGCCCCTCCACAGCACGCCCCGGCATGTCTCATCATGTCGACGGGCACCGGCAGTGCCGGAAGCAGGAGCCTTCACATGTCTGAGGATGAGATTACACCTGTCCGCCGCTCTGGCGCGCTCCTGCAGCAGCAGCTGACGCCTCCAAGCTCCCAGGAGGCCGATGACCCAGACTCGTCATCGTCGGCGCGCACCACGACATTTTTGGAGGGGATAGTGGGCTCGTACGTGCCTTCTGGGGCTTTGAGCTGCCCTTCCACTGTCATCCACGGCGGGGAAACGTGGCACGCCATCAAGGTCGGCGAGAAAAGTTGGACATCCCAAGGTCACTCGTCGGGCTTTTTTGACACTTTCAAGGGGGACGGAGGCGCTCAGGGGGGCGACTTTGTGGTGCGCTGCCGCGTCTGTGCGATCGATGGCCGCACCGCCACGTACGTCCTTCGCGGCGGCAAGTCAAGCAACGCATGCCGTCACTTCGAGAACTACGCGGCGTCGGCACACGTCGGTGACCTGCAGCGGCGCCGGCATGCGGCGGTTGTGGCGTACCGCGCCTCCAAGACTCATCCGCGCAAGCCAGCGGCAGGTGTGACGGCGGGGCCGATTGACGGCTTCCTACGGACTGCACGTTCCCGTGTAATGACGCCAGCTCAAGCTCGGCCCCACCACTTACGTTTTGTACTGCTGATGGTGATGTCTCTTTCGCCGTTTGCGCTGGCGGGCAATCAATACTTGCTGGAATTTGTGCGGGGTCTCGGCGTTCCGTACGATCCGCCGGCGGCGTCCACCGTCCGAGATGTGCTGCTCGATCTTTTCGTCTTCCTGACGGATCAACTGCGGGCGCAGATCAAGAGCCTTCAGGGGCGGTATCGTGGTATTCCATTCTTTCACCTTGTCACGGACCTCTGGACAGAGCGGCATGGATCTGGCTCCTACGGCTCCCTTGTGCTACGCTGTGTGGACCCGGACGGTGTATCCATCGTAGAACTTCATCTTGGTGTGGTGCCATTTGCAGGGCGCCACGACCACATCAACATTCAAGCCTGGACGAGCCGCCTTCTTCGTCGCTTTGGTGTGCGTAGCAGCGACATCTCCTCGTCAACTTCGGACTCGGGTTCGAACGTCAAAAAGGCGTTATCGGGCCTCTGGCCACGTTGGGTGCCCTGTGCAGCGCACACCTTGCACCTTGCGGTTAAGACGGCGCTTGGGGCGACTGGCGAGACGGCGACCGCAAGGTTCGAGCGTCGCAACGAGCCTTCTCGATCATCAGCGGCGCGACAAAGCAGCGGGAATCCAGCGGCCGCCGATCTCCTTGGGCGTGTGCGCAAGATTTCAAACCACTTCCACAAGTTATCGGCTAGCTTCGCGATGCTGAACTCTGTCCCGTTCCCCGGTGATGCGCAGCCACGGAAGCTGATCACCGAGTCACCAGGTCGTTGGGGCTCAACTTATTTGGCACTCGTCCGACTTTTCACCCTCATGCCTCGAATGATCGGGTTCGGAGACCTCCGTGACCTAGCGGTAGCCCAGAGGCGTCAACGGCTTGGACGCGAGGATTGGGGACAGCTGCGCCACTTGATCGGCGTCCTCCAACCTGCGTACGAGGCCTGCATCGCGTTACAGAGCTCTTCATCAACTGTTGCGGACGCATTCAAGCTTGTGTGCAGCCTCCGGCGGACGATGCGGCTTCCCGCGTTTCCGTGCCCAAAGACGTTTGACAAGCCCCACGCTGTCGGCAGGGACGACATCCTGGAGTTCCTTGAGGAAGATGAGCGCAGATCTGATGTGATGGAGCTTGAAAATCGCTTGTACAAGCACCAGACGGTGCCGGTCAAGGCAACGCGCACCGTCGACGGTCTCCGCTGCGGGGCGGCAACCTTCATTTCCGTCGTCCAACGCGAGTTGGACCGTCGCTTTTTCAACCCGGCGCATCCGAGCAAGAACTGGCTTGCCAACGACGCTGTGTTGGCTGCCACGCTGGTCACACCTGGCGGGGCCGCGATGCTGCGTAAGGCAGCTGCGCGCGTTTGGCAAGATAACCCTATCGACCGCGCCCACGCAGCTGTTGTGGCCACGGCAGAGAGCCTCATTGACGCAAGCGCCTCCGCGCCCGCAAGACAACAGGAGCTGGAACAAGAGCGTAAGAGATGCCGCACTACGCTTGTGGACTGGGACTCAGACAAGAGCCGCGGCGCGGCCGAAAGCGCGCCAGCCGAGCTTGTCAAGCGAGAGCTCGACAGCTTCCTGGCTACGTACTCTGCCTCGGTCAACACCGGGGTGCTCAAGTTCTGGTCGGCCCGCGGGGATGAGAACCCATTGTTGATGCTGGTGGCCTGCGCGTTGCTTGGGGCATCTGGGTCGTCTGCCGCGTCCGAGCGGGACTTCTCGACGGCCGGGATGGTACTGCGCAAGGACCGCTCCACGCTGCTCGCAACACATGTAGAGATGCATTGCTTTATGCGTTTCAACGCCCACCTCGTTCCCTCTGACTTGTCGGCTATCCCTGTGTTGACGCAGGCGGCTCGGTCAGGTGCACGCGCCAGTATGCGCGCCATTTCGGTTCATATGCCTGTGGATGGGGGGTTGTTGGGAGATTCGACGTCGAGCGGCAGCGGTACGTTTTTGGAGAGCACCGATGAGGAGGAGTGAGCAGAGTTATGGGTGGGCTCCATTCGCCGAGCTGTCGGGAGTTTTTTGTGTGCGTCTTTGTGCTTGAGCAATTGCTTCTGTTTTTTGTGGCACCGATAGGTTGAGAATGCGAGCCGTTTTCATTCACTTGCCTGCTTGCCAGAGGAGCTCTACGCCGTCGTGCGACAGGATTAGGATGGCGCCCCGCCGACACTGACAACGAGCTGGCACCCGCAGGCGGCGGATCTGACGCCGCAAGAGGTCGGTTGGACGCCAGCGGTAGCGGCGACTACGACACCGCGTCGCCGCCCGCGGGGCTGCACGACAAAGCTGCCGCCACGTCGCCGCCCGCGGGCTGCAACGACAAAGCTGCCGCCACGTCGCCGCCCGCGGGCTGCAACGACAAAGCTGCCGCCACGTCGCCGCCCGTGGACGCCGCGGCCGATCCTGACGAAGAGCCGCAGCCCGCGGGCAGCTCCGCGCATGTCGACGACCCACCGCCGCACGTCGGCGGCGGCGCCAGCGACCACTATGCGCCGCCGCTAGCAGGCGGCGCGACAACCGACACCAGGAAGCCTCCGCCTGTGCGGCGCCGCGCCGGTGCCGCCGCAAAGCCGCCGCCAGCACGCCACGTCGACAACGACGAGGACGTGTCGGCGCTCGCTGACCGCGCAAGCAGCGCCTTCATCATCCTGGCGCTTGTGGGCGGCGTCACCGCCGCCGACACCGCGCCGACTACATCTAGCGGTGCCGAAGACGACGACCACGGGCGGCCTGCTGCCGGCACCCGCGCCGACGTCTTCAACGACGGGCCAGTACTGGGCTGGGGCGACGAGGCCGCCAGCATGACGCATCGCGTGGACAGCGGCGGCACCGGAGTACGCGTTCCACCGCTCAGTGGCGGCAAGGCCGACGCCGACGAAGCGGCGCCGCCCCCGCGCGACGGCGCCGACAATGGCAAAAAAGCATCCGGCTGCGGGCGACTGGAAGAAAGATTCTATTGAGCCGCCAGTGGCCGGCGGCGGCGTTCAAGACGATGGAAAGGCGCTGCTTTCGGGCGCCGAGGGCACCGATGGGAGCCCGCCGCCGGTCGCAGGCAGAACGCGCCGTGACGAAATCGTGCCCCAGTGCGCGGACCCCGCCGGCAACGCCGCCAACGACGGTTCGCTCGCGGGTGGTGGTGGCGAACACGACAAAAAGCCGCCGCCCGTGGGCGCAGGCGGTGTTGAGGACGACACGATGCTGCTCGAGGGCGCATTTTGCGCCGAAAACGGCAAGACGGTGACGGCGGGCAGCGGCAGCGGCAGGCTGCTCATGGTCGGCGGCTACGACGCTGCCGACCCGCCGCCACCCCCGGGCGCGGCTCCATCGCCACCATTTCCGAGGTTCCCGCGAGCGGCGGTGCCAACGCCGAACGCGCGCGGACGCACGTGGGCAGTGGCAGCAGCGTCGACAACACGCCGCCTGAGGCAGGCAGCGGCCTCTCACCGACGCCCGCCTGCGGCGGCTTCCACAAGGGCACGCCGCCACGCGCGGGGAGCGCCTCAGCTGTTGAGGACGCGGCGCCGCTCTAGGGCGCGGGCTCCAACGCCGCCGATTCTCCGCCGCCTGTTGGCGGCGCCGGAAACGAAGCCAACGCGACGCCGCTCCCGATTGTCGACGACAACGCCTCTGACGCGCCGGCGGCAGCGGCCGGCGGCGTTTACAGCGGCTGCGTGATTCCCACCAGAGGCACGCAGGACGCTGATGCGGCGCAGCGTGCGGGCGAAGGCATCAAAAACTATAACGCGCAGCAGCCCACGGGCGCCTATGCATACGTCGCCAACGTGCCGACGGCGTTGGCTGGTGCCGTCAACGACGACAACACGACGCTGCCAGCGGACGGCAGCACCCACTACGCCGCTTTAGCGACGCGCGGAGGAGGGCTACCAGCACGGGCGCGTAATGCTGATGGTGGTTGGAGGGCAGGGCGGGAAGGGGGAGGGCAAGACGAGTGTCGTCTGGCGTCGAAATGTTGGGGGGGTCGAGCAGAACGGTCTGAATGAGCTATTGGCCGCAACGCAGGCGCCCGAGCAAGCACCGAAAACGTGCCGCCATTCACAGGTGGCTGTGCAAACGCCGACAACTAGGCGCAAGGGTGGTGCAGCGAGCCCCGCCGTCATTGGCTGCCGGGGGCACCTCGGGAGCACGTCAGAGCGAGCGTGTCTGCTGCTGTCGCTCACATCTGTTTGGTGTCGGGCGCCCCGACGCAGCCCCCCCCCCCCCCCCCCCCCCCCCCCCCCGCCCCCCCCCCCCCCCCGGCCCCCCGCCGCCCCCCCCCCCCCCCGGCGCCTCCCCCCCCAGCGCCCCCCGCCCGTCCTCCCCCTCCCCAGGCCCCCTCTACGCTCCGTGAGCGTGGGCGTGCCATCCGGCACACCGGCGAGAGGTGGTAGCGGCACGGGTGAGCTCGAGGCTCCCACGCCGGCGTTGCGCCGTCGCGCAGCGGTCGGGGCCGAGTGTGGTCGACCACGGCGCCGCGATGGCGGCGGAGGCCGCGGCGGCGGCGGCGGGGACGCTCGCGCCCACCGGCGCGTGCGCGGTCGGCGATCGTCATGGCACGTGCGCTGTTAGCGCTCATCATTGCGCACGCGCGGTTTGTCGGCGTGCCCGCGGTCGGTGCCATCACGGACCTACCGCCGTCGGCGCCATGGTTACCCGCCGGATTCGACGGTTCACCGGGACGCCCGTCGCCACCCTCCGCCAAGTTGTCGTCCACAGTGCCCGCCTCTTTTGTCGCGCCCGTAGGCGGCGTTGCGAAGGGCTGATTCCCGGCCCTTCTCCCTGGCTCCCTCCCCCGCCGCCACACGACGGTGCTCTGGCTGGTCGCGTCGGCGGCGGCGGTTGTCTTGCGGGGCCTGCCAGCATGCACTACTCGCCGCGGCGGCCGCGCGTCCGCTGTGGGCAGCACCGCCGACCCCATGGGGTGGGGCGCCTCCCAGGCATAATGCTGCCCCGGGCAGGCAGGCCGGCGACGTCCGCCCAGAAGGCGCCCAGGCGAGGCACTTTCCGCCGCGCGCGGCGCCGCCGGCTGCCGGCGACGGCTCTCCGCACCGCCATCCGGTGTTTTCGCCGCCGCCGCCGCCGCTGGCTCTCTTCCGCCCACCCAACGGGCACACTTTCCCCAAGCACTCCCTCCTCACCCGCTCCGCGACGGCCGCGGCGTGCATGGCCGGCCTCGCCCCGACCGCCCCGGCGACCGATGCGGTGCATTGGGTCGGTCCGCTTGTTCCGCTGTGGCTCAGCGGCGGCGGGCCGGCCGCCGTGCCGCCCGCACACCTGTGTATCGGCGGCAGCCACCGTGTCTGCTGTGGCGGCGCCAGCGGCGGCGGTGTCAGTCGGCCGGGCGAGCCCGCCGTCGTCGACGATGGCTTCGCGCGCTTCCCGTCGACCGCTCACGTGCCCACGGTCGTCTACCGTAGCCTCGTCTGCGGCACGGGCGTGGTCGTCGAAGCGCGGACGGGGGCGGTGGGCATACCTACCGGGGGCCGACCTCGCGCCGCCACCCACTTTTGCCGGTGGGTGTACTCCTCGCCAGCAGCGGACCACTTGGCGGCGTGGGAGCTGCCGACCGGCGGCAGCGTGGCGGACGAGGCGTCTGAACCTGCTGCGGCGGCGATGTCCAGCGGTGCCGACGGCGCCGTCGACGGTGGCCCCGTGCGCGCGCTCATCCCATGGGTCACGTCGGCCTTTAGCCTTTGGCCGCGGTTGGTGGGCACGTTGCGCTGCGACGCCGGGCTGTGTACTTCAAACCTGGGGGGGGGTACGGCGGGTCCGTTGCCGACGCGTTGACGCGCGCCGAGCGGGACCCCCTGCGCGTGTCTTTTTGCGCGTTGCACGCGCTGGCGGGCACCCATGGCGGCGTTGAGGAGGCGAATCCCGGTTGCTCGCGGAGGGTGGCCCTCGCGCGCGCGCCGGCTGTGATGGAAGCGGCGGCAGCGGCGGCGGCAGCATCGCCGCCGGCGCGTTTTATCCCGACTTGTCGGCCGGGTGCGGCATGGCGGGACACGTCCCACTGGCAGGCGGCGGCGTCGTGCACGTGCCACCGCTGTCACCGGCGCCGGCGCCGCTGCCGCCGCCGCTGCCCCCCCCCCAAGCTCCACGGCGGCGCATGGCAGCGGGACACCAACGGCGGCCACGCCGGTGCTCTGTGCGGCGGCTCCACCTCTGCCTCCGCCGCCGCCGCCGCACCCTCCACCTTCTGTCGGTGGGCTACGCCGACGCCCAGTTGGCGGCGCGGGTGTCCGTCGCACCGTTGACAACGTGCGTACCCGCCATGCCCTCGCTGCACGATCGAGGCAGACTCCTGCGCGGCACAAAGACCCCTCGGCACGGTACAGCGAGCGACGCGCCGCTGCGGGACGACGCAAGGGAAACTCCACCCCTTCACCGAAAAAATAAGAAGTACTTTTACGACACGACTCAAGACACGTGGCGACACCCGCGCCTCCCCTTCTCTGCCTCCCCGCCTACAGCCGCACCACGTCGCGATCGCTGCCTCTCCCATCGCCTCTACCACAGACGCCCCCCTTGCACTCAACGGCACGCGCCGGACCCTCCCCGTCCACAATAAAGGTCGCTCCACGCACCCTGTCTGGCCACCGCCACCTTTCTTGGGCCCCTTGCAAATCATATTTCATCCACCAAGGCGACCGCATTCCCACAGGTGCCCAATCGCGCAACCCCACAAAGCCACCTGCACCGGCGCTGCCACGGTCGCCGCGAGCCCGGCGGAAGCGGCGAATGCGAAGAGACCCGCAGCCGCGTCCTCGTGCGGCATCGCCACGGCGGCGACGCGGTAGCTGGCCCCATGGACGGGGAGGAGAGTGGCGCCGCGGGTGCTTGTGGGAACGGCGGCGAGGGCGGCGGCGGTGGCGGCTGCGGCACCCGCCGCGGCAGGCGTCGGCGCCGCCGCCATGGATGTGTCGGAAGCGGCCGGCAGTACAGCCCCCGCCCGCTGCCACCACGTCTTCGACGTCGTTGACCACGACGACGGTCACCCCCGTCGCCGCGGAAGCGTCGCCGGAGGCAGTGACGGTGGCGGCGTCGCCTGAGCGGTCGTCGGCGGCGTGGCGGCGGTCACCGCCGCGGCCAGCCGGTTCGGTCCGACAGAAACATGGCGCCTGCCCCCCCCTCACCCATTG
>Ga0114957_1003770_pt1 | contig 13437 bp, 7 predicted proteins | sample BantaG_FD_87175 | JGI IMG/M metagenome (GOLD analysis project Ga0114957, IMG submission 87175) | Marine algal microbial communities from Bantry Bay, Ireland - BantryBay_4 metaG | ecosystem: Host-associated > Algae > Red algae > Unclassified | place: Bantry Bay, Ireland | collected 2014-11-21 | reverse complement strand
TACCTCCCCGACCGATCAATAAATAGACTGTTTGCTTGTTGGGTACCAAATAAATGGATATCCTGAATGTTGACATGTGGTGGACGAGTAGCGATAAAATAAATACTCTCCGCAACATCACGCGCACGTAACGGCTGAAAATCCTCGTAAATTCTCGCTTTCTCCTTATCCTCATATCGAACAAACGCAAACTCTGTTTCTTCCACATGACCAGGGCTGACCTGACTGACCCGAACATTGTATTGATGCAATTCGATTCGCATTGCTTTGGTCAATGCTTCCACTGCGTGCTTGGTGGCACAATAAACGTTTCCATTCGGATATACTTCCTTCCCTGCGCTAGAACTGATATTGATAATATGACCTTGACGTTTTTTGACCATCATAGGCGCAAGACAGCGCGTCATATACAACAATCCTTTTACGTTCGTATTGATCATCGCATCCCAATCTTCGATGTTCCCTTCGTGAATAGGCCCAAATCCTTTTGCGAGTCCGGCATTGTTGATTAGAATATCGACGGAACCCCATGCTTCTCCCAGATCTTCGATGGCTTGTTTGACCGCTAGCGGATCACGTACATCGAAAGGAAGAATCTTTATGTCGGAGCTATATTTCTTTTCAAAAATGGTTTGAATCGTTTCGAGTCGGGTAGTGCGGCGACCTGTAAGAATGAGGCGATAGCCATGTTGCGCAAATAATTCCGCAGTCGCTTTCCCGATACCGGAAGTCGCTCCGGTAATCAGCACCGTCTTGGTTTTGACCTTTCCTTCATCCTCGCGGGTAGGTTCTGCGATTTCGAATGGAATGTCTCCGGAAAATGGTTTTTGGGAGATACCCGATTTATGTTTCTTCTTTTTCTTCTTAACTGGATCAGGCAGTTTAAAAATCTGATCGTATTCCTTATTTTTTAAATCAGGATCATACTGTCCAGCTAATTGATAAGATTTGACTGCTTTTTTCATCTTATCCAGTTGATAATAAATCTGTGCCATCGTAAGGTGGGCCAGCGAATGACCGGGATCAAAAGACAATACTTTTTCGAGTTCTTCGATTGATTTACGTGGTTTATCTAGGTGATCGTTTAACAATACAGCGTATCGAAAACGGGCATCTAGATTGGTAGGATCAATTTTTAAAGCATGATTTAAATAACCTAATGCGAGCATTTGCTGATCAGAAAAACGATCTTGTACGATTTTTCCCAATCGATAATAAATAGGCGCCTGTTGATTATCCAGTGCCGTCACTTTTTCATAATAATCTTTGGCAGATGACCAGTCCTCTCGTTGCTCTGATAATTTACCTAACAAAATGAAGGCGTCGACATAACTGGGATCATACGCTGTAATTAACGCTAATTGGTCATGCGCCAAATCATAATCCTTTGCAGGGTTTGTTAAAAAAGTAGCATATAAAAAACGGAGTTGTATATTTTCTGGAAACCGATCTACAATTGTTTTTATTAAAGACAACCCTTCTTCAAGATTTCCTCCTTCGATCAAGTTTTTTCCTCGTTCGACTGCCTCTTCTGCTACGCCATCAAAGATAGGAGCGATAGAGGGAGATATGGATTCTGCTATAGGAAAAATATCAGAATCCTCTTCCTCCTCATTAAAAATATCGTCAATAATATCTGTTTTTAAGATAGGCGGATTCCTGCTTTTTTCATCTTCTTCAGTGAGCGACTGAATGTATTGGTCCAGGTCTTTTTCTCCATTCAGGTGGACGGTGTTACCAGGATGCGCTTGTTTTAATTTCTCTTTTTGATATTGTAAAAGCCGATCCAGCAATGGCTCCTGATCTCCCAGATGATGAGAGTCAACGGAGCTATCCTCGTTGCTAACCGTAGGTGCTTCTTGCACTTCTTCGATGTTTTCTTCCAGCGTTTCGTCCGTATGTATTTCTGCTGTTATTTCAGGTACTATCTCTTGCGCTTCTGGTAGGACGGTCTCAACCTCTTCTACTTTTACGTCATCGGGTAGGATGGATTCTGTGTTAGAGGTGCCAGGAATAGCGGACTCCGTTACTGGTGCAAATTCAGTGATGGGCGTAGCTGACTCGAGTCGGTCATCCGATCCATTAAAAAACGCTTCAGCGTCTGGCTCTTCTTCGATCAGTTCTGGAATAAAAATGTTGGCGTCTTTGATTTTTTCCTGATAGGCCGCATGGAGTTCAGGAGATTCGATGGTATCAAAAAACAATTCAAAATCATTATGTACCAGTTGATCGTATGTCCAATATTCCACACCCCGAAGGATACGTAAAAATTCTCCTACTTCAGAAGAAGTACTACGTACGATTTTTAGCTGCTTATCAATTTTTTCCAGGAGTTCTGAATCGGTGGCCTCGCGTTTGAGTTTGCGAAGATCGAGGTAGCGTTCTTGCCAATAATTCATGTACTGGATAACATTGGATACGCGCTCGAAGGAAGTAGGAATGGATTCATAACTACCATCAGCACTGAAGGTACGACCGTCAATGACGACGGGTTGAATTTGATTGGTATGGTCATTGGCCTGTAACATAAACAGGGCTTTGTACATACATTCTGTAGACCGTAGAAAGTTATAGCTCACCAGTAGAATCACCGGTTCTTTACGTTCCTTAATCTGCGCCTGAAGTCCACGCTCACCTGTGATCTCATCTCCTGCGATGTGGTCGAATTCTACCCCTACGAGTCCCAGTCGAGCGTCTAGTTCGTGAGCAATGTTTTGATTCTCTTTACAGTATGCTAGTATAAATGCCATAATTAATTGAGCTACAAAATTTCTTGTACAGTGGCTTGATTTCCCTTGGACAAGCGCTTAATCAAACGTTTAAGACTCCGCCAATAGTGTATTCAGAAACTCGTCAAATTCCTTTGTAAATTCCTGATATTTACTCGTGGCAGGGCCATTGAATCCGGTATGTATCCTTCTGACCTGATTTTTTCGGTCAATAAAAATCATAGTTGGGTATGATAGGATATGGTTCAACATGGGCAAAGCCTGTGCCGCTTCTTTTTTATCAGAATATCCTGCTACCACCATTTCGTAAGGTACCTGCATTTTCTCCATATACTTTTTTACCGCAGCATTTGCTTTATCAGATTCCCTGTATTTTTCAAAAGCTAGCGCAATGACTGCTACATCTTGATTAGGACGTTTTTCTAAATAATTTGTCAAAAAGACCGTTTCATCCCGACAATTAGGACACCAGGTCCCAAAAATCTGGACAATTTTAATTTTATCCTGATATTCGGGATTATCCAGGCTGATGGTTTTACCAGCGGGATTGGTGAACGAAAAGTCAACTTTGTCATATCCTTCTTTTAAATAGGTCAGTTCATTGGGATCCGCCAGCTCTACTGCTGGATTACGCTTGGCTTCCCAAGTGGTTCGGTAATGATTACCAGATCGAAAGCTACCGATAATACTTTCATCCTCCAGTATTTTACCTTCAAACAAAAAGGCGTGGCTGCCATCGAAAGTAGAAAGGTACAATTTATTTTCCTGAATGGTACCCTCTAAAAAACGATAATCGCCCGTTTCAGTAAGAAAAGTTCCGGTGAGGTGATTACCCTCCTGCTTAAACTCACCGATTGCTGGCCAGGGTTCTTCCTCATCCAAACCGAAGGTAACCTCCCATTTTCCAGTTAAATCTATCGCAGGTGTTTTTTTCAATAAAGTAAAACGATGATCCTGACCATAACGTGCAATGAAGGGAATTTTATAATTAGGCCCTCGACTAGGAACATAATAATTTCCAGCAATCACCCGCGCATCATAATCTGCTCGAATATAAGATCCATATTCAGGAATATCCATTAAGAGCGTGTCATTACCCGTTTTTTTGTTATGTCCTGTTTTGATATTATCCACTTTGATTCGCTCTTCTCCATTGATGATTTCGATATAAAAGTCCGTCTCATTCGTATAAGTTACCTCCATCAAAAAAGGTAATTCTCCCTCAGTAACCTCGTCCATTTTGATATTGACCAATTCAGGCAACGGTTCTCCCTTTTTATTATTAACTGGTTTTTTAGGAACGAGCTGTAACACTGCCCGCCATTTTCCGGGAGCGATGGTAGGAAAAGTATTTTCCATTACAAAACAACCCGTGGCTACAAATAGTAAAAGGACAGAAAAGAGAATCGTATTTTTCATAAATAAAGAGGATTTTACGAGTAAGGAATGGCGATTAAATAGATTGAGATAAAAGGCGAACTATTTTATCAACATTCCTAAAACACCTGATCGCCATGAAAGTTTTAGTATGAAAGTAAAGGATCAATTAAAGAAGCAGCCAAATATTATAAATTATTCTTTATTGATCCAACGCACAAGGATTGATACCTAAATCGGTCAGTTATTGTTTGACCATCACTTAGGATAATATCTCTTTTCAGCGAAATGTAGGTGGTAGTGGTACGCAAATTTAACTACCTGTGTTGGTAATTGCAAATTTTACCCTACTTGTTCTTTGCCTTTCTCTTCCTCATCTACGGGATGCGCAGCAGGATTGAGTTGGCGAATCGTTTGAGTAATCCATTCATTATTCAATTCCTCGGAGAGAAAGCTGGCTTCGTCCCGACCGAGGGTATAATAAACATGGTGAACTCCCAGAGGCGCATAACTAAAAATTAGATCAGATAATACATTGTAAGCTCCGCGTGTTTTGCCATGTCCAAGCTCGCCATAAGAAGTCGATGCAAAGGAGGAGCAATCCACAAATGCCTTGTCGTGACTGAGATAGGATTGTCCCGCAATCACCTGACAGCCTGCGGAGAAATTGGTTTTGCCAATACCAGACCAGTGGATGTTGATCGTAGGATTGGGTTGGGTGTCGAGACCACTGAGGATGTCCGTCAGGTCTAGTGCTCGATTTTGATCGCGATCCCGAAAGACGAGTACGCCGGAACCTGCAGGTCGCAATGCCTGATACACTTTATGTTCTTGCGAGACCTTATGCCATCCGAAAGTATAGCGATGTTGTCCTTCGGTTAAAAAGGGAATATCTGTCCGTGTCGTCATACCCGGATTTGGGTCGGTAGAACCCCAAAAATAAAAAACCATACCGCGAATAAGCAACGCAAAAAGGTCATCATTTTCACGTCTTGCCGTAACGCTTTCTTCCTGGTTTCGACGAATACCGATCAGGTGAATCGCATTAGGATCCGTATTCCAGTCTGCGACAGGTATGGTATCTGATTTTTTATTAAATGATTTTGTTAGGTCAAGAATAGGATGAGGATGGTTAGTGAAATGCTCCTTTGCATTGGTTAGCAAATGCATCCATTGTTGATACGCAGGTGTAGGGTTATCAATATGTCTGGCCCATTTACAAACGAAGTCATCGGTACCGCTACGTTCCTCTTTCCATTGATTGATAAATTTCCAGGTATTCAGACCGACGATACCGTCGGGTTTTCCGATTTCCGGTTTTTGATCTACTGTACGGATATACTCCTGAAAGAGGCGGAGTCCGGCGAGCGTGCGATAGCCGAAGATACCGTCGGGGGGCGTGTTGGGCATAAATCCGGTATCCTGCAAAAAAGTTTGTAGGGTACGGACATTTTCGCCGGGGACTTCGAGGAAAGGGCGCCATTTGTGGTTGCCTTCGTCGCGGAAGGCTCCTTTGTCGCGTAGGGCGGCCGTCATAAAAGGATGGTACGGTTGCAGGAATTCAACGGGATTGTGGGGCAGATGTCCTGCATCGGTGGCACCGAGGTGGATGGTTTTCATGATGTTGGATTTTTTGGCGTTTTATAAAGTGGTGTTAAGGTAGTGATTTTTTTTAATTTTTTCCTTATGATTTTGGTGCATCCCCTAAATAATCTCCTTCAATAAACTGATACGCACGATATTCTGACCAAGCATATTTTTTTCTTGGCCAGAAAAATCCAACATGGCCTCCACGTTCTGCTATTTCCAAATAAAAAGAAGCATTATTTTTTGCCAACTTCCGAGGAAAACAGGAAGGCGTTAAAATTGGATCATTGAGCGCATTGACGAGTAGGGTAGGGATGGCGATTTTGGGAATAAAATGATTGGCTGAACCTTGGGTGTAAAAATCCTTAGCATTTTTATATCCATTAATTGGTGCGCTATAGCGATCATCAAATTCACTCCATTGCTGGAAATTATTCAACTCTTTTATATCAATCTCATCTGGAAATTGCTGCGCTTTTCTACTGATTTTATCGGACAACATCCGATGAAAGCGATTGCGATAAAAACGCAAAGGAGGTGTATCCAACTTGGCCACACTATCATGCAAATCAGTCGGTACAGAAAACGTAGCAGCAGATTTAACAGTGGAAGGAACCTCTTTTCCCAGCACGCCTAAATATTTTAAAATAATACTTCCGCCCATGCTAAAACCAATCAGCGATATTCTTTTGTAATTATATTGTTCAACAATATGATTAACCAATTCTTCCAAATCTCCAATCTCTCCATGATTATACAATCGCAAATGCCGATTCATCTCTCCACTACAACTTCGGCAATTCATCGCCAGAATATCCCAATCCCGATCCGCAAAGTACCGCGCCATCCCTTTCATATAATGCCGGTCCGAATTCCCTTCTAAACCATGAACGAGAATCGCCAAATCGGCATTGTCATCTTTCATCCAATCCAAATCGAGAAAGTCTCCATCCGCTAGTTCCAGTCTTTCCCGTTGGTAGTTGACTTTTTTTACGCGGCGGACGATGGCGGGGAAAACGGTTTCCCAATGTCCGGTACGGAGGTAGAATGGACTGTACTGATAGGAGGAGGAGAGGACGGGCATGAAAGGCATTGATTTGATTAGGCATCAAAAGTACTTATAAAATTAGATCAATAATGTGACGTATTAATGGTCAAACAAAAATCTTTACCCTACTAATATTCAAAATTATTATATTGCCAACAAATTAAAACCTTATTTGAATATTTATGAAGACGATTCTCTTAAAAAACGGTAAAATAATCAATCGGAATAAAATTACTTCCGGTGATTTATTGATAAAAAACGGCAAAATTGCTAAAATCGGTGGTGTGATTGATGCACAGGCAGACGTGGAAATTGATGCGGAAGGCAAATATATCATGCCCGGTATCATTGACGATCAGGTACATTTTCGCGAGCCGGGATTGACCCACAAGTCAGATCTCTATACGGAACCTCGCGCGGCAGTGATGGGAGGCACCACTTCCTTTATGGAAATGCCCAATACCAAGCCACCTGCGATTACACAGGAATTATTGGCCGATAAATATGCTACTGCTGCCAAAAAATCCATTGCCAACTATTCCTTTTTTATGGGGGCTTCCAATGATAATCTGGAAGAGGTTTTAAAAACCAATCCAACTAATGTTTGCGGAATCAAAGCCTTTATGGGATCGAGTACGGGCAATATGTTGGTGGATGATCCGAATACGCTGGAAGCTTTATTTTCGAGTACGCCGATGCTGATCGCCACACATTGTGAGGACGAAGAAACGATTAGAAATAATATGGCGATTTATCGCGAAAAGTATGGAGCAGAAGTACCTATTGCTTGTCATCCAGAAATTCGATCTGTGGAGGGTTGTTTAAAATCTTCTTCGTTTGCGGTGAATTTAGCGAAAAAGCATAACACTCGATTGCATATTTTACATATCTCTACCAAGGATGAGTTAGCTTTATTTGATAATACCATTCCATTGAAGGAAAAGCGGATTACTTCCGAGGTTTGTATCCATCATTTACATTTTAATAAAAAAGATTATGACCGTTTTGGTACCCAGATAAAATGCAATCCTGCTATCAAAACGAGTGACCATCAAGAAGCCTTATTTCCTGCACTCTTAGACAATCGCCTCGACATTATCGCGACCGATCACGCACCGCACACTTGGCAGGAAAAGCAAGGTTCCTATTTTGAAGCACCATCAGGCGTACCCCTGGTTCAGCATTCCCTCAATGTGATGCTGGAATTTTATCATCAGGGAAAAATTACGTTAGAAAAAATTATCGAAAAAATGTGTCATGCGCCGGCGGACTGTTTCCGGATTGCAGATCGCGGATACCTCGACGAAGGTAGTTGGGCGGATGTTGTTATTTTTGATGTAAATAAAAAATGGCGGGTATCTAAAGAACAACTAGAATACAAATGTGGCTGGTCTCCTTTTGAAGGAAAACAATTTACTGGTCAGGTGCAGACGACTATTGTTAGTGGACATCTGGCGTATCATCGAGGGGCGTTGGATGATTCGAAGAAGGGGGAGCGGTTGATGTTTGATCATAAGTACGGAGAAGGGAATTGATAGAATGAAATGCTAAACCAAACTCCAAAACCCAGATCGGCACAACTTGTCTCCCTGCTAAGCGAGATCAATAAACCCCCACATAATTCCTAGGCGTAATCCCTTTTAACTCCTCCTTCACCATCTCATCAATATCCAACTCCTCAATAAACTCATGGATGTCGTCCTGCGTTACCTGCCCTTTACCTCGCGTGAGAGATTTGAGGGCTTCGTAAGGTTTTGGATAGCCTTCGCGGCGCAGGATGTTTTGGATCGCTTCGGAAACGACCATCCAGTTACGATCTAAGTCAGCGTTGAGTTTGGATTCATTGAGGAGGAGTTTGCTGAGTCCTTTTAGTACCGATTTGAATGCAATGACGGTATGACCAATTGGGACACCGATATTACGTAGTACAGTGCTATCCGTTAGGTCGCGTTGTAGGCGAGAGACAGGGAGCTTGTCCGAAAGATGGGTAAAGATGGCGTTGGCCATGCCGAAATTTCCTTCCGCATTTTCAAAATCAATTGGATTGACCTTGTGCGGCATGGCAGAAGATCCGACCTCTCCGGCTACGACGCGTTGTTTAAAATATTCCATCGAAATATAAGTCCATACATCGCGGCATAAATCAATCAGGATCGTATTGATTCGTTTTTGTGCCATAAAAAGGGCGGCCAGATAATCGTAATGCTCGATCTGCGTTGTTTTTTGTGCACGACTGAGACCCAGGTATTCAGAGACGAAGTAGTTACCAAATTTTGGCCAGTCGATATTGGGATAGGCGACATGGTGAGCGTTGAAGTTTCCGGTAGCACCTCCGAACTTGGCCTGATAGGGGACTTGTAACAATAGATTTCTTTGTCCTTCCAACCGTTCGACATAAACGTCAAATTCCTTTCCCAGCGTGGTAGGGGAGGCTGGCTGTCCATGTGTATGCGCGAGCATGGGAATACCTGCCCATTCGGCGGCGAGGTCTTTGAGTCGGGCGATAACTTCGTCGAGTTGCGGAAGATAGATTTCCTCCATCGCATGTTTGAGCGACAGCGGAATAGCCGTATTATTAATATCCTGAGAAGTAAGCCCAAAGTGGATAAATTCCTTAAACGCGCTGACCCCCAGTCGATCAAATTCCTGTTTTAAATAATATTCTACCGCTTTGACATCATGATTGGTGGTCGCTTCGATTTTTTTGACCTCCATGGCGTGTGGCAGTTGAAAGTTTTCAAAAATCTCATTCAGTTGATCAACCTTATCGCCGTCAAAATGTTCCAATTCAGGTAAAGGGTGTTGTACAAGTGCAATAAAATATTGAATCTCAACAAATACCCTATATTTGATTAACGCAAATTCTGAAAAGTAATTTGCCAACTCTTTTGTTTTAGCATGGTAACGACCGTCAATAGGAGAAATAGCATTCAGCATAGTTTTTTTTACAAAGGTAGGAAAATGTAAGGGATTTTTTTGACTGGTTCTACAGTAGAACAACCACGCTAGAAGAGGGCCAATCAGCCAACAGCTCAACCAGCAAAAAAATTGTCTTCATCACCAATTCAAATTAAATAAAAAACATGATAACAGTCATTTGCGGCACCAACCGCCCCGGTAGCAATTCCGAAATTATTGCAAAATATTACTATCAACAATTGAAAAAAGCAGCAAAAGAAGAAGTGAAGTTCCTCTCTTTGGATCGGCTTAATGAAGTATCCGTCCGCGAAGGTATGTATGTGGCCGACACCCAATGCAAGGTAATCAAAGATTTACAAGATGAATATATGGTGCCTGCCGACCGTTTCGTATTCGTCATTCCTGAATACAATGGCAGCTTTCCCGGTATTTTTAAATACTTTATTGACGCCGTATCTATCCGAAAATATAAAGAGTCGTTTAGTGGAAAAAACGCTTTACTCGTTGGTGTCGCCACGGGACGAGCGGGCAACCTGCGCGGTATGGGCCATCTCACCGACATCCTGATGCACATCGGTACCCATGTGCATCCGAAACAGATACCCTATTCAAAAGTGGGGGGATTGCTAAAGGGGAGAAAAGTAAGTGATGCGGATACGAGGAAGACCATTCGGGAGCATATTAAGGGGTGGTTGTAGGGGGGCTACAAAAATCAAACCCACAAAATTTTGCATTCCCAAATGAAGTACCTATCTTTGATTTCACTTTCCGAACACGTCACTCCCTTTTACCCTAAATCACATCGTTAAACCACTTTCTGTCATCGTCTATCATCATTAGATCTACAGCGACTGCCAAAGAAATTAAGCTCGACTGCAAGCTTGATAAGAAGCGCATATTTAAACATGCGCTAAATTGGTATTCGTTCAAACGACTTCACAAAAAAGCTGTATACTCATGAATAAAATCATCACCATACTATTAACTTTCGTTTGTTTTAGCGGTATACTAAACGCTCAAATTAATTACACCGCCAATGATCAGGTACCGGCGTACAATGGACAATTTCGCCTTGGAGTCAATCCTGGCTATCAGGGATCGGATTGGGGAGATGAGGACTTGGCGGATATTGCCGCTGGCAACAGCAGCCTTGGTCTTGATGGGGCTGGTGTACAAGCCTTTCGTGCTTCCTTGCCAGAGTTTTTTCTGGAACAATGGGGATACGACGTAGAAGTCGATGACTTCCAACATTACCAATCAGTAGGAATGAAGGATCACGTAACCTTTATTGGTTATCCCACAGATGATCACCGGGAGGCTACCTTTTATTGTCCCGATCATCAATCTGAATTGTTTTCTAATATGTATCTCGATATTTGGGATGGTGGTGCGAATGGTACCCCCGTAAATGATGACAATCACTACGCACTTTATGTGTATCGAATGGTGACGACCTATCAGGATTATGTGAAGTTTTGGGAGATTTGGAACGAACCAGATTTTGATTATTCTGGAAATGGGGATAAAGATCCCGGCCAGTCTGGTAGCTGGTGGGACAATGTTCCGGAGCCCTGCGATATGTCTATCCGTGCGCCAATTTTTGAATACATCCGAATGCTGCGGATTAGTTACGAAGTCATTAAAAGTATAGATCCAGATGCGTATGTTGCCATCGGAGGATTGGGCTATCCATCCTTTTTAGATTTGGTGATGCGGCATAGTGATAATCCCGACGGTGGTCAGATCACCAACGATTATCCTCATAAGGGCGGTGCTTATTTTGATGTGATGAGTTATCATGCTTATCCACATATTGATGGAAGCTTGCGCGAATGGAATAATGACATTGGCGACTTTGATTATTTCCGACACTCTGATGCCGCGACCGATGGCGTCCTGCAAAAGCAAGTAGATTTTAGAGCGGTGCTAGACACTTATGGTTATGACGATCAATTGTATCCTTCAAAAAAATGGATCATTACCGAGTCCAATATACCAGGTATTGCTTTTGACGATGAAATGGGCTCTGACGAAGCGCAACGTAATTTTATTATCAAAACACGGGTCGCTTGTGAGTTAAATGATATCCTCCAACTTGACCTTTTTCAATTGGCTAGAAAAAAATCGCCAGCAGCTTCTAATAGTGGCTTTGATGCCATGGGACTTTTCCATCGCCTTTCCAATATTGAACCTTCCGAGGAGGAACTAACCGACCAAGGTATTGCCAGTCAAACAATGACCGCACTATTAGCGGATGCAACGTATGATGCTGCAACAACGGCAACGCTCAGCCTTCCCGCCAACATTGGTGGAGCTGCTTACAAAAATACGGATGACTCTTATACCTTCGTTCTTTGGGCAAAAACAGCAACGGATCAATCCGAATCAGCTGCCGCTAATTATACGATTCCTGCCTCCATAAATATGACCAATTTAGAAAAACGCGCATGGGATTTTTCTCAAACCAGCAGCGTTACCAATGTTTCTGCTACTAGCATTAGTCTTACTGGAGCACCGGTCTTTCTACGCGGTATGCCAGCAGCGGTCAATGTATCTGAGCAATATTCGCTTTCCCAAACACTGGATATTTTCCCAAACCCAAGTCAGCATAATTTTCAGCTTTCTGTAGCAGGAACGGCGACGGCTGAGTTAGAGGTAGAAGTGGTCAATGTAATTGGTGAGTTGATAGCGCAACGTAGCGTTGTATATGGGGGTACTGGGGCTATTTATGATTTTGATTGTTCTGATTGGGCGAAAGGAGCTTATCTGGTGAAGGTTCGTTCCGTTGAAGGGGTAGCGGTGCTGAAGGTGGTGGTGGAGTAGGGTTGTTGTTGTAGGACTGTAGATAGAATTTTTTAATGAAAAATAAAAAATGAAAAAGTTGCTAATATGATATTTGCATCCATTTATCCACTTTACTTGAATAGGTTGGAGAAGAATGGCAAAACAAAATAATTCAGGATATTTATTATTTTGTGAAATTATACTGACCTTAATATTTTAAATAACGTCAATCATTGCATAACTAAATAAATGGAAATTACACCAAAAGAGGGATTTAAAGGATTAATTGAAAATTGGAAAGGTGATCTAATCGCAGCGGTGAGTGTCTCCCTCATTGCGTTGCCGCTTTCACTAGGTATTGCGTTGGCTGCGGGGGCACCTGCGATGTCTGGGATTCTTTCTGCCATTGTTGGTGGGGTAGTAACCACGCTGTATCGGGGAGGTCATATATCGGTCAACGGACCTGCCAAAGGAGTGATCGCGGTCATTCTTTTGGGGATTGCCCTGATGGACGACGGTTCGGGGCAAGCCTTTAACTATGTGTTGGCCGCCGTGGTCGTTTCGGGGGCCATTCAGGTAGTGTTGGGGTTGTTAAAACTGGGGCGGCTAGCGGATATCTTCCATTCTTCGGTGATTCATGGCCTTTTGGCAGCCATCGGAATTATCATTTTTGCCAAACAAATCCATGTAGCCCTGGGCACCTATTCTGATAGTCCGAGCATTATTCAAAACCTCGTTGATGCGGTAATATACTTACCGAAAGCGAACCCTTTTGTAGTGATTATATCTCTGGTAGGCTTACTTTTATTATTGTTTCATGCCAAAATCAGCTATCGGTTTTTTCATATTTTGCCGGCCCCCATGTGGGTCATTGCCCTTTCCATTCCATTTGTTTATTTTTTCAATTTCTTTGAACAGCATACACTTTCATTTTTTGGAAAAGCCTATGAGGTAGGCCCCCAATTACTGTTGGATATTCCGGATAATATTATG
>Ga0114957_1003769_pt1 | contig 13438 bp, 15 predicted proteins | sample BantaG_FD_87175 | JGI IMG/M metagenome (GOLD analysis project Ga0114957, IMG submission 87175) | Marine algal microbial communities from Bantry Bay, Ireland - BantryBay_4 metaG | ecosystem: Host-associated > Algae > Red algae > Unclassified | place: Bantry Bay, Ireland | collected 2014-11-21 | reverse complement strand
GGCGCTCAAAAGAAGCCGCAATAACTTCACGGCCAAACTCATAAAACTCACTGAGTATCATTTCACTTTTATGCATTTGATCAACTTTGTTCACCACTAATAAATATGGTTTCCCACTTTCATTAGCTAAACGCACTAATAAGCGGTCTTCTGGTAACAGGCCGGACCTTCCATCCATAACAACTATCAAAGAGTCAAAATCATCAATTAAAGATAATAAGTTTTCTTTAATTAAAACTGAAAACTCATCTTTGGCATCAGTTAACCCACCCGTGTCCACAACGTCAAATTTTTTACCCCACCACTCAGTAGGTTCTATTTGAATATCTCTAGTTACACCGGCCTCATCTTTAACAACAGACTTTCTGGTACGAGTTAAAATATTGAATAATGTTGATTTCCCAACATTAGGACGACCTATAATAGCCACTTTTGGAGTATTAGCTGTCTTTCTCGACCACATAACCTAGCTCCTTCAACATTCTTTTGTCTTCCATCCAAGATGGCTTCACTTTAGTAAAAAGCTCTAAATAAACCTTCTCACCTAATAAGTCTTCAATTTCTAATCTTGCTTTTTGACCAATCTCTTTAATCATTTGCCCTTTTTTACCAATAACCATAGAGCAATGATTTTTCTTAGTTACTATAATATCAGTGTAAATTTTCACACAAGATTTAGCGGTAGACTCTTCAAACTTTTGTACTTGTACAGCCATATTAAACGGTAGCTCTTGGTGAAGTAGCTCAAAGCACTTTTCTCTGATGACTTCAGAAACCCAATCACGAGTAATACTGGTAGTGAAGCTTTCGGTGTCATATAAAGGGCCTGGCGACTTAGGCAATAGTGTTTTTATATGAGCTAATATTTCATTACTCTGGTCATACAAGGATTCAACTGTACTGTGCCTAAAGATAGGTACATCGTATTTTTTAACTAGTTCTTCCAGTATTAAAACACGGTGGGTTTTATTAGTATCCATTTTATTTATAACTACAAACCAAGGTTTGTTTTTTCTGCTGACTTCTTCTAAGGCGCGTTCCGCTGTTTTGGTGTTATGGCCTTCTGTTGTTAGTAATAGCATGAGTACATCTGACTTATCTGTGACACTGCCTGCTTCATCTTGTAAAAACTTATTTAAACCTTTATCAGCTTTAATAAACCCCGGTGCGTCCACAAACAAAGCCTGCATTTCTTTGTTACTATAAATACCAACTACACTTTTTCTAGTGGTTTGAGGCTTTTCAGAAACTATTCCAACTTTTTCGCCAATAAGTTGATTTACCAAGCTACTTTTACCCATGTTGGGAATACCAACTACACCGACAAAACCTGACCTAAAACTATTTTCCATTTATATTCTCCAGTGCTTTTTTTGCAGCATCTTGCTCAGAAGCTTTTTTAGTTCTACCAACGCCAGTAAATGAAAGATTATCTTCCACAACTATTTCGCTATGAAAAACCTTGTCGTGGTCAGGCCCCTCTTGCTTAAGTAATTTATACTCAGGGGTTACTTTATAAATTTTTTGAATTTTTTCTTGTAAAATAGTTTTGTAATCTGTAGCAAAAAAATCGTTCAGGTTTATATTCTCTAGTTTTTCAGTGAATAATTTTTCAATCCACGTATAAGCTGGCTCTAAACCACCGTCTATGTACAAAGCACCTATAACAGCTTCAAAACAAGAAGCTTGAAGTCGAGGTTTACCCGCACCTAAGGTTTTTTCTTCACCCCGGCCTAGATACATATGTTTATCTAACTCTATTGATTTTGCCATTTCTGATAGAAAGTTTTCATTTACCAGGCTGGCTCTAATTTTTGATAAAGCACCCTCATCAAGCTCTGGGTATTTCTTCATTAAAATTGCACTTAAAGCGAGATCCAATACTGAATCCCCTAAAAACTCTAACTTTTCATTATGGCCGGCAGAAACATTGGAGTTTTCATTGTGAAAACTTTTATGAGTTAAAGCTTGTTTTAAAACTTCAGGATCACGGAAACTGTAATCCACAGACGGAAGAGAGGTCATCAGAGGGCTCCTATTAATATCCCAAAGGTATTAATTAGTATTAAGTAATAGGTTTTATGCCTGATTTAGTCTCTGCCGAGTGGACGTTACTAAATCACGAATTAAACCTAGGTTAAGTGAGCACCATAACTATCAACCTCACTGCTGCATGTCAAACTGTGCACAGCTTTTGCACTATATACAGTACATAAGGCCCCAGATCGAATTTAACCCCCATTAGAAGGTAAAATTAGGTCTATTTACGGCTATTTATGACAATTTTTGTCGGAGGAAGTATGAATTTAACAAAATTAGTAATGGGCTTTATCGCAATAAGCTTAATTCCATTAGCTGCTCAAAGTGCTCAAATGAAGCTTTTGAAATCACAGGAAAAGGCTTTTTTTACAGAAGATGAGAACGGCTTTTTTAAAGGTTTAAGCTTAAAAACTAAGGTTTACATTTTAAACTCTAGAGATGCCTTGAGATGCGGATCAACTTTAAAGCGTGGCCTCAAAACATTATCTTACTTCTGTCAAATTGACTTACCAGACGCTGATAAAGTAACGAAAGTTCATAAGCATGAGTCACATAATGTTGTTCGTGTAAAACATGGTCGCTTAAAGAAAAAAGTAAATGTTAGATTTACTGATGGTGGAAAAGCCATAAGGTTTTCTACTGAATTTGATGACACAGGTATAGACTGGGATATTTCAAAATTTAACGATGAATTTTATGCTGTATATGCAAAATCAGCACAATCAATACTTGCCAAAGCAATGTTAAAAAATGGCATTAAAGTTCAAACTATAGATAAGAAGTAATCTGTACTTACAAAAAATTATTTCGAATATAAAAGCCGCACTACTTGCGGCTTTATTTATTATACCAATCCATTAAAATAATGGGATGGTACTACTGACAGTTCTCACATGTACCGAATAGCTCTAACTTGTGACCATCTAATAAATAGCCAATTTTTTTTGTTATCTTCTCAAGCTCTTTATGAATACTACAAGCAGAAAGGCACTGAACCACTTTACACTTACCACAAACAATATGATGGTGATGATCCCCTTTCTCAAGTAGTTCGTAGGAAGAAAACCCTTTAGGCGACTGTATCGAATGAATAATGCCTAATTCCTCAAAGCGATTCAGGTTCCGGTAAATACTTGATTCATTAATTTTTTTTAAGTTAGGATTTTTTTTAAAATCATAAATTGAAAGTGATTTTTTTGATTCAAAAAATGACTTTAGAAGCTCAGTACGAACTGCTGTTTTACTTAAGCCCTTTTCATCTAGTAAATTATTAATTTTATTCATGATACTCTCCTGAATTTATTAAAAATAAATCGACAAATTAACATAAAAATAACCAAACTTAATACTTGCGCAGGTACTGTCGCCACCTTGCTATTCACTATTGATAGCGCTAGGCCAAACATGGATGAAAACCCTGAAACAATGGCCATAACTATGAGGCTCTGGCGTAAATTTTTAAAGCCTCTCCCAAGAATTAAAACCGGGAATATTAAAAATGATAATGTAAATAAAAAACCCAAGCCGTACAAAGACAGTAAAACTCCTAAAGTGAAGTAAATTTCCTCTAGAAAGTCTATTTTTTGAATATTTAAAATCGACTTATCAATTGTCGACTTAACAAGCCTTTTATGAAGAAAAAAATATAATATTATAATTACTAAAAATAGTAAAAATATGGAAAAGGATTTGTGGTTAGATATTGAGACTATATCGCCAAAAAAACCCACTGCAAAATGTGAATCTAAATCTGGAAACAAAGTCACCATAAAGTATGACAGAGCTATAAAGCTTAAATAAACCACAATATAAGTTTGCTCTCTAATAGATTTAAATAAAGTAAATATAAATTTAACAAGAGCGAACAGTAACAAAGAAAACAGTAGACAGAAAACTTCTTTATCGTGACCGACTAAGTGACCAAAAATATTACCAACCAATGCGACTTGAGCCAGAGCCATCAGCTGTAGCCCTTGCCCTCTACTTACAAGGTGGGCACCAAGCACACTTAAAATCCCAGCCACAAACGGGCTTAATAAAAAAGCAAATTTATATACTCCAAATAGCTCTATCATTTCAAGCTCAACTCTTTTACGGGCTGCTTATCATCAAACTGAGCAGAAACATGAGAAACAATAATTATGGATTTTACTTTTTTACCTCTAATTAACTCCGCTAAAAATAAACTTATGCTACCTATAGACTCCTGATCAATATGATTAAATGGTTCATCTAATATAAGCACATCACACCCACTGGCCACACGAGATAAAATTAAGGCCTTTTGTTTCTCACCCCCACTGGCTTCATTCCATTTCTTTAATAAAAAATTATTATCTATGAATTTAATACTACTGTCTTCAACAACGTCAAAAGACTTCAGCATCTCACCGAGTGTGATGGCGATGGGTAAATCGTATGATACAACCTGTGGTAAATGACAAATATGGATATTACTTTTTACTAACTCTACAGCACCGGCTAGAGAACGCACCTCACCTATTATGGTTTTTATTAGAGTGGACTTTCCTGAGCCATTAGCTCCTTTAATAAATAGTATTTCCCCCTCAGATAAACTAAAATTAACTTCTTTTTGCAAAATTAAATTTCCATATCCAATAGAAAGGTTTTTTACCTCAAGAACTTTCATTACTTACTTTCTACAATAGCTTTAGCAACGCCAACAAGTAGCTCTTCATAATTTGAAGGCTTACCCTTTTTCCTGATTGAGATTGGAATTTGCTTATAACTAACTCCAGATATTTCTCTAAATTTTTCTAGAATTTTTTTGGGGTTAGAGTTTGCACCTAATACTAAATCAACATTTTGTGATTTAGCCTCAAGTGCAATTCTTGCAATCCTTCCAGCTGATGGAGGAACTCCAGGCACTTCTTCAATATCAGCATAATAATTTAAGTTGAAGTCGTCTATGAAATAGCTAAACTCTTTATGATAAGACATTAGTTTTAGATTTTCTTTAGACTTTAAAATAGTAGCCACTTTTTGTTTAATTGAGTTTATCGTTTTAATGGTTGCGTCTAAGTTTTTTTTATAAACACTAAATCCTTTAGCATCGTTATTAACTAAAATTTCAAAAACCCCTTTAGCAGCATTTTTAAACTGCTCGGGGCTCAAATGATAATGTGGATTGCCCGAGGAATGCACATCTCCCATAGAGCGATCAATTTTCTCTTTTGGAATCTCTAAAGCAGTAACAAACTTACCAACATTACAATAACCTTTATTTCCGACCTGAATATTTTTATTAGAAGATCTTTGTAATATTTTGGGCGCCCAACCCACTTCTAGTTCAAGGCCCACTAAACAAAACACATCTGCCTTTGAAGCCTTTGCAATCCAGTTTGGCATCGCATCAACAAAATGGGGGTCCTCACTGCCATCAAGTAGGGAGTCAACTTTTACGCGGTCACCGCCTACTTGCTTAACTAACCAACTTAAATCAGGAGATGTTGTAACCACCTTAAGCTTTGCATGCAGTGTACTTGAAACTAAAATTAAAATTAATACTAATATATACTTCATTTTTTGTCCTAAAAATTATGTGCAGGGTGAGCGCCCAAGATAAAAACTAGCTGTAATTCAAAACGCGTGTCTTCCTCAATTGTTTTACCCTCTTCTTTTGTGAAGCTATGAGAAAAACCAGCCCTAAAAGTTGCAAACTCGCTGGATTTCCAAGTTAGCTCAGGGGAAATTGCGTAAGAAACATTATTTATTTTTTTATCAGTAATTGAATTTCTTTTGGAAAGATCTTTAAACCCATCTAACCTTGCGCCAATTAACAATGAATCGCTAAGGCCAAACTGGTTAAAAACATAAAGACCAACTTGTTGGTTTTCATCACCGTTAATATCTTTAACTGATCTATACCAGGCTTCACTTTGTAGTAAGTAAGTCAGTCGCTTACCGTCTCTCCATTTAGCCACTAGGTCTATACCACCTAAGCTCATGGAGTTTTTTTGTTCATCAGTCCTACCCAAATAGTTAAAACCAATTTTCAAGCCGTCAGTGCTTGCGGACAATTCTTTAAATGTTTCTAAACGCACATAATGGGTTGGTGCGCTGGGTTTTGAGCCGGCAGTGTGGGCGTGGCCATACCTATGCCCTGATGTTAAACCAAAACTTAGATCCCAATAAGAGTCCGTTGGTAATAAATAACCGAACTCAATACCTGCATCAAAAACACCCTCAGAATCAAAAAAAGTTTCATGTACTTTTGGTGCACGAATAAAAGGCCAATCATGTTGGTGAATTTGGTTTAACCTACCCACCCCTAAGAAAAACTGCCCGGCTTTAACTCGCCCTCTAGGTATTAACTTATTACTTGAAAGATAAAGCTCATGCAGTTCAAAAACTGTTTCACCATTTTCATCATGAGCTGCTGCACTGAGTACACCATCAAAGTTATGATCCACTGGAGTGTAGAACATAATTTCAGCACCACGCATAGCTAGTTTGTCTTCAGCAGATGAACCACTGTTAAGGCCTGTATCGTAAACCATATCTCCAGCCAAAGAAATTTGTAAACCAGAACCATCAAAGCTGAAAGCTAATCCCGGGATCAATAATGTAAATGTTAGAACAATTTTTTTAAGCATCACTAATTGGCCTTACTGGACCTTTAATTTTCAATATAATTTCTTTATCACCTTCAAAACCCCAGAATGAGCCCGAGCCCTTACCATGAGTTCCCCATGGGCCAGGGTTAGGGTCAGTGAAAGACTCTGTATTATAAATACAAGTACCATCAAAAGCACATTCTTCTGAGTCATCAAATGGTCCGGCTAGGTTCCAAATTAATATATGAGCATCTTCGTGATCATTATGAGCATCAAAAGATAATCTTAAAACACCATCAGCAGGTAAGCTTTTTTCAACAAAATGGGAGAAACCATTAATTTGCAAAGTGATTTTTGCATTACCCCCTATTTTTTCTACTATAAGCTTCATACCTTGGTTAAGTTCGTCATTTGCGAAGAAATAAAATATACCTTTTTTATCATCTTGAAGCTTTAGCTCTAATTCAAAATTATGTGAGGAGTCTCCTCCATTATCCATAGTTCCTTCAAAAAGAAGTTTATTACCTGAGATTTTTTTATAAACAACGCCACCAAGAGCGTTCGCACCTGCTGGGATATCATTGGCACCTGTATCAGCACCAGTTAAATCATCACAACTAATTAAAGCAAGAGACGAAAATATAACTAATAAAATTTTAATGAGCATGGTCATGATCACCATCAGTTTTTATTTCTGGCTCCCCTTGGCCTTCTTTTTTATAATGGCAAGCAAAGTCTTTTTCTCCGGCATGCTGATGACACTGAATAAAAGTTGTTTTTTCTTGGCCATCTAAAGTGTAAATAACTTTTGTCCAAACATCAGCGCCATGATCATGACCATCACTGTCGTTGTCATCGTGATCGTCATGGCCATCGTCTTTATGATCATCTTCTTCCGCTAACTTCCAAACCTTTACTAAACTTAATGAAGCCAAACTTGAACCTCTTCTTATTAGTGTTTTTTCTAGTTTAGCTAAAGCCGCTTTGTGAGCTGACATTACAAAATCAAAACCATTTTCCTCAGATTTCAAAGAAACATGCTCACCTTCATGGCCCTCTTCATGACAAACCATACTTGCACCATGTAAGTGACAACCATACGCAACTACTGATTCTAGCTCTGTATCATGGTCATGAGATAAAATTTTAACTTCAATTTCATTGCCCACGGTAAGAGTTTCCCAAGCTTTAACACCCTCAACACCAAACTCAACAGAGTACTCATCAAAAGCTGAGTTACTAGCTGAACTCAAATAAGTGCCATCTAAAGCAAATGAGTTGGCAGAAAATAGTAAAAAAGTTAAGCAAATTAGGCTATTTATAGTTTTCATATGGGGTTCTCCATCTTTATTAATTATTGTTTTAAATGCAAGTCACTTGCAATTTTCCAAAACCTAGCTCAATTGTCAACTAAGTATTTCTAAATTTGAATTAAGACATAGTGGTGGAGTTATAATTAAAACTCTAATTTTATTACTAACTGAGGGAAATTAGTTACTTAAAAGATATCTAGTTAGTAGTCTTCATTAAACTCATAGAAAAAAATACTTACCTCAACTAGAAGGTTGCTAAACCCTATACCCTTCATATTTTAAATATATTTTTTAAAAGAGTCGCATTTATATTTCCAAATTTCTGGATAAAATTAAATTAATGAAAGCTACTCCGAGAGGCTCACGGCGCGCTTCGCGTATCCGTTAGCCCGAATAAGCGATAGCTTATGCTAGGGTGATATATTGAAGGCTTGCAGTGTAGCCGCCAGGCGAAACGAAAAGACAATTAGCCTTCACCTGCAAGGTGACGCTCTACGAAGACGCGATGCTGCCGCAAGTGTTTTTTCGGAGCAGCTTTCATTAATTTAATTTTATCCAGAGGTTTGGGCCATATACTAGTGTGTGACCTAGTTACAGTATGTGGACATATTCTCATTAATTACAGAGCCTGAATCATCAGTATGAACTATCTCGCCGCCAGCAGGGTCGCCGCTACTTGGGAAGTGACTTAAGCTTAAACGAAAAGAATTTTCATCATCTCTAAAAACTATTAAACCACCCTGCTCTTCAGGGCTAGGTGCTGGGAATAAATTAAACTTTACTTCACCGTCATCAGTAACTTTTTTCATACAAATACTACCATTTAAATACTCGACGATGTACTCGTTACCACTTGAATCTTGATGGTTACAAAAAAAACTGTCTGCGTAACTGTAAGAACTTACTAACAACACAAATAGATAAAATAACTTCTTCATTATGATACTCCTAAATTTAACTTGATCATCCAAGTTGACCCAAAAGTAAGTTTTTAGCAAATTCTTTTAAAAATAACAATTATTTAGTTAACTATATGTAAAAAAATCCACGAACTCGTTTCTTATTCAAAAAAGAACGATAAATTAAGTGTCAGAGAAAAACAATTTCTAGGTTTTTCAAAAAACACTCTTGCAAAATCTAGATTTCAAAATCGCTCAATTGTAGAGGCCGGCTATTGCTGTCAATTAATCGACAATAAAGATTTAGTTTTTATAGACCCAGAAATTAAAAATGAATTATTCGAATTTAAAGTTTGTAAAAATAAGTATAATATCTCAAATAACCTCACCCCATATATACCCGCGAATCCAGACCAGGATATAAGAAGTACACGCCGCGGGCGAAGAGGCCGAAACTAAAGCAATATTAATAAAATAACTTCTGCAGTTCCATATTTTTATCTGCCCCCAAACGTACAGAAATTCAGCTAAACTTTATTACTATAAAATCGTAGAATAAAAGAACTGTAATTTACTAAATAAAAAGGCAGCCTTTTATTAAAAGGCCGCCCTAAAAAAATTAATCATATATATAAAAGTTTAATTAAAGGCCTGAGGCTTCTTCACCTTCTTCAGTTAATTTAGATAGCTCTTTTTTGGACTCTTCAACACCTTCTTTATTAATGTCTTTAGTTATTGCATCTTTTTTTACACTCAGTTCTTGCTTCATGCCTTCAGCACTGTTTACCTTATTAGTTATTTCAGTTTTAGCCTCTTTCGCTTTATCCACTGTTTTATTAGGTGTATAAGCATAAGTTAAGCCCGAGAATAATAGAGCCGATATAATTAGCGTTGATTTCATGAAACCTCCTAGGTTTTCGTTGGTTATTGTATAAATTAGTTCAGAAATCACACTAACCAAGGAAGGTATTAATTTAGCTAAGAGCCAGTCATTTTTTTGTCAGCTTAAAGTCAGCTACGTCTATCAGCAGCACGAAAAACTATCAAAATGTTTGTACAGAGTAAGAAAAATTTTTAGCTCTTTTTTAGGCTAAAAGTCATAGCATGTCCATACACAGAAAAGGCCAGATCATATTCCCTGGCCTTAATAAATTTAATTTGTAAAATTATTACTTAGTAAACAACCTCATGGGCGTTTGATTCATACATTCTTGGATCTTTATGCGGAATGATCGAGTGAGACGACAAGAACTTTGTAGTAGTATAAATAAATAGACCCAAAAACCCTAAGAATATTCCAATGTCTTGGAAGCCTAGAACAAAGCTGTGCTCTTTATTTAAATTTGGATAAATTAACCAATAAAGATCAACAACTTGCATAACTAAAATCAAAACACTCACTGCAGATAAGTGGTTAATATTCCTTTTAGCCCATCTTGGTAGCAAAGCAAAAAATGGAACAATAAACTTAAAAATTATTAGAGAAAAAGAAACTAACAACCAAGTGCCTTCTTGGCGCGGCTTAAAGAAAATTGTTTCCTCTGGTAAGTTGGCATACCAAATTAACATATACTGCGAAAAGGCAATATAGGCCCAAAAAACCACAAAGCCGAATAAAAATTTACCTAGGTCATGCAAATGGTTTTCATTCACATATTTATTAATTAAGCCTTTTTTAAGTAAGTGGCCTATAATTAGAATCATTACACATAATGTACACTGAAAAAGGCCGGCAAAAGTATAAACACCAAAGATAGTACTAAACCAATGGGCCTCTAGACTCATTAGTGTATCAACACTAAATAAGGAGTAAGAAAGAGAGAAAAACAAGATAAAGGCAATAGATAAGGGAACACATTTGTGTGTTAACGAATGTTCACCAGTTTCATCTTGCTTTAAAGAGTATCCGATAATTTTTTTAGCTAACCATAACCAACCAACAAAAAATATAATGGTTCTGATAATAAAAAAGCTTGGGTTTAGGTATGCCTCTTTATGAGCTAAAAGAGCATCACTTTCAACAGTGGCCTTATTAAACCAATCAAACACATCCATACCTGAAACAAAATTTCCGGCAATAAAAATTAGTGTTAACCCAAAAGCCCAAGGCAAGAACGCAGTTAATGCTTCCATAGGTCGCCTAATATTTACACTCCAGCCTGAGTTTGTTAAATGCTGTATAGATGTGAAAAATAATCCACCTAAGGCTAATGATGTAAAATAAAACAAACCCAAAAGATAGGCATGCCAGGCTCTTGTTTTATCCTGATAAAGAGCAAAAATCAGTGAGACTACTCCCACAAATATGAGAATGGAAAATATAGATTTCAGCCTTGAACTTGGCTTCCACATTATTTTTTCAGCACTTACTTCCATTTAAAAACTCCTAAAACTATTTAATTTCAACTTTTATTTTTCTGTTTCAGAACCACCCGATTCTGAATTTTTCTGTAATGTTCTAACGTAATTCACTATAGACCAGCGAGCCTTACTACTTTTAATTTGCTTAGCATAACTAGACATAACACCCTGACCATCAGTGATAATATGGTAAATTCGACCGTCATTATAACCTTTGATTTTAGCATTGATTAAAGAAGGTGGTTCTACAGTCATTTTTGCACCAACTGCACCATCACCGGCTCCAGTAGCTCCGTGGCAAATACTACAAAAAACAGTGTAGTTCTTTTTACCCACTTCTAAAATTTCAGGTGTAAAATTACCTGCTATTGGGTTTTTCAAATTTTCTTGAGCTTGAACTGGCTTACCCGCATACGGATATGGCTTAAAACCTTTTGGCGCCGTTCCTTCTGGTGGAACTAACATCATTGCTTTGCCGGGTTGCTTAGGGTCCCAATCTTGAGCTTTGATAGACTCTTGGTCCATCATATTTTGAACAAGCTCAATATTAGTTTGATTTTCCCCGCCATTACAAGAAACGAGTAGGACCATTAATAAAATAAGTGGTAACTGTTTAAAACTCATTTTAGAACTCCGCCGGACGAACTTCAATTGCGCCCATATCTTTAAATATTTTTTCTAAATTATCTTTACTGTATCCGTCTGACTCTTCAGGAACGAATAGAGCAAACTTATGACAAGTTAAATCAGGATCAATTATAACTGGATCAATTTTAGGTAATCCGTTTATATAAAACATGGCACCAACAGAACTTAAAGCGGCAAATAAAATTGTACACTCAAAAATTATTGGTATAAATGCAGCCAGTGAAAACATGGGCTTACCACCAATAATTAGAGGCCAATCCACTGCCGAAACCCAATATGTGAATAGTGTTCCCAAACCACAGCCTAGTAACCCAAAAATAAATGTCACCCATGGAATAATTGAACGTGGAATACCCATGGCATCATCTATACCATGAAGTGGAAACGGACTAATGGCTTCAAACTTTTGTATACCAGACTCTCGGACCATCCTAGCAGCATCAACCATTTTATGGTCATCTAACCAAATCCCTACGAGCCCGCTTTTAGTTTTAGGGCGCAATAGGTCTTCTAACTTATTAACTACATTTTCAATAGGATTAGCCATTAGTGATGCCCTCCTGGTTTGTCTTTACCAACAAATAATACTGGCTTTACTTCTGCAATTGAAACTGCAGGAACCAAACGTAAGTAAAGTAAGAATAAGAATAAGAACATACCAAAACTTCCTATTAATGCCCCTAAATCAAAGAATGTCATATCAAACATTCCCCACTGCGATGGCAAGAAATCTCTATGTAAAGAAGTTACAGTGATCACATAACGCTCAAACCACATACCTATATTTACAAATATGGAGGCTACAAACATAACCGGTATGCTTCGACGAAGCTTTTTAAACCAGAAAATATTAGGAGTAATAACGTTACAACTGACCATAATCCAATAAGACCAGCCGTAAGGACCAAAGGCTCTGTTAACAAAAACATATTGCTCATAAGGGGCGCCTGAATACCAGGCAATGAAAAACTCAGAACCATAGGCGTAACCAACGATTAAACCAGTGGTTAAAATAATTTTATTCATCACTTCCATATGATCAATAGTGATATAATCTTTAAACTTAGGAACTAAATGGCGAACAATACACATAAGCGTAATTACCATCCCAAAACCTGAGAAAATCGCACCGGCCACAAAGTATGGTGGGAAGATAGTTGTATGCCAACCTGGCAACTGAGCAACGGCGAAATCAAAAGATACAATACTATGCACTGATAAAACTAATGGTGTCGAAAGACCGGCCAATAACATATAAACCATTTCGTAGTTATTCCAGTCGCGAGCTGAACCCCTCCAACCTAATGAAAGTGCACCATAGATTTTTTTACGGACTTTATTTTTAGCTCTGTCTCTTACTGTGGCAAAATCAGGAATTAAACCCACATACCAAAATACAATGGAAACTGTGGCATAAGTTGAAACGGCAAATACATCCCAAACAAGTGGTGATCTGAAGTTTACCCATAAAGGTCCTCTTTGGTTAGGATAAGGGAGTAACCAATATGCTAACCATGGACGACCTGTATGAAGTATCGGAAATAAACCAGCAGTCATAACCGCAAATACTGTCATAGCCTCTGCTGTTCTTGCAATTGAG
>Ga0114957_1003767_pt1 | contig 13441 bp, 12 predicted proteins | sample BantaG_FD_87175 | JGI IMG/M metagenome (GOLD analysis project Ga0114957, IMG submission 87175) | Marine algal microbial communities from Bantry Bay, Ireland - BantryBay_4 metaG | ecosystem: Host-associated > Algae > Red algae > Unclassified | place: Bantry Bay, Ireland | collected 2014-11-21 | reverse complement strand
CATTTGGGAAATTGGAGGAGGCCGATGCTCTACAACTTTCGCTGGGGCTCTATCCGTTTTGGGCAACTCCGCTGCACGTGGTCGATTCTACTCTCCGGCACACCTCCGCCTTTCACCACGACCTCTTTCGGGAGCAAGCGTCATATCAGTGGGCGAAGGATGGGGAGAGTGGTGAGCACACGTTTCTCACTCGTAACGGAAGAGTAGAGCCTTGGAAGTTGCGCCCGTACTTTGACCGGGACCGCTACTACTGGGGGCGCACAGCGAATTTGCGCGTCTTTGCAATCCAGATTCCGTATCTGATCCAGCGAGGTGTCGAATTGGCACTCGAGGGGAAAACCCACTACCTGCGATCAACCGGTTTGCCAAGACGCAGCGCCGACCAACCCGACGGACTTAGGCCGTGATGCCGATCGGCCAAGCGTCGAGAGTCATGGTTCGCTGCGCAAATTCTTCTCGATCTGGAGAGGGGCGTTGATCTACCGGAATCGCTCAGTAATACCGAATTTAGAGAAAGACCCACGAGTGGAGCATGAGAGTGTCACAGCTAGGCAATAATCTTGCAAATTACCCCAGCCTCAACGTAGTTGTCGAACGGCTCATAGAGAGGTGGCCTGAGCATGCTCGCTACTGTAAGGCTCGCTTCGATCAAAACACCCCTGAGTTGCTGCATCGTACTGACGAGTACGCCTCCCTGGCGCTCAGGTTAGTGGGCGCAGACTTGGTTACGTATCTCGACGATTATCGCTGGATGTGCGAGCAATTTCTGGTGGAAGAGCTCTACTTCAGACGGCACGGCGTTTATCGGCTTTCTACATTCCGGGAAGCTTTTGACGAGGTTTATAACGACCCGGGCTACATGAGCAAGTATGTACATGGGATCCTGATATCCCAGATCATCTGGGATCCCCATGCGCGAGCATTCGACCTCTTCAGAACCAAATTTGTCGCTGAGTTTCAGCCTGGCTCAAGTTACTTGGAGGTCGGGCCGGGGCACGGACTGTTCCTGTACTTTGCATCTCAGCAGGAGGCTATTGATCGCTTAGTTGCATGGGATGTGAGCAAGTCGAGCATCCAAGCGACAACCTCAGCTTTAAAGACGCTCAAAGTGAGCAAGTCGGTGAGTCTCATCGAACAGGACGTCTTGGTTGCGCCTCCCGAGCCAGAGTCATTCGACGGCGCTGTTATCAGCGAAGTGCTTGAGCATCTTGAGGATCCAGGGAAGGCCTTGGACACGCTCTATAAATCTCTGAAACCCGGCGGACGAATCTTCATAAACATTCCAATCAATAGTCCCGCACCGGATCATATCTATCTGTGGCGGTCGACCGACGAGGTAGTTGAGCTTATTGAGAGCAGCGGATTTACGGTCTCCTTGGCCAAGTACTTTCCGGTCACGGGCGTCTCGCTAGACGTCGCAATTGAGAAAGACTTCAGCATCTCATGCGTGTTTGTGGGCATAAAGTAAGCTACAGCACGCCTCCTGGGCCCGCTACGCCTCGCCGAGTGTGCCCATTTGCCCATGGGGTTCATCGGTGGCTGTCCCATGTCCAATGCGCGTTTGCAGCTACTGCAGATGTGTGGTGCATCCTCGGTTGGGGGGGAGAACAGGCTTGTGCTGCTACGTACAGTGGATTTTCACAATCGAGGTTGCGCCGAATCCAGTAGATCTCTGGCAAGTCTTGTTATTGAGAACGGAAACAGGGCGGCGAAAGCTCTTAGCAAAGTTTGGCCGAAGGACCGTGGTGAACTTGCACGGATGTCGCTAAGGACTTCGTACGGAAACAGTGTCGCCAGCGCAACAAGCCCAGTGAAGCGAAAGTCTGCGCCAAAGGCCCAGTAGTTAAAAAGGTGAAATCCAAAAATCAGGGGACTGACTATAAGGAGCGCGCTGCGATTGAGCGAGGCGAATATTGCGCCCGTCATTAAGACTGCAAAAAGAACAAAGAGGACGGGCGAAAACGGTGAGAGAAATTCAAGGACGGGCTCGGCCCTGATTCTATGACCGAAGACGAGTCGGTTTGTTCGCGCTGTCTCAATGAGGCTTGCCGAGTCGAGCCAAGTGCCTCTCACACTCCCCGACGCGAGTGCGAGTGCAATATGCACAAGTTTCCACAACCCCGCGAGGCTGTAGATCGTGAGGAGAGAGGCATGAAAAAGACGGTAGCTCAGGTCGACGTCCATCACTTTTTCTCTGCTGGGACGTTGGACTGGAAGCAGAACGCTGAACAGCAGACCCAGAACCACGAAATAGTTCCAGTGGGATATGCCCCCAGCGGTCTGTTGAAGGGAATTGACGACGAGCGCGGAAACCGCAGCTCCAATTCTGAGTCCTGTCGGGAGTGAGCGACCGCCGGCGGTTAGCAGACAAATCCCAGCGGAGATAAGAGCAAAAGTAGCAGCCACCAGCACTACCGTGCGCCAGTGGTCCAGGGGCAAAATGTACGAGATCCAGTCGTTCCGGCGCACCAGACTCTCAGGCCTGTCAATGGTCTCAGAAATCAAAGTGCGGGCTTTCCATGCAAACCAGACTGCACTGAGAAAGCTGAACGCTCGGAACCCGATTTGGCCACCGACGACGGCGGTGCTGTCTTGGCGACCTCGGCTTAGCTGCGGAGCGACTCGGCCAACCAGCTTGCCGGCGGCGTTCAGCATTCCTCCCCCAGCCTGACGGTAAAGGGAATCGAATCAACAATGCCTGCGGTATTAGTCTGATCGGCTGTCTGACTAATTAGCAAATACTCGCCGGGGTTGAGTCCCAGCTGATGACCGAGACAAGAAAGTCTGTCGACCGCTTGCTCCGGCATGGTTCCGTAGTCCGTTTTGAGCGCCACCAGCAAACCTTGGATGGTCGCCCGGTCATATCCGGATCCGGAGGGGTGCATCGAGGTCCCGCCGATCGTTTCGTTTTCCGCAGAAACTATTCTTACGATCTCCGTTGAGTCAGGAAAGTAGGGATCCCAATAGAGAGCCCAGTAGAAGAAAGGCGAGATTTCGAATGTGCGGGTCTCCTGCCCAATCACGAAGTTCACAGGAGCGAGAACCAGTGAGAGGACAAGCGTGAGGACGCCGAACCGCACGGGGTTTGACAGCCGAGTCATCGCACTGGGGTAAGCAACCCAGTGTCGAGATCACCGACGAGGTGCAATTGGCGTAGCTGGGACATCACAGCGTGCGAAGCCTTTAAGTTTCCACGATGTGAGCTGAAGGTCACCGACCAACCCTTGTTGTTCTTGAGCGGATGCCAAGAGCACTTGCGCTCGCCGCCTTGAGTCGGGTTAACGCTACCTCAGGTCGGCAAGGCAAAGTGCTCAGAACTGCCTCGATGCGTGCGCTAGTTGTTAGACCTTCGCACCAGCGCACGCATGAGACTGTGGCTTCAGGGGCTGAAGATTTCGAGGTAGACATTGTCGATCAGCCCGTTGAACTGATCGACGTCGTCGGCGATCGGATCCGCTGCCGGCGCACCGATGTCGATTTTCCCGCCTATGAACATCGGAATCTCGATTGGAAAATCAAGGTCGCCAATCGTGGCTGGGATCGGAGGGTTGGCGTTCCCGTACGCCTGGCCGGTGCCAGAGCCGCTTGTTACGAAGGCTCCCCCTGGGGTGGTGACAGTGACCGTGACACTGTTCATGTTTCCAGCTGGCCGCTCGCAGGTGATCCGGTAGTCGGTGTCGGCTGCGACAGGCTGAGCGGATATTGCGATGGCCTGGCCAGTTGGGCCCTGGACCACGCACTTTGCGAATGTCACTCCGTTGACGCCATCTACCTCGAGCTTGTACTGGGCACCTGCAGCTGCTCGCCCACGTTGGATGATGTTGTTTCCGTTGTCCCTGATCCGGTCGCCGTTCGGCATGTCCTTGCCACCGGTCAGGCTTCCTTGGTCGAGTCTGATGTCTGCGCCCCATTCGAACGGATACGGCCCGGGATCGAGGTAGTCGTGCAAGCCGTTGCCGCTGCCGCCGCCGTTTGGGTCGTCATCGCCTAAGTTCCGAACAACGATGACCCCTCGGGCATCGTTACCTGTGGTCTGTGGTGCGGGGAACCGTGCGGCCGAGCTTCCATTGAGCGTGCCAGTGGTTATGACGGGCGCTGGTCCGGTAACCGATTTGGTTCTCACCTGCACATCGACGAACTGGTTGTAGGGCCCGAGATCCATGGGAGCGATCGCTTGACCACTGCCAGCCTCCTGGAAGTTGAGACTGAAGCGCTGCTGCTGTTGGCCACATGCGGCGGCGACCAGCGCGAAGGCAAAGCACACGCCGATCACGCCTAGCATTTTTCGCCTTCCGCTCGTGACACTGGCCGAGTGGTGCTGCTGACTCATGAAATACCTCAGATTGCGTTGACGTTGGAATCTTGAATGCGTTTTAGCAACTGATGGACTGGCGGTCAAGAATGTGTTTGACTAATAATCTCTTCTTCGCAACCGCGAGGAACAGCTGACGAAAGTCGGGCAATCGGAGCGGATCGAACGTCGACCCTCCACGGCGGAAGGTAATTCTCTAATGGACACTGGTTCGACTGACGGCACCCTCGACCGGCGAAAAATGCTGCGCCGCACAGCACTTGGCGCAGCGGCCCTGGGAGGCACCGCGCTTGCCCCTCAGATCGTGACAGCGTCGTTCGCTCCCAGCTTTGCCTCGGCCTCCAGCACAAACCCTCCATGCGAGCAGATCGGCTCCATAACTGTGACCGGTCCAGCTCAACTCACCGGGCTTGGCTTCGAACTCCCGGTCGATTTCAACTTTGTCTTGGAATCAAACCATGAGGACTGTGCCACTGAGTGCAAGGCAACTATTTCGGTGAACTCACCGGACGCCGGAGTTCCGCTCAGCCTGGAGCTTGAAATCGACAATGTGACGTACATCGTTTCGCCGACCTATGACCCCGGTCTGGCCAACACCGACGTTGCAGGTGTTACGGGCGGCTACGTCGGGACTCTTGAGAACCTGCCGTGCACATCCGGTACCGCGCTGAGCCTGACCGAGCTTGAGGTCACGTCGCCAATCGCTTTGCCGATCCAGTTCACCGACTTTGCCATAACGCCCTGTTAGCGAGTTCTCTAAAACCAATGGGCGGTCGGCGCTACGGGCAGCGAATGTGCTCGCTCGTAGCGACCTGCAGTGTGCGCGCCCTAGATGTCGGGCAGCTCGGCATAGAGCACCTCGAGCCGCCGACGTTCAGATTCCCAAGAGTATTTCTGCTCGAAGGCGAGCCTTCCAGCGCTCGACATCGAAGATGCCGCATCCTCGTCCGACAGGATGCGTACCACCCCGTGCGCGATATCCCGAGGGTCGGTTGGATCGACCATGACTCCGGCATCACCCACTAGCGGACGCCACAACGGGAAGTCTGACGCAACGACTGGAAGCCCGCTGGCCATGTACTCAAACATCTTCACCGGGAGACTCTCGAGGTAGCTGGGCGATGGAAGCAGAGTTACCAGGCCACAGCCAGCCCGACTCAACTGGTCGGAAACCTCACGTCGGTCTAGCCATGGAGTGTGGTCCACGTATCGCCAACCTTCGAGTGCAGCGAGCTCTTCAGCAAATCCGTCGCCGTGAATGGGGCCGGCCAGCACCAACCGCGCCCCCACATCCTTGTGGAACTGTTCTGCAGCATTCACGAGCTCAAGAATGCCTCGCTCTCGAGTTATGGTGCCGATGTAAATGGCGGTGTTCTCTCGGTCTTGATTTGCAACAGACTTCTTCGGAAACTCGGATTCGAGGGGAAAGTTGCGAACAGTCGCTAGAAGCCTTGCATTGCCGTGACGGGCAGCAATTTGGTCAGTTGCGGCCACTACCGCAGACATTCGCGATGCCAAGGTGCGTTCGACGGCTCCGACCGACGCGCCAGCCAGTCGCCGCAATCGCCGATGGATGTAGGGCTTGTGTGACACCTGGTTCGTGAGGTCTTCATGGGCGTCGTAGACGGTGGCAATTCCTCGCCGGCGGAGCAAGATGCCAACCGGCAGGAGTTCGGGGTCATGAAAGTGAACGATGTCTGGCGAGGCCTCGGCAACCACTCGAAGGGCTTCGTTTGTAGAGCCAACGATCCGCCGAAGCCCGTTTGAGGGGCGCTCGAGCAGATGGACTTGCACACTTCGATCTGGTGCTTGTTGAGCATCGGGCCCAGCGAAATGGACCTCGTAGCCAGCGGCGGCCAATGACCGGGCTTCTTTCCAGTAGATTCGGGGGTCGAACCCCGGATGCAGCGTCGTTAGGTGCAGCACACGTAGCTTCGATTCGGATTCCATGGGCCTTCAGTTCAATGTCGGAAATAGGATCTTGCGCAGCCATTTCCGAAACAGTCGTTGTTCTGGATCGCCGTCCAATCTCTTATCTTGTCCAGAGGCTGCTGAGAGCACAAATCCCAATCTCAGAACGGGTTGGCCTTCTACATCAGCATTCTGCTCTACTGGTGCGCGGCGCGATGTCCGAACTGCTCACAATCTCCGCCTTGGGAAGTCTAAAAGCGATGTGTGGTCTAGTTGGACTTGTGCTGTCAAGAGCTTCGGTCGATCATGTTTCGGCTCGTCTTCTGACTGCGACGGGGGGCCTCAGGCATCGCGGCCCCGATGGTGACGCGATCTCCATCGTGCATCGCCAAGTGGCCGTTGCCGGTCTTGGGCATACAAGGCTCTCCATATTCGATCTGTCGGATGCCGGCGCTCAGCCTATGGCGGACGAGCGAGGGCGTGTTGTCGTCTTCAACGGCGAGATATACAACTGGCCCGAGTTGCGGAGCATCTTGGAGAGCGACGGGTATGACTTCTCCTCCGGAACAGATACTGAGGTCATTCTCGCAGCGTACGACCGCTGGGGTGTCGATTTTGTCAACCAGATGAATGGAATGTGGGCGATCGCAATCTACGATCCGCACGCGTCCGGCGGGGCTGCAATATTCCTGAGTAGAGATCGTCTCGGAATCAAACCTCTGTTCCTGCGGGAACTGCCGGGTGGAATCGGGTTTGCCTCAGAGATAGGTGCGCTGCTGACAGCGACTGGCGAGAACGTCAGGGTCGACGAGTCGGAACTACATCGAGCGTTCATCCACCACCGGTTCGATACGAGCGCCCGAACGATCTACAAGGGCATCGTCGAGTTGGAACCAGGGCACAGCTCCTTTTTTCATTTGACGAGCTTGGAGCTGAAGCGTTGGCGATATTGGTCGTTGCCGCAAACATCCGATCTTGATCTGAATAACGACGCCGCTCTAGACCAATTCACCGATCTGTTCGAGGACGCAGTTCGCCTCAGACTCAGAGCGGACGTGGAAGTCGACATGACCCTAAGCGGGGGAGTCGACTCGTCGGCGATTGCTGTGGCAACCTCACGCGTGGGGAGCAACGAAGTAAAGGCATTCACGTCGCACTTCCCTGAACGGCCCGAGATCGACGAGAGTCGCTGGGCAAAGATGGTCTGCGATCACCTCGGGTTTGAGTCGGTGCTGGTTCAACCTTCGTTGGACTCGTTGGTCGAAGACGTCCCTCAGCTGATCCGGCGCCAAGAAGCGCCCGTCGGTGGATTGTCGCTCTACGTCCACTGGGCGATCCTACGGGAGATTCGCAATGGCGGAACCAAGGTTGTCCTTTCAGGCCAGGGAGGCGACGAACTCTTCTTGGGGTACGAGAGGTACTACCTCTCAGCCGTGCTCGGGGAACTGCCCAACATAGGCGGTGCGATCGGGTCAATTATCAAGGGGGCAGAGAACTCGAGGCTTTCAGCCTCGGAACTGATGGCGATGCTCGGTTACTTCTCCTTGCCCGGCTTGCGGGCGAAGCGGTATGAACGCTTCGGAAAGAAGTGGTTTAGATTCCCCGAGCAGGCGGCTATCGACATGCATCCCCGAATGCCTGTTTCTCGTCGAGCGCTACAAGAACAAGAGCTTGTGCATGGCCAACTTCGTCGGCTGCTTCGCTATGACGACAGGAACTCAGGCGCTCTGGGCATGGAAACAAGGGTGCCATTTGTGGATCACCGATTGGTCGAGTTCGGATACCGTCTGCCGATGCGATTCAAAATACGGGACGGATGGACCAAGTGGCTTCTTCGTCAGTACCTTGAGCGCGCTGGTCTTGCAGAAGTGGCTTGGAGGAAGGCAAAGCTTGGCTTCAACGCCCCCACTCAGGAATGGACCAACACTCTGATGCAGGCGAGACGAGCACAGCTACTTGATGCTCCAGGCCGCCAGTTCATTGTTGGCTCCCTCGTCGGCTCGGTCCCTTTTCCGGTATACAACCTGCTGGAACTGTCCAAACAAATGCAATGGTCGCTGTAAGGGGGGTTCGGCCGAGCCTGAACCATGTTGTTGCACGCAGGCTTGATTTGTCGGTCACTCTTAAGGCCTTTGACGCAGGCGGTAGTTTCAAGCTCGCGACTTGAGCATCTCCCCAAACAACTCTTCGAAAGAGTCGAACATTGCCTGTGGGGTGAGCTTTCGGGCGTAGCTTTTTTTTGCATTCGCGCCCATCATAAGTAGCGCCTCTTCGTCGAGTAGAAGTCGGACTAACTGGTCATCTAGGCTTTCCAGTTCCCTACGGTAGACCTCGCCACAGGCATTCGCCTCAAGAAACTGGCCTGCCTCACCGGCATCAAAGGTAAGCACTGGTATGCCGCTGCTGAGGTATTGGCTGTACTTATTGCCCATAGCCGACGTTTTCGCCGGGATATAGGGCGCCAGGCCGAGGTCGGCGTGAAGTGACATCGCATCAGCGACCTGCCGATCGACCCAACCAGTGAAGACGACATTCGAAAGCCCCTTCGCAAGCTCCCGATAGCGACTTTCGTTCTCGCCCGATCCGCTAAACACAAACTGGATCTCGTCGCGGCCAAGTTTGTCGATGCTTGCTGCCGCCGCTATCACCGGCTCAAGGTCAGTAAGCCGGTTGAAGGAACCGAGGTACCAAACGATTCGAGATCTCCCCGAAAGGTCTACGCCGCTCGCCTCGAGTGCCTCAAGCGCTTGGTTGCTGTTCGCATTCTCAGGCGGGCTCGGTGAGTAGCTGAGGGGGATGACGGTATCGAGCAGGTTGCCTGTCGTTCCGGCGTTGTGATGCGCCCAAGCGAGAAAGTCTGATGAGATTCCAACGAGCGCATCGGCATCGGCCAAAACGTGTCGCGAGAGCACGGCGAATGGTGCGACTGCCGGCCGAACGAGCAAGCTTGGGAGATGAGCTAGTGAATCGTAGTAACCGTCCGGGTAGAGGTCTCGGACATCGAGAATCACGGGAATCGCACGAGGCTTCGCGTATCGGAGGACTGCCGCAGCTAATTCTGGAGTTGGGAAGGCCGCCAAAATGACATCTGGCCTTTCCCTGCTGCGGCAGTGCCAACGAAACGAGGCTGCGGAGACTAGGTGGTCGACAATGCGTTGAGGGGAAATATTGCTTCTGTAGCCCGTGGTCCGCAAGGCGACGATACAAAATCGTTCAGCGGGTTGTAGCTCTGTTGTCCTGGGTGAGAGATGCGTCCTGCTGACTCGGTCAAAGCCGGAGGTCCACCAAACGACGTCGTGGCCTCTCGAAGCCATCTCCGCTGAAAGTTGGCCTGCCCGTAGCATTCTGACTGACGAGTCTGTCGGTATCGCTTCTCCTGTCTTTACGATCCATATTCGCACTGGGTCGGGATCGGGCCTAGGACTTGGGGGCGGATAGCTGAAACAGCATTTGCCAAGCCATCAGTTTCACCCCAGGCACCTTTAAGAGGAGGGCGTCCGCCGCTGCCGTGATCTTTCTCACCGCATCTCCGAACGCACTCTCCGGTAGGACGAGCCCGGCGATGCTGAGCAAGTAGAAGTACTCAACTTCGACGGTATCAAAGTACTTCTCGGCAATCTTCAGTTCCCGGTTGGTGAGGATGTGATCAGCCTCCCATTCCGTCCGCAGTTTTGGAGTTAACTTACGGTACGCATTGATGAATGGGTTGTAGCCGAGTGCCTCGGCGGCCAAAATTCTACCACCCGGGCGAAGGACCCGAGCCAGTTCTGGATAGGCCCGGTTCACGTCGAGGTGGTGCAACACCCCTGAGCAAATGATTACGTCAAAGCTGTCGTTGGGGAATTCAAGAGCCTCTGCATCCATCACCGCAAACGTTGATCTGTCACCGAGGCCAGCCGCCTTGAGTCTTGCTGCTGCGGTCGACACGGAGTCGGACGAGATGTCGATTCCTGTAACTGTCGCCCCCGCCTCTGCCATGGCGAGTGACATCGCCCCTAGTCCGCAGCAGAAGTCAAGCGCATCTGCATCAGGAGCGTAGAGTGCAATGAACTCGTCCATGCGATCTATATGGGCTTTTGCGTATCGGTAGAAGCGCTTGTTGGGATACTTGGCGAGGAAGTCCTCATCGCTCATGGCGTTGCGGTCTCGCTCGCGCTGGTCGTGGAACTCTGCCTCGTCGAGTTTCCGGTCTTCTACCTCAGACATATTTGCTCCCTCAAGATGCGCTTCGCCCATAGGCGAGGCCAGAACCTTCAGAATAGGCGCACCGCGCACCGTCTATGAAACTGGGGTGCGATCGGCGAGAGCGGCGATCGAGTCAAGAGCGGTCATCACCTGAGTGTCGGCTTCGAATCGCCTAGCTGCACTAATCAGCCACCGACGCGCGGTCACGGGTGAAAACACCGCCACTACGGTGAGCAGAAGAGCCAACGCATCGAGAAGTCCCCCCTGGTTGTCGACGTAGTAGAGCCCGAGTTTCGTTTTGTTCGGGCGGATGTGTACCCGGTACGCCTCGTTGGGTTCCCCAAGCCCGGCGACAAGTTCCGCTAGGTCACTGAGTGCGACCGACGCCAAGTCAGTGACACCTGGTCGCATTGTGAGCAGTCGTCGCTCATCGGCATCGTACAGGGCGACCTCGCGAGCCACATTTGGCCGAGGCCCGACAAGGCCCATCTCACCCCGCATCACGTTTACGAATTGGGGGACTTCATCCAACTTCGTTCGGCGGAGAAAGCGCCCGACTCTCGTGATTCTCGGGTCATCCGCAGAGGTCGTATCGACTTTGAACAGGTGAGCGTCAATGCGCATAGTCCGGAGCTTCAGCAGATCGAACGGCTCTCCGTCTTTGCCGATTCTCTGAGAGCGGTAGAGGACTGGACCGTGATCTTCGAGCCACGCAAGCAAGCCGCCAGCGGCCGCAAGCGGACCGGCAATTGTCAGCGCAACGCTCGCTACTGAGACATCACGCAGGCGACGTGCGCTAGCAGTCACGCTAGGAAACTACGCGTCTGATATCGCTGAGGACCATCTCGGCTGAGGGGTAGTAGTCAGCCTCCAGAGACTGGCCAGATGGCGCTGATGCAAATGGCAACGTACGCCGCGTTGGGCTGGCCATGAGTTCTTTCGGCTGGAGTTCTTCGACCACCGAGGCCAGCACTTCACCGGCCATCCCACAAGAGGCCCATCCGCCATCGACTGCCAACAGTCGGCCAGTTCGCCGCACGTCGTCTATGACTGGGGTGAAGTCGATCGGGTTGATTACGCGAAGGTCGATGACCGAAGCCGAGATCCCTTCTTCGTCGGCCAACTTCGCGGCTTGAAGGGCCAGCTGAGTGCTGAATCCGTTGGCGACGATAGTGATGTCCTCGCCGTCACGGAGTGCTGCGGGCTTTATGGAGGCCAGGTCCAACTCTGTGACCGGGGGCAGTTCTTCTTCGGCCTCGTAGCACCAACGGTCATCGAGGTAGACCACCGGGTCGTTGCTGAGCACGCCGGCTATCAACAAGTCACGTGCATCGGCAGCTGTCGCCGGCATGATAACTCGAAGGCCTGGAATATGAGCGAACCACGAGTGCAGGCTTTGCGAGTGTTGGGCGCCCTGGCTACCACCCCGGTTGATGATTGTGCGGAACAGCGCTGGCACCCCATGTCCGTCTCCAAACATGCCCGACCACTTGGCAGCCTGGTTGACCATCTGATCCATCGCAAGCACGGCAAAGTCGACTCGCGGGTGGACGACGATTGGCCGGCCGCCCATGAGCGCTGCGCCAACGGCCGCTCCGGTAGTGGCTTGCTCAGAAACCGGGGTGTCGATGATGCGGTCTTGGCCATACTTCGTGTCGAGCCCGTCCATTGTGGCGCCGACGTACCAGGGACTCCATAGTCCCTGACCAATAACGAAGACATCCGCATGGTTGTCGAGCAGATAGGTATGAGCTTCGAGAATCGCTGCCGCGTAAGTGGTCATCGGGCGTACACCGTGTTCTGCACGAGATCGCCCTCTGGGCTGGGGTCGAGGCGTGCCAGATCAAGAGCGCTGTCTACTGCGGTGGCCACTGAATCGTTGATTTCGTCAGTAACTGAAACCTCCAGAGTGCTGGCGAGCCGGGCGATTGGGTCGCGCTTGCGCCACTTCTCCAAGTCGCCCGTTCGCTTGACACCTACATCCACGTCACTGCGGTGCCCGACATGGCCAAGCCAACGGTACGTGACCGCTTCGAGGTAGCCGGGTCGTCCCGTCTGCCTCGCCTGATCGATTAGCTCGTGTGCTGCTTTCGATACGGCGGCAACGTCGTTGCCATCCACGATGGCACTGTCAATGCCGTGAGCTTTCGCATATCGAGTGGTGGACAGCTCGGGTTGTCGCTGGGTGATGTACATGTGACTCGAGTACAAGTTGTTCTCGCACACGTACACGACTGGTAGGTCGTGAACGGAGGAGAGGTTGAGCGATTCATGGAAGACGCCTTCCTCGGTTGCTCCATCGCCAAAGTAGCTGACAGCTACGTTTCCCTTGCCTTCCCGTTTCGCCTGCAGTCCGGCCCCGGTGGCAATCGGAATTGTCGCACCGACGATTGGAACGCTGCCGATGAAGCCGATCGATCGGTCAGTCAGATGCATCGAACCACCCAAGCCGTGCGAACATCCGCTGCTTTTGCCGAGGATCTCTGCGAACAACTGGTGAATGGATCCACCGAGCGCCAGAAAGTGCGCATGACTCCGGTGGGCGCCGAACACAGCATCTGATGGGGTGAGTAGGTGCGATAGCCCTACCGGGACTGCCTCTTGGCCAATTGCGAGATGGCACGGACATATCGCTTCACCAGTCTCGACAAGGGCCGCAATCTTTTGCTCAGTCTTTCGAACAATGACCATCTTCTCGTACCAGTCGCGGACGAGAGTGGATTCGAGGCCCGTTGTATCGACGTCAGTAAACGCCCAGTCGGGATCGAAATAGTCGGAGTTTGACAATGGCAAGGAACGGCCCTCTGGCATGTTTAGCTCTATTCGGCGGGGTGTTCGAGTTTGGCGGCTTTGTCGATGGTACCCAGCAACTCCGGGGTAATGTCCAACTGGCGTGCCTCAACTCCCGCATCGAGTTGATGGCTGGTGCTGACCCCGAGAACTGCAGATCCACGTTCGGACATGCGATGCAAGCTCCATCTTGCAAGGACTGCTGCGCTTGATGCTTCGAGAGACGCTGCGACACTTTGAATG
>Ga0114957_1003763_pt1 | contig 13453 bp, 14 predicted proteins | sample BantaG_FD_87175 | JGI IMG/M metagenome (GOLD analysis project Ga0114957, IMG submission 87175) | Marine algal microbial communities from Bantry Bay, Ireland - BantryBay_4 metaG | ecosystem: Host-associated > Algae > Red algae > Unclassified | place: Bantry Bay, Ireland | collected 2014-11-21 | reverse complement strand
CCCCATGGGAAATTGTGTTAAAAAAATTAAATTTTTAAAATTTGATTTTTGGGGTGGAATTTTTTGGTCCAAATTCTGATTTGGGTTTTTGTAATTTTAGCTCGTGGTTTGTTGTTTTCCACTTCGCTTAACCAACCGAGTCCACGGTTGATTTGCAGGGCAGCCTGTCTCAGGCTTAGTTTTTTTTCGTTTCTAATTTTTTTGAGTATGACTCCATAGTTGGTCATAAAACCTCCTGTCTGTAGTGTTTCAGAAGGCTCTTCTCGAACATTAGCAAAATTATCCTTAAGTTCGAGAAACTCGAACATTGGGATAATTTCACATCATATGGTTAAAAATGGCAGGGAATTGGCAGGGAAATAGAATGATGATTACTGACTTCTACGTACATTTGTAAAATGACTTTATCTCTCTGGTTAGTAAAATTAAGTATTTAGTATGTCTAATGATTTTTGGTTTGTTTAGGTCTGACTGTGAATTATTTGGTTGGGATAAGCAGACTCGAACTGCTGACCTCCACAATGTCAATGTGGCACTCTAACCAACTGAGCTATACCCCAACAATCGGTCTGAATATAAGTTATATCGGGCTATATAAGTGCGGGTCAAGGAGCAAGGTTTTCACTTGTGGGTTGGTGTATATCTGGTAGCATTATAGCTATGTCAGCTCACCATCACGACCATAGCCACTGTAACCATGGGGCGAATATTAACCAATCTAGCCTGTTTTGGGCTGTTGTTATTAATGTATTACTAACAGGTGCTCAGTTAGTAGGCGGTTATATGGCTGACAGCCTTTCTATGATTGCTGATGCCATTCATAATTTCGGGGATGCAGGAGCACTGTTAATCGCCCTTTTTGCTCACCGCATAGCTAAGCTTCCGGCTGATGATAATATGACCTACGGGTATCGTCGCTCAGAAATACTAGGGGCCTTAGTTAATGGCACAGCCTTAGTGGTGATCTCCATTTACCTCTTATACTCCGGCGTTAGTAAATTATTGGAGCCAGTGACTGAAGTGAATGCCAAAATTGTTATTGTGGTCTCATTTATCGCTTTGATTATTGACGCCCTTACAGCACTGCTAATGTATAAAGGTGCAAAAGACAATATCAATATGAAGGCGGCATTTTTACATAATGTAATGGATGCGATGACTTCATTTATGGTTATGCTGTCTGGTTTTGCAATAATGTTCTGGGGTGTATATAGGATTGATGCCATAGCCACTTTATTAATCGCTGTTTATATAATTTTTCATACTTATGGGATTGTTAAGAAAAGTATTTTAATTTTAATGCAGTCTGTGCCTGCGGGTCTTAGTGTTAAAGATGTAAAAGCTGAAATATTAAGCCAGGAGCAGGTGAGTGATGTTAAGCATATTCATTTGTGGCAGTTGGATGATAAAAATGTATTTTTTGAAGGTGAAGTTTTTGTTACAGATATGAGCCTTGAAGACTGTGATAAGCTTAAAAGCCACCTAAAGAAAACTCTTAAGGAGAAGTTCTCTATCGGGCATAGTACCTTTGACCTGAGCTTAAAAAATAATAATTCAGATTGTGATATCCATTAAGCGAATAGCCATAAATTAAGCGTATTGTTTTATTTAAATTTATATTTTTTTATAGATAATTTAGAGTTAATTTAATGCAGCGGTTTACATATCTAGGATTAAAATAAAGAGGCCAGATATAATATACTGGCCTCAAGTTTAAATAGGTCTAATTAGAGGCTCTTACCATTACGTAGAGGTAGCCCTGCACACCATCTGAATCGACACTATTGCCAATAACTAATCTTAAATTACTGTCGGTGTAAATTTCAGATAATGTTCCACCAGGGAAAGTTAATTTAACTATCCAGCTCCAAAGGCTTACTTTTTCACCTTCAAGTATTTTGTTCTCTGATAAAGCTGGAAGATCAACATAAGTAAGTCCTTCAGGTATTCGTTTAACATTATTTAATTTCGTGAACTTTACGTTAAGGTCATTGCCTGATGCCACTTCAAATTCACCACGAAGTAGGGTTACTTTTTTTACTTGGCCCGTTTTTTTATCTAACTGGTTACCTACATTATAATAGTAGCCATCTTCAAAAATAACTTGGTAGATATTATCAATATCAATTGTTGGATCAACACTACGGTCGTTCTTTCGATACTCGTATGGGCCCCAAACTTGTTTCCATGGGCCAGCGAGAGTAGATATTCTTTCAGCAACAGGAGCTTGCGGGCTAAGCTCCAAAAGGCGATTTACATAAGGCATTAATTCGTTTTGGATAGCAAATTCTGGGTCGGCCATTCCTTTATACTGATTAGCAATATCTAAAATCTGACTTTTAACTTCATCTATTGTTTTAAGGTTTTCTGGTAATGTGCCGGCTTGCAGTGAAAAGCAAGTAGCAGAAGTAATTAGTGTTAAGGTAATTGATTTTAATAGTTTCATTTTAAAGCTCCTTGTTAGAACGTAAAACCTTCTCAACCTAACAAAATTATGTTATCAATGCTATTAATCAGGCTTGTTAATTATGAATGTAACATATTCATGTAAATATTATCTTTAGTTTGTGTGTAATAATTTAAACATAAATGATGATTTATATTCTGTTTACCAGAACTTCTTAAATAACTTAATTGGGTGATTGTTTAATTTTGTAATGCCTAAATCTCGGTTACATCTAAATCAGGTTTTGCATAGGAGAGGCGCGCGATACGTTCAGTATTATGGTAGCTGTCCAGGCCAGAGCCACAAAGAGTTCCTGATTTCTCGATGTCAATATAGCCATCGTCTTGTAGTGTCCCCTCAGGGAAATAAAAGCTTTCAATTTTCGCAATGATCAGATGTGTTTTATTTTGTTTAATTTCTACAATCTCATCCACCGACAGTGCCATTTTAACATGAGACTCTTTTACAAATGGGGCTTTAAAATCATCAATGAATTCAGGAGTTAAGTTGCATTGTTTAAACTCAGAGAGTGACTGTTTGTACCTTGCACTTGTTTGATGCGCTTTTTTATAAATATCTTGGTTAACATGATTGAGCGTGAATATTTTTTGATCTTTAATATTTAAAAGGCTGTGCCTAGGTGAGCTTTCAGAGTGAGGCCTAAGTACTATGGCTAATAGTGGAGGGCTTGAGCCTAAGTGTACGCAAGAGCTAACTATGCTTAAATTATGCTCACCATTGGAGTTAACCGAGCCCAATAAATTTAAGCTTTTAAACCCACTTAAGCTGTTAATCATCTTTACCCAGTTTCTGTGTGGGTATTTTTTTTGTTCTGAAGTGTTTACTTTAACCATATACATAGCCATACAGTAAAAAAACACATTGATACAGCCTAGGAGCAGTATGCTGCTATTGAAAATGAACTATGTAATCTGCTCAATATTTAAAGTTCTGCAATAGGAAATATGGCTTAAAACACTTTTTTGTATAGGGTCTGTTGACAATTCATCCAGCCATTTAAGCGCCTATCTAAGCTTATCTTCTTCGTTGAAGTTGAAAGTTCAATCCTCACCGTGGCTCTGCCAAGCCTCCGGTTTAAATTTCCACATCAACTTGAATATAAACCTATCGAGCCACTTAACTGACTAGATGAATGGTCAACATACCCTAATACATAAAACTTCAAGTATATTAATGATTTATATATTGAATTTAAAATTGCTCCCTGCAAAAGTAAGATCTGCACACTTGGCTGATAAAACTTGCTTTTATGTAAGTCATATTAGATAGTTGTAGCAGTTTTTAGATCTAAAGCATAAATGTGCAATAACGAATATAGGTTCTTTATGAAATACGATGTTTTCTTATCCATTTGTCAAAATGAAGTAGATGGAAAAATTCCAAATGAAGATACAATGTTTGGAAACTTCTTTTCACAAGTTGAGCTTGCCGACGAATTAGGTTTTGAAACTGCTTGGATTGCTGAAACTCATTTGTCCTGCGAAACACAAAAAAAAGGTAAAAACCCTGTGATCCCACATTTTAAAGGGGAGATTGGTTTAAATACAGATATTTTACAAATGACCTTGGTTGTATTTTCAAGAACTAAAAATATTAATGTGGGTTCAGCAATCAGAAACATTTTATGTAATGGCGGGCCGATTGCTCACGCTGAAGGTTTAAAAACTTTTTTAAACCTTTTGAAACACACTCCGTATAAAAATCGTACATTGAGCTACGGCTTTGCCTCTGGGCGTTTTGAGTTCTCTAATCGCCCTTACGGTATAGTGCCAAGAAATAAAGTGGAAGAGGCTGCTTGGCCCGTAGTTAAAGGTAAAATTTTACAAGAAGCCACAGAGATTTTTTTAAGACTTCTGCGTGGTGAAGAGATAAGCCATAAAGAAATAAGCCCTAAAGTTTTAACTGAAAATAGTTTTAGAACTCCTGAGGATTGGCAAAAAGTAGCCGCTGCTCATAAAGAATTAACTGGCGAAGTTATAAAAGAAATTAGGTTAAAGCCTCAGTGGCCTTTTGAAAAATTAAAAGTAATTCCACAAGAGGTAGATCTCTCGCAACTGAATTTAGTCATTGGTTCCCATGACCCAAACACTCAAGACTTAGCTAATAAATTTTTACCAGTTTCTGTTTTTAACTTATCGATTACGCCTCCGGCTGTGATTGATGCCACTCACGAAAGAATGCGTGAGAAATTTCACAAAGATGGCGGCCCATGGAAAAGAGAAAATATGCCGCGTACGGCTTTAGTTTATGTAGATAATACTCCAGGACTTACACCAGAGCAGCAAACAGCTAAGGCAAAAGAAAAGGCTCGCGACGCTTGGGCGGCTTACCTAACTGCCATTCAAGGAACTTTAGATAAGGAAAAGGTTGAAAAGGCTGTAAGTAATACATTGGCCGGAAACCCAAAAGATTTAGCAGAACAGATTAAAAGTAAGTATCATAAAGAGGATCGCCTAATGCTTTGGTTTGATTTTAATAACCACGATAACGAAGATGTTTGTAATAGTATGAAAGTCTTCAAAAACGAAGTGATCCCACTCATTGAAAAAGGTTAAAGTAAATTATGTTAGAAATTAAAAATTTTATAAATGGTGAATTTGCTCCCAGCCAAAATGGTAAAACATTAGATCTTTATGATCCTGCCACGGGCAAAGCCTACGGTACGTTGCCAGCTTCGAACGGTATAGATGTGGTCATGGCTTATCAATCAGCCAGGAAGGCTTATGAGTCTTGGTCAAAATCTGATGTAAAAAAAAGAGTTAAAATATTTAATAAAATAGCTGACCTTATTGATCAAAACTTAGAGGCTCTGGCTCAAGCTGAATCAAAAGACGTTGGTAAGCCTTTATGGCTTGCCAAAGAAGTAGATATACCAAGGGCTGCTCTAAACTTTAGATACTTCGCAGGGCTTATCGAACACCATATAGACCAATCTTCGCAGCTAAAAAATACAATAAACTACACTTTAAATCAGCCAATGGGTGTGGCTGGTCTGATATCTCCATGGAATTTACCCCTTTACTTACTGACTTGGAAAATTGCTCCGGCTTTAATAGTTGGCAATACTGCTATTTGTAAGCCCTCTGAAGTCACACCAGCTACGGCCTTTATGTTAGGTGAAATTTTAAATGAAGCCGGTCTTCCCCCAGGAGTATGTAATATTATTCATGGTAATGGTGCGGATGCTGGAGCAGCTATTGTCTCTCACCCTGGAATACCTCTAGTGTCATTTACGGGCGGGACGGATACGGGCGAGAAAATTTCACAGCTTGCAGCTCCTCACTTTAAAAAAGTGGGTTTAGAGCTTGGTGGTAAAAATGCCAATATTATTTTTAAAGACGCCGATCTAAAAAAAGCAGTGAAGGGCACTATTCGTTCAAGTTTCTTAAACTCTGGGCAAATTTGTTTATGTGGTTCAAGGGTTTTTATTCAAGATGGCATTTACGATGAGTTTATGGCTGAGTTCACTAAACAAGTAAAAGAGCTCAAGGTGGGCGATCCGTGTGATAAAAATAACTTTATGGGTCCTGTGGTTTCTAAAGAGCAATTCGAAAAAGTAAACGCCGCCATTGCTCAAGCTAAAAAAGAAAATGGTGTAGTTGTTTGCGGTGAAGAAAATATAGATTTACCTGAAGAAAACAAAGGCGGATATTTTATTAGGCCTACAGTGATTGCAGATTTAACTGACTGTTCGGACCTTTGGCAAAAAGAAATTTTTGGACCAGTGATTACAGTGAGATCATTTAAGTATGCTCATGAGGCAGCCACACTTGCTAATACAAACAGCTATGGGTTGTCTGCTAGTATTTGGACCAAAGATTTAGCAAGAGCACATAAAACTGCAGCAGCGGTTGAAGCCGGAACGGTTTGGGTAAACACTTGGCTAAAGCGTGACCTAAGAATGCCGTTTGGTGGTATGAAACATTCGGGTATTGGTAGGGAGGGTGCTGATCGTTCCCTTTCTTTTTACACAGAACAGAAAACAGTATGTATTAACTACGGATAGGCATTTAAACTCATGATTTATTTTTCAAATTCTAGTTCAATAAAAAAGAACCTCGCGTCGCGCTTCGCGTATCCATCTGTGCGGCACGAAGTGACGCTCAGTGAAGACGCGATGCTGCCGTTAGCGTCGTTCATTTTTATTGAACTAGAATTTGAAAAATAAATCATGAGTTTGAAGGACGTAACATTTTTATTGGAGTAGCTTTTTATGGCAGGTAAAATTATAGCAGGGGCATTGGCACCGCATCCACCTCATTTAGTGTATGGTGATAACCCACCACAGAATGAGCCAAAATCTGAGTGCGGCTGGGAAGTTTTACGTTGGGGCTATGAATCTTTGCGTGAAAATTTAGATAAATTAGATTACGACGTTTTAATTGTTCACTCGCCCCATTGGCGCACACAAACCTCCACTCATTTTTTAGGTGTGGATCGCTTAAAGTCTCTCTCTGTTGATCCTGTATTCCCAAATTTATTTCGTTACAACTACGATATGAAAATTGATGTTCCACTAGCTGAGGCCATGTACGAGGAGTCTAAAGCCTTAGGCTTGCCTGTTGAGATGATGAAAAATAAAAACTTCAGAGTAGATTATGGCTCCATTGTAAGTTTACATATGGTGAACCCTACATGGAATAAACCAGTGGTTGTGGTTTCAAGCCAAGGTGGAGCTCAGTATTATAATATTCATGTTATGCAAGACATAATGACAACTTTAGGCAAAGCCACAAAAAAAGCCATTGAAGCTACAGATAAAAAGGCAGTGCTACTTGCTAGTCATTCTTTGTCTCATAGACATTTTGTCCGTGAGCCTGAAATTCCTGAAGATATGTCTAAAGAGTATATTTATAATCATGGCCAATACATTTGGGATATGAAAATGATTGAGTTAATGAAAAAAGGAAAGATGCGTGAGTTTATGGATGTGCTTCCTGATTTTACAGAAATGACTGAGGCTGAAACTCATGGTGGTGGTTTAATTTGGATGATGTCGGCTATGGGGTACCCTGAGTATCCAGCCAAGGTTCATGCTTATGGCACAGTAATAGGTACAGGTAACGCAGTTGTTGAGTGGCAGCCACAAGCTTAAATTTTTTTAAAAGGGTTTTGTTATGAGTAAAGAAGTTAAAAATAATATAATCGGTGGGTACTATTTACCAGGATTACCACATATTTTGTTAGCCCCTGATAAACATAAGGCTTGGAAAAAAGTAAATGAAGCTTTTTTAAAAGTGCGTGAAGAAATTCAGAATAGTGGTGCCGATCTTTTGTTAATATATAGTACGTACTGGGCCAGTGTAATTGGGCATCAAATTCAAGCACGTCCAGAGCCTGAGTGGACACATGTGGATGATCAGTTTCACAGTTTAGGCGAGATTTCTTATAAATTTAAAATGGACACCGAATTTGCTGAAAACTTTAAACAAGAGTGTGAGAGCAAAGGCTTAACAGCTAGAACTATTGATTATCATGGGTTTCCTATTGATACAGGCTCGGTTGTGGCTTTAAAATTGTTAAACCCTGATAATAAAATCCCGGCAGTTATAGTTTCAAGTAATGTTTACTCTGACCGTAGTGAAACTTTAATATTAGGAAAGTCGGCCAGAAGCACCATTGAAAACACTGGTAAAAAAGCCATAGTTCTTTGTATTTCTTCTTTATCAAATAGATTATTAGAAAACACAGAAGATAATGCTGAGAAGATATACTCTAAAAAAGATGAAGAGTGGAACCAAAAGGTGTTAGAGTTTTTTAAAGAAGGACGCCTAGAGGATCTATCACAACTCTCAAGGCAGTTTCACAAAGAGGCACGCGTTAAAAAAGTAAATAGCTATAAGCCAATGTGGTTTATGTCTTCGTGTATGGGTGAAACCAACGACTATGACGGTAAGATTTACGAGTACCAAACTATCTTAGGTACGGGGGCTGCCGTAGTTGGCTTTACACCGGCGCCAAATAAGTCTACCCAGTTAGAGTTTGATGAGGAAAGTCCTGAGATGTACGAAGGTGAGAAGGATGTACTAGGGGATATAGAGTTCCCTGAAAGGAAAAACCTAAGTGCAAATACTGATAAAAACTCTGGAGCGAGATCGCATAAATGAATGATGTAGCAAAAGGTAAATATCCATCATCATCAATTGGTGAAAAAGAAAAAGGCATACCCACAGGGCGAGATGTTGAGTGGGAGCCATTGGTAGATTATCGCCGTAACGGGGTGAGTGAAAATACAATTCATGGGGCCATTGCCTGGTATAGTGGGGATAAACTAGTTCACTCTTTTGGTGGTAATGTGCTTTGTTACGGTCGAAGTATGATGAAGCCCTTTTATATAAAAGTTTTTGCTGACCTTTTAAAGGAAAAAACTAACTGGAAGCAAAAAGCTATTAGTGTAGCTAGCCATAACGGAACGGTTGATCATGTTGAAGCAGCTTTATCACTACTTAATAGTAGTGAGCGTGGGCTTATGCGCACACCGATGGATTTGCCGTTAGTGCAATTTGGTAGGCAAGTAAGAAGGCCGCGCCGCTGGTATAATAATTCCTCTGGCCATCATGCTGCCATTTTATTGGGCTGTAGGTTAAAGGGTTGGAACCGTGCTGGTTACACTTTACCCTCTCATCAAATTTTTGAAAGTTACAAAGAGGTGGTAAAAAGTTATTTAGGTAAAGATTGGAAGCCATTAAAAATCGCGCGCGACGGCGATGGTTTACCCACATGCTCTATGACCGTTGATGAACTGGCTAAGTGTTACGCCGGTCTTTCTCAAAGAAAAAACGAAGACTGGATTTGGGATGCCATGGTAAAAGAACCCGACCTAGTGGGTGGTTATAACCGCTTAGATACAACTATTATTAAGTCGTGCGGCGGTAAAGTGATTGCTAAAGAAGGAGCTGATGGATTGTTAGGTATGGCTATTGAACACCCTGATTACAAAGATGGTTTGGGTGTAGTTATCAAAATAGCCCACGGATGGAACCCACAAGCCACTTGGTATGTGGCTCGGGGGATACTAGGGACTTTAGGTTTTGAGCTCAGAAACCCGTACCCATTACAAAGACAAAAAGCTTTTTTAGTGCCGGGTATAGTGCCAGAAAATCTTTTAGAAGAGCTTAAAAAAGTGAACACTTGGGATGACTGGGACCCAGATAATGACCGTTGGTATTATGACCTAGAAAAACATGAAGGCCTTTGGGGCAATCTATAATAAGGAATATGTTATGTCAGAAAAAATTATGACCGAAGGTGCTCCCGAGCCAGTAGGCGCTTATCCACATGCTAGGATTGAAGGGGATTTCATTTTTCTGTCCGGTGTGGGCCCAAGAGAAAAGGGCACTAAAGACATACCAGGTGTGACGTTAAGTGATGATGGTGAAATTTTAACTTACAACGTTGAAGTTCAAACAGAATCCGTAATTAATAATGTCAGTATGATATTAAAGTCCATGGGTAAAAGTTTAAATGATGTTATTGATGTACAAGTATTTTTAACTAATATGAAAAATGACTTTAAAACATTTAATAAAGTTTACGCTAAACATTTTACTGAAATTGGTGCAACTCGTACAACAGTTGAGGTGGGTGCGCTGCCAACACCTATAGCCGTTGAATTTAAAGTTATAGCAAAAAGTTAGATTTTATATGTTAAAAATTAAGTTAAACCGCAACTTACGAAAAGCTATTAAACAAGGTCATCCTTGGATTTATAGAAATGCTATCAATGAGCCTGAGGGTGTAACTGAATGCCAAATATGTAAGATTGTAGACCAAAAAAATACTGTTTTGGCATGGGGGTATTATGACCCACATAGTGTTTTGGCAGTGCGGGTTTTATCTACAGCAAGTAAGCCACCAAATATAGATTATTATAAAAATAAAATACAGGGTTGTATTGAGTTAAGGAGAAATTATTTTAATTTAGAAAATACAAACGCTTTCCGTTTACTCAACGGTGAGGGGGATGGCTTGCCGGGTTTAGTTTGTGATATTTATGCGGGTATTGCTGTCTTGCAAACTGATGGTAAAGGTCCAAGCGAGTTTTGGCCATTAGATATGGTGGCTGAAGTTATTTTAAGTTCAGGCCTAATAACTTCTGTTTACCATAAGGCGCGGGGCAAAGATGAAAAGTCTTTAGGGACTTGGGGAGACGGGCTTCCTACTGACGGTATAGTGCAAATTAAAGAAAACAACGTGAATTTTAATGTTGATATAATGACTGGCCAGAAAACAGGATTTTTTTTAGACCAACGAGATAATCGCAATTATCTAAAAAAATGGTGCCAGGGAAAATCGGTTGTAAATTTATTCAGTTATACAGGCGGCTTTTCTGTTTATGCAGGCCTAGGCGGTGCCGCCGATGTGACCAGTGTGGATATTTCCCCAAAGGCTATCGAGTTGTCTAATAGTAACTGGGATGCCAATAATATGAGTACTCCTCATGATGGTGTTTGTGCTGATGTGTTTAAGTTTATTGAAAGCCCCACTAAGACATTTGATATAGTAATGGTAGACCCGCCATCTATGGCCCATTCTGAAAAACAAAAAGAAGTGGCCATAAGGAAATACACAGAGCTATTTGCTAGCTCGACAGATCTATTAAATAAAGGCGGGCACTTATTTTTGAGTTCCTGCTCAAGTCATATTAACTTTGATGATTTTTATGGTATTGCCTGTGATGCCTTATCAAAGGCTCGTTTAACGGGTAAGGTTCTGAGGTTTTCTAGTCAGGGTATAGATCACCCTTATTTGCATATTTGTCCTGAGCAAAGATATTTAAAGTTTATTCATATTAAAACCCAGAAATAAAATTATAAATTATATTCACATAAAATAAATGACTTAAACTTTAGGGCTTTAGTTAAAACTGCCAATTCAGCTATTAACAGATAAGCAGGAATAGTGTCTAAGCCATGAAAGATCAATAATTTGAGATCTTAGTTAATATGTAGGTTTTTCAAAAAGGTGGTGCCTTTACTGGCTCTTTGTTATATTTAAAATAACTAATTAATTATTTAAAAGGAGTCCCCATAATGGAAAAAATTATATCTTTACTATCATTTGTTTGTCTCGTTCTTTCAATTCAATCAGTAAATGCTGAATCTTTATTGCCTGAAGATTTTAGCGCACCTCTACCAAGTTATTGCTTTGGTGTGGATGTAGAAAACTCTAAAAACGAAATTGAATTAAACCTAATGAGTGAAAGAGTTTACTCCCTTGGCCATGGGGTTGTTTTGCACGTAAATAATATTATCCCACGTGTTGGATCAACTTCTGTTAATGGAGTTGTTTCTGGTTTAGCTTTCGCCGGTGGTGGAAGTCAGAGCTGGGAAATGAATTTATCTAATACAAGTTCAGGTGTTAGTGGGACATTAAGTACTCATACTAAAACTTTTTATGGTGATCATTCAACAGAGTACGATATTGTTTGTGACTAAAACCTAATTGTTTTTATAAACCCAATTTAAAAGGCCAACTATAGAGTTGTCCTTTTTTTATTTTTCTTAGTTTAGAGCACTTGTGTGTGGTCTGGTTAAATGAGGATAGATCCTGGCTATAGGTTTGGTCCTGTAAAAGATATTGTCAAAAAAACAAACTTTCTCCTTTAATTTGATAAGCTTAATTGGTCAGGTCAATCTCCTTGTAAGCCTTGCAGGCAGAGGATTTCGTGGAATTAAGAGTTTTATTAAAATTCTCAATGTAATGCGTATACTAAATTAAAAAAATGTAAATTTTGTTTTCACTATCAAACTTTCCTGCTTTCTAAGGGGGCTAGGTTTGGCTTTGTTGTTGCACAATATACAAGCAGGTATATTAAATGAAATAAAGGATTTATATATGAAACAAAATCTTCTAATGACTTTTTTAATTTTAGGATTAAGTACATTGACCATCTCCTGTGGGGAGGCCCAGTTTGGGAGTTTAGGTCAAACACTTGAAAAGTTAGAAAACGATGAGCTTAGCGAACAAGAAATAAAAGATATTAAAGCAAGCCCTGAGCAAGTAGAAGATATGAAAGAAATTATTACCGAGGTTATGGATCCTGAAGTTAAAGAGCCCATTGAAGAGGTTATGAGTCCAGAAGTAAAAGAACCTACTGGAGAAGTTAAGAATCCAGACAAAAGAAATAGTATAGATAGAGTTGAAATGTATTTATGTAAGCCAGATCCTCCTATAACGAAAATTGTTAAAAAAGAATTAGATAGTTGTTTCTTAAGAGATGGTAGTGGTCAATATGTTAGGGACAGTAGCGGTGAAAAAGTAAGAGTACGCTTTTGCGGAACTTATGATATAGAAGTGGTTGTAGAAAACCAAGTGAATGTTCCCAAGTATATGATATGTCACGCCAGTAAAGGTATGCAAAACACAGGCAGAAGCTTATGTTTGCCAAAAGCCGAAATTGAAGCCTACATTCAAAAAGCTAGAGCTGACGGCGGGACTAGCTATATGGGGCCATGTAAGTAGCCAATTGGCTATGACATAGGTAATAATACACTTACACAGAATTATTTACACTACCAATACTAGAACGCTCATGGCTATTGCCTCCAAGTTCCAAGTCTGCGTTTGCAGTAGCGTTCGCTACGCTCTCTACGACAAGCATCGTATAAGTTTTGATCCAAGACATTCCTCATAAGTGGAGCGTGTTCACCAGATGACGGAAAGCGATCAATCCGCTTATAGTTAGCCTCACTATGGTGATAGATCTTTTTCTTTTTTTCAGAAGCACAGGATATAAAAATAACAGATAAAAGTAGTACTGTTAAGATTTGTATAAAGCTTTTCATGGTTACCTCAAAAATTATAAGTTCATTAGTCTTATCGGTATTTTAGCTTTAATGTTAAAAAAACTGAGGTACTTTGCTGTGAGTCTCTACGTAAGGCGAGGTTTAGTCGTGGTATACCCGGTAGTTGCATAAAATAACGAATATTTAAATATAAAACTAAGCAAACCCTTTATGTATAGCTGTTTGGTGTTAAACACTG
>Ga0114957_1003761_pt1 | contig 13459 bp, 13 predicted proteins | sample BantaG_FD_87175 | JGI IMG/M metagenome (GOLD analysis project Ga0114957, IMG submission 87175) | Marine algal microbial communities from Bantry Bay, Ireland - BantryBay_4 metaG | ecosystem: Host-associated > Algae > Red algae > Unclassified | place: Bantry Bay, Ireland | collected 2014-11-21 | reverse complement strand
CTAAATAGGTAGATCACGTTTAAAGGCCTTTTGATTTTGATTGAATTTTTGATTTTGATTTAAAAACCATCAGACACACTTAAATGAACACCCTCGCGCTCGATATAATTGACACGTTTGCAAAAAAATCCGTGTTAATCCGTTCAATCCGTGTCCCATCCCGCAATAAAAGGCATTCTAACTCACCTCCGAATCCCATTCCTCCTCTCTCCTATTCTTATACCAAACAAAAGCAACACCTCCAACCATCAGGTAAGGCATGGAAAAAAGCATCAGGATTCCCTTGTTTAATCCTTGACCTGCAGTACCACCTTCATTCAAATTACTTTCTGCCGCCATCTTACACATGGGGCATTGAGCGTTCATTGGAGTGAAACTTGCCATCAAAAGCATGACTGCTACGGCTCCTGCTGAAGCTATTTTAGATATGCGTAATTTCATGATTAAAGTTTTTATAAAGATACTTGAAAAAGTGGGAAGCGGGAAACTCCCTGTAACATTAATCCTCCGCGTTCGAAGGAAAAAAACGGACACCCGACCACTGATACCAGCCCTCTCAATAACACGGCCGCAGCATAAAATAAACAATAGGCCCGGTAATCGCCACATACAACCAAATCGGAAACACCCACTTCGCCATCTTACGATGCTTCTCAATCTGCCCCGTATACGCTCGAATGAACGTAAACAACACAAACGGAAAGATCACCGCCGCCAATACGATATGGGTAATCAGAATAAAAAAGTAGATCGTCCGAATCGTACCATAGTTACAATACAAGGTTTCTTTCGTTGTATAATGATACACCACATAAAATATCAAAAACAAAGCTGAGAAGACCAAGGCCAGATAATTACATTTCTGATGCGCCGCAATATTCTTTTGTTTGATAAAGTAAAAGGCCATCATCAAAGCAATTGCCGTCATGGTATTCAAAGCCGCATGAATCGGTGGCAAAAAGGAAAAATCAATATCCGTTGGAATTTTCAAAGTAGGAATTCGCATCACCCCTACTAATGTCAGCACCAATACGGTTACGATGCTTGCCGCGATATTTAACTTTTTTGCTAGTGCTTTATTTTCTTTCATTTTCTGTTAAGTTGTTTTATATTTTATTTAAAAGCTAAGATCAAAAGGAGGGCTAATAATTGTGTCTCTATAAATTTGACTGTAAACATCAAGCATTAAATTCATTTCTGATTCATTTCTATAGCGACTTTTAACAAATTCTTCAGTCAATTCTTTTTGATCCGGCATATAAACGATTTGTAAAAACCGCTGTTCATCCTTATTAATTTCGCAATATACACTAAGATCATAGAATGGTTTCATAAACATTGTTTTCCTGGTTTTAGCCTCTATTTTTATGAAAGCACCCGATTTTTTAACCGTCCCATCACTGAATAGAATTTCGTGCTCGCAATCATAGCCATTTAACTCATAACCGAAGAAATGTGGACTTGTAACAAATGAATTTCTATAAATATCCGAAGGGCTTGGAACAAAGAGGTCTTCATTCGTCTCATTAATCAATTCAAACTCAACATTTAAATTCCAAGGCTCATCTTCAGGCCCCTGCTTTACATCTACTATGTTAATTTGCAGGGCATTCATTTTCTTAGCCTCAATATTCTTCACTGATTTGCATGATAAAAAAGGAAAAATAAAGAGTAAGGAAAAAACTAAAATATTTCTCATGTTGTTTTTTTTACTGATTGTCGATGCTTGAGGATGCGGCTGGCACTTCTTTTGATGATAGGTTTCGCACATTCCCATTCCCGTTCCCATTCTCATTCCCATTCCCATTCCCATTCCCATTCCCATTCCCATTCCCATTCCCATTCCGCCGGCTACTTCTCCACCTCCCGACGAACCACCGGCTTCCCCTTCCCTCTATTCGGCAACATCAACGCAATATGCTCGACTAGTCTACCCATCGCCCTGTTGTCTTCAAACGAATAATAATTGCGAATGACATTAGACGTATCCGACAACACAACATAAGGATAATAGCTTTCACCTTCCGTTGAATTAGATGACAACTGGTAAGGTTCTTCTCTGTTCTTCTTTCCGTAGTCTGTTGGCCACTTGTAGCCATTCGCCAGTACCGATTCCATTTTAGATGGATCGCCTGTCAGGAAAAAACATTGCTCTTCATCGGTTAGTCCGCTGGCTTGCGCAAAATCATTTAAGGAAGCAACAGTAGTTGATTCAGGATTGAGGATGTAGAATAAAAAGACGACAACGTCTGTATCTTTAAACTGATCGTAAAGTTTGGCGACCTGGCTAACCAGAAAATCACTTTTCTCAGCACCTGCCTTCATGAAAGAAGAAACCACGATACGACCTTTCACATCTTCCACTTCCAGCACCTGCCCCGTTTGATCCTCTAATGCAAAATCCGGCAGCTGTCCATATTCATGCAGCTCTCCTTTCATCTCCTGGAAGTAGTCCCAACCTTTACTCGTATAAAGGTAAGTACCAATAGGCAACACAATCAATGTAAGAGCAAGTGCCGCCAATTCAATCATTCGCTTTGCTTTCGTTTTGGTGGTTCTTTTTCCTTCCATTGTATTTTTTTTGACTGTTCAGACTAGGCACTGAAATAAAGGCCGATAACCAGTAAGTTTATGTTCTGCGATCTAAATATGTAACCATAAAAACGGCAAATAGTTGTGTCTTTTAAATGGTCAAAAAGTTGTGTCTTTTACTATTTTCCAATCTTCCACTCTATCTCGGCCGCCAGGACTTTACAGGCTGGCCAAAAACGTGAGTCCTAGGTTCAACTACATACAATTCAGTTAGTTGGTGATCCAGCCAAAACTTGTCCTCGATTTATCGGGATAAATTTGGCGGATACGATTCACGGGCCGAGCAAAAAGCCAAACAAGATCCCATTGAAATTGTCATTGCGATTGCCATTCCGGCCCTGCCGGTAGTACTTACAAAAAAAGCGAGGCCAATGACCTCGCTTTTTTCAATTGCTTCAGATATAGAATTATTTCATTTTCTTGGTCTCTTCCATCGTAGGCTTCTGACCAAGGTCATTCAACTCAATTGCATTCTGCGTATTAAGTTTCGCTCTACTCTCTTTCCAGTAGGAGCCTTCCGTGAAAAAGGCAATCAGTGCCCACACCAAAAGCAGCATCGGCAACAATACTGTCATACGCAACCCTCTGGCCTCATGGCCCATGTGCATAAACTTGTAAACGATGTAGTAAGCCTTGTACAGGGAGAATACGATCAAGCCAACTCCAACTAATACAAGCAGTATATTAACCCCTCCTATGTTTCCCGCATTCTTCGGATGAAACCCAAGGTATCCTTTTCCAAAAAGGGAAATCAATACTTCAACTAAAGTAACCGCAGCTAAAAGCCACATTCCTTTAAAGACTAATTTTTTTGATTCTTCGTAACTTACATTTGCCATGATATACAGCTTAATTTTATTAAGTAATTGGTCAAAAATAATGATAAGTTTTGACTAGATTATTTTTTAGCAGTCGAGGTCGAAAAACGGAGTTACTCCTTAAGGTAACAAGTCTTTTTGTAACGAAGGCTGAGGAGAAAAGGCATGCGCTAAGCGTAGCCAAAGCAAGCAGTCAAAACTTATTGATTATTTTGAACACTCACTTATTATCAGTTAAAGGGTGCTTCGCACAATTAAAATGAAAAGTCTTCAAAATGTATTTCACAACTCGCGTGTTTTCATTTTAATTTTCATTTTAATTTTAATTTTAATTCTATTCTCCCAACCTACAGTAGATAAAACACCAGGAATACAAATACCCAAACTAAATCTACAAAGTGCCAGTAAAGACCAATCTTCTCTACCATTTCATATCCATTTTTACGCTTGACGTAAAGACCAGATGCCGAGTTCAACATGATGATGATCAGGAACGCAACTCCTGAGAGTACGTGAAATCCGTGAAATCCTGTAATAAAAAAGAATAAGGCACCGAAAGCTTTTGGTCCATATTCCTGAAATCCTTCTACCCCATCATTTGTACGATATTTTCTGTGAATGAAGCCTTCTCCATCTAAGTGGAATCCGGGGAAGTTGATACCAACCTCAGGAATAGCATTCATCGCTATAGTCCCTTTCTTAACTTGTTCCTCCACCATGTGATTGGCATCCTTAAGGAATTGCTGCTCCGCAGTCAACTCCCCCCCATGGTCACCATGACCGTGATCATCAGCACCAACATGTGACTTGTGAATAAGGAAACTTTCACCAGCTTCAAATTTATCTCCCTCGCTGGTACTACTTGCACCAGCAGCTGTCATGTAAATACCATCTGCGGTATATGTACCAAATGGATTTCTCGTAAGAGACATATGCTCCGTTCCAATCAGGTTGTTCCACTCCCAGGCCTGACAGCCAAGGAATCCGGCTCCACCTACAATAGTAAGCAGCATCCAAAAGACCACCCCGTTTTTGTTTTCACGATGCCCCTCTTGTACTGCTCGCACCATCGTTACAGACGAAATGATCAGGAGGAATGACATAAAGGTTACAAAGATCAGTGGCAAACCATGACCTCCGAAAGGTGTAGTTGAGAACACAAAATCAGGTACCGGCCATGTTGGGCTACTAAATCGAAGGGTACCATAAGCAATCAAAAAACCGGCAAATGTAAAAGCATCTGATAGTAGGAAATACCACATCATCAACTTACCGTAGCTGATACCAAATACTGGTTTCCCGCCATCCCAGTCTTCCGTTATCGCATGTGAGTCATGCGCATGTACTTCATCGTGTACTGTGTCTGTAGACATTCTGAAAAATTTTAATATAAATATAATTTCGCTTCAGCAAACCATTTTCAAATATGAACTTGAACTTGCTTTAACCTCAACGAAGATTCTATGATTGTTGTGTTACAAAAAGTATCAATAAATAAATCCAAAGAAAATCAACGAAATGCCAATATAATAAGGTCATTTCAAATCGCCTCTTTCGAATTGGTGTAACATAATATTTCAACGAAAAGGCATGTACCATAGCTACTATTAGCATTCCGATACCTCCTATCACGTGAGCTGCATGCACCCAGGACAAAACATATACAAACGATCCCGAAGGATTTCCTGTCAATTCAATTCCCATATCAAGCATTTGCATCCAACCTTGATACTGACAATACACAAATGCAATTCCCAACACAAAAGCCACAGCCATCAGTCCGCGATACAAAACAGCATTGCCTTTCTTAAAGAAAATATAAGAAGCATGTAAAAGCACACTACTCAATATCATCACTCCGGCACTGTAGTAAAACATCGTTGGCATTGCAAACTCCAACCAATTCCCTGCAGCCTGCCGGACTACGTAAGCACTGGTAAAGGCTGCAAACATCATAAAAATACTCACACAAGCCACCAAAAGAGAAAACATCTTCGGGTGTATCTTATTGCGGTGGTTTCTATTTTCAAATGTTGCCACTGATGACATAGTTTATTTTTTTTGAGGAGTCGGGCGTCAGGTGTCGGAGGTCAGTTTTCCCACGATCGCTCCCGTTAAAAGGGAACTGACTCCCGATACCTGATTCCTGTCACCTCTACAATTTATCTAAGCTCAAAACAATCAAAGAAACAGGCAAATAAAAGAAAGAACAAAACATCAATTTTCTAGCTGCATCCCGATCACACTTTTTATATAAATCCCAGCTGTAAAAGGCATAAGCACCTCCTATCGCCAGTAATACAATCAAAGAAATAACGCCGGTAATACCCATAAAATAAGGCATCACAGAAACCAACAACAGCAACAAAGCAAAAATGAAACATTGCTTCCCGACATCGCTATCCAATTCGCCGCTCGCTGATGGCAGCAGATGGAAACCTGCATTGGTATAGTCTTCGTGTCCCATCCAGGCTATTGCCCAAAAGTGTGGAAACTGCCACATGAACTGGATACCAAACAATACCAAACCCAGGGCTGTAATCTCTCCCTGCATCGCCGTACATCCAATCAACACCGGCAAAGCACCTGGTATCGCTCCGATGAAAACCGCTACCGGAGAAACCCGCTTCATGGGTGTATATATGAACGCATAACTGATCAAAGCAATCATACCCAACATTCCTGTACAGGCATTGAAACTAGCCAGCATAATGATTCCAGTCAAACTCATAAAACCAGCCGCCATTACTGCTTCTGAAACGTCCATGCGTCCAGTAGCTACCGGGCGATTTTTCGTGCGATTCATCTGCAGGTCATGCTGCTTTTCCAACACCTGATTTAAAGCATTAGAAGCACCTGTCACTAAAAAACCACCCAGTGCCAAAACAGAGATGGATACCCAACTCACCGCACCTTGTGCACAGATCAAATAGGCCATGATAGCTGAGAAGACAACCAACAGGTTCAATTTGAATTTCACCAACACCTTATAGTCACTTACTTTCTGACTAAAAGCTGAACTGATTTTTTTATCTGCTGTTTTTGTTTGTGACACTGTTTCTTAAAAACTTTTGTTATTGAAGTTGTTTACAAATTTTCAATTCATTTTTTCTAAGCAGCTTGGGTATCTCTTTTACTTGGCGATAGAGCTTCCCAGTCTGACCACCTTCGCGGGCCATTCCAATTCATATTCACATTCCAATTCTAATGGTCCCCCGCATCCTCCTCACCGTCCCGCAAAGGAACAATTTGGGGAATAAACTCGATACCATCTTTACCATAATCATATGCCCAACGGTGTACCGTTGGCAAGTTGCCAGGCCAGTTACCGTGACCAGCATCGATAGGAGTTGTCCACTCAAGTGTAGTAGCTCCCCAAGGATTTTTGGTCGTCATACGCTTACCTTTCCAGATACTGTAGAAGAAGTTGATGACAAACAATACCTGCAAAGAGAATACGATAATGGCAGCAATGGTGATAAACTTATTCATGGTCTCAAAATGAGAGAAAGCATCGAAGTTATCGAAACGGTAGTAACGACGAGGTACACCTGCCATTCCTAAATAGTGCATTGGGATAAAAATCGCGTAAGCACCAATCATGGTTCCCCAGAAGTGAATCTTACCTAAAGTTTCATTCATGAAGCGACCATACATCTTTGGATACCAGTGGTAGATACCGGCAAACATACCAAAGAATGCGGCAATACCCATTACAATATGGAAGTGAGCAACCACAAAGTAAGTATCGTGCATCTGAATATCAATTGCAGAGTTTCCAAGGAAAATCCCTGTCAAACCACCTGAGATAAACATGGAGACGAAACCGATTGCGAACAAACTAGCTGCCGTAAAGCGAATATTACCTCTATATAATGTGGTAATCCAGTTAAATACTTTCACCGCAGAGGGCACCGCAATGATCAATGTGAAGATTACAAAGAAGTTCGAAATGAACGGGTTCACACCTGACATAAACATGTGATGTGCCCATACAATAAACGAAAGGAAACCAATCGCCAAAATCGAGTAAACCATCGCACGGTAACCGAAAATCGGCTTACGCGCATGAACTGCCAACACTTCTGATACCAGCCCCATCGCAGGAAGGATAATGATATATACCTCCGGGTGACCCAGGAACCAGAACAAATGTTGATAAAGAATCGGGCTACCACCTACGTGATCAAGCGCCTGACCTCCTACAAAAATTTCACTTAAGTAAAAACTCGTTCCCATACCACGGTCAAACATCAACAGTAAGAATGCTGAAACCAAAACCGGGAAAGAGAGCAAACCCAAAATAGCCGTTACGAAAAATGCCCAAATGGTCAATGGCATACGCCACATCGTCATTCCTTTAGTACGCATGTTAAGTACCGTTGTGATATAATTGATACCTCCAAGTAGTACGGATACTACGAAGAAGACAAGACTTAGCGTCCAAAGTGTCATACCTGCTCCTGATCCTGATGAAGCCTGCGGCAGTGCCGACAGTGGTGGATAGGCTGTCCACCCCCCCGAAAAAGGACCAGTACTCAAAAAGAGAGAGGCAAACATGATGGCTCCTGCCAGGAAGAAAAACCAATAGGAGAACATGTTCAGCATAGGTGATGCCATATCCCGTGCTCCAAGTTGCAATGGAATCAAGAGATTACTAAAGGTACCGGACAGTCCGGCCGTCAAAACAAAGAAGACCAGTATGGTTCCGTGCATCGTCACCAGAGCATAATAAAATTGTGCATCCAGTGTACCAATACCCGCATCATTCACTATAATCCACTTACCCAGTAAAGGTTTGATCCAGGCGAAGTCATCTTCCGGAAACCCTAATTGAAGACGGAATACGATAGACATACCAGCACCGATAAGTGCCCAAAACATACCTGTGATAAGGAATTGTTTGGCAATCATCTTGTGGTCCATACTGAAGATATACTTCATAATGAATCCAGCCTGATACTTATCTCCATGATGATGATCGTGAAAATGATCATCAAACCCTTGCTCTTTTATCAAGAGGTCTTCGTCGTACTGAATTAGATTTGCTGTAGCCATGACAATTAAATTTTTATTACTTATTCTATGAACAACCTATCTGGCAGTAGGTAATTATTTACAATAAAAATTAAAAGATAAATTAAAATGAAAACTCTTAGAACGTAATTAGCACCTTAGGTGCTTTTAATTTTAATTTTAATTTTAATTTTAATTTTAATTTTAATTTTAATTTTAATTTTCCGATCACTTCGAAAGGATTTTAAACTCAGTTCTGCGATTTGCAGCTCTGCCTTCCTCCGTATCATTTGATTCAAGTTCAACGGTAGAACCATACCCTACTGCTGACATTCTGCTAGCAGGAATACCCTGATCTACTAAGAACTGGTAGACCGATTGAGCACGAGCGTTTGAAAGCGCCATGTTTCCTTCTATAGTTCCGACATTGTCTGTATGACCAGCCACTTCAATTGTCATGGTTGGATATTCATTCAATGCGTTGGCAAGATCTTTCAATTCGTATCGTGAGTTTTCGGTTAAAGCCGATCCTCCGGTTACAAAGTTTACATATTGTAATCGTATAATTTTTGCGGCTTCGTCTTCTGCATTTCTGGCAGCTTTCACCGCGCTACTAAAGTTCTTTGAACGCATTCTAATTTCAGACTTCAGCATTTTTCCTTTGTTCGGATCGATGTCTTTTCCTCTTACGTTTTGAAAATAGTAAGCATTTTGTGAAGCCAACCACTCATCAAATTCTTCAACAGAAACAACTTCAATAATACGTTTCATACTCCAGTGGCCTTTTCCACAAAGTTCAGCACAAGCTAATTCGTAGTGGAAAGCCTCCCAGCGCTTAGGGCCATCTGGCTCATCTTTATCAGCAGGTTCATGCCATTCAGGATAAAGTGGGTTTCCTTCCTTATCTAAAGATCCAAGACGTTGCCGGTATTCTTCAGTTGTTGTATTTGGTGTAAATTTGAAAAAAGTTGGTAAGCCAGGTATCGCATCCATTTTTACACGGAAGTGTGGTACGTCAAAGTTGTGTAAGACATCTTTTGCATTGATTCTTATACGCACTTCTTTGCCCAAAGGCATTTTGATGATTTCACCTGCGGCGGAGGAGATGATGTCATCCTGACTTTTCTCATCGGTCCAGTCCATACCTAATTCATTAGTCGCATCAATGAGTCGGTAATTTTTAGTACCCAGGGCACCATCTTGTCCGGGGTAGCGCATGATCCAGGCAAATTGCTGACCAGTTGCTTCCATTTCAATATAGGGATTGTCGGTATCCCCCATGGTTTCATTCCAGGTAACCAAACCTTTCATTACCAAAAAGCACATGACAACTGCAGGAATAACGGTCCAGATGACCTCCAGTTTGTTATCGTGCGCCATAAAAGCTACCGGACGGCCTTTCTCTGCTTTATATTTGTAGGCAAACCAGAATAAAGCAATGTGCGTAATGATAAATACTATTACAGTAGGAACCATGGTCACATTAAATAAAGCGTCCAGTTTCAAACCATGCTCGGTTGCAGCTGAGTGGGGCCCGTATCCCAACATGGAATCTTTGTAATAAAGAGCAGAAATCACGCAACCCAATAAGAATACGACCATAAAGACCACTCCAAACCGGGCGTGAAAACTGTCACTTGCTTCCTGTACGTCTTCCTCACCTCTAATTGCAGAGGCCAGCTCTGATACTTTACCTACCTGTACCGCAATTACAGCAATGAGAATAAGACACAATAAAATCATTAAGCCTGTCATCGTTATACTTTTTTAAGTTCTTTATTTATTACAACAGTTTTCACTGCAACATGTTTTCAAATTCAGTTCTAATTACACCCTAAGTATGATGGGTTACACTTTCTCCCAAATATGGGTCATTGACCGGAAGCAAAGATGCTTTTGCCATATGGCTAAATGCCAAAAACATGAACAGCGCTAAGAACCCAAGAAATGTTCCCAATTCTAATAAACCCGGAATCGTAAATCCTGATACAAAACCCATCGCATGTTCTACGTGTGCTACCACATCCACTTCGTGTCCACTAAGATGGTCTGCTGCGCCATGTGCATGTGCCCCATGCGACGCATGCTCATAGTTTGTAAAAACAGATGGCTTGATCATGTAAAAGAAATCCCACCAGTGACCAAATAAACAAATGATAGAGGTAAAGACCAACGTACCATACTTACGCTTTGTTGAGTTTCTCATTAGAATGAGGAAGGGCAAAACGAAGTTCAGAACCAGGTTTCCAAAAAACAAAACCGTGTATTCATGTCTTCTCAACTGGTAGTATCCGGTTTCCTCCCCTACGTTACTATACCAGATCAACATGAACTGAGAGAACCATAGGTAAGTCCAAAAAATAGAGAAACCAAACATATATTTTCCAAGGTCGTGCAGGTGTTCTGAAGTTACGTGCTCCAAATATCCTTTTCCTTTAAGGTAGATCAATGTCAAAATAGTCAAAGCAATAGTTGATACAAACCAACTAGCGGTACAATACCAGGCAAATAGTGTAGAATACCAGTGTGCATCTACAGACATCACCCACTGCCAGATCACAGCCGCACTCGAAAATGCTGCGATTGGTAATAAAATAGCTGATACCACACGCATTCTACGGTGGTGCGCAAAGTCTTTCGTACCATGTTCATCTTCAGCTAATGATAGTGCACGCAATTTTCTGGCAAACATATACCAGACTCCTACAATGATGATAGTTCCGAAAGTATACCAGTATTTATTTAAAAATGCTGCTTTTCCCCGCAAAATTGGATCGGCATTAATTTCAGCCTCAGGCGCCGCCCAGTGATACAAATGATGGGCATGTGTCCAAACACCTGCAACTACCCCCAGCATCAGCACTAATCCTACTATCAAAAACAAGGAATAAGCTTCCCAGACTCTTTTGAAGAGTACGTACCATCCTGCGTAGGCACTAATAAATGCAGCACCAAGGAATAATGAAATAAACCCAATTCCCGTAAAGAATACGGCATTGTGTAAATAATTACTCCAGAATCTGGCATTCGCATGCTCTCCCCCCATAAAATAGGTGAGGGCCATACACACAAGTCCTAAGACCATGAAGCCAATTAGAGTAGATTTTGTCTTGCTTTCGAAAGTAAACTGATTCATTTTATCTATTTCAGTTTGAATGAATTTTTGTTTCAATGTTAATTACGCACTTCAGTGCTTCTTTTAGTGATCGCCTTCGTGGCCGCCTTCACTGTGGTCATGACCGTCGTGGCCTTCATGATTTTCGCCAGGTCCTGCACCACCCTCCGTTCCGTGGCCTTCGCCATGTCCAGTAGTATCGTGGTCATGACCATCACCGTGTCCGGCGTCGCCACTATGTCCGTCATGCCCATTATGTCCGTGACCGCCATCGTGTCCGTGACCAGTACCGCCATGTGTTTTGTGTTCTGCCATGTACTTTGCTTTTTGAGCAGCATCATGTCTCCACTGTCCAGTTGGGCAACAAGGTGTATTGACTGCGTTACTGGTCAAAGTATTTGCGGTTTGGTCATAAGTAACTTTTTTCTCTTTTGCCATTAGTGAACGTACGTAGTGAATCACTTCCCAACGCTCCTTATAAGACAACTTATCAGCATAGCCACCCATCACATTTTTACCGTACATGATGGCATGGTAGAAACGACCATTGGTAGAGTTGTAGAAAGTATCTTGCAGAAAGTTGGCAGGTGCCGCAGGGTATTTAGCATTTGCGTTTGCTTCATCTACTAACCAGCCATTTCCACCACCGCGAGTACCGTGGCAAATACCACACTGGATATCATATAAACGCTTTCCTCTGACCAGGCCCATAGAATCGATTGGGAAAGGGTTTTTAATAATTTCTCTGGAAGCACGAGAACGCTCCTCTTCTGTATCCTTATAGTAATATGGTACAGAACCATTTACCGGAATGGAGATGGCATTGGTTGTTGCTTGTCCGGTATGGTGATTCATAGCCTCTTTATTAGCATACCCGCGAGCTACAGTACCGTTTACCGGTAAACGAGGTGTAGATGTTTCTTTCAAAGTTTTCACACTGCTTTCATCCCAGGTGTTGAAAGAATAATTGCTATACACATTAGCTTCGTTAGCTACTGAGTGTGCCATGTCTGGCATAAACTCACTACCAGTATCTTCACCGCCAGGTTGCTGACAGGATGTGAAGAAGCATCCAAGAGCGATTAGACAAAAAACGCTGTATTTTATATTACTCATCATTCGTTATTATGTCGCGTTTAAAATTATATCAATTTGGTGTTTACTTCTGAAGCACCAGTTGCTTGAAAAAAAGATTTTAGTTTGGAAACCTGCTCAGCGCTATAACCGTTTGTGTCAAAGGCGATACAGAATTTATCATCCGTAATTCTATCATCAAGAATTGGGTTTACTACACCAGGGCCTAGTCCACAAACTGTGTAGAAAGAAACCACCATACCAATAGCGGAGAACAGTACCGTCAACTCAAAAGTAATCGGAATAAATGCTGGTACAGACCAGTAGGGCTTGCCACCAAAAATGATTGGCCAGTCACGGGTAAATACCCATGTCATAAAACCAAAGGCAGTCAGGGTACCCAAGGCACCATAAACGAAACCTGCAATGTGCAATCGAGATTCTGCCAATCCTAATAAAGGATCCAATCCGTGAACAGGAAATGGTGTAAAAACATCCATGATGTCCAGGTGATCTTTATTGGCCGCTCTGACAGCATCTAACAATTCTGTCTCGTCATCATACAAGCCAAATAAAACTTCTTTGTATTGTCCTTTTTCCATTATATAGAACTTTAATTTTATGGTCTAATCGTTGGTCAATGAAAATTAAAATTAAAATTTTTCAAGGCGCTTATTCCTTTTAGCCACAGGCTATCGGGCTTTTAATTTTAATTTTTATTGTAACTATTCAGCCTGCTTTGATCTGGGGGCTCCTGCGAACTGCGGGCATTTGAACTTGCACTTGATACTTGCACTTGATACTTGCACTTGAATTTTAAAAAGTGCAAGTTCAAGTATCAAGT
>Ga0114957_1003756_pt1 | contig 13467 bp, 10 predicted proteins | sample BantaG_FD_87175 | JGI IMG/M metagenome (GOLD analysis project Ga0114957, IMG submission 87175) | Marine algal microbial communities from Bantry Bay, Ireland - BantryBay_4 metaG | ecosystem: Host-associated > Algae > Red algae > Unclassified | place: Bantry Bay, Ireland | collected 2014-11-21 | reverse complement strand
TCCAAACCAGGAAGAATTCCACCTCTTGGAGTTACAAATGCTTTGTAATCCGTTTCCTCTAAAGGTTTATTATATAACTGGACAGAAGTAATATTGAGAATAGGAGGTACCGAATTACTCGTCGCACTTTTGGGATTATATTTTGTCAAACCATTGATCGTTCCAAACCACAAATTTCCAAGACTATCTTTGATGACCGCATTCTGACAAGTTTCTATCCCAACAAATCCTGCGGCTTTTCCATAATGCTTAGTTCCTGTGATATTTCTATTTTCATCTAACGTAATTTGATCTACGCCCACTTCTGAACCGACCCAAAGATGTTGATTGTTATCGAAAGCAAGTTGGTAAATATTCTTAGATGTTAATGTCTTGTTTTCTTCTTCGAATGTTTCAACTTGAATGGAGTCGATGTATAATTTTATTTTGCAAATACCCTGACTTGCTGTCCCAATCCATAAGTTGCCCGAGTCATCTTCAACCAATGATCGCACATTGTTATCTAAAAGTCCATCGTCACTTGAGATGGTATAAATGGTTTTATCATTTTGGAAAAATCCAATACCATTATCTCTAGTTGCAAACCATAATCTACCATCTTTATCTAAATGTAAATCATTAATTCGATTACTTGCCAGTCCCGCTGTTCCTCTTCGATAAACATCAAAAGTCAAATAATCTTCGTATCGAATTGGAGGAGGATTATACAAGCTATCAGGAAGATTAGGCGGCTGTGGTGGCGGAAGAATTTTACTGTTAAAAAGATTAATCAACGTGATTCCACCATCAGCAGTTGCCACCCAGATTCGTCCTTTTTTATCTTGAACAACATCTCGAATATAATTGCCGCCAAGCCCTTCTTCTTTTGTAAAAAAACGAAAAGTGTCACGAGTGTAAAGTGTAATTCCTTTTCCTTCAGTTCCAATCCAAACTCTCGAAGAGTCATCGACTAAAAGTGCTTTTGATTTAACATCTAAAAAACCAGAATCCAATCCATAATGTGTGAATTTTTTTCCATCAAAAAAAGAAACGCCTCGTGTCCCTGCGGATAACCAAAAATTTTCAGCGGCATCTTTTGCAATTGCATAGACTTGATTTCCACGCAATCCATTTGTCTTGTTATAATGAATAAATTCTTGACCTGAATATTTACTAACCCCACCACCTGATGTCCCAAACCAAAGATTGCCCCAATGATCTTCTAAAATTCTACGGACATGATTATTAGGCAGTCCATCGGACTCATCGAGGTATTTGAAAGTGCTATCGGAAGGATTCCAAATGGTAATTCCTTGATCTTGAGTAGCAATCCAGATTTTTCCTTTTTTATCCAAATACATATTTTGAATAAGGTTGCTCGACAATCCTTCCACCTCTCGAAAGTATGAAAAATAAGCACCATTATATTTATTAATTCCTCCATCAAAAGCACCAAAGTAAAGATCGCCTGATTCATCTTGAATAATACTTTTAATATTATTATTGATTAATCCATCGGCTAAAGTAAAGTTTTGAATGACTTGTCCATCTCTTACTTTATAAGCACCATTGTCATCAGTCCCAATCCAGAAGTTATCTTTGATATCATAAAAGAAACAATTGACGCGAGAAGAGGGAAGTTCAAAGTCAGTAAATTTTTCACCATCAAATTGATAGGTTCCATTGGATGTTCCAATCCATAATATGCCTGAAGGTTCTTGAGCGATAGCGGTAATAAAATTACTTTTGGGGTGCTTAAAATTTTGAAAACCCTTTCCATCAAATTTGCTAAATCCTTTTTGAGTACCAATCCAAATATTCCCATCTTTATCTTCAAACAATGCTTCTACATAATTATTAATTAATCCTTCTTTGGTGGAATATTGTATAAAGTTGCGGCCATCAAAACGGCAAAGACCACCTCCTTGAGTTCCTAGCCACATATATCCCAATTGGTCTTCAATCATAGCATACACTTGTGATTGCTTTAATCCTTCACCTACTGAATAATTTTTAAAATTAAACTGTTGCCCACAAAGGACTTGTGGAATTAAGAAACAAAGAAGAATGGAGTAAATCAGTTTTTTCACAAAAGGAGTGCTTTAGACAAGTTCTTATTTTTTGTAAAAATATAAAATAAATTAGTCCTATTTGGAATAAAAAAAGGTTTCACTAAATTTAATTAATGAAACCTTCCTCTATCGAGTTTTTTTTATAATTGGATTTAGTTCCAACCTTGTTCTTCAATAATTTTCTTTAAATTTTCAATACTGATTTTTGTAATTGATGAGATTCGTTTTAGAGTAAAACCTTCATCGATAGCATTTTTTATGATTGCTAATTGAGTTTTTTCAATTCCTCTTTTCTCTCCTTGTTTTTCAGCATAACTTAAAGAGTTCACCAAATCCCGATGATGTTTTAAACTTTCTTGATATTGATTTCTTTCCATTTTACTATAATTTGCAATTTCAGCTGTATCAAATATTTTATTAAAAATTGGATCATTGAGAATTTCAGGACGGTTGTTTAACTTATTCTCGTTATGTTGTTAGCTAAAGATAATAAATAATCACGTATTTTTTTGTTATAAAAAAAGACTTGCCCGAATAAATCAGACAAGTCTTTTAAAAAATCAGAACATTTAATTTAGCATCAAATATTCATCTTACTGGGATTTTAAATAGATGTTGAACATAGAGCCTTGATTAACTCGGCTCTTTACTTTTATTTCACCTTGATATTTATCTACGATGCTTCGTACGATACTCAATCCTATTCCAATTCCATTGGTTTCATCATTTAATCTATAAAATGGACGAAATAGTTTTTCAGCCTCATCATCGTTTTTAAGTTGCATGCCTTGACCATTGTCTTTAATGCCGATTAAAAAATAACTACCTACCTTTTTAGTTTTAAGTGTGATATGTAAAGGTTGATTGTCCTGGCGGTAGGTAATCGCGTTATGTAAAATTTGAAATAATAATAATGATAATTCAGAAATATTCGCTTGGAAAGAAGGCTCAATAAAATTAGTAGTGAAAGTAATGTCTTTCAGGTCAAACGATTTTTTTAATTCCGTTTTAACTTGTTCTAGTAGGTCTTCAAAATTTACTTCTTCAGTAATTTGAACATCAGTTTGAATATCTACTAATCGAGCTAAAGCATTTATTTTTTTTGACATCTCGTCAGTCGTATTTTTCATACGTAGCAAAACATCTGTTTTCTTTTCTTCTTGTGGGAAATTTTTTAACAGATCTAAATAAATTTTTAAAGCAAGAAGCGGACTTCTTAAACTATTGGCAGCCGCATTTACCATATCGGTTGTTTGCGGTTTTTCTGTAATGACTTGAGGAAAATTTTCGATCACCTCTATCGTAGGAGTTAATCGAGATTCAAATAAGTGTTCAATTCTTTTTACCTCTGGGCGAAAATCTGTAATAATTGTCATGAGATTTTAATTTTTAAAGTGTTTCTTAAGGTGTCATAGTTTTTAAAAAAAAGTATAAATGAGTGGTGAATTTTAATCCTAATAAGTACAAGATTTTCGACCCATTCAAAATTCTTCATTCAGAATTAATTCTAATTAGTATGAATTAAATGATGTGCTCTACTTTGAACCATTCTTTCTAATTGATTTTCGGAATAATTCAAATAAGAATCTTCGTTTAACAAATTCAAGATGATAGCTGCATTGCTTTCTCGAACCCATACTTTTAAAATTTGTAAAAGCTTTAAAGCCTTACAAGTTTTATTGTAAAAATTCATTAGTTGCTCATAAGCAGAAAGATGATTTTTACTTCCTTGATTTTGAGGATCAAATTGTACTTTAATTTGATACTCCAAGAATTGAATTCTAGAATCTAAAATTGAAAAAACTGTAGATGCAAGTGATGCGCGGTGATTTGTAGCCATGTTTACTTGAGAATCCATATTCTGTTTTTTATAGTGTTCCGAAAATAATTTAACATAAGCATGTAACATATACATACCTGTCCAAGTAAGGAATGGAGATTGTTAAATTTTATTATCAGATTCTCAGATTCAAAAAAGCGAAAGAGGAGGAAGTCGCTTTTTTGTAGTTATATAGATTTTGGCCGAGTTGTAAGATTTTTTGACTTTTGTCAAATATTTATAATACAAATATACAACCTATTGATTTACAATGCAAAACCTAGATAAAAAACATTAATATTAAAAAAGTATAATTTGTAAACGGTTGATTTTTAATAGGGAGTGGTAGGTAATTAAAGGAGATGTGTTGAGTAAAAAAAGCGAAATTAGAATTATTATAATTGCTTAATATAGAATATACGTTGTTTAAAGAGAAATTGTTTCGCTCCGCTGATGGTTTCGCTTCGCTATGGTTAAATTGTAATCGAATAATTGTGACTCTATATTATTCGATAACCATCAAACCATCGAACCATCAAACCATCGAACCATCGAACCATCAGCGAAGCGAAACAATCAAATCACCAACTTTTTAACCTATTCAATCCAGCTTTTGCTTTTTGATGGAGGCTATTACGATACTCATCAGGTTTGATAGCAAGGCATAGTTTAAAGAATTCTTTAGCCTTTGATTTATCTTTTTGATATTCATAAATTCGACCAATTTGCAATGCTGCATTACAGGCAAAATAATAACTCGCATCTGTCCCTCTGTCAATAGTTGTTTGATAGTACATGATGGCTTCATCATGCTTACCAGTATTATGAGTAACTCTTCCAAGGCGGTAAGAATATTCAAGCTGATCTTTTTGATTAGAAAAATCGGATAAGGATTTCGTTTTTAATAAATTAAATGCTCGATCAAAATATCCGCCATCAAAAAGTAAGCGAGCCTTAAGTAAAGTTATTTCTGGAATTTGGCCGCTCTTTGCTTCTTTCTCTGCGGTTTCATCTCCTCCGATTACTTTGGCCCCTTCTGTTTTGCAAAATTTTATATAATGCATATAATTAATTTCATTTCCATTAATAAGATGAAACCAAGCTAATTTTTGGTAAGCTTCTTTGATATAGTTTTGACCACGAAAATTACGAACATAATTTTTCAAGTGAACATCCGCATCTCGGTCTAGTCGATAAAGTTTAGATAAACCTAACATGTATTCCAAAAAATGAAAAGTTGCATATTGACTTCCTCGTGGGCGATTTTCTAAAATTTCAATAGCTTTATCATTACGTCCTGTTCGCATGGCTATATTTCCATAAGCAAAACAAACTAATGGATTTTTACTAGGATCTAATTTATCATTTTGAATAATTCCCCAGGCTTCATTCATATCATCCTTAAGGTGTAACATTAAAAATGCATACATCACTAAAGTTTCTTCTTCAAAAAGAAAAGGATTTGATTGAGCATGAATTAAGACTTCTTCAATTTCTTTTTTCCCTTCTTCAATATTTCCAGACATCCCACCAAGGAGTTTTACGCCCCATTTATAATTATCAGGAACAGTCCCTATCATGGCATGTAGAATACCTAAACTTTTTTTATTGGCCATGAAGTCCGGAAATTTCTTTTGATTACGTTTAAGTAATTTATAGGCAGAACTAACTTCATTGAAGGCATTAAAAAATTGTTCAAATTTTAATCGAGCTAGTGCCCATTGTAATTTTATTTCTGCTTGACAATATAAATAATAAGGGGAAGATCGATCACCTTTTCTAATTTCTTTGATACGTGCATTTTTATTTCTCTCTAGTTTCTTAAACTCAGATTTATTTTCATTGATAAAAACAGAAAAGAAATCAATATAATTTTCAATAAAATATACGATTTGATTATCTGGGTCGGAATGTTTGATTTGTGCAATATCAAGTCTTGCTTCATCAAAACGGAGGCTCATCACTTTTTGATATGCTACTGTTGCTTGAGGAGTAAATTCAAATCGCTTTTCAGCAATCCCAATTTGAGCGGAAAGAAAAATTGTAAAAAGTAAAAAGTATAGTTTCTTCATTGTATGTTTTTTTTTATGGACGACAAACGAAGTGTACGTCAAGCGAAGCGTCCGATTACTGCCCCGTATGGGACAATGCCCTTTGTGCTAATTTCATTAATTCTGTATGATAAGTACCGCCTTCGGTTCTTTCAAGTACACGACCTTTGGTATCGATCCAAACTAAAGTAGGGTAGGCTTTTAAGTCATATAGTGCTGCAATATTTGGCCCATATCCTTTTTCTCCATCCACTTTGAAATTGACAAAGTTGGCATTAAAAAAAGTGGCAATCTCTCGATCAGTAAATACATCTTTATCCATCATCTTACATGGAGCACACCAATCTGCATAAAAGTCAATAAAGACTAACTTGCCCTCTTGTTCCGCTTGTGCAATAGCTTCCGACAAAGTTTCGTATTCTACGAATTTTACCCCTTTTTTTAGAGCCGTTGTCCCATTTGTTTTTTTGGAACAATTAGAAAATAAAAATGGCGTAAGCAACAAGATGATGATTAAATTTTTCATAATTTTTCTTTTGGAATTTTAGTTAAAACGAAAGTTAATTGAAAAAGTTATACTAAAATTAGCAGGAGAAGGACTTTTAAGAAATGTTTAAGTATTTAGTGATTTCTTGTTCGAATCTCTTGAATTTTTACATACCTCAAAAACACCCCCCAAGCCATAATTGCGCTAATAATAAAACCAACCTTTCCATCAAGGAAACCTAGTTGGAAAATATAATGTTTGATAAATCTAAAAAGCGGTTTTAGGTATAAATGAAAGAAGGTAACATTAGGCGTTTTTTCAAAATGGTCTTGTGCTGACCAATCACTATAGCGTTGTATTTTTGCTAAAAAGTGGTCAAGGTCTTTATAAGTATAATGTTCTAATTTATTTTTAAGTCTGCCTACATTTATTTTTTGAGTATCAATTTCTTCATGTACTTGAACATTATGATAGCGACACTTTTCTTTTTTTATCAATCGAATTACTGCATCTCCTTGCCATCCGCTGAATCGCACTTTTTTCCCCATAAAAAAACTTTGGCGTGGAATCCAAAATGCATCTTTAGAAGGTTGCTGTTGAAGTAGTGTTATAATTTCGTTTTTTAATTCAAGAGTAACTCTTTCATCAGCATCCAGAATTAGAACCCAATCATGAGCCGCCTGAGGAATAATCCAGTTTTTTTGATTGGCAGGACTTACATATTCTCTTTGTAAAATTTTGACGTCAAAAGCCTTTGCCAATTCTACCGTCTCATCAGTACTGAAAGAATCTACTACAATAATTTCATCCACCCAACCCTCTACAGATTTTAAAACACCTTCAATGTTTTCCGCTTCATTATAAGTAGTGACGATGACGGATAGCTGCATTATAATTAATAATTAAAAATGAATAATTAATTGATGTAAAACGAACCACGAACGCTACGCTTGACGAACCACGAACCACGGATTCTAAATATTGAGAACCCGTGGTTCGTGGTTCGTCAAGCGTAGCGTTCGTGGTTCGTTTTTTTAAGATGCAACCACATCAATTCACTTAGAACCGATGATTTTATAAAAACTGATCACCATAATTATTCATTATTCATTAATATCACCGTAGGCGATAAAATAAGGATTCAATAAATTTTCTTTATTATAAATGAGGGGGTCATTGGTTTCTGCTTGGATTACTTTCCCGCCTGCTTCTTCCAAAACAATTTGAGCAGCACCAGTATCCCATTCCATTGTAGGAGCCAATCGAGGATAAAGATGTGCTTTTCCAGTAGCTAAAATCAAAAATTTCAAAGAGCTACCAGTTGCAACTAATTCAGGTTGATTGAGTTGGTCAACAAAATTTTGAGTAGCATCATTTAAGTGAGAACGAGAACATACCACACCCAAATTTTCATCTTGTTGCGTAAAGCTTGCTGCTTTTAATTTAGTAATGGTTCCATCTTTTTCAAGAAACGCACCTTCTCCTCTTACCGCATAATACATCTCATCCAAAACAGGAGCATAGACAACACCCATGATAGACCGTTGGTTATTCACCAATGCAATGTTTACTGTAAATTCTCCATTACGTTTGATAAATTCTTTAGTACCATCTAAAGGATCGACTAACCAGTAATGGTCATAATCTTTTCTAACCTCATATTCTACCGCTTTATTTTCTTCGGATATGATTGGAAATTGAATATTTAATTTTTCCAATCCATCACATATCACCTTATTAGCGGCTTGGTCAGCTTTAGTCAATGGTGAATTATCGTCCTTTTGCTGAATCTGAAAATCATCTGCTTCGTTATATATTTTGAGTATCTCTTCTCCAGCTTTTTTTGCTATTTTTGCCACTTCTTTGGCAAGATTCATGTCGATCATAAATTTGAAATATTATTAGAAATAATTTTGAATGACAAATTTTGAATTTTGAATAAATCGAAAACCTTATACTCACTAGGTTTTAAAATTCTTTTTACAAAACTATTCAGAATTAACTCTATTGTGATTTAATTTTTTGCAAAAATAAACAAAATGAACAAAGTTTTAGTAACAGGTGGCTGTGGTTATATTGGAAGCCATACAATAGTTGATTTAATTGACAATGGATTTGAAGTGATTTCAATTGATAATCATGTAAATTCTTCAAGAAAACCTTTAAAAGGTATTGAAAAAATAACAGGGAAAAAGATTAAGAATTATAAAATTGATTTATGTAATTATAATCGAGTTCGAAAAGTATTTTTAGAAAATAAAGATATTGTTGGTATCATTCATTTTGCTGCTCTCAAGGCAGTAGGAGAATCTTCAGAACAACCTTTACGCTATTTCCAAAATAATTTTAATAGTACGCTGAATATGTTGGAAGCGGCGAAGGAGTTTGGAGTGAAAAATTTTATTTTCTCTTCCTCCTGTACCGTTTATGGAAATGCAAAAGAATTACCTGTGACTGAGGAAACGCCATTTCAAAGAGTAGAAAGTCCTTATGGATTGACGAAACAAGCAGGAGAGGAAATGATCGAATTCTTTTCCAAAGCAAATCCAAAAATTAATTCAATTTTACTAAGATATTTTAATCCTGCAGGGGCGCATGAAAGTGTATTGCTTGGAGAAGCCCCTAATGTTGCACTCAACTTGGTTCCAATTATCACAGAAGTAGCTATTGGAAAAAGAAAATCTATAACTGTTTTTGGAGATGATTATGATACCAGAGACGGGAGTAATATCAGAGATTATATTCATGTTATGGATTTGGCAAATGCGCACACCAAAGCTTTGCAATACTTGATGAATAGTAATAATAAAACAAATTGTGAAGTTTATAATTTGGGAATCGGAGAAGGAGCTTCAGTATTGGAAGTAATCAAAGCATTTGAAAAGGTTTCAGGAAAAAAATTAAAATATAAAATTGGCCCTCGTAGAAAGGGCGATGTTGTTGCTATCTATTCTAATTATAAAAAGGCGAAAAGACGACTAAAATGGAAACCTACTAGAAATATTGAAGATATCATGCGTACCGCATGGGCTTGGGAACAAGAACGATCAAAGTAACTTCATGTGTTCATGTGTTTATGTGTATAAGTATAGTAGGTGTATATGTTTATTAAGCAGCCCTCGAATCAAAATTATTCGACAACAGATACACCTATACTTATACACATAAACACATAGCAAGAGATATTTGGTAAGAATATTATTAAATATTATATTTGATTTACGATTTACTATGGGTAAAAGTTCTTAAATGAACAGTCATAGGGTGTCCATAGTCTTGTCCCTTACCGATCGTCAATCGGTAAGGTTTTTTTTATTGCCTCTTCAAAATTGCTCGTTGTATAGTAGTAATTGGATAGGTTTTAACAATAGGTATTTCATTTCCTTCAAATTTTTTTCCACCAGTTTCACTTATTGAATTATTTTTTCCAGCAATAATGTTAAAAATGAGGTAGTCTCCTTGTTTTTCATAGATAGAAATCAACTCGTTATTTTTTACCTCAAAATGGCTTATCAGTTGATTATTAAAATGATAAGCTTCAATCAAAATAGTGTTTTTTTCGTCAATAATATACAATCCATCCTCCTCATTGATAGTTTTAAGTTCATAGTTTCTTATAGATTGTGATTCACCTTCACCATAAATGATAACCCATTTAAATTGATCAGCTTGATTGGTAGGTGCTATTTCCAAAGCCATTTTGATAGTCTGGTTTATTCCTTGAGGAGCATAAATTTGAAGTTCACCTGACCAGTATCCAAACCAAGATTGAGGGAATTTTTCTTTTGGGAAAAATTTGGGGATAGAATTTTTAGAAGAACATCCACAACAAAGTATCATAAAAAAAGTAAAAAGGATACTGTACTTTCGTAAAGTGAAATTTTTCATTTTAAAACATATTGATTTTCAGATGATGAAAAAAATATTTTTTACACTCATATTTAGCATTTTTGTTTTGTTTGCTTTTGGGCAAAATGAACAACCTTACTTTCAGCAAGAGGTAAATTATGATATAGAGGTTACTCTTGATGATAAAAGTCATACGCTTAAAGGAGTTACCAAAATTGAATATATTAATAATTCGCCAGATGACTTAGAAAGTATTTATTTTCATCTATGGGCGAATGCTTATAAAAATCAAAAAACTGCTTTTGCTAAACAGCAAGTCCAAAATGGAAGTACAAAATTTTTCTTTGCTAAAGATAATGAGAAAGGAAGTTATACTCAGATTAGTTTTGAAGTAAATGGACAAAAAGTAGATTGGACGTATGACGAAGAACATATTGATATTGCTTTGGTAAAATTAAATCAAAAACTACGTCCTCAGCAATCTATCCAATTTCGAATTCCTTTTGAAATAAAAATTCCAAAGTATTTTTCTCGAATGGGGCATGAAGGACAAGCATATTATATTTCACAATGGTTTCCGAAACCCGCAGTTTATGATCGAGACGGCTGGCATCCCATGCCGTATTTAGATATGGGAGAGTTCTATGCGGAGTTTGGAAAATTTGATGTGAAAATTACTTTGCCAGAAGATTATGTTGTTGCTGCAACAGGACAATTACAAACAGAGTCAGAGAAGAAATTCTTAGATCGAAAAGTACGGGAAACGAATAGGTACATTAATGAAAAATATCCAAGAGGTTCAGATCGTACTTTGCCTTTGTTAGAGAAAGATACCTTTCCAAATACGAACCTCCCAAACAAAACTATTCGATATACCGCAGAGAACATTCATGACTTTGCATGGTTTGCAGATAAACGATTTTTTGTTCAAAAGGGAAAGGTTGCCATTGGGGAAAATAACAATGTATTTACATGGGCGTTTTTTAACAAAAAAGAATTTCATTTGTGGTTAAATGCTACAAAATATTTAGAACAAGCAGTCCAGTTTTATTCTCAAAAAGTAGGAGAGTATCCGTACCCGCATGTTACGGCGGTCAGTAATCCTTACGGTGCATTGGGAGCAATGGAATATCCTATGATCACATTAGTGGATAGAATGTTTTCAGCGAATAATTTAGATGTAGTGATTGCTCATGAGGTAGGACATAATTGGTTTCAAGGAATATTAGGATTTAATGAAAGGGATTATACCTGGCTTGATGAAGGAATTAATTCTTATTACGAACGATTGTATGAGAAGAATTTTTATCCAGATTTGAAAGAACAACCTTTGCTAAATTTTCTGCAAGAAGATGGAGAAATTGACTTGATGGAATTATTGAAATCTTCTATGCAAAAAGAAAATACTCATCAAGCAATCAGCACTCCTGTGAACGAAATGACAGAGATGAATTATGGGATTGGATCGTATGATCGAACGGCGGATATTATGGGATTGTATTTGACTCCACATAAAATGAAAGGATTTTTTAATCAATGGAAATTTAAACATCCACAGCCTAGCGATTTTATTAAATATTTTGATTTGGAAAATGATAAAGCATTTAATGATTTAATCTACACGGCTAAAAAAGTAGATTATAAAATCGTAAGTGTCTCTAAATCAGGTGGTTATCGACTTAAAATTAATAACAAAAATGGAATTGCAGTTCCTTTTAAAATTTCAATGATTGCGGGAGACCAGATAAGAACACAAAACGTAGAAGGTTTTGTTGGAGAAAAAACGATTCAAATTCCACCCCATAGTGAAGGACTGACCTTTGATAAATTTATTATTGATAAAGATCGAGAAATTCCTGATTTTAATAGAAAAAATAACACGATACGTACATCAGGTTTATTAAAAAAAGTGGAACCGTTTCGGCTGAAATTTTTAGGCGGTGTTCAAAATCCGACTAAAACGACAATGTATTGGTTGCCTGCTTTGGGCTGGAATAATTATGATAAAACGATGTTAGGAGTAGTACTGCATAACAATGACCTTGCAGCGAAGAATTTTGAATTCGCAGTAGCGCCAATGTATGGTACAGCTAGTAAAAATATAGTAGGAACAGGAGTGGTGAAATATAATTTTTTCCCAGAGTCATCTTTATTTCAACGCGTGACTTTGAGTATGCATGGGAAACGATATTCTTCACGATATGATTGGAGAAATAAATTTTATGATGATTTTACAAAGTTGACTCCTAAGCTTGAATTTGTTTTTAGGAAAAAAAGAATGGTCTCAAGTGTAGAACATAAAGTATCATTTCGATATGTAAATATTTCTAAAAATGAAGGTTTTACCACAATAGATAATCCTACGGATGTACAGCGTAGAAAAAATAATTATTATGTCAATGAGTTGAAATATACTTTTAATGATTCGAAAGTTACTTCGCCTTTGAAACTAGAATTCACCGCACATCAAGGGGAAGGTTTTGTAAGATTGTTCTCTAATTATAAACAATTTATTCCTTATCGAAAAGGTGGAAAAGGAGCAACGATTAGAGGATTTTTGGGATGGTTACCACAATTAGATAATCCACCTGCATTAGTTGGATTTACATTAGGTGGAATCACAAATGAGGTTTCAACTCGTGATTATATGTTTGATGAAAATCTCTTGGGAAGAACTCAAGATTTAGGAATTTTTTCCCAACAATATTTTAATAGAGATGCAAGATTAAGAACCTTGGCCAATCAAGGTAGTTCCGAAGAATGGATGCTAGGTCTTGGAGTGTCAAGTACAATTCCTGGGCCATTACCTATTCGTCCATATTTTGATGCTGCGATTTATAAAGGTTTTGATTTTGATAAATTTAAAGAAGCAACTATTTTTTCATATAGTGGAGGTGTTGCGATTGTGGGGATTCCAGATGCAATTGAAATTTATATTCCATTTTTTGAAAGTAAGGATATCACGGATAGTTTTCTTTATGAAACAGATAGAAATACTTTGTTTAAAAGAATTTCTTTTTTGATAGATCTTAATGCTTTGCAAAGGGTAGGGAAGGAAACTATTCGGTTTTATTAGAGGCTTTCGTGATTGGTAACTCGTGATTCGAATACCAATCACTAATTACGAATAACCAATCACGAAAACTGCTTAACAATACATTCACATGCCTCGTCTAACATTTCATAGACATTTTCAAAACCATCATCTCC
>Ga0114957_1003753_pt1 | contig 13477 bp, 9 predicted proteins | sample BantaG_FD_87175 | JGI IMG/M metagenome (GOLD analysis project Ga0114957, IMG submission 87175) | Marine algal microbial communities from Bantry Bay, Ireland - BantryBay_4 metaG | ecosystem: Host-associated > Algae > Red algae > Unclassified | place: Bantry Bay, Ireland | collected 2014-11-21 | reverse complement strand
GTGGCAGTGGCAGTGGCAGTGGCAGTGGCGAAGGCGAGCGCGTTCGCCTGGGCGTCGTCGGCTCCGGCGCGGGCGGTTTCGAACTCATCGCCGCGATGCGGCACGCGTTGCCGGCGGCGCGCGCCGACTGTCACTGGTTCCTGCGTCGTCGCTTGCCGATGTCGGGACGTCCGGCGCGCCTCGGGCGACAGGTGCTGGCCGCGGCGCGCTTGCTCGGTGTAGAGGTGCACACGGACTTCGATGTCGCTCGGGTCACGGCGGCCGGTGTCACAGCCTTGGACGGGCGCGCCGTGCCGCTTGACGAGACGCTCTGGTGCACCGGGGCAACGGGGCCGGATTGGCCGCGCGCGGCCGGGCTCGCGACCGATACACGCGGCTTCGTCGCCACCGATCGACATCTTCGCAGCGTCTCCCATCCGCGTGTGTTCGCGACCGGTGACATCGGTACGCAGCAGAACACGCCGAGCGCGAAAGCCGGCGTCTTCGCGGTACGCCAGGCGCCGGTCCTGTTCGAGAATCTCCGGCGCACGGTGCTCGGACAAGCCCTCGCGTCGTACCGACCTCAAAGGGACTTCCTGAGCCTGCTGGCGACCGGCGGACGATCGGCCATCGCCTGTCGTGGACCGTTGGTCGTGGAAGGCGACTGGGTGTGGCGCTGGAAGGACCGCATCGACGGAGCCTTCATGGCGCGCTTTCGCACGCTGCCACCCATGCCGCTCCGGAGCATTCCGCCGCTCGTGCCTGCCGCGTTGCTGACGACGGATCTCGGCGACCGTCAGGGTGACTCGACGGGTGTTTCGCGCGATCCCGGCGGCGATCCCGGCGGCAGTTCCGACAGCGATCTCTCCAGCGATGATGGCAGCGGACTCGACGGCGGACTCGACGGCGGACTCGACGGCGGACTCGACGGCGGACTCGATGGCGGCATGCGCTGTCGCGGCTGCGGGGCGAAGGTGGGTGCGGCGCTCCTCGACGACGTGCTCGGTGCACTGCCGATCGCGCCGCGTGACGACGTGCTGTCCGGTGTCGCCGAAGGCGCCGACGCGGCGGTGCTGGATCCCGGCGACCGCGTGCTGGTGCAGTCGGTCGACCAGCTCGATGCCATCGTCGACGATCCGTGGATCTTCGGGCGCATCGCCGCCTTGCACGCGCTGAGCGATGTCGTCACGGAGCCCGTGCGGGTGCACTCGGCGCAGGTGCTGGTGACCGTGCCACACGCCCACGCGCGGGTGACTCGACGCGAGCTGTCGACGCTGATGGGAAGCATCGTGCGTACGCTCGACGAAGAAGGTGCGAGCCTCGTCGGTGGCCACACCGCGGAGGGGAACGCGCTGACGGTCGGCCTCGTGGTCAACGGGCTGCGCGACCGTGCGCCTGCGCCGAATCGGCGTGATCCGCAGGTCGGCGATCGGCTCGTCCTGACGCAGCCGCTGGGCGTCGGTACCGTGTTCGCGGGGCTTGCCCGAACCCGCGCAAGTGGCGTCGACGTCGACGCGGCGCTTGCGCACATGGGTCGCAGCAACACGCAGGCGGCGGCTGAACTGCGAGCGCACGGATCGCCCGCGATGACCGACATCACCGGCTTCGGCCTGCTCGGGCATCTCGTGCGACTGCTGAGCCCTGCGGGCCTGTCCGCCGACATCGACGTGTCGACGGTGCCGCTTCTCGACGGTGCGTTCGCGCTGGCTGACGAGGGTGTTCGCAGTTCCCTGTGGGCGGCGTCCTCTCGCGTGCTCGATGAGTTCGACGCGATCGACGACGTGTCGCTCGCCCTGCGCTCCTTGCTTTGCGACCCGCAGACCGGTGGCGGCTTGCTCGGCATCGTCCCGGCCGACCGCGCGAACGCCTGTCTGGACGCGCTGCACGGTGCCGGGTACGCGGACTCGGCCATCGTGGGCACGCTCGGGGCGAGCGAGCGACACCGATTGCTGAAATAGATGCAGTCGCGACCGTCGCTCGATGGACGGGGGGGCTGGCCGGCTGCCATCATCGATTCGACCCGGATACCTTGCGCGATGACCTGCGAGAACTCGAGAATCTGGCTTCGGGCCGAGCACAAGCCGCAGGAGGCGCGGGCGGCGATCGTGCCGCAGGACGCCGCCCGGCTGCTGGCGGCCGGGCATCCGGTCGTCGTCGAGACGTCGTCGAAGCGCGCCTTCCCGATCGAGGCCTACGTGGCCGCGGGATGCAGCACCGCGGCCGAGGGGGCGTGGCGCGAGGCGCCGACGTCGGCGGTCATCGTGGGTCTGAAGGAACTCGGCCCCGAACTCGGTCCGTTTCGCCATCGGCATGTGCACTTCGCGCACGCCTACAAGGGGCAGGGGGGGTGGCGAGAGACGCTGCAGGCGTTCGCCGATGGCGGAGGCACACTGCTGGATCTCGAGTACCTCGTCGACGATGACGGGCGACGGGTGGCGGCGTTCGGCGAGCGCGCGGGGTTCGTCGGGGCGGCCCTGGGGTTGCTGGCGGTCGCTGCTCGGCGGAGCGGGCGCGCGCCATCGCTCACGGCACTCGAACACTGGGACAGCGGTGCCGAACTGGTCGAGGATGTCGTCACTGCACTGGCCGACGAGTGGCCGACGGGCGAGCCACCGCGGGTGCTGGTCATCGGCGCCGCCGGACGCAGCGGACGCGGCGCGGTCGCCGCCGGCAACGCCTGTGGCGCCGCGGTGAGCGCCTGGGACGTCGCGGAGACGGCCGAGGGCGGGCCCTTCGAGGCCGTGCTCGAGCACGACGTGCTGGTCAGCTGCGTGTTCGTCGATGGTCCCTTGCCGCCCTTCACGACGAGCGAGCACCTGCAGCGGTCCGACCGCCGCCTGCGCGTCATCGTCGATGTCGGCTGCGATCCCACCGGCGCGTACAACCCCCTGCCGATCTACGACACGGTGACGACGCTCGGGGAACCGACGCGCCAGCTCGTCGAAGTGCCGCCGCTCGATCTCGTCGCGATCGACCATCTGCCGTCGCTGCTGCCGGTGGAGAGCAGCGTGGGCTTCTCCGCCGAGCTGCTGCCGCATCTGCTGAACATCGATCGCCCGGACGACGCCGTCTGGTGCAGGGCGCGCGCGATGTTCGAAGGCAAGCTCGCCGAGGTGCTGCGGCCATGACGACCACGTTGTCTCGCGCCGAGATCGATGCGCTGGACAAGCGCCACCGCACGAACTTCATCAACGGCCTGACCGGTTTCAAGGGTGTCACGCTACTCGGAACGCGCAGTGAATCGGGATGCTCGAACCTCGCGATCATGAGTTCGGCGTTTCACGTCGGTGCGGCGCCACCGCTGATCGGTCTGTTGCTGCGTCCGCACACGGTCCCTCGCCATTCGCTGGAAAACCTGTCGGCGCGCGAGGAATACACGCTCAACGGCGTCGACCGGACCATGGTCGAGCGCGCCCACCGGAGCTCTGCACGCTGGCCGCGCGAGGTGTCCGAGTTCGACGCCTGCGGCTTCACGGAAGAGCACACGGCCGCGGTCGACGCACCGTACGTGGCCGAGAGTCCGATCGCGATCGCCTTGACCCTGGCGGAGCGGCACACGCTGCTGAACGAGACCGTCCTGATCGTGGGCGAGGTCCGGGAGGTGCGGCTCCGGGAGGACGTCCGTGCGGGGGACGGCCAGCTCGATCTCGGTGCACTCGGTCTCGTGGTTGCCGTGGGGCTGGACGAATACCACGACACCCGACGTCTGACGCGATTGCCCTACGCCAGGGTGGACGACGGGTAGCGATGGTTCGGGTCGAATACGCGATCAATGCATCGCGAGGTAGGCGATCAGTCCCGACAGCACGGCCGGCACCGCGCCGATGGTGAGCGTCGTTCGCAGTGCGCCGTACCACGGCGGCAGCTCACCGGTTTCCGTCGCGTCCCGATCGAGGAGGTACTGGAGCACCAGCCCGGTGGCGAGCGTGGCGAACATCGCGGTCTCGGGCAGCAGCAGCGCGACCCAGCCGACCAGGCTGGGCAGCACGGACAGCCCGAGGGGGATCCAGCGATCGAGCCGTTGTTCATCCCCGAGCAGCCGCCCCCAGCGCACGCCGCCAAGGAAACTCAGGATCACGGCGCCATAGGCGCCGAGCAGGCGCGTGCCGAGCTCGTTCATCGCCTCGACGGGACACCACACCATCGCCGCACCGAACGCGAACGGGAGCAGACCCCCGAGGCCCAGCAATCGCGCGGGCAGCGGCAGGTGCCGCCGAGTGGCGGGATGTCGTGTCGCGCCGGGGCCCGAGGCGCGTGCCGACCCGAGGCGTGTGGAGGAGGCCATCAGGAGCGATGCGCGGAGGGCGGGTTCGGACGGGCCGAGTCATCCGACGGCTCGCCATCGCTCGCCCCGTGCGGCGATGCGCCATCAGGCTCTGCGGTGGGTCGGGCAGGTGGCGCGTCGAGTGGCCCTTCGGGCGGCATTTCGGGGGGCATTTCGGGCGGCGTGCCGGGCGATCCCTCCATCGCCGACAGGGGCTCGTCCAGCAGTCCGGCGAGCGCATGCTCGGCGCTGCGCATCATCTGATCGGTCGCGATCATGCGGGACTCGATCAGGCGCATGCGAGCCTGCAGGGTCCTGGCCGATTCTGAACCGCCGCCGACACCCGCCTCGCGCAGCAAGGTCCTCGCCCGATCGCGCGCCGTGCGGAGCCGCTCGGCCGCGTCCTCCGCTTCGTCCAGAGCCCGTCGGGCAAGCACCCGCTGCTCCAGCGCCGTCGCGTAATCACCGGAATGCGCGCTCACAGGGCCGCTTCGACGTCCCGGATCAGCCGCTCCCCGAGCGGCTGTTCGCCGGCGCCGTAGTGGGCGAGCACGCGTCCGGTACGATCGACGAGGTACTTGTTGAAATTCCACGATGGCGCGCGTCCGGTCGCGGCGCTCAGATCCCGATACAGGGGATGGGCGTCAGCACCGGTGACCCCGATCTTGCCGAACATCGGAAAGCTGACGCCGTAGTTCAGGCGGCAGAATGAGGCGATCTCGCCCTCGTCCTCGAGTTCCTGCCGGAAATCGTCCGACGGAAAGCCGAGCACGCGAAGTCCGCGCTCGCCGTAGCGACGGTGCAGGGTCTCGAGCGCCTCGAACTGCGGCGTGAACCCGCAATGACTCGCCGTGTTGACGATCAGCAGCACCTCGTTCGAGAATCGCTCGCAGAGCGTGCCGCTCTCGCTGCCGGTCAGTGGCCGGACCTCGTGCGCGAGCAACGGGGCGCAGCCGTTGTCCGCGGACGCGGGACCGGAGCCCGGCTCGGACGCCGGCGTGGCGGCGGTGCCGAGCAACAGCCCGGCCACGCTCGCGCCGCGACCAGCCACGCTCGCGACCGCACTCCTGGCGAGCCATCGTCGTCGTCCCTTGTCCATGCTGTCGTCCTCGAAGCCATCTGTCGTCATGTCGCCACCCGCGAGCACGCCGGGGGAAGCGCCACCCGGGCACACGTCGCCCCGCGATCCGCTGCCCGAAGACTATTACCTGTCGAACTTCCATGCGCTCGTGTCGTTCGTCGAGCGCACCTACGGCGAGTTCCTGTCGGGCGTCGAGCGCGAGTGGTTGGTCGCGGTGCTCGGCAGCACCGAACCGGCGCGCCGTCTGTATGTCCGCCTTCTCGGTCGGCGGGGGTCGATATTCCGCGTCGGGCGGCTCGAATACACCGAGATTGCAGATATTGCGGCCGCGGCCGACGAACTCGGGTCCCGAGGCCTTGCACACTCGGCGCCACCCGAGGACCTCGGAACACTGATCGCGGCCTTCACCAAGCCCGAGCTGCTCGCTCGCCTCGATCTCGGCAAGCACGCCGCGCTGTCCCGCCCCGCACTCGTCGAGCGCATCCGGGCCGCGGAGGACGACCCGGCTGAGCGTGCGCGCGTGCATGCCCGCCTCGCGAGCGGAGAGCGCTGGCTGCAGGTCGGCGGCCACGCGCACTATTCCCTGTTCTCTCTGTGCTTCTTCGGTAACCTTCATCAGGACACGACGGAGTTCGTGCTGAGCGATCTCGGGACGGTGCGCTACGAGCCGTATCCTGCGAGCGCCACCTCGCGCGCCTTCCGCAGTCGCGCGCACATCGACGCCCACCTGCGGTTCTTCGAGTGCGAGTGGCTGCACGACCACCTCGACCGGCGTGACGCCGATGCGCATCTGGCGCTGATCGCCGCGCTCCCGCCGCGCCGCGACGACGATCCCGCCCTGTGTCGGCGGCTGGATCGCTTGCGGAACAGCGTCGCCCGGCAGCTCGAACGGCTCGGACAGGCCGAGGCGGCGCTCGCGATCTATGCCGACTCCGCGCGACCGCCTGCTCGCGAACGGCGGGTGCGTCTGCTCTTGGCCGCGGACCGGCTGGAGGAAGCCGACGCGCTGTGCCGGCGCATCGCCCACCAGCCGCTGGGGGAGTCGGAGCTGCAGTTCGCCGAGCGCGCCCGCGTGAAGATCGATCGAGCGATGGGCCGAGACACAAGCGGGGCGCGGCGGTTCCGGCCGCACATGACGCGTCTCGTCCTTCGGCGGCAGGAGGGGCGGCAGGAGGGGCGGCAGGAGGGGCGCGTCGAGCAGATCGCGCGACGCTTCTACGCCCGTTCGGGCGAGTGTCACTACGTCGAGAACGCCCTCGTGACCGGCATGCTGGGACTGTTCGTCTGGGACATCGTCTTCCTGCCGCTGCCGGGCGCGTTCTTCCACCCCTTCCAGAGCGGGCCGGCGGACTTTCGCGAGCCGGGTTTCCGGGCGGCGCGCGCCGCGGCCTTCGCCGACCGACTGGCGGAACTCGACGCGTCCGATGCGGTGGAGGTGCTGACCGCCCGGGTGCGCCGCACCTGGCGGTCGCGGCTCGGCACCGCGAATCCGCTCGTGCACTGGGGGCGATTGTCCGAAGCGTTGCTCGAGAAAGCGGCCGAGCGCATCCCCGCCGAACATTGGCGCTGCCTGTTCGAGCGCGTGCTGAGCGACACGCGCGAGAACACCGCGGGGCTGCCGGATCTCGTGCGATTCCCGGAGGAGGGAGGCTACGAATTCGTCGAGATCAAGGGGCCGGGCGATGCGCTTCAGCTGAATCAGAAGCGCTGGATGCGCTACTTCGCCGAGCACCGCATTCCCTATCGCGTGGTCAACGTCTGCTGGACGACCGACGCACCCACCTCTTGAGCGAGTCCGAGCCGGGCGATCCGGCGCCGAGTCGCGTTCGCCGAGTCGCCGTCACCACGCTCGCGGACTTCGCCTGTCGCAGCGGGGATCTCGACCCGGCGGGCGTCGTCGGTCCGAGCGCGCGCGAGGGCATGCTTGCCCACCAACGGGTGCAGGCGACGTTCGAGGGAGAGTGCGAGGTCAGACTCACGCGCCGCCTGCAGCTGGACGGGGAGACGATCGAGCTCGGCGGTCGGGTGGACCTGCTCGATCGGCGCCGGTGTCTGCTCGGCGAGATCAAGAGCACGATGGTACCGGCCGAGCGCGTTCCGCCCTCGCGCCGCGCGCTGCACCGCGGGCAGCTCATGCTGTACGGCTGGTTGTGGCTGGCTTCGTCCGAGCAGACGGAGCAGCGGGCGACGGATGCCTTCCCCGGCGACACGGCCCCGCTGCTCGAGCTGATCTACGTCAACCTGCGCGGTGGTCCGACAGCCACCGAGCGCGTCGAGGCCGACGTCGCGACGCTCGAGCGACACGCGAAGACGGCTATCGAACGTTGGCTTCACTGGCAGCGCGGCGTCGAACGTCGGCGGCGGGCACTCGCGACGAGTGCAGGGACGCTGGACTTTCCGCACGCGCGCTTCCGCGATGGTCAGCGGACGCTGTCGGTCGCGATCTACCGCTGCCTGCGGGACGGGGGCAGTCTGCTCTGCGAGGCCCCGACCGGGTCGGGCAAGACCATCAGCACGCTGTACCCGGCGCTCAAGGCGCTCGGGGAGGGCCGGCGTCGGCAGGTGCTCTACTTGACCGCGAAGGTGTCGGGCAGGCAGAGCGCCGGGCAGGCGTTGGCGCAGCTCGCGAAGGCGGGGCTGGCCGCGACGTCGCTGACGCTGCGTTCGCGTGCGGCTGCCTGCTTCTGCGAGCGTGGGCGCTGCGCTCGCGATGCGGAGGGGCGGTGCCCGATGACGTCCGGCTTCTTCGACCGCCTCCCGGCGGCGCGCGACGAGCTCATGGCCCGTGGTGTCGTCGATGCGGCGACGCTCGACGACGCTGCCTGGCGCCATGCCTTGTGCCCGCATGCGCTCGCGGCGGAACTGCGGCCCTGGGTAGATGTGGTCGTCGCCGATTTCAATCACGTGTTCGACCCGATCGCGCGTCTGGCCGGGCTCGACGAGTCGAGACCCGGGGTGGCCCTGCTGGTCGACGAGGCCCACAACTTGCTCGAACGTTCGCGCGCGATGTACTCGGCGGACCTCTCTCGCGAGGCGTGCGACGTCGCCGCCCGGGCGCTGCAGGGTTCCCATCCCTTGCTGGGGCGACAGGCCACACGTCTCGGCGGCTTGCTGTCCGGCCTCGTCCGAGGGCAGGCGGAGGGAACCGTCGTCACCGAAGCGGTGCCGCGGACGCTGGTGCGCGGCATCGCCGACGCTCTCGAGCGTTTCGCGGAAGCGAGCGTGTCATCGCCACCGTTGCCCGAGGAAGGCATCGCGTTTCTGCGCGTTCTGACGCGCGTCGGCGTCATCGCCGAGCTGCACGGTGACGACCACCGCACGCTGCTGACCGCGCGGTCGGTGGGTCGGCGGCGCGAGGTCGCGGTGCGGCTCGCCTGCCTCGACGCCGCGCCACTGCTCTCGCGGCAGTGCGCGCTGTTCGGTGCTTGCGCGATGTTCTCGGCGACGCTCGCCCCGTTCGCCTTCTATCGGGATGCGCTCGGACTGCCACCCTCGACCCCGACGCTCGCCTTGCCGTCGCCGTTCGATCCGGGCAGAGCGCTGCATTGCGTCGTTCCCTGGATCGACACGCGTTGGCGGGCGCGCGAGTCGTCGCTTGCCGCCCTGGTCGCGCTCATCGCGCGGGTCAGCGACCGTCGCGCCGGCAACTACCTCGTCTTCCTGCCCTCGTACGCCTACCTCGAGCGCGTGCACACCGCTTTCGCCGCCCGCTTTCCCACGCGGGAGATCTGGCGACAGGAGCCCGGGCAGGACGCCGACGGTCGTGCCGTCTCGCTCGCGCGGCTGGCGACGCCCGGGCACCGGATCGGGTTCGCGATTCTCGGCGGGGTATTCGGGGAAGGGGTCGACTACGTCGGCGATCGGTTGATCGGCGTGATCGTCGTGGGTACCGGTCTGGGTGGACCCGGTGTCGAGCGGGAGTTGATCGTCGGCCGCTACCGTGAGAAGGGGCTCGACGGCTTCGACCTCGCCGCGCGCTTCCCCGGTTTCACGCGCGTGCAGCAGACCGTCGGCCGGGTGATTCGTGGCGAGCGTGATCGCGGTGTCGTCGTGCTGGTCGACGACCGCTTCTGGGATCCGTTCTACCGAGCGTTGTTCCCGGCGCACTGGAACGCCGTGCGAGCGGCGGACGGCGATGCGTTGCAACAGGCGCTGGATGATTTCTGGGCGCTTGACGACACCGACGACTCGTCGGCATGAGGGGGGCGAGAAGCGGCATCGGTCGGCGCAAGGGTTCGACGGCGCGCACGGTCGGTCGATGATGCACGGAGTCAGGCTTGTATTGAGGCGATGCCCGACGATTCGAGGCAGGGAATGGCGTCGTCGTTCTCACCGAAGCGCCGCGGCGTCGGGCGGTCCCGAGAACGCCGTCCATCAAGTGCCCGCCCACGCCCGACGACGTGCCGAACCGTCGGAACCCGGTACGTGACCATGGTCACGGACACGCCGTTAAAGCATCCCGTACGGCCAGTTTCCTCGCTAACGAGACACCTGTTCTCAATTGGAGAGAGCGTGACTTGTCTGCAACGTCTGCCGCTGGTCCGGCATTGCGAGCGTCCGTATACCAATGCGGAGGGGATGGTGTTAGCCTCGCCAGATACTCACGGGCTAAGCCGCACTAACCGGAGGTAGTGTGTTCTGACGACTGTGTTGGTGCAAACAGCTACAGGAGAGAAATCCGGGATGCTTATCCTGAGTAGACGTACGGACGAATCGATCGTCATCGGTGACGAAGTGACCATCACGATCCTCAGCGTCAAGGGCAAGCAGGTGCGCATCGGCATCACTGCGCCGCCCGATGTCACCGTCCATCGCGAGGAGATCTACCAGCGCATCCAGTCCGGCGAGGATGTGTCCGGTTCGGATTCCCCAGCCGACGACTCGACCGACGATACGAGCGATGACACGATTGCTGCCGACGCCAAGGAAGTGACGAACGGCTAGCAACCCGTCAAGGGACAGGCGGTCGATCGCTCGACCACCTGTCCTTGCCTCAGAGCTCGTGCCGCACGAGGTCGAGTCCGGTGACGGATGTCGTGTCCGCCTGGGTCTCGCTGGTGATGACTGCGGTGCTGGCCTTCGCGGGATCGAGGTAAGTCTCGCCCACGCGCATCAGATCCTCCATCGTCACGCCGAGAATGTTCTTCCTGAACGCGCGTCGCCGCTCGGCGGTCCGGCCGAACAGCTCGGCTTGCCAGGCGTTGCGCGCCTCGCCGGCCGGGGAGCCGGGCTTGTCGATGCCCCCGATCACGCTGAGGATCGCCTCTTCCAGTTCGCGTGCCTCGTGCGCGCCCCCGACGAGCCACTCGATCGATGCATCGAAGTCGGCCAGCGTTTCCACCAGGCGCGGATCGCGGTAGGAGTAGAAGCGGAAGGAGGCGCTGTCGGTGTCGTGGGAGGCACCGCCACCGTAGGCGCCGCCGGTCTCGCGGATCGCGCGGTGCAGGTAGCCGTTTCGGAGAAAGGGCCCGAGCACGGCCAGTGCCGCGGCATCGGCGTGTCCCGACGGGACGGTCGGGTAGGCACGCGAGCAGAAATTGACCTCGGTGCTGGTGGTCCAGAGTTCGCCGACCTGCTCGCGAACGGCCTCGGGTGAGAACGCGGTGAAGTCGTCGGCTGCCGCGGGGCCGCCGAAGCAGCTTGCCATGTCGCCGAGCACACCCTCGACATTCTCCTCCTCGGCGATGGCCAGATACCGTCGCGGCGCGCCGTTCATCGCCTCGTGCACGGCGGCCAGCTTCCCGGCGTAGGTCTCGAGCTCGCTGGGGGTATCGAGCGTCTCGTCGAGCGCCTTGAGCGCGGCGATGCCGGCCAGTCCCGTGGTGCGATGCGCCAGGCGCATGATCGGGTTCATGCCGCTCGCGGCCGCGGTCATCGCGAGCACGTGCCCGCTGCCGGTCACCCGCTGCTCGTAGCCGGCGCGGGTCTGGGCGACCAGCTCGCGCAGTCGCGGCAGCTCGTCGAAGCGCGGCGTGGTCAGGGTCTCGTTCAGCAGTTCCGCCAGCGCGCGGGAGTTGCGCAGCAGGGCCTTGCCGCGCAGCACGAGGTAGCCGTCGACAGCCTGCTCGTCGTCGACCGAGCCGCGCTTCATCGTGTAGGCCGCGACCCCGCCCGAGATCGCCGCCTGACGCGACTGGGTCGCGAGGTAGTCCCGCCCGCCCGAGCCCAGCTCGGCGAGGAAACCCGAATACGGCGAGAGCATCGGCTGCAACTCGTCGTCCAGGGCAGGCAGGGTGAGCGCCACGTGCTGGTAGACGAGGCCGTTGGTGCCCTGTGCGAACAGGGTGGCCGGCGCACCGTCGAGCGTCGACTCCCGGCCTTCGGGAATGTGCATCGTCTCCGGCACGTCGTCGAGCGTGACCTTCGGCAGGATCTCCGGGTCATCCTCCTGCGCCTGTCGTTCGGCCAGCGCGGCGGCCTGCTCGACCACGCGGCGCTGCTCGTCGCTGTCGAGCGAAGACTTCAGTGCCGCGAGGCGCGCCTTCTCGGCGATGACCCGACGGCCACTGATGTCGCCGTCAGGGCGCAGGGTCAGCGTCACGCGGTGCGGATTGTCGAGCAGGAGCTCGCGCACGAGCCCCTCGATGAAGCCGGGTGCCCTGGCGTCCTCGCGCAGGCGCTCGAGGGCGGCATCGGAATCGATCGCGGCCAGCGTGTCGCCACGATGCATCGCCGTCGACAGACCGCTCAGCACGAGCTGCAGCCCGAACGGCATGCCGTCGCCGCGGATCTCGCGCTGGCCGAGCTCGAGCTGGTGCAGCATCGCCTCGACGTGATCGGACGCCACGCCCTTGTCCGCGATCGTCTCTAGGGTCTCGACGATCAGTTGCTCGATGGCCGCGTCGTTCTCGAGCTTCGCGCCCTCGAGACCGCACACGAAGACCATCTCGCGGTTGCCGTCGTCAATGCCGCAGAGCGGGGAAGGGGAGCTCGCGAGATCGGTGCGCTCGAGCGCATGCATGAGCGGCGAGGCGCTGTTGTCGAGCAGCACGCTCGAGAGCAGATGGGCTCGCAGCCGGGCGTCGAGATCGATGCTCTCGCCGAGCAGCCAGCCCATCACGACATGGCTTCGCTCCTCGAGGTCCTCCTCCTGAGTCGAATAGGCCTCCTCGACCCGGATCGGTGCGTGATAGCGCAGCGCCGGCCGGACAGAGACTGTTCGCCCGAGCGGCTCGAAGCGCGCGAGCACCCGCTCCTGGAACTTCGCCTGCAACTCGACCGGATCGATGTCGCCATAGGTCATGAACACCGCATTGGAGGGGTGATAGTGCGTGCGGTAGAAGGCGACGAGCTGCTCGTGGGTGAGGTCGGGGATCGCCTCCGGGTCGCCGCCGCTGTTGTGGTGGTAGGTGTTGTTCGGAAAGAGGTGCTTGCCGAGGGTCTGCCAGAGCGTGCTGGTCGGGGCACTCATCGCGCCCTTCATCTCGTTGAACACGACGCCCTTGAAGACGAGGTCGGTGGACGGATCGTCGGCCTTCTCGAACTCGACGCGATGCCCCTCCTGCGCGAAGTCGAGCGCATGCAGGTTGGAGAAGAACACGGCGTCGAGGTAGACGTCGAGCAGGTTGAAGTAGTCCTTGCGATTCTGGCTCGCGAACGGATAGGCCGTCCAGTCGCTCGAGGTGAACGCGTTCATGAACGTGTTCAGGGAGCGGCGAATCATCATGAAGAAGGGATCGCGCACGGGGTAGCGCTCGCTGCCGCAGAGCACGGTGTGCTCGAGGATGTGCGCGACGCCGGTCGAGTCCTCGGGCACGGTGCGAAGTCCGACCAGGAAGACGTTCTCGGGGTTGTCGGCGCCGATGTGGATGTGCGGCGTGCCGGTACCGGTGTGCCGGAACTCGTGCACGTCGATGTCGAGCGATGCGACGTGCTCGCTTCGGAGGTGCTCGAAGGCTTCGTGGGCGATCGACTTGTTCATCGTCGGGTCGGGCTCCTGGGTTCGGTCGGCGGGCGGGATCAACGGGTGGTATCCGCGGGCGGGATCAGCGGGTGGTATCAACTGGCGGGATCAGCGGGTGGATCGGAGGGCATGTCGGCGGGCCGGTCGGCAGGACGGGTCGGCAGGATGGGTCGGCAGGATGGGTCGGCAGGATGGGTCGGCAGGATGGGTCGGCAGGATGGGTCGGCAGGATGGGTCGGCAGGATGGGTC
>Ga0114957_1003752_pt1 | contig 13478 bp, 10 predicted proteins | sample BantaG_FD_87175 | JGI IMG/M metagenome (GOLD analysis project Ga0114957, IMG submission 87175) | Marine algal microbial communities from Bantry Bay, Ireland - BantryBay_4 metaG | ecosystem: Host-associated > Algae > Red algae > Unclassified | place: Bantry Bay, Ireland | collected 2014-11-21 | reverse complement strand
CGTCACCGTGCTGCACAGCCTCGAACTCCTCACGCTGGTCCGTAAACTCGGAATCGATGCCGCGCTCAGCCCCCGAACGGCATCGGCCAACGCAGTCCTGCGCCAGGTCCGGGGCGGCACGGCAGCGGTGGCGACCTTCCTCGAGAGCGATACCGAAGTCGACGAATTCCGCATCGAACCCGGCGCCTCGGCGGCCGGAAGGATCGTGGCCGAAATCGATCTGCCGAGCGACGTGCTGCTCGGCGCTCGAATCGACCGCGACGGCGTGGCAGAAATCTGCAGCGGCAACACCCGACTCGATGCGGGAGATCACCTGGTGGTCTTCGCCCGACCCGACTCACTGGCTGCGGCCAGGACACTCTTCACGCGATGAGCTTAAGTCTCGCCGACAACGCAGCCGGTCGCGCCCTGGCACGTGCCCAGCGACTCGGGTACCAGAGCCTTCCGCTGCACGTCATGTCGGTCACTCTGTCCATGGTCGGCGCCGGGATACTGGTTTCGGCGCTCGTGGAGCTCATCGACGGCGGCACCGAGACCATCCCGCTCCTGTTGTCGGGCGTGCTGTGGCTGGTGGTCGGCGCCCTCGGCTTCCAGGCGACCCGGATGCCCGACCGGGTGCAGATCCTCGACATCTTCGTGACCGTGGTCGCCGCCTGGCTCGGCCTCATTGCCGCCGGTGCCTTTCCCTACATCGTCAGCAGTACCTTCGAGACCCTCGACGACGCGCTCTTCGAGTCGGTCTCGGGCTTCACCACCACCGGCGCCACGGTGCTGCAACCCATCGAAGGCACCTCGAAGGGCGTGCTGTTCTGGCGCTCGATGAGTCAGTGGATCGGCGGGATGGGCGTGATCGTTCTGGTGGTTGCCGTGCTCCCAACCATTGGCGGCGGCGGTATGGACCTGCTGGTGGCCGAGGCCCCCGGACCCACCGGTGAGCGACTCACCCCCCGAGTCCAGGAAACGGCGAAACGGCTCTGGATCGTTTATGTCGCCTTCACCTTGTGCGTCACCATCGCCTACCTGATCTTTGGCATGGACCTCTACGACGCGGTCTCCCACGCGTTCACCACCGTGTCGACCGGCGGTTTCTCGCCCTACAACGGCTCCCTCGGCCACTTCGACTCTGCAGCTATCGAGTGGGTCGCCATCATCGCGATGTTCATCGCCGGCGGAAGTTTCGTGCTCTGGTACAAGGTGCTTCGGGGCAATCCGAAGCCGCTCTGGCAATCGGCCGAGTTCCGCACCTACGTGGGTCTTGTCGTTGCAGCATCGGCATTCGTCTACCTGTTTTCCGGGCAGAGCGACATTGCGGTTCACGATGCCATTCGCAACAGCATTTTCGCAGTGCTCACCATCGTGTCGACCACCGGCTACGGCACCGCGAACTTCGGTGAATGGGATGCCGCGGCCCAGGGACTCCTGCTGCTGCTCATGCCTCTCGGGGCCATGGCGGGATCCACCGCAGGCGGCGTGAAAATCGTGAGGCTGCTCGCAGTTGCCAGCTATGCCCACCGCGAAACGCTGCGCCAACTCCACCCACGTCTGGTTCGGCCGGTTCGGGTCGGCACGGCAACAATCGACCAGGAGATCACCAACCGAATCCTGGGTTTCCTGATCCTGTCGCTGGCCATCTTCGGCTCGACCGCAATGCTGATGCTGATGACCGGCACCAACCTCGTCACCGGGCTCTCAGCCGCAGCAACCTCATTCGGTAACGTCGGTCCGGGCCTGGACGAGATCGGACCGGCCAGCAACTTCCGAGCCATCCCGAGACCGGGCCGAGTTGTGGCGCTCGGAGCCATGCTCCTCGGTCGACTCGAGATCTATCCGGTGCTGCTCGCCCTGAGCGTCATACCTTTGCTCCCCCGCCGACTTCGGCGGTAACCGGCGGTACCCGGCGATCGATGGCAGGTTGCAGGCCAGGACTGGCAGGGTCACGGCGAGCACATCCGCTGTACTGTCGGCGCGGATGACTGTTGTGAATACACCCGATGGTTTGGGGTGCGTCCGCGGACGGCGGTTCCAGCTTCGATCGCAGCGCATCTTCGCCGTGTTGGTCGTGTTGGTCGTGTTGGTAGGGGCGATGCTGGCTGGTGGCTGCGGATCGGTGGCGCCGGAGCCGCCTGCTGTTCCACCGACGCCTACCTCCGACGATGATACGTCGGAGAGTGCCACCGAAGCCCAGGCTCCAGCGGCCATAGAAGTGCAATCGGTCTCGGCGCAGCGCTGCGCCCGACCGACGCGTTTCTCCGGAGCGGCAATCGCCCTGGGCGGCGACCGCTTTCTGACCGCCCACCACGTCGTCGAGGGTCCCCTACGGAAGCTCGAGGTCGATGGCCGTCCGGCGTCGGTGGTCTCTGTCAGCGCAGAACGCGATGTTGCCGTGCTCGAAGTTGCTGGCATCGAGATGCTGGCGCCGACGACGGCTCACCCAGCAGATGCCGAGGACGTCACCCTGATCACACCGACGGCGCAGCGCACAGTCGGCGATGCGGAGCGAATCCGGCTCGTCGTCAACGACCGGGACGATGGGACGCGTTTCGAACGAACGGCGTTGGTGTTTTCAGGCGCAGTGGAAGAGGGGGAAAGCGGCTCAGCTCTTCGAAGCGGTACCGGTGCCCTGATAGGAATCGTGGTGTTAGCGAACCAGGACCGGGACGTGTCATACGCCTCGTCGGTCGTTGACCTCGGCTCAAGCCCTGTTGACCCAATGCTTGTGCCGGTCGGGCTTTGTACCTAGAGTCTCCACCACGAAGCCATTCCTTGGAGGGAACTCTTTATGCGCACCTTGCTGCTACGAGCAGTTTTACTATTCTTCATCGGCGTTTTCGCCATCAGCTGCACCAGCGACGGTGACGGTGAATCGGCAGTCACAGATGACACCGACGACTCAGCTGACGATGCCACTGATGATGGGTCCGACGATGCAACCGATGACTCCTCGGATGACAGTTCCGACGACGACTCAACTGACGATTCCGGCGACACCACAGCCGATGACAGCGCCGAGCCCACCGATGACGGTGGAGATGACGGCGATGATGAGGGTGACGACGACGTCACCGAGGTCCAGAGTGGCGATTCCAAGCTTGCTGCAGTGCAGTCCGCAGGAGTGGTGCGCTGCGGAACCCGCGACGCCCTGCCCGCCTTTGCGGTACTGACCGAAGACGGCGACCACGTCGGCTTCGACGCTGACTTCTGTCGTGTGATCGCCGCTGCCGTGCTCGGCGATGCCGAAGCAGTCGAGTTCGTCGACCTCGAGACCGCCGACCGGTTCACCGCCCTTCAGTCCGACGAAGTCGACGTTCTGGTGCGTAACACCACCTGGACCGCAGGCCGTGACGGTGGCGAAGGCGCCACCTTCCTCCAGCCGAACTTCTACGACGGCCAGGGCATGATGGTGGCCAGCGACAGCGAGTTCGGAGCGATCGAGGATCTCGACGATGGTGCAATCATCTGCGTGGCCCAGGGAACAACTACTGAAGGCAACGCCGCCAGCGAAGCTGCTCGTCTCGGTCTCGACTGGGAAATCCGCGGATTCGAAGATGTGCCGCTGCTTCAAGAGGCCTTTGTTGCAGGTCAGTGCGACGGCTGGTCCTCGGACTCGAGCCAGCTCGCCGGAATCCGCTCGGACTTCCCCGACGGACCGGATGCTCTCACCATCTTCGAAGGCGTCTTCTCCAAGGAGCCCCTCGCTCCTGCCGTCGCCGATGGCGATACCGAATGGGCCCAGGTCGTGAACTGGGCCGTCAGCGCCCCGATCATTGCTGAAGAACTCGGCATCGATTCCAGCAACGTCGACAGCTTCGCCGACACCGACGACGTCAACATCCAGCGCTTCCTCGGCCTCGAGATCGAGGGCGACGAAGAGACCGCAGTGCTCGATCCCGGGCTCGGCCTCCCGACCGACTTCGGCGCCCAGGTGGTGTCGCAGGTCGGCAACTACGCCGAGATCTTCGACGAGCACCTCGGCTCGATCGGCCTCGAACGAGGCGTGAACGCACTCTGGAACGAGGGCGGCATCATGTACGCCCCGCCGTACCGTTAAGCAAACCGGAATTGAACGCAATGTCTGAGCGCTCACCATCGGCGGCCTGCCGGTGGTGAGCGCTCCGGTTTCGGCCACGAGGGTTCCAATCTGGCGAAACGTACGCGTCCTTCAGTGGATCTTCCAGCTGCTCGTGCTGCTGTTTGCGGTGCTCGTTCTGGCGTGGCTGTGGGGGAATTACCAGACCAACTCGGAACGACTCAACATTCCCACCGATCTCGGATACCTCGACAACCCGGCGGCGTTCGAGATCACCGGCAACTCGATGAGTCAGAACGCTCCGGTCCGCACCGCTCTGTACGAGGGCTTCCTCAACACGCTGCGCATCTCGGTTGCCGGCATCATCGCCGCCACCCTTTTGGGCACGATCGTGGGCATAGCCCGCCTCAGTCAGAACTGGCTGGTGTCGAAGATTGCCACGGTCTACGTGGAAGCGGTACGAAACGTGCCCCTCGCCATCTTCGTGGTGGCCGGGCTCTCGGCCATCGTCTTCGGCGTTCTGCCGAACATACAGGAAGCGTGGGATCTCGGTTTCCTCGTGGCCTCGAACCGCGGCATTGCCGTGCCCTGGTTCGAGGGCGGCACGGGTGGCGGCCTTCTGCTGCTGGGACTTGCGGCGGCAGCGGTCGCATGGGGCGTCGCCCGCTGGCGACGTTCAGTTTCGGAACGCACCGGCGAACCGCCCCGCAGCGGACTGTTTGCCGGTGGCGCGTTCGTTGTGGCGATGATCGTCGGCTGGTTTGCGCTCGGCTACTCGGCCACGCTGCCGAACGTCGACGGCCGACGAACCGCTGGCGGCATTCGCGTCGACCCCTCGTTCTTCGCCCTCTTCTTTGCGCTGGTGGTCTACACCGCGAGCCACATCGCCGAGATCGTGCGGGGTTCGATTCAGTCGGTGCCCAAGGGTCAGGGCGAAGCAGCGAGTGCGCTCGCTCTCAGCGGCTTCCAACGCATGATCAACGTGATCCTGCCCCAAGCGTTTCGCGTTGCCATCCCGCCGCTCGGCAATCAGTACCTCAATCTGATCAAGAACTCATCGCTCGGCGCGGCCATCGGCTACTACGACCTGACGCTGGTGACCCAGACCACCGTCGGTAACGGTTCACCGGCAATTCCAGCGTTCGCGCTCACCATGGTGATCTACATCGGCATCTCACTCTTCACCTCGGTGTTCGTCAACATCGCCAACCGACGTCTGGCACTGGTGGAACGATGACTGTTCCCGTGACCGGCAAAAGCGGCAGCGGTGCCGGAGCTGTCACCTGGCTGCGGCGAAACCTTTTCCGAAGCCCGCTGGACTCGGTGATCACCATCATCTCGGCGGTCATTGCTGCGTGGGTCGTTTACAAGACGGTCAACTTCATCTTTGTGACCGGGCGCTGGGAGATCATCCGGCGCAACGAAAAGCTGCTCATGCTCGGAAGGTTCCCCGAGGTGCACGTCCTGCGCTGGTCCATCACTGCGGTGACTCTCGCCGGATGGGGAGGGCTGATTGCCGGGATACTTCGCGCTCGACAGATTGCGTCGGGGAGCATTGTTCCCGATGCCCCGTTCTCGGCGCGGCGCCTCGGTGACCTCGCGGCCCGGTTCTGGATACCCGCAGTTGTCGTTCTTCTCACCCTGGGCCTGGCCTCATCGAGCGGACCGTGGATCACCGCAGTGCTGGCCGTGGTCGCCGCCATCGCTGGCCGACTCATCGGCCCATTCATCGGACGGGTGAAACTCGGCCGTGGCGCCAATGCGACGCTCTACACGTTTTTGGCCGTGTTGCCGGTGGCGCTGTACTTCTACGTCGTCGATGCAGTCGGCTTCGACGACTGGGGTGGTTTCACCCTCAACCTTTTCCTGGCAGTGGTGTCGATCATCCTTTGCTTCCCGCTCGGGGTGATGCTGGCGCTGGGACGTCGATCCAAGCTGCCGCTGGTGCAACTGGTGTCGACGGCCTATGTCGAGTTGGTTCGAGGCGCTCCTCTGTTCGTGCTTCTGCTACTCGCCAACGTGGCCCTCCAGTTTTTCATCCCGGCGAGCCTGGCACCGTCCAAGGCCACCCGATCGATTGTGGTCTTCACCCTCTTCACCGCGGCCTACATGGCAGAGATCGTGCGAGGAGGACTCCAGTCGGTGCCGACCGGACAGTCTGAAGCCGCCAAAGCGCTGGGGCTGTCGCCGGCGCGCCAGACCGGCCTCGTGGTTCTCCCCCAGGCGTTACGCAACGTGATTCCGGCCCAGATCGGCCAGCTGATCAGTTTGTTCAAAGACACGAGCCTGGCCGGCATCGCCATGGGTCTGTTCGATGTGTTGAACGTGGCCTCGGCCATCCCGGCCCAGGGCGACTTCCGAGGACAGGGCCTCATTGGCGAAACGTTGGCATTTACCGCACTGCTGTTCTGGGCGGTGTCCTACACGATGAGCCGTGAGAGCCAAAGGCTCGAAAAGCGGTTGGGGGTTGGAACCAGATGATCAAGAAAAACAAAGCCAACAAAGTTGGTGGAGCTGCGGGGAACGACAAGGATCCGGTGCCAGAGGACAGCCAGGAAGATGACGCAGTCGGCGGAGCTGGTCCGAGCGGCGGTGCCAGTGTGGCCGACGTGGATCTCAACGTGATCGATGTGACCGAAGCGCCCACCACCAGCGCTGCCACGGGCGTGGCTGCGGAAGTGTTCGCTGATGCCACCGAAGCAGGTGGCACCGGCGAAGCAATGATCACTCTGGACAAGGTCGACAAATTCTTCGGCGATTTCCAGGCGCTCACCGACATCAACCTCAACGTCGGAAAGAAAGAAGTGGTCGTCGTCATCGGGCCCTCTGGTTCCGGCAAATCGACGATGATCCGCTGTATCAACCGACTCGAAGAACATGATGCTGGCCGCATCATCGTGGATGGCACCGAACTGTCGAACGATTTGCGCAACATTCAGGAGATCCGCCGGGAGACCGGGATGGTCTTCCAGGGTTTCAACCTGTTTCCGCACCTCAGTGTGCTCGACAACATCACCCTGGCACCACGAAACGTGCGCAAGTTCGCCAAAAAGAAAGCTGAAGCCGAAGCGATGGAGCTGCTCGAGCGGGTTCGCATTCCTGAACAGGCAGGCAAGTATCCGGGTCAGCTCTCCGGCGGCCAGCAGCAGCGGGTGGCGATTGCCCGAGCGCTGGCGATGAACCCGAAAGTGATGCTCTTCGACGAGCCGACCTCGGCGCTCGACCCGGAGATGATCGGCGAAGTCCTCGACACGATGAAAGACCTGGCCCAAGAAGGCATGACCATGATTTGTGTGACCCACGAAATGGGCTTCGCACGTGAAGTGGCCGACCGGGTGGTGTTCATGGCCGACGGCCAGATCGTGGAAGTCGGGAACCCCGAGCACTTCTTCACCAGCCCCAGAGAAGAACGAACGCAACTCTTCCTGTCCCAAATCCTCTAGGCGCTCCCGATCGACCACAGTTGGTCAGTCGCATCGCGTCCGAAGCATGGTCGGCGCCTATCCTTGGTGAAGTGCCTGCCCCGTTCACCCCCGTCCTGCGGCAGTCCCAGCCGTTTTGGCAGGGAACGTGACCAATGCACGAAATCCGAGGCTGTCGGCCCCCGTCCCACCGGCTTCGCGAAAACTCCCAACCTCGGGAGACCTGATTGCCGGTCTTTCCGTCGCACTCGTCCTCATTCCCCAATCGATGGCCTATGCCCAAATCGCCGGTCTTCCTGCGTATATCGGGCTCTTTGCCGGTGCCATTCCCCCGATCGCGGCTGCCCTCTTTGCCTCGTCGCCGTTTCTCCAAACAGGGCCGGGGGCACTCACGAGCCTGATGACCTTCGGTGCCCTCGCCGGTCATGCTGCTCCGTTTTCGCCGGAGTGGGTGCGCCTCGCAGCCCTTCTCGCCCTCATCGTCGGAGTCGTGCGCTTTGCCCTCGGGATCACTCGCCTGGGCGGGGTCGCGTACCTTATGAGTCAACCGGTTCTCACCGGCTTCACCACGGCCGCAGCGATACTCATCGCCGCGTCGCAGCTCCCACGGGTGCTGGGTGCCGAACCCAGCGACGCTGGCGTGCTTCGGGAGGCCTTCGATGCCCTCATCGCGCCCAATGACTGGTCTCCGATCGCAATACTTCTGGGGACGCTGACACTGGTGATGATGCTCGGAGGCAAGATGCTCTCGAGCTGGTTCCCCGGCGTTCTCATCGCTGTCATCTTCGGCGTGATCTACAGCGATATCAGCGGCTACACCGGCGAAACGGTCGGATCCCTGCCTGGTGATTTCATCTCATTGAATCTGGACTTCGAATGGGGCGCAGTGGGCGGGCTCCTCATCCCGGGAATGGTCATTGCAGTGGTCGGTTTTGCTGAGCCGGCATCGATAGCCCGAACCTACGCCGCCATCGACCGGACACCCTGGAGCGCAGATCGGGAGATGTTAGGACAGGGCGTGGCCAACCTGGCATCAGCATTCTCCGGAGCCTTTCCCGTCGGCGGTTCGTTCTCGCGAAGCAGCCTCAACCGTTTTGCCGGCGCGAAAACAGCATGGAGCGGTGCCATCACCGGCTTGGCTGTTCTGGCCACGCTGCCGCTCTCGCCGTTGCTCGAGAAGCTCCCAAGAGCAGTTCTTGCAGCAATCGTGCTGGGATCGGTGGTGAAACTCATCCGGCTCGACCTGCTGATCAAGCTCTCGGGGCAATCGGTCATGCAGGCGCTCGTCGCAATCGGTACTGCAGTTGCCACGATGCTCGCCTCACCTCACGTCGAGCGGGGCCTGTTGGTCGGCATTGCCCTTTCGATCGCAGCGCACCTCTACCGTGAGATGCAGATCGTCTACCGAACGAAGGTCACTGGAGACGACAACAACGTCTTGAGAATCGAGCCTCGTGGGGTTGTGTGGTTCGGCTCGACGCCGAACCTTGAACGCACGCTGGCTCAAACGCTGGCCGAGAATCCACAGGTCACCGAGCTGGTGCTCGATGTCGCCGGGGTCGGACGCATCGACTACACCGGAGCGGTTGCCTTCCAGAGACTCATCGATGACGCCGAGGCGGCGGGGCTCGAAGTTCGAATCGAGCACATGTCGAAGAACGCCCATCGAGCCCTCGGGGTGCTCATGGACGGCACCCACGGGGTGGAGCCGGTGCCGAAGGCGCACGCGAACCCGCTCATGACCAAAGCGAAGAAGATATTCGAGAAAAAAGAAGGCGACTTCCCCAGCCGCCGCTCCTGACGCATCGAGGGTCCAGCTAGTAGTGGAAGTGCTTGATCTCTTCACCGAGGGCACCGATCTGGCCCATCGACTCGATACCGATTTCGAGGTGGGCGTCGGCAAAGTCCTTCGTGACTGCGGCATCACTCACCTCGGTCTTCACGCCATCGGGGGTCATGGGCAGATCGGACACCAGTAGCAAAGCACCGCGTGCGATTTGATTGTGATGGCCCACGGCAAAGACAGTGGCCGTTTCCATATCGATTGCGATCGCGGTCATGTCACGAAGCTGCTGTTTGAATCCGTCATCGTGCTCCCACAACCGCCGGTTGGTGGTGTAGACCACACCGGTTCGATAGTCGTATCCACGAGCTAGCACGTGCTCGGACACAAACTTGTGCAGTTTGAAACTGGGTAGCGCAGGCACGAGCGGGTTGAGATAGTCATCGGAGGTTCCGTCACCCCGAATGGCACCAATCGGCAGGATGAAGTGGCCGATCTCGGTGGAGTGTTTCAGCCCCCCACACTTACCCAGCAGCAGCACCGCCTTGGGCATTCGTGCGGTCAGCAAGTCCATGATCGTTGCGGCGTTGGCCGACCCCATGCCGAAGTTCACCATCGTCAGGCCGTCGCTGTTGGTGGCGGCCTGGAAGGTTCGGTCCTCGCCGCGCAGCTCGCAGTCGAAACGCTCGACAAACGCAGCCATATAGCTCCGGAAATTGGTGATGAGGACATAGTCGCCCCATTCGTCGATCGGCATTCCCGTGTAACGGGGCAACCAGTCCTTCGCAATCTCCAACTTGGTCAGCATCAATCCACCGTAGTGGTTTGCTGACTCCCCGACGCAGCTTCGATGAGAGTTGGTGTCGAGGGGGAAAGCGCTTTCGAAGCGATCCGACGGACCAGTACCCTTCAGTGCATGCGCATCGGATACCAGGGCGAGCCCGGGTCATACAGCCATCAAGCAGCAGGCGAACTGTTCGCGCCCGGCGAACGAGTTGGCTTCGAAACTTTTCCCGGCGCCTTCGAGGGCCTGGCATCGGGCTCGGTCGAACGCCTGGTCCTGCCGATCGAGAACTCGACCACCGGATCGATTCTGCCGGTGCTCGACCGGCTGGTCTCCGACGGCGTTGCCATCATCGGCGAGCACCTCGTTCAGGTACGCCACGCACTGCTGGCGGTGCCGGGGGCCGATATCAGTGGCATCAAAGAAGTGTGGTCACACCCCGAAGCGCTCGCCCAGGCATCGACGGCGTTGTCCGAACAGGGTTGGGTCCCGGTCCCCCACCACGACACGGCAGGCGCGGTGCGCCTAGTGAGCGAAGGAGCCGACCCTTCCATCGCAGCACTCGGCCGAGCCGACGCCGCTGAGCGCCACGGGTTGGTGGTGCTCCGAGAAAATGTGATCGACCACAGCCAAAACACCACCCGGTTCCTGGTTCTGCAATCGGACCCTCCAACGTTCGCCGGCGACGCCAACAAGTCGAGCCTCAGCTTCGCCACCGCTCACACGCCCGGTGCACTGGCGCTGGCGCTGACCGAGCTCGGCCTGCGGGGCGCAAACCTCACCCGCATCGAAAGCCGACCAACCGCTGATGCATGGGAGTACCACTTCTATGTCGACCTCACTCATGGGGAAGGAGAAGCCGGCTACCGGGCAGTGGCGGAACCTCTTCCGGCCACGATCAGGGACATGCACCACCTCGGCACCTACCGCTCCGTCCGCTGAATGACGACAAGCCTCACCCCTCCGATCCGGGCCCTTTGGCACCGTATCGAGACGATTCACGCCGTCACCTACTTCGCTGAAGAATGCCGCAGTGCGAGCTCGGATCTGGGCCTTCTCGGGTTTTGGATGGGCTATTTCGGATGCCGAGCCGCTCCAATGGGAGCGGTGCCGGCATCGATGGTGGAAGCCACGTTTGCCAACTTTGCTCCGGGAATGGTGTCTCGGGCAATCCCCGATGCATGGGTGCTTGCGGAGCCCAACACCATTGTGGAAAAGCGCCGGGAAGCAGCGGCAGATGCATTGCGATGGGCATCCACTGAGATCGTCGAAGCGGCTGAGAAAGCGAACCCTCTGCTGCTTCAGGCAATAAGCAGCGCAGACCCGATGGGACGGCCCCTTTTCGGCGCAAATGCGGCTCTATCGCTCGCTCCCATCCAGCCTGAGGACCCGGTCGAAGCGCTTTGGCAGCATTGCACGACGCTGCGTGAACACCGCGGTGATGGGCATCTGCACGCGCTCGGAGCGCTTGGCCTGCGTGGCATCGAGGCCCACGTGCTCGCAGTCGCCAGCGGCGGAGCCAGCCCAAGCGCAGAGAAACTCATGGAAAGTAGAGGTTGGACCGTCGAAGAGTGGGACGATGCAATCGATGCCCTGGTCGATCGGGAACTGATCTCGGTCGGGGTCGATGGTGCCGCCGCAGATGTGCCAACCGACAATCCATCGGTGGCGCTGACCGAAGCTGGACGAGCGGTAAAAGAAGGCGTCGAACGAACGACAGACTCGCTCGCACGGCGTCCCTTCGACGACTCTGGCACGTCGATCGCCACGCTGATCGAAGCCCTGGAAACCTCAGCGATCCAGATCTCTGCAGCTTCGATCATCACGTATCCCAACCCGATCGGTCTCCCCGCTCTCGATTGAGTCACGGACCGATGCACCGGGGCGCGTCTGCTTTCGTGAATGACATATGTGATTCGTTGGAATGATTCCTCCTCAACTGGTGTCGCAACATACCGATAGCACTTGGTATGGGAAGCAACGATCAGGACGCAACTGCATCTGGCGGGTCCGATGACGGGGGCGTCACGAACGACCGCCAACGCGGCGGACACCTCGAGGGATCGACCGCCGAGGCGATGCGCCGAGCGCTCGAAGAAAACCAACAAGAAAGTGCCGAGAGCACCAGCGGGACTGGCAAAGACCGCTCCACCGGAAACGCCACAACAGATGACCTGACAACCGAGCGAACGCGAGACAAACACGTTGTGTCACCTCTTGCATCGTCATCGTCAGTGCCAGCGAAGGACAAGAAGCCCCTCATCGTCGCCGGTGTCGCCGTCGTTGCGGTGATTTCGGTGGGGCTCCTCCTGAGCAGAGGCGGGAGCCCAAAACACCAGACCTCGACAGAAACTGCGGCGGCGTCTGCATCGGATTCCCGAGATACCGACGTAGACGACCAAGCGCCGGATCCGACACCGGACTCGAACGACGACCCGGAAACCGATGACCCGGAAACCGACGACGGGTCGAGCGCTACGAACAAGACTGAGAACGACGACGACAGCGATTCGGGCGACGAGACAGTCCCCGAAGAACTCGGCTCCACCACCGGCGTCGACGAGTCGGACGGCACCAGTGACACAGACGATGCCGATTCGGAGGATTCCGAGGATTCTGACGCCGATTCTGATTCTGAGAGTCCGGACCCCGCAAACTCCGACTCCGATACTGACATCGTGACACTTGCGGTCCCGATGCGCGACATCTTCGGGGTCGATGACGACGCCAGCGGCGTCATCGAATTCGACATCAACAAGGCAACCGGTGAGGTCTGCTTCGCTGTTGAAGCCGAGAACATCGGCAGCCCGTTCAGCACCCACATTCATGCCGAAAACTACGGTGTGAAAGGCGGAGTCGTCGTCGACATGGGCAGCCAGGCCAACGGTGCTCAGGGATGTCTCGAAAACCCGCCCAACGAGGTCGCCGACATCCTCGCAAACCCGCTCGGCCACTACGCCGAACTGCACGACCCAGGCGGCGAATGGACGATTCGTGGCCAGTTGGTCGAAACCGTCGACAACCCCGGCATCATCAACATCGCAGTCCCGATGACCGATCCGGAAGGCATCGCACCTGATGCCAGCGGCACCCTCACCTTCGACTTCAACACGATCACCGGCGAAGTCTGCTATTCGGTTACAGCCGATAACATCGGTGCCCCCTTCAACACCCACATTCACGACGGAGTTCGAGGCGAGAAAAGTGGCGTCGTCCTCGACATGGGCGGGAATGCCTCAGGCGATTCCGGCTGCGTGGACAACCTCCCCGTCGACACCGCCGCCATTCTGGCCAACCCTGCTGGCCACTACGCCGAAATCCATGACCCCGCCGGAGTGTGGACCATTCGTGGTCAACTCTCGGATGCCGAGGTAGCCGGCGCCGACCGCCAGGCCGGATTGGTCGACACCAGGGGCGACGGCGCTCGCATTGTGCTGCAGGGCGGCTCCGTCATCCTCGATG
>Ga0114957_1003750_pt1 | contig 13485 bp, 10 predicted proteins | sample BantaG_FD_87175 | JGI IMG/M metagenome (GOLD analysis project Ga0114957, IMG submission 87175) | Marine algal microbial communities from Bantry Bay, Ireland - BantryBay_4 metaG | ecosystem: Host-associated > Algae > Red algae > Unclassified | place: Bantry Bay, Ireland | collected 2014-11-21 | reverse complement strand
GCTGGGCAATAGCAGACATCTCTGGATGTGGGATTATAAAAGTATGCAACGAGAACTGGTCAATGCCGGATTTACCAATATTCGCCGAGCAGCATTTAACGATGCAAAACATACAGCCTTTTTAGAAGTGGAAGAGGAACGACGATGGAATGGAGAGCTGGGAGTAGCATGTAGCAAGAATCAATAAAAGAATAACTTAGGATCAATAATCAACCAATCCACACTCAAAAAAAACAAATGAGCATCACGTTTTGCTGGACAGATATTTCGGGTTACATGGCAGCGTGCTGGCGAGAAATGGCAAAAACAAAAGGCATTTCCTTATTCGTACTGGCCTTCGGGAGTAGTACCGAAACGGAATTTGACACCCAATTGATGGAAGGTATTCCACATCGGTTATTAGATAAATCAGAACGCGAAGACGGAGCAACTATAGCAAAAATAGTCGCCGATACAAAACCTGATTACGTCGTACTAGCCGGTTGGTTTCATACCCCTTATCGACAACTCCTCAATCAGCTAGATAGTGATTATATCAAATTTATACTCGCGATGGACACCCCGTATTGGGGAAAGTGGAAGCAAAAATTAGCACCGATAGTGTTACGAGGTTTTTTAAAAAAAATAAATAAGGTAGTCGTCAGCGGAGAGCGAAGTTGGCAGTATGCACGACGACTAGGATTTGCACATCAAGATATTTTAAAAGGACAATATGCGATTGACTATCCTTTTTTTTCGTCGATGAAAGCAGGTCGTGATAAAAACAACTGGCCTCGTAATTTTCTTTTTGTGGGCAGATATAGCGAAGTAAAAGCAGTAGATATTCTGGTAGCCGCCTACCAGCAATACCGACAACATTTTCCAGATACCGCATGGACATTGACTTGTTGTGGGAAGGGCCCGTTGGAACATTTGCTAGCCGATCAGTCGGGAATTATCAATCGGGGATTTGTACAACCAGCTGCATTACCAGAAATATTTATCAATAGTGGTGTCTTTATTATGCCCAGTCGTTTTGATCCCTGGCCGCTGTCTATTATTGAAGCTTGTGCAGCAGGATTGCCCGTAATCTGCACCTCCGTATGTGGTACCAGCGTGGAATTGGTCAAAAGCTGGCACAACGGCTGGACGATTGCAGAAGACAACATAACAGCGCTTACTCATTCGATGATACTGGCACATCAACACCATGAAGCGCTCGCAATAATGGGACAACGATCAGGCACTCAAGCCGCCGCCTATACGCCTCCCTTATGGGTACTGCGATGGCAACATTTTTTAGCCGATAAACAAACCATACCCATACGATCAGGTCTATCTACCTCCACTCCCTGAAAACTTTATAACCGAATGAAAAAACTTACAAACCCCATTAGCGAACTGACCAATGTATTTGAGGATGGAGCTACACAGATTCCATTTCGACAATTACTGGATCGAGATTACCTGACTGCCATCCTCCAAAATTTACGCAAAGAAATGGGAGCGCAGTTTTTTGCAATTGATTTCTACATTTTTTCTACCCAACAGTTTGTGACCAATCAGTTGCCTGTCTCTGCTTTCCTTACGACAGATAAACCGAAAGTATTATTGTTCTTTGGAGAAGAATATGCCAGTATTCCGATTCCACTTACCAGGCATTATTTAGCGATTTTCAAGTGCTATCTTCCACATGACAAAAGAGAAGATAATCTCTATCCCCTACCCCTGCCTCATCATACTGATTATTACGAAGGTGAAATTAAATATTGGGAAGATCGATCCACCAACGTGTTTTTTTCCGGTCAGATGACTCCTGCTCGATATATGGGTTTGTATCGAGGTATCAGTCCTTTACGGTTTGTTCCTTCTACTTTTCAGTTACGGCTTCCGACCAAAGCGACCAAGTGGATGGGGCAAAATTGTTCAAGACATTTTCCCAATTCGCTAATACATTTTACAAGTGAGTACCGGACCGGGTTCTCAAAAGAGGAATATCGAAATCATTTTCAAAACAGCAAAATTGCACTATGTCCAAAAGGTCAGTTTACAGCTGAAACGACCCGTCATTTTGAAGCCGCAGCATCGGGCTGTATCGTTATTTCAGAAAAATTACCAGACACTCATTTATATCGAAATGCGCCTTTTATCCAACTCAACAATTGGCGCAGAGAGGTAAGCATTATTCATGAACTGCTTAAAAACCCAACACATCAATTGACGTTACATCATCAGGTAATCAACTGGTACAAAACCAACTACCATCCTTATGCAGTAGGAAAGTACATGGCAAAAAAAATAGTCAGACAATTTTACCGGCAAAATATTGTAAAAAAAACGTCGAATAATCCCCAGTCATAAACGGTCATAAATATGAATCAAATTGACAGCCTCTTAAAATTAGTTGCATCTCCCATAGGACTACTGTTAGCAATAATAGGATTAGGTGTATTTTTCTATTTGCAAGAAAAGAAAAACATTATTCTTTATCTAACAAGCATCTGCTTATTTTTTGCCAGCTTTGGTAAATACTCTGATGCGTTTATGACGGCTCCTTCCCTTTGGGGACCGCTGGAAGTAGTTCGTAATATGGGAAGACCTGTCACCTTGTTGCTCTTTATTTTGATCTGTCTGATGACGTTTACTTCGCCTCATCGAAACGAATGGAAAATAAAAATTCCCACGCCATTATGGGGACTGATCATTGTACAATACCTGATCTTACTCAAGACCATGTATTATGGAAATATGATGTTTGCAATGATCTATTTTATATTATATCTATTGCTTTTGATAACATTTGCCAAGGGGTTGAGGGGAAGAATAAAAGAGTGGGTCGATCTCGATCAGCTAGCATTAGTGATTGCAATTGCTGGAGCTATATTCGTGTGGGTCAATACTTTTCAGGGAGCCATCAACAGAAGTGCAGTCGTATTTATTCAGGGACGTTTTTCGGGTACGACTGGTAACCCCAATCATGCAGCAGTATTTTTAGCTACTGTTTTTCCTTGTCTGCTTTATTTTATTACTAAAGCAAAAAACGGGTGGTCAAAATTACTTTGGACAAGTACCGCCATCTTAGGATTCTACTGGTTGATTGCTTCGGGATCGCGGACAGGATTATGTATGGGAGTAGTTAGCTTCTTACTTTTTTTTAGTCATAAAATTTTATTCCTCTTATCCCGCTTTATTGGATTTGGTTTCCTAGTAACAATTTTTTTAATGGTTTTCCCGGGATTAGTAGAATGGTCAGAGGTAACCGAATATGTTGGCTGGGATTTGATGTCAAATCGGATTGATAGAAGTTCCGAAAATGGAATGGATACCCGTGCCAAGATATGGCAAATACAACTCAATCACTTTAATAATAAGCCTATTTTCGGTAGTCCGGTAAGTGGTGACCGTATTATTTTCGGTGAAAATTCTTGGCTCGGAGTCGCTGCACAGTTTGGTTGGAGTGGATTACTGCCTTTGTTATTTTTTGGATTCGGTGTACTCAATATACTGCGCAAATTATGGCGCATCCGAACCAAGATACCAATCCATGCAGGAAAATGTAACCTAGCCTTTGCAGGGTTAACAGGAATTCTCGTGGGGAGTTTTAATGAAGCCATTTTATTGGGAAATATTAGTTTTCCGGTTATGGCACTTATTATCTACTTATTCATTGCAGACAAAGCATTGGAATTTTCAGAACAATCATTTTCTTAATCAAAATACTATTGTTCAACCACCTATTCATTTCTCATCATCATGAAAGTACTCTGGGTTACTGGAAGTTTTTACCCCACCAATAGCGGTGGTATGGACACCATCATGCATTGGATTGCGTTGTGTATTCGCCAGCAAGGTGTGGACCTCACGTTGCTCACCACGCACGAAGAGGAGGAAGCCCCTGTCCGTCCTGATCGTTGGTACGAAACAGACTTTGGAAAAATAAAATACGTAAGCACGCTGTTTCATTATTTTCCAGTTCGATTAATTCTGGCAGCATGGAAGGCCGTTATTTCACATCGGTATATTCACCTTTGTAATATTTTTTATCCCTCATCAATCGCTGTTGCGACCTTTGCGGTGTTGCTCCGTAGAGAAGTGCTTTGGTCAGTACATGGAGAATTAGATCCGTGGGCCATTCAGCATCGCAGTTATAAGAAACGGCCGTTTTTATGGTTTATTAAAACTTTTCTATATCGCAACGTAATTTTTCACGCCACCTGTCCAGAAGAAGTCGCATATATTCAGTCGGCATTTGGCAAGGATGCAAAAACGATTTTAATTCCTAATTATATTTTATTACCAAAAAAAGAAACCGTTACTAGTGAAGAAAAGTACCTGCTATTTGTGGGCAGGATTCATGAAAAAAAAGGAGTGGATCGCCTAATAGATGGCTTGGCTAAATCTGACCATTTTCTCAATAGTGATTTTAGTTTAAAAATTGTTGGCGACTACGAAAATGATTATGGTCAATCTTTGGTCGAGCAGGTTAGAACATTGGGCTTGGACAAGAAAGTATTGTTTTTGGGGAAGAAAGAAGGCGCCGAAAAATTCCAGCTTTTTGCTGGAGCGTATTGCTCTATCATGCCCTCTATTACCGAAAATTTTGGAATGGTGGTGGTCGAATCGCTCTCGCAAGGTACCCCCGTAATTGCTTCTACAGGCACACCCTGGCAGGTGCTGGAACAAGAGCAGGCCGGTCTATGGGTAGATCCTGAAGCAGCGCCACTTACTGCTGCCATTGATCAAATTCTGACGCTCTCACCCGATGCTTACCAAGCCATGCGCCATCAGTCCTACCAGCTGGTTTGCCGAGATTTTGATATGAACAAAAACATCCACAAATGGCTGGAAGTGTATCAAAACATTTACGCCTGAATAAGAAACCGAACAAGAAGATTATGACCCCAGCATTTTCAGTTATCATCCTCACCTACAATGAAGCACAACACCTTCCACGGCTGCTGGCATCACTGGAAGGATTACACTATGACCTGTTTATCCTTGATTCGGGAAGTACAGACGAAACGCTATCTATCGCAAAAAAATATCAGGCAACGGTGCTCAGCAATCCATTTGAAAACCATCCAAAACAATGGCATTTTGCACTCAATAAATTCCATGTCAAAACCCCCTGGACTATCGGGCTGGATGCCGATCATATTATTTTACCAGAACTATATGAGCGTTTAAAAAAATTCAACCCAGCAGATATAGCGCCAAACATTAATGGCATTTATTTTAATCGAAAAAATTACTTTAAAGGACGCTGGTTAAAATACGGAGGATATTTCCCAAAATATTTACTCAAAATGTTCCGCACTGGAATTGGACATTCAGATTTAAATGAAAACATGGATCACCGATTTGTGGTGGAAGGAGAAAAAATAATTTGGAAGGATGGCTACTTAAAAGAAGAAAACTTAAAAGAAAACGAAATCAGTTTTTGGATCAGCAAACACAATCGATATAGCGATCTGGTCGCACAGGAAGAGGTAGAACGATATCAAGAATTACGTACACAAATCAACTCCGCACGCTTCTTCGGAAACCCGGACGAACGCATCGCTTTTCTAAAAAAAATCTGGTGGAAGCTCCCCCTTTACTGGCGACCTTTTATCTACTTTATTTATCGGTTTATTTTCAAACTCGGTCTCCTCGACGGACCAGAAGGTAGGCTATTTCATTTTTTACAAGGCTTCTGGTTTCGGCTTATCGTAGATGAAAAAATACAGGAGTTACTTCAACAAGAAAAGAACCAGACTGTTCTGGACTCCACAACTACGATACGCACTGAATCAATCATCGAAACGCCAAGATAAAGCATCTAACTCCATCAATGTCTAAAGCATCAAATTTTACAATAAATAAAAATAAAGGCACAACAGATCTGTCCACGTTCAACAACGGCTGGTATGCCAAACAGATAGGTGCGCCTCGTTGGAAGCAATTTGTATGGTACTTTGTCAATGTAATTTTCTTTATCAATCCCCTTAATGTTTCCTCTGGACTAAAAGTAAAACTCTTGCGACTCTTTGGCTCAACCATCGGAAAAGGAGTCGTCATCAAACCTAACGTCAATATCAAATACCCCTGGCTATTGAGCGTCGGAAATCACAGTTGGATCGGAGAGAAAGTATGGATTGATAACCTAGCCCCTGTAACCCTTGGCGACCATGTATGTCTGTCACAAGGAGTGCTGTTACTGACTGGTAATCACAATTATAAAAAACCAACATTCGATCTCATGATCGGACCTATCCAGATAGAACAAGGCGTATGGGTTGGCGCCAAATCCGTTGTTACCCCCGGAGTAAAGTGCCAATCCCACGCTGTTCTTGCTGTTCAATCTGTTGCGACCAGTGACCTGGAATCCTACACTATTTACCAAGGCAATCCAGCTACCCCCCGCCGGAAACGTCCTATTAAATCTTCACCCCATTTTTATAACCATCAAATGAAAAACAATGAAAAAAATCTCCATCATCACGGTCTGCCTTAACAGCGAGAAGACCATCGGCAACGCTATTCAAAGCGTGCTCAACCAAAATTATCCCAACATCGAGTACATCATCATTGATGGAGGATCAACGGATAACACCCTTCACATCATTGACCAGTACAAAGACGTAGTAGACAAATTACATTCCGGCCCCGACAAAGGAATTTATGATGCCATGAACAAAGGTCTGCGGATTGCTACTGGTGATTATGTCGGCATTCTCAACTCCGATGATGTGTATGCCGATTACGACATCCTTTCCAAAGTAATAACAGCGATGGACACCCATCAGGTAGATTCTGTATATGGTGATTTGGTATATGTTGCCGAACACAATACGCAGTCTATTACCCGATATTGGAAGTCCAAAAACTTTAGTCGAAGAAAATTCCGACAAGGCTGGATGGTGCCTCACCCGACCTTTTTTGTACGCCGAGAAGTCTACCAACAATATGGTATGTTCAATCCTAGTTTCCGAATTTCCGGTGATTATGAATTACTGCTAAGGCTACTCTATCGACATCAGATTTCTACCCATTACATTCCAGAAGTAATCGTGGTCATGCGTTCTGGTGGTGCCAGCAATCAGAGTATCAAGAATCGTTTACGCGCAAATATTGAAGATAAAAAGGCATGGCTGGTCAATAATATTCCCGCTCCGATTCATACTCGTTTTTTCAAACCAGTACGAAAAATTCCACAGTTATTTAGTTATCCAGATAGCGTTAATTTTTTCCCTGTTTAGGAATGATCAAATAATAACTTATTAGTTATCCATTGTTTAGTAAACAAACGTAATACTATGAATAACAGGTGGAAATTACTCCCCGTTTTTTGCGGAATCCTTTTGATGGGATGTTTTTCCCAAAAGAAAGATTCCGCTCATTTTTCTGTTGATCCTGATCGATTTACCTTCACCACCCTCTACGATCAATTAAATGAACCCATCGAAATGGATTTTCTTCCCGATGGAAATATGCTACTCATTGAACGCGGAGGAGTCTTAAAAATTTTTGATTCATCAAAAAAGAAAACCCATATCGCAGGTGAGTTAGCGGTCTTATATGAAACAGAAACGGGACTCTTGGGATTGGCCGTAGATCCGTCTTTTTCAAAAAACAATTGGATTTATCTTTTCTATACCGATCCAGTCAACAAAGGATTTCAGAATATTTCCCGATTTGTGCTACGCGATCAACAACTGGATAAAGCATCAGAAAAAGTAATTTTAAAAATTCCGATTGACTGGAATACCTGTTGTCACATGGGGGGTTCGCTTGAGTTTGGACCGAAGGGAAATCTTTTTATTTCGACAGGAGACAATACCATTCCCACCAATTATGCTTTTGATGAAAGGCCCGACCGTATCCTATATGATGCCCAAAGGTCTTCTGCCAACACGCTGGATTTACGCGGAAAAATATTGAGAATTAGACCGACTGCTGAAGGAAGCTACACTATACCTGACGGCAATTTATTCTCCCCTACCGATACGATGGCAAGGCCTGAAATTTATGTAATGGGGGCACGCAATCCTTTCAGGATAGAAATAGATCAAGTAACTGGCTGGTTGTTTTGGGGAGATGTGGGACCGAATCCAGGGAGCTTCGATCCAGCACGTGGCCCTAATACTTTTGACGAGTTCAATCTGGCAAAAACTGCTGGCAATTACGGCTGGCCTCATTTTTTAGCAGACAATAAAGCATTTAAAAATTTTGATTTTGCTACAGAACAACAGCAAGATTTTTTTGACGAACAACAACCGATAAATGATTCACCAAATAATATTGGAAAGAAAATTTTACCCCCTGCTCATCCAGCATTAATCTGGTACCCTTCAGGGCCTTCTACTGAATTTCCATTACTGGGTCAGGGAGGTAGTTCGGCTATGACAGGGCCAGTTTATCACTATAAAAACGATCCATCTTTTCCAGATGCGTTTCCAAAAAATTTCGACCGACACCTAATTATTTTTGACTGGATGCGGAGTTGGATATTTGCAGTTGAGTTGGATACCGAAGGACGCTATGTAAGCATGGCACCACTTTTTCAGGATCAGCCATTTATCAAACCTATCCAAGTAAAATTTGGGCCAGACGGTGCGATGTATGTGCTTGATTATGGAAGCAACTGGTACAGCGACAATCCTGATGCAGCACTGGTAAAAATCAATTATCAAACCGGAAATAGAAAGCCAGATGCTCAAATTTTTGCGAAAGCTACCGCCGCCGCTGCACCAGCCTCCTTTCAACTTTCTGCCGACCCTTCTACTGATCTGGACAAAGAACAGACGATGGAATTTAAATGGAAACTAAGTACCGATACCACTTTTACGCAACAGGGAAAAACGGCCAATTTTTCATTTACGGTACCCGGTATTTACCACCTAGTATTAGCAGCCACAGATAGCGATGGAGCTATGGATACAGATACAATCTCAGTCGCAGTGGGTAATGCCCCGCCAGCAGTAGTTCTGAATACCGACCATCATAATTCTTTTTTTAATAAAGATATGTTGTTAGCGTATAATGTCATAGTAACCGATCAAGAAGATGGCAGCAATCAGTATGGTAGCATTTCAGATAAAGAAATAAGTACTGCCATTTTTAATATAGACGGAGGCGCTGCCTCCTCGCTGGTTACCTACTCTAATGAGCCAGTTGTGCACGCGATCAGCACTCAATTTTATCCCGGTGAAATACTGATTAACGAAAGTGATTGCCGGGCCTGTCATGCACCAGACAAAGCCTCTGTTGGTCCAAGTTGGCAAGCCATTGCAGATGCGTATCCAGATGAAAAATCAACGGTTGACACCTTAATTCAAAAAATTCTTAAAGGAGGACAGGGTCGCTGGGGAGACAAGCAGATGACGGCGCATCCACAGTTTACGGATAGTCAGGCCAGTGAAATGATTCGGTTTATTTTAAGTCAAAAATCTGCTATTTCAAAGCCGGATACCTTGTCGATTCCCAATCAGGGGAGTATAAAATTTACGCAAATGGATCGGTATGAAATACGAACTACCTATACCGATCATGGCATTAATGACGTCCCTGCAATTACGACCATGACCACCACCCGATTTTATCCGGCAACGCTACAACCTAGACAGTTTGACTTTTATTACCGGTCTGTTGTTGGATCTGACGAAACGATTACACAAAAAGCGATTATAGGACATAATGGAGGCCATCTTGGGTTAAAAAAAATCAACTTACAAGACATTGAAAAAGCAACCGTAAAACTCAGAACGGATGCAAGTTTTATCAAGATAGAAATCAGAGGAGGACAGCCAGACGGTCCGCTGCTCAGCAAGGCAGAAAAAAAATTACCTCCAGCTAAAAAACCAGCAACAATGAAGGATAAAACATGGATGGAATACGACTTACGAATCCCCAAACTTTCTTCTAAAAATCAAGACCTCTATTTTATTTTTTATTCTGACAAAGACCAAACCAGACGGGTGTATCACGCTATCTGCGAAGTAGCAGAGATTCGTTTTTCATCCTGACAACCATTTGAAAACATCAACCTCAAGACCATGAAGACAAATTCCAACTCAACTATTAATAAATCTACCCTATCCTCGAATAAGGCCATTGGTATTTTTCAATACACAAAGGATATACTAAAACAAATACGCTGTCATCAGTGGGTTAAAAATGTATTTTTATTTATTCCTGCTTTCTTTGCAGGTAATCTGTTTTTGGGTGGTAATATTTATGTCCTGCTCCTCGGCTTTATGGCCTTTAGTTTAGGAGCCAGTACCATTTATATTATCAATGATCTGGCAGATGTAGAAAAAGACCGAGTCCATCCTACCAAAAAACACCGCCCGATTGCGTCAGGTAGCATTTCGGTTATGAGCGCCAGAGTAATGGCCGTGACCACGTTGATGTTATGTGTTGGGCTTTGTCTTTTTCTACCTTATGCTTTTGGGTTGGTGGTGGCCGCTTATTTGGTGATGAACTTTTGTTATTGTTTTGGATTAAAGCATGTAGCTTTTTTAGACATCATCATCATTGCCTGTGGTTTTTTTTTACGCATACTGGCAGGAGGGTTTCTGGTACAGGTGCCTGTTTCCAGTTGGCTTATGCTCATTACCTTTTTATTGGCGCTATTCCTCGCTTTTGGCAAACGTCGAGATGATGTGATTATTTTTATGGAAGAAGGAAAAAAAATGCGGAAAAGCATTACAGGTTATAACCTTACTTTTATTGATGCGTCACTCGGCGTATTGATTGCCGTGACCATCGTGTGTTACATCATGTATACGCTCTCTCCTGAAGTGACACAACGAATCGGATCAGAATATATTTGTCTGACAGCATTACCTGTTATCATTGGGGTGCTGCGCTATTTACAATTGACCTTTGTGTTTCAGATGAGTGGATCTCCGACAGATTTAGTGATGAAGGATACTTTTTTACAAGTCGTGATTGGAGTTTGGTTAGTATTATTTAGTTATTTTTTATATTTGACATAAAATATTAGCATGACTAAGAAAATTATTAGCAATTGGGGAAACTATCCCTCTATTGAATCAGAAGTAACGGAACCACGTTTTGTGGAGGAAGTTCCTTCCGAGGTGAGACAGCACCATCATATACTGGCACGGGGAAATGGTCGATGTTACGGAGACGTGGCGTTATCGGAGCATGTCTTGTCTACCCTAAAATTAAATAAAATTATTGCATTTGATAAAACGAGTGGATTAATAAACTGTCAGTCCAGTATATTACTTGCTGACATTCTGAAATTTTCAGTTCCACACAGTTATTTTTTGCCAGTAACGCCCGGCACCAAATTCATTACCCTCGGTGGTGCCTTAGCGTCAGATGTACATGGAAAAAACCACCATTCAGAAGGCTGCTTTTCCAATCATGTAGTAGGCTTCGATCTTGTTACTGCCAACGGAGACATACACCATTGTACCCGCACAGAAAACAAGGATTTATTCTGGGATACCGTAGGAGGAATGGGACGAACCGGGGTGATTACTACCGTCAGTTTTCGGCTTAAAGCTATTGAAACCGCTTACATTGATTCCAAAAATATCAAGGTAGAAAATCTGGAAGAAATGCTGACTTTATTTGACCAGATGGATAGCTGGACCTATTCCGTGGCATGGATGGATTGTCTCAAAAAAGGAAATCAACAGGGACGTGGTATCCTCATGCTTGGGGAGCACGCAAAAAAGGATCAGCTGAGTACCCAACAACAAAAAAATCCACTTCGATTACCCGGAAAAGGAAAAATCAATATTCCCTTTTTCTTTCCTCGTCAGGTATTAAATGCCTTTTCGGTCAAAGTATTTAATTTTCTTTTTTACAATAAACAACGACGAAAAGAAGTAAACCAGATCATCCATTATGATGCCTTCTTTTATCCATTAGATGCCTTGTTGAATTGGAATCGAATTTATGGTAAAAGTGGTTTTACTCAATATCAGTTTGTGCTTCCTAAAAAAACAGGGAAGAAAGGACTTAAAGAAGTGCTTCAGCAAATTAGCCAGGCCGGAGAAGGATCTTTTTTGGTGGTATTAAAAATGTTTGGTAAAACCGAGGCATTGGCAAAATGGTCTTTTCCGATGGAAGGATATACGCTGGCGCTGGATTTTAAAATCAACGAACACACACCAAGCTTAATCAAGACACTGGATGAAATTGTAGGTCGATATGAGGGACGAGTATATTTATCAAAAGACGCTTTCTCTCATAAAGCACTATCCAACCTTCCACAAAAAATTGAGAAAAAATTCGAGTCTGTGCAGACCCGACGGCTTTTAGGATCAATAAAAGAATAACGTATAATTACTAGTTTTTTTTCTTATTCACCCCTAATCATTTCCATTTTGCAAACAGGAAAATCAACAGCGTTCATACCCGCTACCGTACCTCTGACAGGATTGAAAACCATCCAGCTACTCATCGCATTCAGCTATACACTGCTCTGTTTTTTTTGCTATTGGGCCCTTACTGAATTTCCGCTGATGGGTATTGATGATGCGAATATTTACATGGTCTATATGAAAAACTTGGCGGAGGGACATGGATTTGTATACCATCCCGGAGGAGAACGAGTAGAAGGATTTACCTCTACTTTCTGGACTTTGCTGGGCGGTGCTGCTTTTTTTTTATTTGATCATCCTAATATCGTACTTCTATTTTTTTCAGTTGGATTAATGACCGTACTGATCTATCAACTCAATCGATTTATCAATGCTTATACTCAACATCAAGGATTGACAAGTCCTTACGGGATACTCTTGTGTGGTTTATTACTGGCCGTTCCCGGTTATTTTGACTGGACGTTATTTACCTTAATGGAAACGGGTTGGTGGAGTTTTCTACTGGTGATGATGAGTTTAATAATTGGATATGGATTTCTTGAATCAGACAAAACTTCACTAGCAAAAAGAGAACCTGCATTTTTGAGTTTACTCGTACTACTTATTTTCACACGACCAGAATCTTTATTGTGGGGAATAGTTTTCGTTGGATTTCGGAGTATACAGTGGTGGATAGTTTCTTCAAAATCGCGCAAGGCGATATTTCCCATTATAAAAAATATCGGTGTATATCTAACTGCGGTTTTGATACTGATTGGTTGGCGATTATTTTATTTTGGGTTTAGTTTACCCAATACCTATTACGCCAAGGTAGATACAGATTTATTATCCAACATAAAAACAGGAAGTATTTATTTAGCTAACTTTTTACTCAATGGCAACCCATTAGTACTGATCGTTTTATTAGCCTGGATCGTATGGCTTTTTTCAATTATTAAAAAGAAATCGTTTTGGCAGTCTTCTCATTCGGTCATCAATAGTTTCGCGCTTATCAGCCTAATCAATCTCTTTATTCCTTTGCTAACAGGAGGCGATCATTTTAAATTATTTCGTTTCTATCAACCATTGGTACCCGTTGTTTATCTAATGGGATCTTTGTTGGTATACCAATATTGTGTTTCTAAAAAAATCGATATTCCCGTTCCGATTATAAGTCTCT
>Ga0114957_1003747_pt1 | contig 13493 bp, 26 predicted proteins | sample BantaG_FD_87175 | JGI IMG/M metagenome (GOLD analysis project Ga0114957, IMG submission 87175) | Marine algal microbial communities from Bantry Bay, Ireland - BantryBay_4 metaG | ecosystem: Host-associated > Algae > Red algae > Unclassified | place: Bantry Bay, Ireland | collected 2014-11-21 | reverse complement strand
TGTTTAAAGAAGTTAGGGTTGCACTAATGGTGCTGAAGATCTATTAACAGCGAGCAGTGTGCTGTTCTCTCTCTTGCCTCCGATTGCTAAGAGGGGATAGAGTAACCACACCCCAACTTCAATTTTTTTTAGTGTTTAAAGAAATGACGGTGTAAGTTAATCATTAAATCACATCTCATAATAGCATGCTCTATATAATGTAAATACTCAGACGAATTAACAATATATCCATCATAATTTTTTGGTATACTGTTAGGACTGTATTCGTTAACAACATTTTCGTTTTCGTCTATATATCTAAAATGTTTAAACAAAAAGTCATGTTGAAATTCATAAGAATAAACATTAATTCTATCTTCAACCCCTTCAACACTTGGTTCTTTCACTCCTGATATAAATGAATTTCCCGGTAAGTTGAAAAAACTTGTTAAAGTATCGTTATAAGGTTTGTTTTTTTTAAGGTGCGCTTCAAGTTGCTTTAGCTTTGTTTTTGTATCGCTCAAATAAGAAACAAAGTCTCTTGATAAATGATTGTTTCTTTTTGATACTGATTGCTCTTCAACAGAATTTGATTCCCCGCAAGCTAAAGCTAGCCCTACAAATAATAATAGCGTAAAAATTGATTTTCTCATGGTTTTAAAATTTAATTTGTTGCCCCGTTTGATTTAAGGTGGTTGCTTTTGCCTTTGATTAAATAAATGATTGTGGGTGTAAACTTCTATATTTATTATTTGCCCAATTTCTTTTTTTGAATCCTGGATATAAATCACGCATTTTTTGGCGCCAATTTAGTTTAGCTTCTTTTTTTATATGAGCTTCAGTTAATTCAGGTATTTCACCTGTTATTTCAAGTTTACGTTTTCTTTTTCGCTTCTTTTTCTTTTTAAGCTCGATTGAACTTACAATTTTAGGTGAGTTAACTTTGATTTTAGACAATAGTCTACTTTTAACTGCTAATTTTAAGTCTACTTTTTTATTCATTTTTACTTGGTTTTGTTTGTTTAAAATAAGCGACACCATATATTAATCATACAACACATTATTAATTAATATGATGTCGCTATGTATAATCATGAAATCTATAAAACATGATTAATCTCTAATTAGTTTTGATGATGATATAGCTTCGTTTTCAATAGATTTTCGCTCATCATTATTTAATTGTCTTAAGTTGTTTTTATAAAAAGCAATTAAAAAACTGTAGTTATTTGAAATACCTCCTGTAAAATTGAATTTAACTTCCATTTTAATTGTTTCAGTTGGTAAGTGCCATATAAACATTTCGTATCCAATAGGTTGATCTATTAATATGATTTTAAAATCGCAATCAAACTCCATTGGTGATATTTGAAAAGAAGTGTTTCCGTCTAATTTTTCGTAATTTAAGCCTAATGACTTTAAAGCAACTTTTGTTTCCATTATTAATCCTTTACAAAAGTTCCGTCAACCATTTTACCTGTTCTTTTAATAATTACCTGATAAGCATTGTTTATGCAATCTTCAATTTTCATTTTATAATCAGGTGCATCTATTAAATTTATGCGTTCATTTTCATAACATTCAACTAAATTAGTTAAAACTACAGCGCAATCTCCAATAGCATCATAAAATTCCACATCATCGCGCTTCAAAATTGCTTGAGCTAATTCTCCAGTCTCTTCAATGAGTTTAACTAATTGAGTTTTTGAATCTCCTTTTGAATAAATGCCGCGTTGTTTCGCCCATTTTCTAATTAAAGTAAAAATAGAATTTTTCATTATTATATAGATTTATAAGTTAATATAGAACAAATATAAAAGTAAAAAAGTAATAAAAAAAAATTTCCGTGTAAATTACTTTATTTTTTTAACTCCGTATATTGATCGCTCAATAAATTAACATTTTTTTAACATTTCATACTTTTGTATTTAAGATAAATAGATGTATATTTGTGAAGATAATTCGTAGCGATAAAAAATAAAGTACACAAGACTATATTCTTTTTTACGCTGCAATTTCAAGTTCATTTGCAATTAAATATAAATAAGTGTAAAAGTAAAAAAGTATGAGCGAAGTTAGTATACTTAAACAAATTAGATTATTTCAGCAAGATATGGAAGGTGTTGAGATAATAAAAAACACCAAAGCGTATGGATACAATTACGCTACACTGAAAGACATATTAGATATTATAACGCCTGTCTTACGCAAACATAAAATATGGTATTCACACTCAACAAATTTTAACGAAAATTCAAAAAACAACAATTTAACAACAATTGTTTATTGCGTTGATGATGAAGAACAAAGCGTTAGGTGTCACACAGATATTGACGGCGAAACTAAGCTTGGCGGAATGAATCGATTTATGGTCGAAGGTTCTGCTATAACTTATTTTCGCCGTTATCATTTAGTTACAATTTTAGGATTAACAACTGATGAAGATTCAGATGCTGGAGGCAAAAAAGTTTCTAACGGAGGTAGATCAGTTGAAGCTAAATCTGAAGCAACTAAAGCTGATTTTATAGCAGTCTTCACTAAACAATCTAAAACAAAAAACAAAGCTCAATTCGAAAAAACATTTAATGCTTATAAAGCTCAAATGGAAGATGAAGATATTGTAGCTATAACTAAAATAATGAAAGACACTTATGGGGCATAATTTTAAATTATACTACGATAAAAAAGCTGAATGCATGGCTGTTGAATTTTTAGGAGATATTTATAGACATCATAATATAATTTGTAATTGCTTTACAAAATCATTAACTAAAAATAGTCATAATTATATGGTAGGTACTGCTAGCAATATAAATATAAATAAAAACAGTATAGTTATATCATGAAGAAAAATAGAACTTATTTTAGTTGGTCTCAATATTCTTTGTGGAAATCTAGTAAACTTTCTTTTTATAAAAAATATTGTTTAGGCGATCATGATCTACATCTTCCAGCTTTTGACAAAGGCAAAGAGTTTGCTGATTATAGAGAAACTGGTGAAATACCACATTATGTTGAAGACCCTCTTTTAGCTGCTGTTTCAAAAACAATACCTAGACTTGATATTTCTGAAATGAAAATAGAAGTTAATTTAGGTGAAATACCTTTATTGTCTTATATTGATGAATGTAAAGAAGATTTAAAAGAGTTTGCTGAATTTAAAACAGGCAGAGACCCTTGGAATCAAAATAAAGTTAATCTTCACGAACAGTTAGATTTTTACGCTACATGTATTTATTTAAAATCAGGTGAAAAAATCATACCTAAATGTAAGTTATATTGGATTGAAACTGAAGAGATAATAGTTTTAGGCGAAAAAAAATTAATGTACACAGGTGTTGTTGAAACATTTGAGAGAACATTTACAGAAGATGAAATTATATCTATGGCAGCTAAAATATTTCAAGCTGATTTAGATATAAAAAATTACGAACATGAAGAAATAAATTTAGACGAAGAGTTTGAAGAAGATCTAGCTTCTAGATACATTGAATTGTTAGACGAGCAAAAAAAAATTGGAAATGAATTAGATTTAATTAAGCTTAAAATGTTAGACACTTTAGATTCTTATGGAGCTAAATATATATCTAATGACGCCGGTAGTTTTAGCTTGTCAGTTAGAAAAAAAGCTTATTACTCTAAAAATATAAATAAACTTGAAGCAGATTTTAAAACAAAAATTAATAAACTTAAAAAAATAGAGAGAGACAAAAATATAGTTAGTTATTCAGAAACAAAATCAATATTATTTAAAAAAGTTAAAAAGTAGAAATTATGTCAAAATCTTATGAAGCTAGAGTAAAAATTGAGCAGATTGGTGAAACCGAAGAAATTGGAACCAATGGCTTTAAAAAAAGAGAAGTAATTGGAGTTGTTGAAGGAGAATATCCTGACCACTACAAATTTGAATTTATTAAAGATAAAACATCTTTACCAGACGAATTAATAGAAGGAGCTTACGCAACTATTTCTTTTAATTTGAAAGGCAAAAAAGTTGAGTCTAAAAAAGAAGCTGGTGAATTTAATTATTTTACAGCATTGCAAGCATGGAAAATTAGTACAGACTAAATACATTTAATCTCTCTTATATTGCAGCTCGTAGTTAACGCTACGAGCTTTAATAGGTAAAAATAAATATTAATGAATTTAACTCAAGTAGTGTTTGCAAGCGTAAATTTTACAGGAAGAAAGTTTTTATGCTTAGATAGTGTTTCAGATTATTTAGATAGTTCTATTGATAATTTTACAGCTGGTAAATTATATTTTGAAGCTGAAGTTGATTATGATTTAGAAAATAGAATAAGCGAAAATGAAAATATGCTTTTATTATATGATGATAATAAAGTTATTATATACGTTGAAGATGAAAATTTTATTTTATCAGAAATAACAATAGAGCCTTTAGCGTTGTCACTTTTAGGATTAAACTAACATGAAAACTAATAAAGAAATATTATTCCCTTATTATTCAGGCAAAATACAATTGTCTAAAGTTATAGGTCATTGCTCTTTAGATAGATTTATACAAGCGCATGAAAATCCTAACCCTATATCTAAAAGATTATTAACTTCTATAAAAAAAGAAGAAGACCCTAAAGTAAAAAGAACACTTAAACATAAACTATATTCTTTCACGCCTTCTGTAATGATTAAAAAATGGGACAAAAGAAAGTATACAAATGTTCAATATTACACTCAATTAATGCAAGTAGATTTAGATAAAATATACAGCCCTAAATTAGCTAAAGAGCTTAAGTATTGGTTGTTTTTACAGCCTGAATGTATAACGTCTTATTTTTCACCATCAGGCGACGTTAAAGCTTTAATAAGAATTAAAGAATGCGTTGATAAAAATCAATATAAAGCTGTTCACAAAACTGTTCAATCTAAATATGAAGAAACAGGTTATTTTGATACAGCCACTAATAACGCTATGCTGCCGCTGTTTTTAAGCTTAGACTCTGACATATTATACCGTCAATTCAGTGAAGCTGTTGCATGGACAGAAGAAGATAACTCAGTCGTTGAATACGTATCTCTTAATGAGGTTCCAAAAGTTCAACCACCCAACTTCAATGAAAATGATAAAAATAAAACTATTAGGATTTTAAAAAATAAAATTTCTAGAATTACATCTAATGGTCATCCTCAAGTTAGATCAGCAGCTTTAATATTAGGCTCTAGAGTTGGAGCTGGATATATAACTTTGTCTAGTGCTGAAAGTGAAATATCATTATTAATTAATCAAAATCAATATCTTAGTAAAGGAACAAAGGGTTATTTAGAAACTGCTTTTTGGGCAATACATCAAGGTATTAAAAATCCTAAATATTATTAATATGGAAATTTTATTTTTTATTTTAATTGTTTTATTTGGAATATGTATGGGTTATATTTTTGCTGAAATAGCGGCTTATATTATAGAAAAATATTTATAGCATGGTATTAAAAACAATTGAAAATTGTCCCGTCAATAAAATAGATTTATATATACATATTAAATGTATTATAATTCATACTTTTACAGATAATGTTTTGTTTGAATTTCACGAAGGCACAAGACTTAAAAAAGAATTATCTACTATGCTTTTAAAAGAAGATTTAGACAAAGCTATGTTTTTTTTAAAAAGTAATTGCAGTAAATTAAAATTTGATGAAAAAAAGAATAATAAACCTAATCAATTAAGTTTATTTTAATTATTCGTGATTGTGTAAGCGTACTTGTGGAATAAAAAAAATTAATTAATAAGTCTAAAAAAGTAAAAATGGATATACAAGAAAAAGTAGATAATCTTCAGAAAAAAGACTTCAAAGTTTTCTGTATAAATGAAAATGAAGTTTGGGCAACTGACCCATTAGGAAGACTAAGATGTTTTTATAGAAAAAAACTTGATTGACCTTCCTTTTTGATTTTTACTGGTTTGTTCACGAGGCTCGATGCCTTATAACGATTTGTATAAAAATTGAAGCCGTAAATGAGTATGCAACTTGTGGTTGCTAACTGAATTATTAAACAGACAAAAGCTTTAAAATTAAGCACCTTAACAGGCTTTTGTTTTTATACATTGTTAGGGTGCGTTTTTTTATGAATGCTAAACAACGAAGATTAAAACGAGAAAAAGAAATTGCTTTAAATTCTTGGTATAGCTGCATGATTGCAATGGGGAGTATTCCTGGAAATGAAGATTTATACTTCCAAGCGAAAAAGCAATTTATGGCTAAATACAGAATAGGTAAAAATGAAAATATAAAGACAACCTGTGATGATGAGTTTTTACATATTAATGATGCTTACTTAAATGCACCCTAACGTTTAGTATAACAAGCGTTGAGCCTTAAATTAATTGATAAACAACAAATTATGAGCAAAGAAATAGATAGCCAAAAATTAACCGACAATGATTGTTATACATTGTTAAGTGCTGGCGAAAAAGAGCTATTACTTAAAAACTTCTTAACTGACCATTTTGATTTCAATGAGTTAAAAAAGGTGGGTTTTTATAACAAGGGTATTAAAAAGACCGATTACCAAAAACAAGCTGATAGGATATGCTTATTCTTTGGTTATAAAACCGTTTACGAATACAATTTTAAAACGACTTATGCTCATTTAAGCTATGCAGATGGTAAAAGACCAGAAGGCGAACTTTTTTTAACGGAGTTTAAGGCTTGGCACGAAAGTTAGCTTGCACTTAAATTGGTATATGATGCGTAGCGTTAAGAAACACGAACTTTTTAATTAAAAACGAAAATAATAATTATTAATTTTTGTGCGGTGGCAAATTGCTGAAGCACGAATCAAAACAAGTAACGATGAAAAAATTAAGCACACTATTTAAAAAAGACCCTAACGATTTAGGGCGAGTAATTAATGAAATAGACCCTAAAAATGATTGGGTTATTAAAGAAGGTATGGGAATACCAACACGAAAGTTTGATGGAACTTCTTTTGCAATTATTGATGGTGAACTTTACAAGAGATTTGACTTAAAAAAAGGAAGAACTTTACCACCAAACGCAATACCTTGTCAAGAAGCCGATAAAATCACAGGACATCATCCACATTGGGTAAAATGTGATAGGAACGATAATTCTAATAAATGGCATTTTGTAGCTTTTGATTCTTTAGAAAACAAAGAAGATGGAACTTACGAGCTTTGTGGTAAAAAAGTGCAAGGAAACCCTGAAAAAATAGAAGGACACCGATTAATAAAACACGGTAGCGAAACTCTTTTTATAGGTGCTTTATCTTTTGAAACTATAAAGGAATTTTTAAGACAAAACGATATTGAAGGAATAGTTTTTCATCACAGAAACGATGACAGAATGTGTAAAATACGCAAGAGAGATTTTGGAATAAGACGTTAAAAAAGCGTTGGAAAAAAATTAATAATTATGGGCAAACAAGTACAGACCTTTGATAAAGCACAAGCCTTAGCTATGCATTATATACCGTGTTGTAAACTGGTTGCCCTTTTCACAACACTTGCGCAAAGATTGGGCAACTTGTTTACAACGTCGGACGAGTGTATGAAAAGTAGCTCATACACAAGCGTTCGGAATTATTACAAAACTTAATTAGGCTATTTTTTATACACATTGTTACCCATAGTACGAGTAGCAAGCAAAAAACTTTATTATGAAATACGATAGCAAAGCAGATACTTTATTGCACATTAAAAGAGTAAACCAACTAATGACAGAAGCAGCAAGTGAATTGATTAGACGTGCCAATGTTCACGATAATTCAAAACTTGAAAGCCCTGAAAAGGAATTATTTGACGAGTACACGCCAAAGTTGAAAGACTGTACTTATGGAAGTGATGAATACAAAGAGTTTTTGAAGGGATTGAAAGTAGCCCTTGACCATCATTACCAAAATAATAGCCACCACCCTGAACATTACGAAAATGGTGTAAATGGTTTTGACTTATTTGACTTAATAGAAATGTTCTTTGATTGGAAGGCGGCAACAGAACGACAAGCAGATGGTAACATAATGAAGTCTATTGAAATAAATAAAGGGCGGTTTGAATTATCTAAACAGCTTTGTGACATTATGAGAAACACAGCAGTTCGTTTAGGATACGATAAGTAGTATTATGGGTAACGGCGAGCATAAGAACTGAATTTAAAAATTATAGCGATGGAATTATCAGTAAAAGACCAAATTGGAAGACGATGTATTCACTTTACCGGATTAATGGATAAGTCTTGCAAAAAAGGAATTGAATACGACACAGTTAAAGATAAAACGGAAAGACCTTTTAGAATACCGTGTTTAAGGCGAGAGACATTAAATGGTGGTAATTGTGGCCATTGCGAATTTCCAAGTAAAGAGCAAGTTGAAAAAAAGGCGAAGGAAATCGAGGAAATGATTACTAAAACCATAGGAACTAACATTTACATAAAAGAACACGCCCGAAAAACTGGACAAAATTATGGAACACTCGATTGCCTTGAGTGTGATGGCAAACTAAGTTATTCGATAGCAGAAAGCAATGGACATCTACACGCTAATTGTAACGGATGTGATATTGGATTTATGGAGTGAGCGCAAAGGCAATTTTTAAATTTTGTTTTTATGCATTGTTATTGTGCGTTTTGCAGCCTAAAATTAACAGACATTATAAAACCCCCGAATTCGAGGGAATTAAAAAGTAAGTGCAGACCATTTTGCAATATGCATTAGAACGACGACGTTTTGTATAAGAATAGTAGCGTGTAAAAATACAGCTAATTTCGGATTAATAATAAAATAATTAAATAAACAATAACCTTAATTATGATAATACAGTTAACAAAAAAGCAATTAGACTCTATAAGAATTAGATTAGAACAGAATATAAATGAAGAAAAAAAACTTCGAGAAAAAGATAAAAGAAAAGAATACGTTAACGGATGGGATTTCGTTTCTTTAAGTGACGAAAAATATACTTTAGAAAAGGCGCTAAAAGATAAGCACATAGATTTTTAAATGTTGCCTAACGTTTTAGGCTATGAAGCGTTGCCGAAAACACGATTGAACTTTGAATTAATAACGAACCTTTTTTCTTCTTTTAAAAAGAGATAAAAAATTATAAAATGAAAAATTGTGATTATATAGAAAATAGCAACGAGCCTTGTAAAGATTGCCCTAGAGTAATGAGTGCCTTACATAGATGTGATGTTTTATTGGAAATACAAAAAGAACTTTTAAATGAAAAAGTAAGTAATACTGAATTTAATTTTTAACCTAGTAATTTTTGTCCTGTTTCAGAATTTAACCTACCTCATCTAATAATTGAAAATGATAACTCTTAGAAATTATCAACAACCTTTTTATAATGGAATAATAGATAAAGTTGAAAATCAATTATCTAAATCCAAACTAGCATCTGTTTGCGCTTATTTACCGACAGGAGGCGGTAAATCAGTTGTTATAGGTAAGCTTGTTAATGAATACTTAAAAAATAAAGGTAGAACATTATTATTAACGCATAGAATAGAAATATTTCAACAAAATTCAGAATGGATAAATGAAGTTGGGTTGTTATCCTCTAAAACAAATACTTTGCGATACGACTCTAAAGTTGTTGTTGCAATGGTTCAAACATTGGATGCTAGAATTAAATCTTACGGAATTAGTTATGCTGGTCAATTTGATAATATTGTTTTAGATGAAGTTCATATATTAATATTTGAAAAAGTATTTAGTAGATACAATTACAAAAGATTAATAGGCTTTACAGGTTCTCCAGTTGTTTATGGTAAAAAATTAGAATATGAAATTAAAGGGGAAACTTACGTTGAAAATTATACATTAAGTAAATTATTTAAAGATTTAGTTGTTGGCCCAGATACTGAAGATTTAATAAAATTAGGTTACCTTGTTCAAGATTATAGTATAGTTTTAAAATTAGATGATTTTGATAAATTAAAAGAATCAAAGTCTAATCCTGACGGCTATACTTCTAAATCAATGAATGAAGTTTATTATAATACAGCTTCATTAAATAAATTATTTGAAGGTTATAATAAATATTGTTTAGGTAAAAAAACAATGATATTTAATTCATCGAACAAGGTTAATAAATTTATTTATGATTTTCTTAAAAGTAAAAACATAAATGTAAAAATGTTTGATACTTCTAAATATAAAGAAATAAATCCAGATACAAATAAACCTTATAATAGAAAACAAATTATTGAATGGTTTAGAAACGAAAGAGATGCTGTACTTGTTAACACTAATGTTTTTACAACTGGATTTGATGTTGAAGATGTTGAATGTGTTATTGTAAATAGAGCTACTAAAAGTTTAGCTTTATGGATTCAAATGGTTGGTAGAGGCTCAAGAACAACAACTAAAATTTTTAAAGATAAATTTACAGTTTTAGATTTAGGGCAAAACATTTATGAACATGGTTTGTGGTCTCAGAAAAGAGATTGGAAAAAGCATTTTTTTAGCGAAGGTCCTAAGCTTAAAAAACCTTTGGATTTATTATCAATTTGGGAATGCACTTTTTGCGGTTATTATAATCCTAAAGGGTCAACAGTTTGTAAAGATTGTGAAAAAGATAAATTGATAATTAAAGAAGAAAAAAATAAATCTTACAAGGAAGGTGAGTTTATGGTTATACAAGAAGCTAAACCACCTAGCGGTAGAAAAATAGTTGAGTATTGCCAAAAGAATAATTTAACTATATCTGAAGGATTAAAAATAGCTCATAACAAAATATTCGATTTGTTTAGAGTGTATAAAGTTAATGCTGAATTTTACAGAAAAAGAAAAAAAGATTATATTGATTCTAATGGATTTCCTAAAGCTGGTTTTGAAACTAGAGTAATGGAAATATTTAGACCTTGTTACTTTTCTATATTAAGTGGTAAAAATAAACTAAGAGGTTCTAGAAAACGATCTTTAAAAACTGAATTTGATAGATTAATAGATAAAATTGAAAAAAATCTAAATGTTTAATGGGAGAAATAAAAATGATTAAAGAAGAGCCTAAAGTGGCTATTGACCCAAATAAAATTAATCCTATAGATTATTTTAATGAAAATGGAGCTCAATATATTTTGAATTTCATGATAAGTAAACCTTTAGGTAGATTTACCGGTATTGATTCATTTTCTTATACAACAATAAAATCTGAAAAAAAACAGAGAATGATTGTTTTAAAAGACAATGTATTTATGGCGTTAATGAGTAATGATCTACAAATGGAAGTGGGAGAATTGTATTCTCCTTTTAGAATGTTAGTTGAGTTTAAATTTAGAATGAATTGGAGAAGAGCAATTAATTTTATTATTCACGATATAATGCACAATAAAGTGGATTATATTAGAGTATCTACTAAATTCTTTAAAGTAATAAAAAAGAGAGATAGAAATGATATAATTAGAACAGAATTAAAAGTTTGGGATAAAATGACTATAGTTGACGACTACGGTAAAAAGTTTTTGGATAAAATTATTTGTTATGATGATTTCACAATTGAACCTGATAATAAAAATTCTGAAATTGCAATAGGTAATAATTATAATTTATATGCCCCTTTTGCTCATGAACCCGCTTTAGAATATACTGAAGACGATATTAAATGGAGTGTTAACTTATTAAAACACATTTTTGAAGAGCAATATGAATTAGGATTAATGTATATGAAAGTATTGTATGATATGCCTACGCAAAAATTACCAATATTAGTTTTAACATCTGAAGAAAGAAGTACGGGTAAAACAACTTTTTTAGATTTTTTAGAACTTATATTTGGCGCTAATTCTGTTGTAATTAATCCACAAGATATATCAAATAGTTTTAATGGAGCTTATGCATCAAGCAATATTATAATGATTGAAGAATCTAGATTTGATAATGTTCAAGCAACTGAAAAATTAAAAAACTTAGCTACTCAGAAAAAAATATTGGTTAACTCTAAATTTGTGCAGCAATATTCAATACCGTTTCATGGTAAGTTAATAATAACATCAAATGATGAAAACAAATTTTCTAGAGTTGACGACTCTGAAATAAGATATTGGGTTAGAAAAGTGCCTTCTCTTAAAGGCATAGCAAATCATGGAATAGTTAAAGATTTAAAAAATGAAATTCCCTACTTCTTATGTATGTTAAATCAAATGGATGATATTGATACATCAAAATCTAGAATGGTATTTGAAGCTGAACTTTTAAAAACTGAAGCTTTAGCTACTGTTAAAAAAGAATCGAGAGCTGGTCTACATAAAGAATTAGAATTGTTATTTGATGCTCACTCAGCGGAAAATACAAATGTTAAAGAATTTAAGTTTATAGCTAAAGATGTTAAACTCAAATGGTTTCATAGTAATAACAGAATAGAAATAAACTATATTAATAGCATGCTTGAAAAAGCTATGAAATTACCTAGAGGTGGAATGCAGAGATATATACCTTTAGAAGACAATACTAATACTGGTAGAAAAAGAAGTGGTAAACCTTTTATAATTCAAAACAAATATTATGACCCTAATTCTGAAAGATAATAATTCAAAAGAAATAACTCATAAAGAAAGAATAGAGCATCAAAAATGGTGTTTTAAAAATGATATTATTATTTACTTTCAATTAGTTACTTGGCAAGAAGGGAGAATAATAATTGAAGATAAAGGCAAAAAAAGAATTATAGACGAAATTTATCCTGAATTTAGACCTACTAAAAAACAACCAAAACCTAAAGCTAAAGCTTTACAGCATTATAAAAAAGTTTGGGAATTATACACTGAATATTATAATAAATACAATTAACATGGACGAAAAAAAAGAAAGTAAAATTGAAGAGGCTTACAATAATGTAGGCGATGCTAAACACTATGATAGCGAAAGAATCAACACTATTATTAAAATGGAGGCTATTTGGGGAACCGCAGCTTTAATGTATTATTGTGAAATAAATGCTTTTAAATACAGGGAAAGAGCTGGTAAAAAGAAAACTCAATCTTTAGAACAAGAAATTCTTAAAGCTGAGTGGTACGAAAGAGCGGCAGCTTATTTCTTTGCTAAAATAGAAGCTGATGAAGCTACATCTGGTGTTGATGACAACTTTCCTAAAAAAATGAATTTACCATGGAACGAATAAGCAAAAACTATTTAAAGGGCGATCAAATAAAAAACTGCAGAGAGCTATTTGATCACAAATCAGTTTATGTAAAAACATGGGATAGAATATCTCCAACAGCATTTTTATTATCTTGGCAATATAGGCTTATTTATAAATGGGTTCAATCTGGTGTAATATTTAAAATAATAAAAGATGATTAAATTTGAAACTGAATACAAGCTATTAATTAAAAAAATACTTGAATATGGTAGTAAAGATCAAAATAGAACAGATGTTGATACTTTGCTTTTATTTGGCGAAGACATTACTTTTGATATGTCTAAAGGTGAAATGCCAGTTATTACAGGTAAAAAAATATTTTGGCGAAAAGCAATTGCAGAGTTTGAATGGATGAAGTTGGGTTTGACTCATGTTAAGTATTTAAAAGAGTGA
>Ga0114957_1003743_pt1 | contig 13497 bp, 14 predicted proteins | sample BantaG_FD_87175 | JGI IMG/M metagenome (GOLD analysis project Ga0114957, IMG submission 87175) | Marine algal microbial communities from Bantry Bay, Ireland - BantryBay_4 metaG | ecosystem: Host-associated > Algae > Red algae > Unclassified | place: Bantry Bay, Ireland | collected 2014-11-21 | reverse complement strand
GGGAAAAAAGGTTTTTTTTAAGAAACCTAAGGTTTTGTTATTAAATATGAATAAGAAAGTTAAAAATAAACATCTGTTGTATGGAAAGGTTCTTTTTTTTTTTATTTTTGGGGAAGGGGGGGGGGGGGGGGGGGTAAGGGGCGAGGGGCTAGAAAGAGTAATCCATACATCTGATATCATAAATCTTAGTTTAAAAACTTATGGCTAAAAAACTGAAAATAATCGAATGTAAAGCTAAGATCATTTATTTCTTTGGACCATTGTGATCAAAAAAGCAGAAGTGTATTAAATGACTTATCATACTATTGTCAATTATTGTGATATGGAAATGAGTAAATTAGTAAATGCTAAAAATGTTACAACTGTTTGTGTTATTGATACCATTCACTGCATCTAGTCAATTTGTCAACTTTTCTTCACTAGGTGAATTGCCAATTGAACTCACTGAACCTTCTGGCATGCAGTTTATCTACAATCCTTCAAATGGCCATTTTGAATATTGGATGCACAATGACAATGCTCAGAATTATTTTCCATTAATTCATAGTATTCGATTGGATGATATTACTACCATTACGCGCACCATCGATCTTGACATTCCATATATAGATTTTGAAGAAATGGCCATGGATGAGGATGAAAATCTTTATATCGGCGATTTTGGTAATTTTGTTTATCCAGATGATCCAGTCATTTATAAATTTCCAGGACCAAATGATTTTGCGGGAGCGACACCTCCTAGTATCGAGACAATAAATTATCAATATCCAACTAATGGAGTTACCGATGCAGAAGCGATGGTACACCTTAATGGTCAACTCTATATTTTTTCTAAAACAGTCAGTTCTAATATAGATCCTAATCTTGACCCTACTCTCAGCTATGTATATAAAATACCTGACAGTCCAGCAGCTGGAGGTGGTAGTCATACAGCAGTTTTGCACGATACAAAGCAAGTGATTTTACCAACTGATGTTAATAAAAATCGATATAAGGTAGTCGGTGCAGCTATGAGTCCGAATAAAAAAATTCTTTGCCTACTGAGTTATGAAAGAATTTGGATATTTTCTTGTTTTGAAGGAGACGATTTTTTTGGAGGGACAACGACGAGTATTGCGATTAATTATCGCCAACATGAAGCGGTTTCATTTCTTAATAATCATCAAATCGTCCTGACTAAAGAAGGGTGTTTGGATAATATTGGAAATCCAAATTGTAACGTCGGTAATAATCCTGGCATTTATTATTTAGATCTTTGGCCATATATTGACGGTGCTTGTATAGATTGTAATAATCTCCAAAATGCTGATTTACAAGAAAGTAATAAAGCCTGGAGTTTATTTAAACATGGCACTGCCGATGGTAGCTTATCAATAAGTAATGGAACAGCAACAATTAGCGTAACAAGCCTAGGTACCAGTAATTGGAATCTGAATATGCGGCATAAAAGTTTGGTTCTTGTCAATGGAAAGACCTACCGCATTAAATACACAGCATATGCAGATGATCCACGTGAAATGTCAGTCATCGCCAACAAGAAGGATGGTAGTCTTGGCTATGCTTACTCAAGTCATCAAATCACAACAATACCTACAGATTATGAATACGAATTCACCATGGATGAAGTTACTGACTATAATAGTTATTTGAGTTTCAATGTTGGAAATTTCGTTGCCCACAATGTTTATCTTGAAAATATTTCTTTGGAAGAAGTGAGTTGTAGTTGTCCTAATGGTCTTTATGTGTTGACCCCGATAGACATGCGTACTATAAAATTTGAAGCTCATAATTCTCTATACGGTTCATCTTCGATTAGTCAAAGTGATATTGTCTTTGATGCAGGCACTCAGATCGAACTCAATCCAGGCTTTGAAGTAGAGAATACGGCAGTATTTCATGCATATATCGATGGCTGTGGTGGTATTTGAGGAGTAGGAAGTGGAGAATTAGGGAGCTTTTGCCAAAGCAAAGATCATAATTCTGAACTCAGAAATCCTAATTTCACCATATTTATAACGACTAAGGTAGAAATCACAACGTATTTTCGACTTTAGTATAGTTAAATTTGCACCCGACTCCTTGGACCTCACTCCTCAAATCGAACAAATAATTATCTTTGCATCATGACACTGTTATGCATTGAATCGACAGCATTTCACTCTTCAGTAGCCTTATTTGAAGGGGAAACTTTCATTGTTGATAAAGAATCTGATGTTCCGAACTCCCATTCAGAGTTTCTTGCCAAGATGATTGATGATAGTTTAAAGCAAAGCAAGCTTAAACCATCTGATCTCAGCGGAATAGCGGTATCTAAAGGCCCAGGATCTTATACCTCTTTAAGAGTGGGCGCATCATTAGCTAAAGGGATGTGTTTTGCTCTTGATATTCCTTTGATGGCTATCGATAGCTTATTGATTACAGCATTTCCTTACTTCTCTAATGATGATATAGCTGATTTCATGGTCATCCCGACAATAGATGCGCGTAGAGATGAAGCATATATTAGTCTATATACCCACACGGGCGAATTGATAGAAGCAGCCCATCCCCATATATTCCAAGCAAGCTCTTTTATGCATTTGAATAGAGGAAAATTGATCATCTGCGGCAATGCTGCAAAAAAAGCAGGTGATATTATTCAGGATTCTAGCATAAGAATAGCAGAAAGTCATCCTCATGCCAAGTATATGGGAAACATAGCATATCAGTTATATCGAGAGGAATCCTTTGCAGATGTGGCCTATTTTGAGCCGAATTACATCAAATTACCCAACATTACAACACCTAAGAAACCGTTAATTTGAAAAAAATGAAACCCAAAAGGGGACTTTAGTTGTTTATAATCATGTGGAAACATATAATGATTTTTATAAATATTTAGAGCCTTGTCGTTTTTGGTACAGTTTTGGTCTTAAGCATACATGTTATTCTGTGATATAAATAATAACGTATGAGAAATAAGAAAATAGAAACCATTACACTGAAAAAAGGTGGCAGCGAAGTTCAACTTGACTATGCTGACCTTAGGAAAGCAGTTCTTGTACTCAGGGCTGTAAACCACAAACTTCGTCAACGTATTATTGATCTATTGGAAGATAGTGATACAATGACTGTAACAGACATCTATATCAAACTACGATTAGAACAATCTGTTGCTTCCCAGCATTTGGCAATCTTAAGAAGAGCTGGTGTTGTATTGACCGAGCGTCAAGGTAAGTTTATCTACTATTCATTGAATAGAGAGAGACTTCTGCAAATATCCCAACTGGTTGAAGAACTAGCTGGATAAGCAGTTTTTGTTATAATTTTATTCTATATACGTAGTAATCAACGACTAACGAATTAAGAATAATCATAATATTTCTTTTTTATATTATAATTATTCATCATATTTGTCTCAAGGTCGTTTACAAACTACAAAATAGGAAAGCATTATGATCAATAATACTAAGATCAGATTCAACCAAGATGATCTGGACTACTCGGTTGAATTGATGAAAGCCTTAGCACATCCGCTTCGCTTGAAGATTCTTGAATTCATTGATACTCAAGAGTTAATCAATGTGAATAAGATATATAACACCTTGAAAATTGAGCAATCCATCACATCTCAACACCTACGAATACTTCGATTGGCTGGTGTGGTGAATGCAAAACGAGAAGGGAAGTTTATTTACTACAACATCAATTATGACGTTGTATCAAAGGCTTCTAAAGCTGTGAATAATTTTCTTCGCAGCCCGGCTAAGGTAGGATAAGTGTCGAAACTAAAACGTTAAGAAAAAAAGCTAATCAGTATACTGGTTGGCTTATTTTTTTGGACTATTTCACTTTTGTCCGAATTAAGATTTATATGCTGAATAAGATTTTGTCTACAAATGACCTTAACAGGGTTAGCTAGATGAACAAGATCTCTATTTTACAATTCACCTTGAATATCTTATACATCATATAAATTTGTCCGTCCTCTGGCGGATCGTATTTAAGACACTAAACTCTTCTGTCTGAACAGGATGAATGGGTTAGCTATATGAACAAGATCATTTCTACAGCTGATCTTGAATATCATATAAAGCTTATGAAACTTGTCCAAGCTCTGGCGGATCTTGTGCAAGACCAATTTTTATAAGCACTACAACCCTACTTCTCAGATGTCAGATCATCCCAAGCTTCACGAAAATCTCCTCCTATACGGTTAATAGATTTACTAGACTTGTTATTCTGTAATTGCTGGAACAATGTGATTTGTCTCGGTGACAAATACTCTTGCGGATCTTGGCGAGTCGCCAAGGCTCTATTTACCTTTAGTTCCTGAATAGGCAATAGTGGTAATGCTTTATAAGGAGACTTATATAAATAATATTTTGTCTGATTATCTTTCCTATATCCGCTGTATGTTTTGGCATCTTTAAACACTTTTTTATCATTGTCATCTGTGACATAAACACAGTCAGCAACATTCGCCTTTTTGGCCTCTTTGTAAATTTGTTTGATGGAGGTCTTATCTTCATCAAATTTCACTTTTACAACTTCATGTCCATCCATGAAGCCAGCTTCTGTAGCAACAACGCCTTTTATTGCTGCCAACTCCTTCTCACCACTCCAAAAACAATACATAGACAATGCAAATTCAGATTCATTCTTCTCTGCTAATAATTCTTCTTGCAACAGTCGTAAATAGATAGGTACTTCCCTACCCGAACTTACCAGGGCTGACATCATCGCATCTACAATTCCTTGTTGACTATAATTACCAGAAATACGATTAGCTATTGCTTTCTCATTATATTCTATTATTCTGACAACTGGATTATTCCAACTTGGTTCATTATATTTTTTAAGAATCTTGGCATCATCACCTCCTTTATTATTGAAAATAGCTAGTGGCACAAATAACTCTTCAATCGCTTCGACAATCAACGGATGGCTTAGTACGTCTTGTCCGTAATTTCTGCAAATAATGCAACCAGGTACTTCTTGAAATAAAATAAATACTGGTTTATCTGCTTCGGTTGCACTGGCAAGAGCCTTATCATAATCCCGAATCCAATTGACATTTCCTAGCTCAACTGGTTGCTCTTTTATAGGAAACAATGACAAAAAAAATAACATCAATACATTCATAATTAATCTCTTTCGTGAATGGTGCCTATACGATTCCTTAGAAATTTACCATCTCTATTTCTAAAAGCAGCTACTATCTCTGCTGTTATCGATAAAGCTATTTCTTCGGGACTCTCAGCTCCAATATCCAAACCTACTGGACTGTAAAAAAGTTGTAGCTCATCCAAATCAATATCGTGAATCGTCTTTTTCAAGTCATTTTGCATCTTGATTGTGCGCTTCTTTGGGCCAAGCATGCCCATGTATGTCGGTTTATTTTTCAAAAAATGTTGTAGCATCGCCATGTCTTTATCGTAGTCATGAGACATTAATACCACAGCTGTGTACTCGTCAACTGTGATGTCTGAAGCTTGATCATAACTCACAACTTTACTTGCTTTATCAAAAATATGTTTGCCGATTTTACGCAACAATCCTATGACTTGTATATCCCAACCCAACTCATCGGCGATTCCGACAAACGCATTGACATCATAATTATCGCCTACAAGAATTAGCTTTAGTTCAGGTCTCAAAAATTCTATTAATATAGAATGGTTGCTAGCATCTTTAGCTTTCAATTCATAGACCTTAGACTTTCTTTTAAGCTTGACACTCTCCACCATTTCTCTAAGTACCGCTTCTTCCGCAATAATTGTATTTGCAATAGCTGATAAATTTTCGCTCACTAAACCAAGATTTGTATTGTCTGACGTGTCAATCAATTGGTACAACAATATCGGTTGTCTGCGTTGTGTCAATTGTTTTAGTTGCTCAATGGGATTATTATTGTCCTCATGATCTATGGGTACAAACAATACTTCTATTCTACCATTGCATCCAAGACCGACACCGATTTGATGTGCATCATCATCCATGGTATCATAGACTACTACCGAAGGCGTATCTTTATGTATCGCAATCTGTGCACGCTTTAGGGCATCGCCTTCCAAACAACCTCCACTGATGCCACCTATCCAATCGCCGCTACTCTTAACAAACATTCGTGCGCCTATCCTTCTATATGCAGACTCCTCTACACTGACAACCGTAGCGAGCGCTGCCTTGTTTTTTGACCAATCAACAGCTTCGTAAGAAGAGATTATATTTCTAATTTCTTTCATGTGCTATATGAACTTTTGGCCGAGAAAAATGCCCAAGCCTATACATAAAATACAAACGAGTAAAGAACAAAACACATAGACCAATGCAGTGGTCGCGTGTCCATTCTGTAACAATTGAAACGTTTCGCCACTAAAGGTTGAAAATGTACTAAAGCCTCCACAGAAACCAGTCATCCAAAGTAGGCGTTGAGACTGGTTCAATCCATCTTTAAGTGTCATACCAATAAAAAAACCGAGTATGATACAGCTGATGACATTAGCGATAAAGGTGGCTGTAGGAAAATGCCAATTATGTGATAGAATCAATCGGTTGATACCATATCGGCAGAGGCTGCCTAGGCCACCACCAAGAAAAACGTAGAAAATCGCTTGCATTGCTTAAAGATGATAAATCCTATGGGGTTTTCGAAAAATGGAAGGGGTAAGTTGGGAGTAGGAAGGAACAAGGGTCAGTATAGTGGAGCAAGTTGTAAGTCAGAAAATAAATTGTACTACTTATTCGACTGACTAATATCGGATCATATATCCGTTTGCTTAGGTACGAGGAACGATGATAAATCTAAAATCAACAATTAGACATCATTTATCCGTTTACCTAGGTGATTTAATATTTCTGATGTAAGATTCCGGATTTATCAAGGGAAAGGCTTGACACGATTGCCTTACTTTAAGCGTTTGCACTAGCATATCAAATCTTTTTAGGCAAAACTATCTTCCTCCTCCCTGCTTCCCATTAGCGAATGAAATTAAAAAAGGCCATCACAACAATTGAGTTGCAATGACCTTAGAAATTTTAAGGATTGTTCAAAAAATACCAGTTAGTATATCCGGGCTAAAGCTGTTCTATCATTACCATTAAATTCTCCGTTTTCATCATTAGAGAAACATGCATTCATTAATGAAGTACCATCATTTCCAGAAGGAGTCCCATTGATTCTTATTGCTCCAATGCTGCCAGCACCTTCATTTTGACGATTGTCACAACTTGCTCTATTAAACCAATCTGTGTACCTTAGTCCTACTGAGTGTCCTATCTCATGAGTGATAACATGCTCATGAACATCTGTATCAAAACTCCCAAGATTGAAAATAGATAAAAACTTATTTGGTCTGCCGCCACTAGGAAAACCAGCAACTCCGCCAGAACCAGATTCATTTATTGAATTATCAAATACGACCATATCGGCTCGGTTGATTGCATTTTGTGAACTACCGTAAGTGAGTCTGAAATTTAAAGTAACGCCACTCAATCTATTATAATTATTCACGGCATATTGCAATGCTGTCTGACCTCTACTAGATAATCCTTGACCGTTATTGCCTGTAAAACCTAATATATCTATTGTGCGATTAGATCCAGTAACTAAATTTCTAGTTCGATATTGTTTGTCATTTCCTTGAGAAGTTTCAGCCATTTTAACTAGCTCCTTTTCAGAAATGGCAATATCGCCACCAATCACAAATAGTTCTTGACTTGTCCCATCAGGATAATGAAAGGTTCTCTTCTTTACTGCAGTATCTCTTTACTGCAGTATCGTCCATATCAAGTGTACTGACAGCTTTAAGAAAATGTTCATCTGTCACCAATTCGCCATCAGTTTCAAATGCGTATATAAAGTCCTCTACTGCTTGATGATCTAGTTCAGATTCATTTTGGCAAGATGTTAGATAAAAGGTGCAAAAAATGAGTGTTGAGAAAAACATAAAATTTTTCATAGTAGAATTGAGGTTTGTTTGAAAATAAATAACTTTTTGATTGACCTATTTAAATATGTAATTATTCAATTTATTAAAATAGTAATCTTCATAAAATTAACACTATCTAAACCTATCCTTGTAGGGTAGACTCTACATTTATTACCTTCACAAAAAAAAGCTCATGTCTATCATCCAAAAGCCCACCTTGACGTTTCTGAAAAATTTGGAGAAGAACAATAACCGTCCGTGGTTTCAAAAAAATAAAGAGACCTATGAGGTTGCACATACCAATGCCAAAGAATTCATGGTAGCTCTGGTAGACGGGATGAACAAAATAGACAAAATCGAGAAAAGTAAGATGTTTCGCATCTATCGAGACGTCCGTTTTTCTAAAGATAAAACGCCTTACAATCCTGCCTTTCGCATGTCATTAGGCAGAGAAAAACCATACCTGCGCGGCGGCTATTATTTAAGCATCGGACCAAAAGAAGGCTATGTCGCCGGTGGATTTTTCAATCCCAATCCCCACGACCTCAAACTAATCCGCGAGAACATCGCCATCGATGCCAAACCATTTAGAAAATTATTTAAAGCGAAAAAGTTTGTCGATACATTTGGTGGCATATATGGTGACAGCGTAAAATCTGCACCAAAAGGTTTTGACAAAGAGCACCCTGATATTGACCTAATCCGACTCAAACAACATTTAGTCAGCAAGCGCTATCCGATTAAGGAAGTGACTGATTCATCATTTGTGAAAACTGTTGTGAAAGACTTTAAGGTGATGCGACCATGGTTTGATTTTATGAGTGAGGTGTTGGGGCATAATTTGAATGGGGAGGCGTTGTATTGAGGGTTGTCCAAAATTTATATTGTCTGAACAGAATTTATAAGATTTATGGATGATCAAGATTATGCATTAAAGCGCCTGTACAGGTCATTTATATCTTAGTCAAGATACAATCGTTCTTTGAGGACTGTGTCCTCAGAGGATTACGATTGAGTTGCGATCAGATGCATCTGAAGTTGTAAACTTCAGATGACGTATGAGGTCATAATTTGAATGGGAAGGCGTTGTATTAACGTGGCACTTTTCTTATGCTGTCTGAACAAGATTTATAAGATTTAAAGATGTTCAAGATCATGCATCAAAGCGGGTGTACAACTCATTTATATCTTAATCAAGATACAAACGTTCTTTGAGGACTGAGTCCTCAAAGTAATATGCTTGTGCTGCAATCATATGAATCTGAAGTTACAAACTTCAGATAACGGCTGACGTGATTGGGAGGCATTGTACTAACACTACGTCAAGCCTTTAATTTTCTACTCTTACTTTTAAGTATTGTTTTTCTCGATCTGGTTCCTTTTTTTATTGTCACTTTCTGGGAGATTATTTTTCTAGAATCCGATGATCTTTTTTGAATACTATTCAATCTTTCTTTTATAGATTCTGAGACAAAACTATTTAAAGAAGTATTGAATTCCTTTGCTGTCAGTGGCGCATCTCTGTGTAACTCAGAAGGAATACGAACATTAAAACTTCCTTTGAATGGTTTTTCAGGTATAATATCAGCTTCTGTACAATCCTCCAAATATTCATCAATGACACCTTTAAAATCTGTTTCTAATTCTATGCCTGTTGAGCCTAATTCTAGCAAATTCTTCAATACTCCAGCAGCTTCTCAATCATCCCCACTCCCCTATTCAGCACTTCATCTTTAGCTATAGTCGTTTGCTCCACATAATTACCAGGTACATACTCCTCCCTTGGCGTCCCATCAACATGAAACAATTTAACCGTCGACAATCGATAACCATAATTTCGATTACTAAAATCAAAGCCGCTCATCCCTCCTGCTAATCGCTCCATTTCAGTACCAACAATATGTCCTCTCTCCATACATTCAAAACCAATGGCTAGGCCTTCGCCCATGCTTCCAGTCCATCTACCTACCAATATGACTAATGGCTTTGTGTATTGTTCCTTTCTTGGACTAACGTACTCTACCCAACTTCTTTCGACCTCAGGATTGTCGCCATATTTTTCAATGGTGAAATGCCGCTGGTATGGCTTTGGTTCTTTTATGAATCTGCTCATTATTCCACGAGCTACATAAGAGTTGCCGCCGTCGACGGTATTTCGCAGATCTATGATTAAGCCTTTGGTGTTCATTAATGTATCAAGAGTATTATCAATTACTTCAATCAATTCATTATTGCCAAGGGAATTATTGATGCGGATAATACCGATGTCATCTTGGATACTTGAATGCACTAACGTCGATTCTTTTTTAATCTTTAAGTGGTCTAAATCAAATTGTACTATTTCACCAGTTATTAATTTCAATGTAAGTATACGTGGTTCATTATAACGTCCAGCCAATACTTTATTCAATATCCATTCGCGAACACCTTGTGCATGCTTATCATTACATTGTGACGGGAAGTTTTTAATCGACGTGTTTACATTGATTTCATTTATTTTTAATACTTCCGCACCAATAATGTTTTGATTTAACTTTTCGATTTGTGTTTGCCAAACATTTGTGACGATGGCTTTACCATTTATTAATGAGGCATAGATAGGTGAAAATAATCGGAAAGAGCTATTCCGATTCGTATTTAAAATTATGTGACTATCGTAAAATTCATTTAAAATATATTCGAAAAAAAGAACTGTCTCTTCCTCCGTTTTTAATTTCTTTATTTGATCTCCATAATAAGATTTAATGCAATCTAGATCTACGTTTTTATTTTCTAAGTAAACGTATTGTTCAGAAATATTAAATAGCAATTGATCAAAATCCTTCTTAATTGCAACACGATCTATTTCACTACTCTGCGCCGGCAAAAAAGAGACAATAAACAACTTGATAAGTGTAATGAATAGTCTATTCATTTGATCAATGGACGGCCTCCATCATTCTCTGTGAAATAGCCTTGATTTGAAATTGCATCTTCACTGACAAATATGTCACCACTTTTAAACCATACTTCTGCATAGTTGCCGTCCGAATATTGTTTTTGAATATCACCACCGTGGGTCTCCGCACCAGAGCACCAGTTTCTATTTACTTCTGGTGATTTCCCGTTTGTTTGATTATAACACCCAAGCTTAAAAAACAGCCCCTCATCAGCATAGGCATTTTCACGTTCGACTCCATCTTGGCCAATAGGTACAAACAATCCTTGAGTTTGCTTAGGGATGTCTGCAGTTGTTGTATATTCTGAGGTAATCAAGTTTTTTGTAAACGTTTTGATTTCATGACCATCACTTGTAAAAGTTAATGTCATTAGACCATCCTTAACATCAATTTCATAACTGAACTCTTCACCTAAGGCAATACCATCGGCTGGTTCTTCTGGGTAAGTATTTTCGCTGGTGCCAACAACAGAAAAGTCATAACCCCAAACAGCGGTTGAAAAATCCCATCGTCCAGAATTATCGTCTCCAGCAGTGTTGATTTCATAATGCCAAAACACGGAACCTTTGGTGTGCCCTGGGAATTTCTTGTAGAATATCTTTAGAGGTTCGTTTTCATGACCATCAGCACTATGAATCTGCCCAACGACCACACAATGAGTCGATGCTACTCGAGCATCTCCTGTAGAAGAAACATTCATGACTTTAAGTGTAGCTTCTAAGTTAGCATCAGTCATCGGAGACCATTTTTTCAGTTGCGCCAACTCTGTTCTTGTGTTATTTGATGTACCATGTGTGTTACCAGCATTCGGAGCTTTAAAGACCACCCACTCTTGGCTTCCTTCTTTTTCGGTGTAAAAGAAATCTTCATATTCGACTTCATTAGCTACACCAGCATTTGATCCGTCACCTAAGATCAGATTCCAATGATCGAAGAACGGGATCACATTACTTGCATAGACGATGTTTTTCTCGCTGTTACTTTTATTTTTTTTGCTAGTATTCTTATTTTCTTTAGCGGCATTGGAACAGCTATTAAGTATGATGGATACTGCTATTATGCATACGTATAAAGTTAAGTTATTCTTACAAGTCAGCATGGTGTTATTTTTCATAAGTTTTCTTGATGATACTTTTCACAGCTAATTTACTCCAAGTATATATTTATTTCAGTATGATACTTATAATTATTTACAAGTCATTCTTCGGAGGGAACAGATAATTAGCAAGTTAGTCATTCACCTCTTTCTACTTGTATTGTTTATTTTCACTTTTAATCTAATTGTCATAAATGATAAAAAAGAAAATCCAAGACCTGATTCATGGATACCAAGATAGAATTCAATTTGATCAACAGACAATAATCGCGAAAGCTCCTGGTCGGATAAACCTTATTGGTGAACACACAGATTACAATGGAGGACTCGTATTACCCGGTGCCATAGATAAGTATTTTTATTTTATCCTACATCCCAGAAAAGACAGCCAGATAAATGCTTATGCAGCCGATTTGAATGAGAAATATGAGTTTACCGTTGACAATCTCAAAAGGACCAATGAACTCTGGGTAGATTTTTTAATTGGGATTTTAATAGAGTTCAAAAATAAAGGGTATGTAAGTAGTGGCTTTGATTGTATATTGTCCAGCGATGTCCCAGTTGGTGCAGGCATGAGTTCGTCAAGTGCACTTGAGTGCGCTGTATTGTCTGCACTTAATGCTCACTTCAAAGCAGGATACTCCAATTGGGAACTCATTGAAATGTCTAAATCTTCTAACCATAATTTTATAGGTATCAAAGGTGGCATCATGGATCAATTTGCAAGTCTCTTTGGACAAAAGGATAGAGTCATCTTATTGGATTGCGACAGTTTACAGCACCGTTACTTCTCTATTCCTGAAAACGAATATACCTGGCTTCTCATTAACACTGGTGTCAAACATTCGCATCTAACATCAGGATATAATGAGCGAGTACTCGAATGTCAGCAAGGGCTAAATACCATCCGAAAACACTTCCCACAAGCCAGTAACCTGAGTGTGGTAACTGACATAAAACATATCCAACATTTGACATTCCCTTCAGAGAAAGTGAAACGCAGAGCTCTCTATATTATAAAAGAAAATACTCGCGTTAAGCATTTTATCGAAGCACTACATCATTCAGATTTTAATAAATGTGGGGCTCTGTTATATGCTTCTCACGATGGATTATCAAATGAATATGAAGTGAGTTGCATTGAATTAGATTATTTAGTAGCTCTACTGAAAGACGATGAAGATGTTTCAGGGTCTAGGATGATGGGCGGTGGTTTTGGCGGATGCACCATTAATCTAGTCAAGAGAAATAGTCTGAACTCAATAAAACAAAAAGTAACAAAGGCCTATCAAAATAAATTTTTAATTCAAGCCGAATTTTACGATGTAAAGATCAGTGATGGAGCAAGCGTTTCGATATTAGAGTTATGATTTATAGAAGTACTTAATGACTCTTTATATTGCAGTGATTAAAAAAGCAATAGGAGTCGGCTTTGTTGCATGAACATATTATAAAAAATGATCAAGTGTTGTATTTTAGAGTTGCAAAACTGAGAAAACACAAACTACTTGATCACATGACAAAGTTAAAACAAACAGTTAGAAAAACT
>Ga0114957_1003742_pt1 | contig 13501 bp, 14 predicted proteins | sample BantaG_FD_87175 | JGI IMG/M metagenome (GOLD analysis project Ga0114957, IMG submission 87175) | Marine algal microbial communities from Bantry Bay, Ireland - BantryBay_4 metaG | ecosystem: Host-associated > Algae > Red algae > Unclassified | place: Bantry Bay, Ireland | collected 2014-11-21 | reverse complement strand
TTTTTGATTCGATTTAAAGTGATTCCTACACTAAAGTCAAAAATTTTTCGCTGATCATTAAATTGAGAAACGCGACCTCTGACGCCTGCTCTCATGGAAGAATTTAGAAAAACATGCATTCCTAGAGCTGAGTTATTTGAGTAAATTTTATCAAAACCGAGATTTACCGCAATGTCATAATGATTTTCTGAAAACCCATATTCTTTTATTGCAAAAGTTTTGGACATGGTTAATTCAGAAACGGCTTGAATTGTTTTGAGTTTATTTTTTACAGTTTGTGAGGTACCAGTATTTACAACTAAAAAAATAAAGACCGTAAGTAGATAGATATATTTTTTACTCATCTATCTATTAATTTCTATTAGAGATGGTAAGGATGGCAAGGCCTACTATAATTACCGCGGCCGCTGTCGCTATTTCAAAAACCTCAGGAGAGTTTACTTTTAAGCCGAAATTTATACTATATGGATTAAATGCTCCTTCTGTATGGTAATCTTCTTTACTCATCTCTAGTCTTGTATAAATTCCGATGTCTTTTTTAAAATAATAACTAGCCTCTATGTTTATCGGCAGGTTATTTAGGTTATGCAACGCTGTTCCTATACTAACATCAAACACTTTTCGTTCTTCATTAAATTTAGATATACGAACTCTTGCTCCATATTTCCACGTGTTTGCAAATAAGTGCATGCCGAGGCCTATTTTATCATTCACTTTTTTATCAAATCCAAGGTTTAGAGCCAGGCCTACACCTTTTTGTAAAAATTCTGAATTTCTTAAATGGATTACTGATTCTAGTCCGACTTCTGTTACTAAAAAGGTTGTGTTATCCTTTCCTTGTGAATGACCTATGGAGACAAAGGCAAAAAGTAGAATGACGGTTAAATATTTTGATTTTTTCATTTTTTTTAATGGTTAGATTAAGATGTCACGTTCAATTGAAATTTTCAATGGCATAACTTATAAAAAAGACTAGAGTCCCCAGAAGAGTGACACCTCCAGTAATGGCTGCTGATCGTGGATCAGTTATCTTAAGACCTAAGTTAATACCGTAATTAGTTGAATTTACTTTATGAGTTTTATCGAAATCAAATTTGGTCATATCGATTCTGGAATAAATAGCGAGGTCATTAGTGATGTGATAATTGATCTCTAAATCCAATGGAAACGTTTCGATTTCATTTAAGGCTAAACCAAAACCAACATCAAAAATCTTTCTGCTATTATTATAATGAGATATACGTAATCTTACTCCGACTCGCTGAGCTGAGTTAGCAAAAAGATGTAACCCTAATCCCACGTTATTTTCAAGTTTTCTCTCAAATCCTAAATTAAATTGTATATCGATTTTCAACTTATTAAAATCTTCAATATCATCCCCATTAGTAAATTTCCTGAATAGTAATCTACCTACAGAAGTCTCGAATACTAGCTTCGTTTTTTGTTCCTCTTTTGGTAGGTATTGAGCTTGTTGTAAACCTTGAGAATACACAGTATTTACAAAAGTGGAAACGATGATAGTTAGTAAATAAACTAATTTTTTCATGAGCAATTAAATGATTTTCTAATTAGAATTTGCTATGCCTTGGAGTGATATGATTCCTAGTAAAATTGCGGTTGCGCCAGCAGTGATTGCGATGAGTTTAGGGGCTTTTAATTTAAGACCCAGGTTGAGCGTTCGCCTTGGATATTGTTGATCATTACGGAATCCATAAAAGTCGAGTCTTGAGTAAATGGCTATATCCTCATTGAGGCAATAATTAAACTCAACATCGAGATATGACTTAAAACTATTTATTGCAACGCCAAAACTGATATCAAATTTTTTTCTCTCTTTCGTATATTGAGAAGCACGAGCTCGTAATCCTATTTTTTGATTGGCGTTGATAAAAAGATGTAGACCTAATCCGCTTTTTGCAGTAAGCTTTTTATCAAATCCTATATTTATTCCTACGTCTAGTGGGAAATTGTTTGGCTCTTGAGAATTATTAATGATTACTCCCAGATTAAATTCTCCAACTAAAAAAAGCGTTTTGCTAGGTTGATGTTCTGATTGTGAATAGCCTTTGCAAATCACATTTACTAGAATAAGGATATAAACCAGATTGCGTTTTTTCATTGAGCCTTAATAGTTTAATTCAAATATCTTTACAACTTCTATTCATTTAATTATTGATTTGTAAAATGGAAAGAGGGTATTTTCACTTAAATAGTAATTGATATAATAGCAGGAATCTGTTTTTGACATATTGTTGAAAACGGATTGTTCGATTTCATAAAACGTCAACATGTTTAGAGGTATCAGAAGTTTTTTGGATCTAGGTTTTGAAAATGTTTATGTAGAGTTAGGTTTTGATCACATATTAGATCCTCAAGGATACGATCACATCCTTTTTGTGGTCGCACTAGCCGCGATATATGTAATAAAGGAATGGAAGCAAGTTTTAATTTTAGTGACCGCTTTTACGATTGGTCATTCAGTGACGTTGGCTTTGGCTTCATTAAATATTGTAAAAATAAATACAGCTCTAGTTGAAATTTTAATACCCATTACGATTATTCTTACTTGTATTTTTAACATGATTCCTAAGTCTTCACATCATATTTCTTTAAAGTGGAATTATATACTAGCATTGGGTTTTGGGTTGATTCATGGACTAGGGTTTTCCACTTATTTTAAGGCGATACTAGGGAAAGAAGAGAGTATTGTTTATCCATTATTTGCATTTAATGTAGGTGTAGAACTCGGGCAGGTAGTAATAGTATCCTTGGTAATGTATGCATCTTGGATTTTTGTTAATCTTATTCAGATGAAACGGCGATATTGGAATTATTCGATTTCCTTTATGATATTACTCTGGTCTGTATGGTTATTATTTAAATTACTCAACAATTAATAAAACCATTCGTTATTAATGTATAATTCTAGAAGATGAAAGTGACTAAGTATGTTTTTGTGTTAGCATTATTGGCTTGTTTCTCATGTAACGATAAGGAGGATCGTGGTGATCTAAGCCTCAATGTAAAATTGCAATATAACGGAGAACCTGTAGTGATGTTTGATAATTATATTTATCCGGATGGACAAGATTTTTTCTTTTCTAGATTTAGTTTTTATATGTCGGATATAGATTTAGGAAATGGAGCATTAGATGGAATTTACTTTTTAAATACGACTTCTGCTCATAATACATTAGAGGACGCGGTGCAAGGATTTGATTATGTTATTCGTGATTTACCAGAAGGAGATTATTCACAGTTTTCATTTAAAGTGGGAATTCCAGCAGATATAAATGCTACCTCACCATCGGATTATAGCAGTGATAGCGATTTATCATTGACTGCAGAACATTGGCCTTCATGGGAAAGTTATATTTTCTCTAAAACAGAAGGTAAATTGGATAGCAATGGAGATGGGATGTACGATACGGGTTTTGCATTTCATATCGGTTCTGATCCAGCTTTAAGAACTGTAAATCTGAATAAGGATTTTACTATTACTAATGGAGAAATATCTCAGATGGAAATCATTATCGAAATGGATAAAATATTTGAGGGTCCTAGCGGGCTTTATGATATTTTGGCCATGCCTAATCCGGATCAGTTATCGGAAATAGATGCCATTAATGAAATAGCTGATAATGTTGCTACGGCAATAAACTAAAAGAAGAAAAGGGACATCGCGATAATTCCAGTCATACAAATCGTTGCAAAAAAGAAATAAGCGAGACAGCCTATTAACATTTTAAAAAATGTTTTAATATAGGATTGTTTATAAAAGCGCTTTGTATCGATAAATAAATAAATTGCTCCTATCAATAGAAATGCACTGTCATACCACTCTTTAAATCCTATTGCTAAAGTCATAAAACCAAAAAGTATGGCAATTAATACAAGTCTGGTATGTCCATTTAAATGAAATAGGAAATGTTCTACAAAAAGATAATCTCTTCGGATATACATTAGTTTATAAAACACCGCAAAGAAAATAATTAATAAAATAGTTGCCCATACTCCATTACCGATGGCAAATTTGATCCCATTACTCGGTTCTTGAAATATCTTACGAATTTGAGAAATCCAGATAAATTCAAATCGTCCTTTATCCTTATGTTTTTCTTTAAATTCTTCATCTGATAATTGGTAAATATCTATGGCTGAGAGTCCTTCCGATGCTGTAAAGCCAGAAAACATTATTTTACCATCGGCGGCAGAAATAATAGTATCTTTTTCTGTCAATTTAGTGATGGGATTCTCGCTTAAAAAAGAGGATTTAAATTTTTTGGATAGCGTAGTGTCTATTCCATAGACTTCATAAATGGTATCTAGTTTAGACGCAGCATCATCTTCCCAAGCCAATTTTTTCTGTTCATCTGAGAATGCATTGGTTTTGTCAATTTGGCTACCAGTGATATATAAGATTAGAGCAATAAGGGCAAACATTGAAATTAAAAAAATCCGTATTGGATTGTAATACTTTATCCGTTGTCCATGTAAATAGGCGCTTGTTATTTTAGCAGGTACCCAGATATCTTTTAAAGTCATCCAGATTTTGGCATCGAGATTAAATAGATTTTGAAAAAAATCCTTTATTAAGGACCATAAGTTTAAATTTGGAATTTTTGTCTTCTGTCCACAGGAAGAGCAATAAATCTCTCCTTGAACCCACGGATCATTACAGTTTAAACAATTTGGCATTAAGAGAATAGTTTTTAATAAAACTTAATTTACATTTTATATGGAATATTCTACCATCCGTCGAATATAAATTCTAATAGGAACTAATAAATGCTTCCTTTGTTAAATTAGTACTGCGTATAAATCAGTAAATTGAACTATGGAATTTTCTAATTTTCAAGAAGATCTAGATGCACTTCCCAGTATTAATACGGTGAATTATCTACCAGTTGAGAAATCGTATCTCAAAGTATTAATTATAGGCACCTTAATTATGGGTACCATCTTTTCGGTTGTAATCACGTTTTTATATTTTAAAATTGATGATGAAGAAATGAGATGGCTACCTTACTTTTTAGCGGGGCTTTTTTCATTGATTTTCTTATTGAGTTTAATCGCATCTATTCAGGGTTTTAAAAGAATCGGTTATGCATTACGTCAGAGAGATATTGTTTATAAAAAAGGATGGATCTGGCGTAGCAAAACAGTTATTCCTTTTAATAGAATTCAGCACAGTGAGGTAAATCAAAATCCGATAGAACGAATTTTTGGATTGGCAAAATTAAAAGTATTTACGGCGGGTGGTTCTTCTAGTGACTTATCGATTCCTGGATTAACCCCAAAGAGGGCAGAGCAATTAAAATTTTATATCTCTAATAAAGCGGGCCTGGATGAAGAAGAGTGAATTAGAACTGCGTTATGAGCAGCCGATGCGTCAGTCGTATGTGGCTATTTTAATGATTATTTATAAGTTTTATAAGATACTGGTAAAACAACTTTGGCCGTTTTTAATTGTATTTATAATTGGAAAAGGATCTAGTGGTTATATGACTAAGTATATAATGCCGTTAGTAATTGTTTTTTCCGTAATTTCTATGTTTCTAGCGATATTAAATTTCTTTAAATTCTATTTCTATATAAAAGATGATGAACTCCATGTAACTAAAGGGGTTTTTAAAAAACAAAATATTAGTATTCCTCTAGAAAGGGTACAGACCGTAAACTTTGAAGAAAATCTAGCTCATCGTTTATTTAATGTCACAAGTTTAAAAATCGATACGGCCGGATCGCAAAAAAAAGAATTTGATTTAGATGCAATAGGTATCGAAGAAGCCAAGGCCATCAGAGATTTTATTCTCAAAAGAAAAGCGCAGTTACAGGTAGATACTACCGTTAATGTAGATGGGGAGGAAGTACCTGTAGCTACTTTAGAGGTGCAGGAGTCTCTCATTACTAGATTAAGTAATCTGGATTTACTTAAGATCGGTATTACTTATAATCATCTCAGGTCGGCAGGACTGATCATGGCTGGTATGTTTTGGATAGGATCAGAATTAGACCAACTTGAATTATATGATATGGATGCCGGTGAGGAGGAGATTAAAACAGCAGTGCTTAAATCTGGATTTAATATATTTTTATTTTTCGTGATTACCTTTATGGTGTTATCATTTTTGTATTCATTAATCCTTACCATTTTTAAATATTATAATCTCAGTTTTTTCAGGAGAGGAAATGGTTTTAAAATTATTTCTGGCCTATTAACTAGACAAGAATTTTCAGCCTTGGATCCTAAAATTCAGATGATTAGTTGGAAAGATAATTGGCTCCAGAAAAAGATATTCGGCATCTTTGATTTTAATTTAAAGCAAGCAGGAAGTATTGCGATTAATAGTAAAAAATCAATATCTATTCCTGGTGTTAATAAATCTCAGATAGATAAAATATTAAATTACTATATCCCAGGTAAGACTCCAGATCTGATTCCTTGCCAAAAGGTGCATATAAAAATGCTTTATCGACAATGGATGTATTTAGCGCTATTTTTTATGCCTATTATCGTAGTATTATTCTATTTTGGTTTAAATATTCAGGGAGCTGGGGTTTGCTCTTTTTTTATTTTTATCCTCTATACGACCTATAGAAAGTTTCATAAAATCCGATTTGGCTTAGGCCAAAATTTGCTCCTCTTAAAAGGTGGCACTTTTGGTGATGAAAATGTTTTACTAAGAGATTATAAAGTACAGGCGGTAGAAATAAAACAATCATATTATCAAAGAAGGCATGATCTAGCAAGCGTAAAAGTACATACGGCTTCTGGAAATATCACAATCCCTTATATTCCGCTAGAAATGGCAAATCAAATCAGCGACTATCTACTTTATAAAGTGGAGAAAAGTTTTGTTCCTTGGATGTAATCCGATCTCTACGGATACTAGATTAAGCCGTACGGTTGATAATTCTTGTATCTCTTTACCCAAAGTAGACAATATATTGCAATGGATATGTATTATCAATGTAGGACATTGGGTTAAACCCAATTTCTCATAAATAATAAGACCTCAATAATATTATAAAAATTTATAATATGTTGACTATCTGTAATACCTTTGCAAACGATTATATCGCAACGTTTTATGGCTGCTAAAAAAAAGACTTCTAAAAAAACCAAGACTAAAAACTCAACCAACGAAAGATCCATTTTTACTAATCTAATTAGATGGGCATGGATACTGACCATCTTAGGATTAGTGTGTGCTGTTGCGATATTTCTTGTAGTATCGATTTCTAAATTACCCAATACGGAAGAGCTAGAAAATCCTAAGTATGATATTGCATCTTTAGTATATTCTTCTGACGGCGAGCAACTCGGTCGATATTTTGTTCAGAATAGATCATGGACAACATTTGAGGAATTAAATCCGTATCTGGTCGATGCGCTGGTAGCCACCGAGGATGAGCGATTTTTTAAGCATAGCGGAGTAGATGTAAAGGGTACATTAAGGGCAGTTGCTTTTATGGGATCTAAGGGAGGAGCTAGTACCATTACTCAGCAACTGGCAAAATTGTTTTTCACTAATAAGTCTAGAAGTTTTCCGAAGCGTGTATGGCAGAAGCTAAAAGAATGGGTCATTGCTTTTAAATTTGAAAAGCGATATACAAAAAAAGAAATCATGGCTATGTATTTAAACAAGGTCGATTTCTTATATAACTCACATGGAGTAAATGCTGCGGCGGAAACCTATTTTGGAAAAACGCAAGATATGTTGACCATGGACGAGGCAGCCATGATTGTGGGGATGCTTAAAAATCCATCTTACTTTAGCCCAAAAAAATATCCAGAGAGAGCACAGCGTCGTAGAAATGTAGTGCTAGGACAGATGCTTAGAAATAAGTTTATTACAAAAGAAAAATTTGATGAGCTAAAGGTGCTAGAACTAGATGGCTCTAAATTTAGTCGACGTAATAATTATTCAGGAATAGCTCCATACTTCAGAGCAGAACTGACGAAGTGGTTAAATGATTTATTAAAGGATGATAAGTATACCAAAGAAGATGGTTCTAAATATAGTATCTATCGGGATGGTCTTAAGATTTATACATCGATAGATTCTCGAATGCAAAAACATGCAGAGTCAGCAATGGTTACGCACATGTCAAAATTGCAAGATAGATTTTTTAATAGATGGGAAGGGAAAGACCCGTGGACCTATGATGCAGATGACAGACAAATAAAATTAAGAAGAAGTTCTCTTAATGCACATATTACAAACTCTGATAGATATAAGCTACTACGTAAAAAATATCTGACTAAAGTAAGTCAGGAGATTTCTAGAGAAATAGAAAATGTAAAATTGCGAGATACGGATATTAGAAGGATGCTAAAAGCTACAAAGACAAAAGGTCATCTAGCAGCATTAGTAAAAAACAAAACCATTTCTAAAAATATGTCAAAGACATATACTCAGATTGTAAGAAGTCCGCATTGGAAAACGTTGAAAAAGAGATGGGCCTTATTCCAGTCAGTCGTAAAAAGAGATTTTAATAAGAAGGCTAAAATGAAGGTTTTTGCTTACAATGATAACGGCTATGTGATTAAGACCATGACACCAATAGATAGCATTAAATATCACAGAATGCATATGCAAATCGGTTCCTTATCGATCGAGCCACAGACGGGTTACGTAAAAGCATGGGTAGGAGGGGTAAATCATGACTATTTTAAATTTGATCATATCCAGAATGATAGACAAGTAGGATCTACATTTAAACCTTTTCTTTATGCAACGGCTATATCGCATTTAGCGATGTCTCCATGTCAGAAGGTGCGAGACCAACGGTATACAATACCTGCTAGAGATTCGGACTTTGGATTGATGAAAGCATGGAGCCCTGAAAACTGGGATGAAAAATATTCTAATACGGAAATAACACTTAAAGAAGCACTACAAAAATCCAAAAATACGATATCTGCCTGGTTGATAAAGGAAATAAAGAATCCGAGACTAGTGGGAGATTTAGCAGAGAATATGGGAGTATCTAAAGCTAAAATTCCTAATGTCCCCTCTATTGCGTTAGGAGCGGCAGATTTATCAGTCATGGATATGACCGGAGCGTATTCCACATTTGCAAATAATGGAGTATTTGTAAAGCCCACTTTTGTGACGCGTATAGAGGATAAAAATGGAAAGGAAATTTATAGAGCCGTTCCTGATGGACACAGAGCTTTGTCTCCTGACTATAATTATGTTATGGTGGATATGTTACAAAATGCAGTTGCTAGTAAGCAAGCAGAACTGGAGGTAAAGTTCGGAGGTAAAACAGGAACCACTAATAATCATGTGGACGGATGGTTTATGGGTATCACTCCAGATCTAGTGGTAGGTACCTGGGTAGGTGGAGAAGATCCTTGGATAAAATTTAATACTATAGGTGATGGGTCAGGTGCTGCTATGGCAAGGCCTTTTTATCTAGAGTATATGAAAAAAATTGAAGCGGATAATTCTATAGGTTATAATTCTGAAGCTGTTTTTAAGGTTCCAGAAAACCTGAGCGTTACGATCGATTGTGAGGTCTACGATGCTTTCATAAAAGAAAATACAGCAAAGAGAACAACCTTAGAAGATGCCTTAGAAGACGAGTTTGATGAATCAGAACTAGAGGAAGAGTTGGAAGAAGAGCTCGACGAATTTGAAGGGTAGGGCAGTGATATTTTAATTATACATTAATGGTTAAGTTGGAGACCATCATACCATTAACTCTATCGGTTGGTTAGCCATTTTATAATTATCATCAAGAACGGAAGCGTTTATAAATTTTATGCCATGCAAATCCACTTGACCATAATCTTCATGAATATGACCAAATGCATGAATTTTAGGTTTGACTGTTAGGACCTTATTCAAGAGATCCTCGCATCCCACATTTAGGTTTTGATTCGTCAGGTCCAGTATGTTGTATGGAGGACCGTGTGTTATGAGAATATCTGTAGAATTTGGAATTAGATCCCAGTGCTTTTTTATTTCTGGACCTCTACCTCTATTAAATGCCCAATTGTGAAACCATGGTTGAATGGGCGAACCCCAGATATTGATCCCGTGGATTTGAGCTCCAGAATCGTTTAAGTAAATAATGCTTTCAGGTATTAATTCTTGAATTTCAAAATCCAGTGCCTCTTCTAAAAAAAAATCATGATTGCCTCCGATAAAAACTTTATGTTCAAAAGGTAAAATTTTAAACCAATTTATAAAATCGATTATTTCTTTTTGTGTTCCTCTTTTTGATATGTCTCCAGCATGAATAATTATATCTCCTTCTAAATCTTTGAGTTGATTATGAAAGCCATGCGTATCTGAGATAAAAACGATTTTCAATTTTGTAAAGAGTTTATTTAATAGTTTAACCTATTCTAAATTTAAGAGAAATTCAAATAGTAATATTTTTATTTTCTCAAATTTGGAAAACAGTTATTTCTTATTTGTAATCAGTTATGTTTCTGAATTGGCTTTAAGCCAAAATAATTTAAGAATAATTAAATATCAATACCAAAGGATTCTTAGACATGCGTTTAATAGGCAAAAAAAATACTATGAAAAATATATTGCTAATTATTTCTGTTGTTTTAATGATGAGTTGTAATGATAGAGTTGAATTTAGAAGTGAATGTTTGCCATCTACATTACAAGATGGTGTGATTGCTTTTTATCCATTTAATAATGGAAGCCTATTAGATGAATCTTCTAATTCTAATGATCTCACAAATACGTCTACGGCGACTCCGGCTCCTGATAGAAGTGGAAATATAAAATGTGCCTATCAATTTGATGCCTCAGACGAAGCCCAAGAATTTCTATCCACAAAAAGTACTAACTTTTTAAATAGTCTCGAATCCTTTAGTATTTCTATTTGGTATGAGCCGATCGACACTTCTAGAAGTGTTGGTGATTTTGAAGTATTAGTCAGTAGAGGTAATGAAGGACATTGCCCTGATAGGAGAGGAGAATGGTCAGTAGGTTTATTTGATTGTAGAAGGGCTGTATTTGGTCATGATAATTCTGTTTGGGCAGATTCTCAAAATGGATGTCAGGGAGAAGTCATTGCTTTAACAAACAGATGGCATCATGTCGTAGCAACAAAAAATGGAAATGAGTACAGAATATATTTTAATGGAATTCTAAACGAAGTAGAAATAGGCAATGCAAACTGTTTGAATCAGTATATAGCGCAGGATATCGGCGATTTTTTTATTGGGACAGATTATACAGGAAAGATTGATGATGTCATAATTTTTAATAGAGAATTGAATCAGACGGAAGTAGGCGAATTATATACACTAGAACCTTGTTGTGGATAGGCTTTTGTGTCTCTAACGTTTATGTGTAGAGACGCTATCCACATTTTTATAACAGGTTTTATTATAAATAATCTTTTAAAATATAATTGACGCCCGCCTTTGCATGTATTGCAGTAGTGTTGAATATAGGAATTTGCAAATCACTTTCATTTAGCATCAATGGAAATTCGGTACAACCTAAAATAACTCCTTCTACCTTTTGATCAATAAATGAGTGAATTACATTAAGGACAAATAATTTAGATTCAGGAATAATTTTTCCATACGTTAATTCTTCTATGATTATACGGTGTAGTTCTTCAATAACTTGAGGCTCTATAGGTACTAATACTTCTATACCGTTATTTGTTATGCGTTGGGTGATAAAATCTTCCGTCATGGAATATTTTGTCCCTAAAAAACAAACTTTTTTTATACCCTGTTTCTTAATATTTTCTGCTGTAGCATCGGCGATATGTATGATAGGAGTGCTCAGTTGCTTCTCAACCTGATCGTAGACTTTATGTGGTGTATTTGCACAGAACATTAGTTTTTCGGCTCCTGCATCTTGCAATCGTTTTCCCCCTTCAATTAGCATATCTGCAATACCATTCCAGTTATTTTCAATTTGATATTTATGAACTTTGGATTGATCCATTGTAAAAACCATGAGAGGTGGATTTTTATTATTTCCAAAATGCTCATTTACAGATTCGTTAATATATCTGTAATATTCTATTGTTGAGTGCCAAGAGGTACCTCCAATTAAGCCCAGTATTTTCATGTTTTTATCCGCCATAATTGTAGTATCGCTTTTTGTTTCTTCTTTTACATTTTGACAACCTAATAGAATTATTAAAAATAGATAGAATAGTTTAGGCATAAACAATTTTTATTTTGACGATAGTTTTGGTTTTTTCTAATTTATAAGTATTGCTTTGTTAAGATTAAAATTGTGGAAGTGACAAGTCGATATTCCAAATAAATACCATTCCTAATATACCCCCTAATAGCATAATCGCAAAGTATAATTTTACTTGTTTAGCTGTAACATTAGTGCCTCCGCCATAACTTGATTTTTGTACAAGACCTGGATGAGATTCTATAAATTCAGCACCATTCATAAAGTATATCCATCTTATTCCTAGTAAGTAAATTACAATTATGGAAAAGTAAAAAATTAATACTATAGGATTCATAGCTTGTGGATTGAAGTATTCAACAGTATTTTTTGTCATACCACTCAAGTTCCCAATCATCATAATAATCCACGCAACATTTGCGAAAAACAACCAACCCCAAAAGTATTTATTGTAACCATCCTCTAATTCTGGATTTTGAATAATGTGTTTCTTAGATCGGTATTTTAATATTAGTCCGTTTGCAATGGTTATTGCAATGAAGATTATCCATGTATGTTTAAATATCATTTCTCTTTTATTAAAATGCTGCCGTTAACTCAAAATATTTTTACATAGGGTGATCAAATTTTAAACAGCAATAGCGTTATCTTATAGCTCACTAAGTTATTAAAGTTATATGCTTTATGTAAGAAAGCATAAGGTTGAAATAATCCGATTCATTCAATTTATTCCAATCATAAAGAATAAAGTATCTTACATTAAGAAAAACACCTCTTCATGAAAAACTACTTAATCATTTTACTTGCAGTCACATTTTATTTTATAGGCTGTTCTTCAGGTATGACATTTGAGGAACAAATTATAAATGACTTATCTACTAAACTTCCTAGTGGAACCTGTGATGGTTATCCAAAGGGTACAATAATATCTAATGTCATAGTGGGAAAAATTGTGGATATTGGTATCGATGGGATGACCGATGTTTCCTATCAATTATCATACGAAAATAATGGAGTTAAAAAAGATACTTCTGGTGCCATGCTGTATTTAAAACGAGGATCAAAATATAAGCTAGCAGTAATGGGTTGCGATTCGGATATAACAAATGATTAAACCATCACTGTTTTGTTAGTTTTCATTAACTGAAAACAAATTCATTGTTGACACTATAATACTTTTCTTGGATAACTGCGGGATTATTTGATCTCAACCTTTAGTTTAATTTATCAAGGTATCAGAATATCGATTTATTTGCATTTGGATAATTCGCTTATTTATTTCCTTGCGCTGTGTAATATAAAATTGAATTTCCAGATTCGTAAATTGACCAATAACGGATCCTAATAAT
>Ga0114957_1003732_pt1 | contig 13517 bp, 10 predicted proteins | sample BantaG_FD_87175 | JGI IMG/M metagenome (GOLD analysis project Ga0114957, IMG submission 87175) | Marine algal microbial communities from Bantry Bay, Ireland - BantryBay_4 metaG | ecosystem: Host-associated > Algae > Red algae > Unclassified | place: Bantry Bay, Ireland | collected 2014-11-21 | reverse complement strand
GGACCGGTTCACAAGTGCAGCAAGCAACTTGGCGATGAGCGCAGAGCTACCTACTGCGGCGCAGCAGGGCCGCGCCATCTGCGAAACAAAAGCGTAGGTTGCCCCGATTGTCGCACGGCACGATTACTTCGCGTGGCGGACCGTGGCCCGTCCAGTGAATTTGTCAAAACCGAATGCTGCCCTTATAAGCGAGAGACGGCAAGGCGGGGAGGCAATGCGATGACACATGCGATTTCTCGGGCACTCCGTGCCGCCGCGATGCCGTCACCTGACCCGACGATATTCGCCTTTGCCGCACCGATTTTGTGAGGGACGATGAGCAAGAAACCCGAAGATTTGCGCTCCGCCCGTTGGTTTGCGCCTGACGACCTGCGCTCAATGGGGCACCGCTCCCGCGCGATGCAGATGGGCCTCGACGGCGCGGACTGGGAAGGAAAGCCCATCATCGCGATCATCAACACGTGGTCCGACCTCTCACCCTGCCATCACCACCTGCGCGACCGAGCGGAATACGTAAAGAAGGGTGTGTATCAGGCTGGCGGGATGCCGGTCGAACTGCCCGTGCATTCCTTCTCGGAGCAGTTTCTGAAACCCACCTCGATGCTCTATCGCAATATGGGCGCGATGGAGGTGGAGGAGACCCTGCGTTCGCATCCCGTCGATGGCGTCGTGCTGATGGGTGGCTGTGACAAGTCCACGCCTGCGCTGGTGATGGGCGCGCTTTCAATGGGCCTGCCTTTCATCTTTCTGCCTGCGGGCGCGATGTTGCGTGGCAATTACGCAGGCGAGAAACTAGGCTCGGGCACGGATGTCTGGAAATACTGGGACGAACGCCGCGCGGGCAACATCGCCAAGGAGCAGTGGGACGGGGTACAGGGCGGCATCGCGCGGTCCTACGGCACCTGCATGACCATGGGCACCGCCTCAACGATGATGAGCATCGCCGATGGCATGGGCCTCACCCTGCCCGGTGCGTCCTCGATCCCCGCGCCCGATGCAGGGCACAAACGTATGTCAGCGGCCTGCGGGCGGCGCGCGGTCGAGATGGTGTGGGAAGATCTGACGCCTGAAAAGGTCGTGACCGAGGCCGCCGTGCGCAACGCGACCGTGGTGGCCATGGCCACGGGCTGCTCGACGAACGCCATCATCCATCTGATCGCCATGGCCCGGCGGGCGGGCATCGACTGGGGGCTGGACGACCTCGATGCTGTAGGGCGCACGACGCCAGTGCTCGCCAATATCCGGCCCTCGGGCAAGGATTACCTGATGGAGGATTTCTTCTATGCGGGAGGCCTGCGCGCGCTGATGAAGGAACTGGGCGACAAGCTCGACCTGTCAGCCATCACCGTCACGGGCCGTCATGTCGGCGAGACCATCGCGGATGTCGAGAACTACAACGATGACGTTATTCGTCCGCTTTCGAACCCGGTCTACCATGAAGGCTCGCTCGCCGTGCTGCGCGGCAATCTTGCCCCCGACGGCGCGGTCATCAAGCCCGCCGCCTGCGATCCGAAATTCCACGTCCATGAAGGCCCGGCGCTGGTGGCGGACAGCTATGCCGACCTCAAGAAGATCATCGACGACGAGAACGCGCCGGTCACGCCCGACACGGTGCTGGTGCTGCGCAACGCGGGGCCGCAGGGGGGGCCGGGGATGCCGGAATGGGGCATGATTCCGATGCCGAAGAAACTGCTGAAGGACGGCCATCGCGACATGGTCCGCCTGTCGGACGCACGCATGAGCGGCACAAGCTACGGCGCATGCATCCTGCATGTCGCCCCCGAAAGCCATGTCGGCGGGCCGCTGGCGCTGCTCAGGACCGGCGATATCGTCCGCCTCGACGTGCCTGCCCGATCGCTGGAAATGCTGGTAAGCGAGGCTGAACTGGCCGAGCGCCGTACCGCCTGGACCCCGCCCGAAGCCCGCTACGAGCGTGGCTACGGCTGGATTTATACCAAGCATATCGAGCAGGCCGACAAGGGCTGCGATTTCGACTTCCTGCGAACCGATTTCGGCGCACCGGTGCCCGAACCGGAGATTAACTGATGGCGCAATTACGCGCCGCCCTCACCCGTATTTCGGCATTCTTGTCACGCCGTTCGACGGCGCGGGCCGGTTGAGCGGGCGCGCGCGCGGCCGTCCATCGAGGCGAAAGGAGGACGTGGCTGACAATGCGATCATGGCAGTGCCTTCAGGTATGACGAACCATCGGGGATGACATCGCGGGGGACGGAGACAATGATTTCACCGAGTAGCAGGAAAGACAACGTCTTGCCGTGTCGGTCAAGCCCCAGCGACGCGTTGACACCACCTTGCAGCGCGTTGTCGATTACGAAGTTCAGCGCATGAAGGTTGGGCAACTCGTACCGCCGTACCGCCGTCGCGCCGAGATGGGACATTGCGTCAAGCACGCGCGCTTCGGTGACTTGCTCCAACAAATGCAGCCATGCTTCTGCGCGATAAGCGATGATTGAGACGTTCGACGTATCGCCCTTATCACCCGCCCGTCCGTGCGCGATAGCATGAAGAGGAACACTTAGCATTCGATCACGCTCACATGCGGCTCGATACGCTCGCGCGGTATGAGGATCGAAGCCGTTGCGATCTGCGGGGTCACGTGAAAGCGGTACCCGCCCCCCGCTGCCGGGCCAGAACAATAGAGAGACTGAACTTCATCAGCGATCCTTTGCGCAGTGGCACGTTCTGTTGCCATCGACGCGACGCGCATTCGGTACTCGCCGGTCGTCGCTAGACTGCGTGCAGCGCGGCGCTCGGGTTTGCCGCCATCCAGAACCGAACCCGTCCCGATAATGTCGATACGCGCTGGTTCGTTGATGCCTAGAAACCCCAACCGTTCACGCACAATTTCTCCGGCGAGTTCTGCACGCGCCAGCGCATTCGGGCCTGCATAGGTCATCTCTGCCTCGGCCATCCAGCCATTGTCCACGCAGACGGTCGTCTTCAATGTCGGTGGAGCAGGGTGGCCTCGCACGCCGGCCACAACGATACGATCTGGTCCGTCTTCGGATAGTGTGACCTGCGAAACATCCGCCACGCAATCGGCCACCAAGTAGGCCGCCGGATCGTGCATTTCATAGAGGAGCTGTTCCGTCACCGTTGCCCGCGAAACAAGGCCGCCAGTTCCTTCCGGCTTTGTGATCGTGAGCGCGCCATCGGCTTCGACCTCCGCAATCGGAAAGCCTGCGCGGGCGAGGTCTGGCACGTCTTTGAAGCCGGGATCGGCAAAATAGGTGCCGCTCACCTGACCACCGCATTCCAGCAAGTGTCCACAGATCGTCCCAACCGCGAGCCGATCCCAGTCATCCGCCGCCCAGCCAAATTCGTGAATCAGCGGCCCTAACGCCAAGGCGCTATCGGTCGTCCGTCCGACCAGCACGACATCTGCGCCAGTCGCGAGCGCATCCGCAATACACCGTGCGCCAAGATAGACATTGGCGGCAATAATGGGCCTGCCTTCAAAGCCAATGCCTTCCATCGTCGGTGTTGCGATGATTTCCTCGGTGGTCATATGAGCGGTAACATCGTCGCCGGTGACGACGGCGATTCTCAAGTCTTCTACGCCGAGTTCATCGGCAAGGGCGCGAACACGTTTTGCTGCACCGACCGGATTAGCCGCTCCCATATTCGAGATGATCTTCACACCAAGCCGTTTTGCCTCGGCCAAGGCGGGACGGATGTAATGATCGAGGTAAGGCGAATACCCAGTATCGGGGTCGCTGCGTCGGAGTTGCTGTGCGACCGCAAGCGTGCGTTCCGCCAACACTTCGTACATCAGATATTTCGGTCCCTGGCGCCGCGCCATTGATGCGAGGATCGGGAGGGCGGCGTCGAAACGGTCGCCCATGAACCCCGCACCGCAGCCGATGTGGACAGTCATGCCGTTTGCCAAAATACGAATACGTCGATCACAGTCCAAGTTCCTTGCGGTTGATGAGGACAGTAGGGTCGAGCGTGCTGTCGAGACCAGCCACGACATTCGCGGCGGCCTGAACAGCCATTGCACGTTTCGACTCGGCAGTCATAGCGGCAGTGTGGAGGGTCGCGATCACATCGGTGCGTTTCAGCAGAGGGTCAGCGGGGGCAACGGGTTCCGTCTCGAAAACGTCCGTGCCGTACAGGGCGATATGGTCACTATCGAGTGCTTCGATCAGGGCTGGTTCGTCCACGATACCGCCGCGCGCACAGTTGATAAGGACGGCCCCCGGTTTCATTCCGGCCAGGCGGTGAGAATCCAGCATCATCCGCGATGTCTCGCCCAGCGGGATATGAAGCGTTACGATGTCGGCTTGTGCGAGACCTTCTTCTAACGTCTCGACGCTCTCGTGCGGATCGGTTCCGGCATAGGGATCATAGCCGATGACCCGCATTCCGAAAGCCTGACACAGCCGCGCGACACGCTGGCCGATGCGCCCTATGCCAATGACGAGGATGGTCTTTCCAGAAAGCTCAAACCCTTGCACGCGATAGCGATACGACCAGTCGGCACCTCGGGTCTCACGGTCTTGCTCCGTCAATCTCCGCGAACATGCCAGCATCAACATCATGGTATGTTCGGCAACTGAAATCGCATTCGCATCGGCGGCGATGGCAACAGGCACGCCTCTCGCGGTCATTTGACCGACGGGAATGTTGTCACAGCCAACGCCGTGTTTGCTGATTATCTTCAACCCTTTTGCTTGCGCCAGTATATCGGCAGGCAGGAGCATGGTTCGGACCAGAATTGCGTCCGCGCCTCGAATGGCGCTCGTGATCTCATCTGCTGAAGCATGGGCATCAAACGTGATTACGTCTGCGCCCGGCCTCTCGTGCAGGATGGCGATGCCATCGTCATGAATTGGTTCGGTAACAACGATACGCACCTGGGGACGCCCCTATTTTGCAGCGCTGGACATCGCCGCGATGTTCAGTCCACGATACACTCGAACACGACACGCGCAAGACGTGCTGTAAGAGGGATCTTCGGGAAAAGTATGCTGGCAAGCACAGCGCAGGTACGGGACGGAGACGGTCGTGATAAATTCACGGCTGCTGCTCTCCTGGGTGTGATGGTGCTGGAGCTGGTTCATCTCGCGCTGGGGCTGGGCTGGGCGCGCATCGGCGCTTGTGTTTCGATGGTCGCTGTGGTGCCGTTGACCGCACGGCGGCTGGGACTGCGTGAGGCGTATCTGCTGACGTTATGTGCCGGACTGACTGCTGCAATCCTTTGGGTCCACGAGACGCCGGCTTCTGCGCTAATACTGGCGCTCGATCAGGCGATATTCTTGATGGCGTTCATCATGCTGGTCGGACTGATCCAGCAAGCGGCGATGACCTCGCCTGCCATTCTTGAATGCGGGACGTTCCTGACCAGGCAGCGCGCAGGGCGGCGATATTTCGCCCTGTTTCTCGGCACACACACGATGGCTCATTTGTTCAATCTGGGTGTCGTGAGCCTGCTGACGCCGTTGATTCAGCGTGGGACTGCAGACAAGACCGATCCGCTGAACTCCGTGCGAGAACGCAGGCAAATCAATTCCATGCTGCGCGGTTTTGCATGGGCAGTCATTTGGTCACCGACAGCGGTCGCACCCTTGGTGCTGATGACGATGTTGCCGGAGGCAAGGCGCGGGCCGTGGATCGCCGTGGGGCTCGTGATTGCTATGGTCATCATGTTGATCGGGTGGGCCGAGGATCGCTGGGCCAATCGCACGCATCAGCCTGTCGCGGGTGCCGCCAGCCCTCCGTTTCCTACGCGCGCATACGGCAGATTTGCGTCGGTCTGTGCAGCTCTGCTCTGCCTGACCGTCACGGCGATGATGCTGTTCGATGGGACAGTTGTTTTTGGGTTGATGATCTCTTCGCCCATTATTCTGGTTGGCTGGCTCTTGGTTCAGAACGCTGGAGCATGGAAACCGACCCGTGATCGACTTGGTGAGATCGGTCTTGATCATCTGCCAAAAGCAGCACCTTTGGCTGTGACGCTCGCATGTTCCGGGTATGTCGGGCGTGCAGGCGCGGCGTTGATTCCGGCGGCGGAATGGTCCGAGGCGCTTGGGTTGGAGAATTGGCCCGGTTGGTTGTTTTTACTGAGCCTCTCTGTCGGTGTTGCAGTGCTTGGCCAGTTTGCACTTAGCCCGATCATGATGGCCGTGTTCTTTGGCAGTCTGGTTGCTGCGATACCGCAGTTGCCAGTCGATGTGACATGGGCAGCTCTCGCTATTTCCTGCGGGTGGGCGCTGTCGATGACCGCCTCGCCCTTCGCCACTGTGATCCTCATGGTCGCCGGGGCGACCGAGCATACAGGGCGTCAAATGGCTTGGGTATGGAACGGGCGTTTCAGTTTGTTGGCGACGCTGTTTCTCGGCGTAGCGTTTTGGCTGTTGGCCTAGGATTTAGCCGCCACAACGACATCATCCGCATCGCCCACACACCTGATTTTCCCTTCAACTAGAGTGAAACGCGATCAGGTTGAGCCAAAGAGCGTCAGGAAATGCGCGGCTCTTGGCGCAATTCCTGACCCAACTTGATCGCGTTTCACTGTAATCGCTCCGATCACCCGCTGAGATACTTTGGCAGCCAGAGCGCGATTTCAGGGAACAGCATCACCAGAATCAAGCCGATGATCTGCAATCCGATGAATGGAATCACAGCCGCAAATATCTGTTGCAGCGTGATGTGTGCTGGCGCGACCGATTTGAGCCAGAAGCATGCCGGACCAAAGGGCGGGGACAGGAAATAGATCTGGATGTTCATCACGAACAACACGCCGAACCAGACCTTCACCCATGTCGGATCCATCCCAAGCTGTGGTGCGAGGTCTTCCACCACCGGCGCGAAGACCGGCACGGTGATAAAGACAATCGCGATCCACTCCATGAAGGTGCCGAGGACAATCAAAATTCCCATCATCACAAAGATGATACCCATCGCTGACAGGCCAAGACCCGCGAACAACGAACGCATGAAATCTGCGCCACCAATCAGATTGTAGATGCCGACAAACGCGACCGCGCCAAGGATTAGCCAAATGATCGTGCCGACGGTCGACATCGTGCCCGCCAAAGCCTCTTGCAGCAGCGTCCAGCTAAACCGGTTGCGTACAGCCGCGACGATAATCGCGCCGACAACACCAACGGCAGCAGCCTCGGTCACAGTCGAGATGCCCGCATAGATCGAGCCCATGACGCAGGCAATCAGCAGAATACACAGGACAACGGCGAGGCGTTTCTCGCCGGTCATTACTGCGGACTCACCGCGAATTTCGGCGACTTCGGCCGCTGTTGGCGCGAGGTCGTGGTTGATGTAACAGCGCACGACGACGAAGATCGCGTAGAACGTCGCCAGCATGATGCCGGGGATTGCTCCGGCCATGAACAAGTCACCGATGCCAACATCGGCAGACAGGCCGTAGACGATCATGATGATGCTCGGTGGGATCAGTGTGGCCAGAGACCCTGACGCGCATATCACGCCGATCGCCAGTTTCGGATCATACCCTAGTCTGAGCATCTGTGGCAGAGCCACAAGCCCGAGCATCACGATTTCCCCACCCATCACACCGGACATGGCAGCGAGGATCACGGCGACCACGACGGTCTGAACCGCAACGCCACCGCGCAGGTTTCCGGCGAAGATCGACATGGCGTCGAAGAGATCTTCTGCGATGCCTGCTTTCTCTAGAATCGACGCCATCAATACGAACAGAGGCACCGCAATCAGCGGATATTTTTCCAACAGACCAAAGGCATTGATCGAGACCAGATACAGCCCGTTTGGTCCGAAATAAGCCAGGGCGGTCAACACTGAGACGAACAGCGTCACGACGCCCAAAGGCATTCCGGTCATCATCAGGAACAGCAGCAGCGCAACGATCACGAGACTGGCAGAGCCAAGATCATAATCGCGGGCGTTGACAATTTTTTGCGGGTTAAAGAACTGTCCTGCCGACGACATCGTTTCGTTGATTGTCCCGGCAATTCCGGCATCGCCGCCGTAGTGAATAAAGGTCACGAGAGCGAACCGGACCACCATGCCAATCGCAATCGCAAGGACGATCCCTTTGGCCCAACGGCTTTCCATGTGTCGCCAGAGATTGACCATCAACTGAGCCAGATAAATCAGCGCCCCCACCACAAGAACGGTTTTCAGGACCATCGGCTGCGGTGAATTGAATGCGCTGCCGAATTTTTCGCGCAGATCAATCGATTCGAGCGCGCGCGGCAATTGGTCGTCAGCCAGCAAAAACAGGGCAAGAGTACCAATGGCGTAGGCGAAGAAATCAAGTCGCCATTTGCCCTTGTCGCTCGCCATCAGATAAAACACGGTGATGCCGATGTGACGCTTTTTCAGCGTTACGTACCCCGCCGAAATCATCCACGCGACGGCACACAGCACCATCACAACCTCGGAACCCCACTGCGTCGGCGCATTCATGACATAGCGCGCAAACACGTCATAGACGGTCAGAACCGCTGCGATCAGATACAGTTGCGCGACCGCTAGACCGCTAAATCGGCTGAGGTGATCGATCCATTTAAAGGCATCATCTCTGCCTGAGTCGTCTGTCCGCAAATCGCGGGTGGCGAACATGCCCCCAGGTTCCGTCTCAACGGTCATAGATAGTCCTCCCCTGGCGTCTTTGCGCTCTGTTATCTGTGCCTACACGAACACGGATCGTAGGAATCCACAAGACACCCCGTCGGCCAAAAAACGGGTAGACAGGTTGACAATACACGCCGGAGGTTGTCGGCTAAGACCTCTGGGCGGATGTGAGAGGGGTTATCGCTATGAGTGAAGAAGGCGGGCGACACGACCCGGTGAAGTACTATGGCGTCTGGTCGTGGGTTGGTGGATTCGCCATCGGCGGCGGCCTGATCTGGATCATGTTTGCGCTCGCGGACGGGTTTAGCTGAAAAACCAACAACAAAAATGACTCTCTGGGAGGAGAACGACCAATGAAGAAACTCGGACTTTTGTGCGGTGCTATTGCAGTAGCCGCGTCGATGGGTGTTGCGGAAGCAAAGACCCTCAAGTTGCAGGCCAGTTCCAAGGCGGGCGACTGGGCGCACCGCTTCATGACCGACAATTGGCAGAAGAAATTCAATGCCATGACCGGCCCAGATGGTGTGAAGATCGACGTGCTGCCCACCAAAGCCGTCGTTCCACACCGTGAGACGATTGACGCGGTTGCCAATGGTATTCTCGACGGTGACCTGAATGCTGTCTCCTACTTTTCGGGACGTGATCCTGCCTTTGCCATCATGGGCGATCTGATTGCAGGTTACGACACGCCTGAACAGATGCAGACTTTCTGCCAGTTCGGCGGCGGCAAGGAAATACTGCAAAAAATCTACGACAAATACACCAAGGGCAAAGTTCACGTCGTCGGCTGTGGCCCCTATGCACGTGAGGCGTTCGTCTCGAGCATCGAGATCAAAACCGTCGATGACATGAAGGGCGTCAAGGTTCGCTCGCCCGAAGGTCTTGCCGCCGAGGTCTTCAAACGCGCCGGTGCAACGCCTGTCTCGCTGCCTTTCTCGGAGGTTTATACCTCGCTTGAAAAAGGCATCGTACAGGCCGCTGATGCCTCCGCACACGTGAACAATGATGCCTCGGGCATGTACAAGGTTGCGAAATACCCGATCTATCCTGGCATTCACTCGATGGCTGTGCTCCAGTTTATCGTGAACAAGGATGTTTGGAACAAGCTGTCAGAAGCCGAACAGACTGCGCTCGAGGTCTGGTACATCGCCGCCTATACGTCGATGCGTCGTTCCGCCGACCTTGAGGACAAAAAGCTGGCCGCGAAGCAACGCGAATCCGGCGACGTCACGGTCGTCGACTGGGAGCAGGGCGAGCGCGACAAGTTCCGCGAAATCGCCGTTGGTGCATGGACTGATTTCGGCGCGAAATCGGACCTCGCGAAAGAAGCCCTAGAAGCGAATATGGACTTCATGAAGACGATGGGCATGTTGAAATAGTACATCGCACCACGAAAAGCGGTGGCTGATTGCCGTAAAATTCTTATTTGGCTCCGCTGATGCGGGGCCATTTTTGTTAGTTCCCAGTTTGAATTTTCCTGATCCTTCATTTTGCAAGGTCCGTCTTGCTCAAGTGTCGTCAGTTCGCACGGATATAAACTGCGTGACGTGATGCATGTGATATGATATATGATCTTTTCATTGAGCTGTTCTTGGTAAGATTTCTTCATAGAAGAGATCGCCTCATTGAAAGGGAATTGGAATGTCAACTGTTAAGCTGAAAACAAGTCTGCTGGCCGGCGTCTTTTTTGCTGCCGCGAGTGTCCAGATGGCCTTCGCTCAAGATGCCAAGCCAATGCCCGAGGGGGGATATACCGTCGGCTTCGTTGCGCCCATGATTCAGTTGCCATTCTATAAAGCAATGCAATGCGCCGCGGAAAAGGCGGCCGCAGAGAATGATATCAACCTGATCTGGCAGGGTTCGAGAACATCTTCCCCGCGCGACATGATGCAGATCGTGCAGGCGATCGTGGCCCAGAAACCGGATGGGATGCTGCTTGCCCCTTGGGACGCGACGGCCTTTATTGCGCGCACCAAGGAGATGATGGACAATGGCATCCCCGTCATCACGGTGGATGGCAGCCTGAACGAGCCGGTCGACATCGCAAATATTCGGACAGGTAACGTGGCGGCTGGCAAGCAGGCCGCTGCGGATATCGTCAAGATGGTCGGCGGCAAGGGTGCCGTCTTGATTCTGACGGACTCGCCGGGCAACAAGGTGCAGACCGAGCGTTACTCCGGCTTCAAGGAGGTTCTGGAGGCGGACTATCCGGATATCACGGTGCTTCCGGTTCAATACATCTCCTCCGATGCGGCGAAGGCGTCGTCGATCACGTCTGCAACGATTTCGGCGAATCCCGATCTGGTCGCAGTCTATGCGACGCAGGATGCGGGCGGCGAAGGGGCAGCGAATGCCCTTCGTACAGCTGGCAAGCAGGGCGAGATCAAGCTGATCGGCTTCGATGCAACGCCAGCCCAGGTCGAGAACCTGAAAGCGGGTGGATACGACGCCCTGGTTTCTCAGGCGCCCTATGACCTGGGCGAGCAGATGATCGTAGCGATGAGCAGCGTCCTGACTAAAGGCGTCGCAGAGGCAGATTTGCCGCGTGAAACCCTGACAGGCTTCAAGACACTGACCCGTGAAAACGTCGATCTTCCTGAAAGCCGACGCTTTATCTTCCGTGCTGATTGCGACGATATCTAAAAGCAGGATCGACCCGATGGATCATGAAGTAGAAATTTTCAGGCTGTTCATGAAGAATGCCTGCGCAGAAATGAAGCCTATGGTGACCGATGCGATCATCAAGGAGCATGCTGCGGATCCGTTGGGTCGACACTCTCTCGACCTCGAGCACTTGTTGGTTTTTATGCGGCAACTTCCGCAGGAAGACAAACTCGTGATCCTTGCAGAGGAACAGGACCGGCGCTTCCGCTTGTTCCGCCTTTCTGGCGTAAGAAGCTTGCCCGGCCGGATCGTCGGTGAAGAAGTCTACGAAAGTGAGGAGGAAGCTCTGCATGCGGGGTTCCTCCAGCGATTGACCGATCTCGGTCTGCTCGAGGACAAGAATGATCAACTCTGACAAAGCTGAAAGTGCAGTCATTTGGCCCACTGTCGTCGGCTATGCCGAGCGATTGAGTGTGCGCGCGGGCGAACGCATCGGGTTCATGATTTCGGCTGACGCGCCAAAACAGTGCGACCTTCATCTCGTTCGTTTGCTCCACGGTGCTGTAAGCGAAGCATCCGGATTCGCGAGCGAAGAAATCGAGCATTCTGTCAATGGGCCGCATCATCTGGGACCACAGCGCACGTATCCCGGTTCTTACATGCGCGCCGAGGTGGAGCAGACCCTTGCCCCCGATAATACATTCAACTTCGAGGTGCTGCTTTATCCGACGATTCCTATCGGGCCATCCGAACAGACCGTCATGAGCTGGTGGGGCGACAAGGGCGGCGCAAAGTTGGCGCTTAATTCCTGCGGCAAGGTCGTCCTGACACTGCGTGACGGTGAAAATAGTTTGGATGTGACATCTGACTTACCGCTCGAAGCGCATCGCTGGTACCGGATTTCGGCGTCTTTTTCGGGAGAGAGCGGAGAGATGGAACTGGTTTGTACTCCCTTATCCGAGCGCTATACCGGTCGCGCCGGGCGCGTGGCGCGTGTTGCAGAAGCCTGCGTATCTCGATCAAAAGCGACCCTGTCGCTTGGATTTTCAGAAACACCCGTCACCTTTGCGGCAGGGCTTGACCAGTCCGGGAACCCAAGCAACCATTATAACGGGAAGATCGAGCGCCCCCGGTTCCTTTTACCTGAAGGACCCTCTGGTGAACGGAAAACACTTCTGGGCTGGGATTTTTCCGACGGCATCGGGCCCAACGGGGTGTCTTCGCTTATTGCTGCTTCGCATGGCGAGATTCGCGCTGAGGGTCGACTGTTCAACACGCCCGCGCGCTGTGCATCGGGCAGTCTATGGAGCCCCGACGCCCCCGACTTCAGGGCAAAGCCCGAAGTCTACGCGGCGATCCACTTTCACGATGATGATGTGACGGATGTGGGTTGGGAACAATCGATCGAGATATTGGTGCCCCCCGATCTGTCGAGCGATGTCTATGCGCTCAGGGTTGCCGATGGAGAGTTCATCGAACACATCCCGTTTTTCGTGCGGCCCGCTAGCGGAGCAGCCAAGGCGGACGCGCTCTTTCTTGTACCGACAGCCAGCTATCTGGCCTATTCGAACGAACATGCAGCGCATGATGCCCATGATGCCCAGCAGATCGTGTCTCGCATTCCGGTGATCGAGGCGGCCGATCTATATCTCCATGTCCATCGCGAATTCGGTGAGTCTTCCTATAGCCAGCATAATGATGGCAGCGGTGTCAGCTACTGTTCATACCGCCGACCGATTCTCAATATGCGCCCGACACATCGGTATCACGCAGGTGCCTGGCAGTTTCCGGCAGATCTCGCTATTCTTGACTGGCTAAAAAAGTCCGACATCGCGTTTGACATCGTAACGGATCATGATCTTCACGAGGAAGGCATTGACCTTCTCGACGGCTATAAAGTTCTTCTTACCGGAACCCATCCCGAATATTACTCCCGCGAGATGCTTGACGCGGTAGAGGACTACGTGGCCGGGACGGGTACATTGATGTATCTAGGTGGAAACGGCTTCTACTGGGAGGTTTCCTTCGACCCTGAACAGCCATTCGTGATGGAAATTCGTCGTGGCGACTATGGCAACAGGGCATGGCAAGCGGCTCCGGGTGAGTTGCGACATGCGACAACCGGCAGACCCGGTGGAATTTGGCGCGCCCAGGGCAGACCGCCACAACGATTGGTCGGTGTTGGTTACGCGGGGCAGGGATTCGACAAATCCAGCTATTACGTTCAGCTAATCGATAGTGCTCATCCGGATGCGGCGTTCATATTCGACGGGATCGATCGGGATGAGCGTATCGGCGATTTTGGCGATATC
>Ga0114957_1003731_pt1 | contig 13518 bp, 20 predicted proteins | sample BantaG_FD_87175 | JGI IMG/M metagenome (GOLD analysis project Ga0114957, IMG submission 87175) | Marine algal microbial communities from Bantry Bay, Ireland - BantryBay_4 metaG | ecosystem: Host-associated > Algae > Red algae > Unclassified | place: Bantry Bay, Ireland | collected 2014-11-21 | reverse complement strand
CCTCCCCCAGCGCCGATTTTCAGTTAGAGTACTCAACGTCAAATTCACACGAGTAAATGGAAAGCAACTACCAACACGTGGTGCACACGTTGCATAATTATAGTCTGCTGATCCATGGTTTGCATTAATACAGTGAAAATTTCGGGTGTATTAATCCGACTATAATTATCCCCTCTCAACCCTGGTGCCAGGGCCAGTCAGGATGGTTTGTCACACATCAATGTGTGCCGGGCGTCTCTGGACTGCCAGAAGCCACCAGCGTTCAGCACGTAGATGCAAAAGCTCTGGGGGTCACACATCGATCTGTGTGGGGCGTCCCTGGCCAGCCAGGAGCCACCAGCGTTCAGCACGTAGGCGCAGAAGCTCTTTGTGTCATACATCACTTTATTTGCTGATGGTGGGTGGCTTGGCGATGGGCTGACTGTTTGTGGGCGGCGGGCTACGTAGTGGTGGGCGGGTGGCTGGCAGGAGGTGGGCTGGTGGCAGCGCGCGGACGGGGCGCATGGGGTGGCCAGGCGGTGGCAAGGCGGTGGCCTGGTGGCGGGCAGGCGCTTTGTTGGCGGTGGGCTGGTGGTAGGAAAGTGGGCGGCGGGCGGAGGGGTGGTGGGGGCTAGGCGGTGCGCTGGTCGCCGGTAGGCAGTGGGTCGTCGGAGGGGAAGTGGCGGCAGGCTCGCGGCGGCATGGCAGCGGATCGGCGGTGCGCAAGTGGCGGCAGGCTGGCGGCGGCAAGGCGGGGCGTCCGCGGCGTGCAAGATGGGACGAGCTGGCGGCGGCAAGACGGTGGATCGGCTGCGCGCAAGTGGCAGCGGGCTGGTGGCGGGCAGGCGAGGGGTCGGCGGCGGGGGAGGGGTGGCGGGCTGGCGGCAGGCAGGCGGTGGACCTGCGGGGGGGAATTCGCGGGGGGCCGACGGCAGGCGGGCGCAGGGTCGGCGGTGGTTAGTGGCGGGCGAGTGGGAGGCAAGCGAGTGCGGGGCAAGAGGAGGGCAAGTGGCGTGCAAGTGACAGGCAAGTGGCACGCAAATGGCGGGCTGGTGGCAAGCAAGAGGGGACCAAGTGGCGGGCGGGCGGGCCGGTGATAGGAGCCGGTGGGTGTGGTTGTCGGGGGCTCAGGGGAAATCGGTAAGGGTCGGTATCCCGATCCATATTCGGTACAGTGCGTTCTCGTTACAAGAGACAGCTGATTCAGCTCAATATGAATAAAAGTAGCCTATACGGACTAGAATGCAAGACTCGCGACCCTTATTCTCTGGTAAATGATTCTCTTATAACGAGAACGCACTGTAGTGTCGGTTAGGGTTGCACACGACGCCCCTATTTCGGGGGCGTCAGGGGTGCGCGACGGATAAGACGCCTTACGGACGCCCCATTAGGCAGCCAAAACGCCCTCACGACGCCCGAAGTAGCACGCTCAATACTCGCAATATGGGCCAAGTGGCACCCATACTATGCACTCATATTTCATTTTCTGTTTCAAGACTGGGTGCCTGTCCCCAACCAAGGTCCACAGCCGCCACGTGCCGAATCATGTAGGCCCCCCTGAAAGTTTTCTCTTCGCGACGCCTTGCTGACGCCCTTTTGAGTTGGGGCGTTCCGGTCGCACGACGCCCAAATGACGCCCTGGTGACGCCCTTAACGACGCCCTTAACGACGCCCCGGGCGTTCTGAGCAACCCTATTGTCGGTTCATGTCGGTATGGTTTTTATGCTCGTATTTTATCCTGGGAGAACTCGACCGATGCCACGCAACAAGAGGTCTGGCGAGACCCACGAGTCGTGAATCAGACAGACCAGCAAACCAGCCACGATTCGTTCTTGAGCTCACAAGGCTCCCGTGTTTGGCATGCAGACCCCCCCGCCCCACACCAACTAGCCCTGTGGCCACACTCAATGTACGCACCTCTACTAGCCGGCCAGCCGACCTACGTTCTTCGGCGCATCCAACACTCGCGTCAGGCACCCAGACCCTCGCATCCGAGTCCAGCTGATGCTGTGGCCGCACCCTACGCACCGCCACCCGCTGAACTGCTCAAAAAGTTTACCAGGGGACCAGGAGCCCACGCCATGCACATAGCACTCGGCCCGTAGTCGCGCTGACCCCTTCCGATGCATGACGGCCGTATATAGCAGCACCTCGGTGTGCCCCAGAGATTGGTCTAGCACGCGTCGCTGCTCGGCCCTGCCGAAGAGCACTACAACTCTCCGTGTGCACATCGCTGCTCGCACTCCTTGCACCCATCTTTTCCTCTTATCTGCAACCCCTCACTCCCATCACGATGCCGACCACCAGGATGCCTGGGTGGAATGCGTTTTGACGGACGAGTGAGCGCTACTTGCGGGCAGATGGCAGTGCGTCAACCTACTGGATGGTCTATTGCATTGCGTGTGAGCGCGCGTACTCGCGGGATGAGGAAGCTGTAGCCGCTGGCCAAGGCGACGACCAGGAAATTGCCAAGATTGATGTCGTGCGCCCCGCGGAGCGTCTCCCAGGGCGGTCTGATAGAATACATCCTCATCTAAAGACATGCAAGATTATGGACCCGACTATCTTTGTCGTCGATGCGGACGGACGTGGCAGCTATGAGCTCCACTCTACTCCGGCTGCAGCGTCGTCCTCTTCATAAGCCTGCGCCTCCCGGGAGGCACAGGCGGCACTGCGCCGCCACCTGGGCTTGACCAGCCATCAATTTGAAGGTTTTCGCAGCTACATCATCGACCAGACGAAACAACGTACGCCCAAGCCTAAGTGGCGCAAGGCGGACCCGATGCTCGAGTCATTCTTCAGCCGCGACCTGTCTGCAGCGGAGAAGGCGGGGTTGGACAAGCGTCTTCTCCGGTTGTTGGCTGATCGGCGTTTGCTGTTTTCGTTCGTGAAGAGCGAAACATTCATCAATCTCGTTAATCTACTTCACCAGTCCAATCGACGGCAGCTCGGTGGTCCCATCCTCAAGGCTGCTGCCGCAGACGCCAAAACGAAGTGCCGTCATACGGTGAGGACCTTGCTCCAAAGATCAGTGCGAGCGACTTTGATGCTTGATGGCTGCAAAACAGCTGAAAACACCCGCGTCCTTGGAGCTGTGATCGGCATTGGCGCGGAACGCTACATTTGGACGCTGATGAGGAGGGCGACCAGCATCATGGCGTAGCGGCGGCAAGTGAGATGGCGTCCGTTATTAAGAAGCTGGAGGCGGATGGCGATCTACCTATCAGATGCGCTTGTACGGAAGATGCTGGGCAGTGCGGCCGCGCTTGCCGAATTCTAGCGCTGCGAATCCCAAAGCTGGTTATTCTATGATGCTTGGCTCACCAAGTCAATCTTTTGAAGAAGGACGTCCCCCAAGATTCCAGTCTACGACCGACCTCTGAGGCTCCTCTTTCCGCGGCCAGCCTGCTCGTCCGGTCGTCCACTATGCTCCTTCCTCAAGCGAGAGCCTCGATGCACCAGCTTCACGGCATCTCATTGGCTATGCAAAGCGCTTGCGAGACGAGGTAGAGCTCGCTGCAAATGTGCATGGAAAGCCTCCTTCGTGTGCGCGGGGCCTTGCGGTGCCTTGTTGCTGAGCTGCGGTCGGCAGCTCCCGACGTGCTTCTACCACTGAATTCCGAAGAGTTCTGGAAGGAGCTGGTGGCGGCTGAGCGGGTCATCCGGCCCATCGCGCATGCATCATTTCATTCGGAGCGCGACGACGCCACAATTTCAGACGCATGTGGCATCTACGGGTCAGTGTACCAGCACCTCGCGAGTGTAAGCTCCCATGCCGGCCACGCTCGCTTTTGTGCTGAAACTTGAGCATTGCTGGGGAGCGGAGGAGCAGGTGCTGTTACTCTTGGCCTTTTGCCCCCACCCCCAGTACATTCACGTGGCTAACGATCTACTGGGTCAAGACTGGCGGTCCTCACCAGTGTCGCTCTTCCATCTCATGCTTGGCAAACGCCTCGGCCGTCTGCTTCGCCAAGTGGTTCCCAGACGAGGCTGCGAAGGCAAGCTCAATTGTGCAGCAGATGTTTGACTTTTTGACTGGCGACATTGAGCACCTGTTTTTTCGCTGCTGTACGAGCAGACGAGCAGTCCTACCAAGCTGCTGAGTGGGCCTGACTGAAGTTTTGGGAGATTCTTGCTTTGAGTGGCACCTGCTCAGAGCTGGCCAAGCTCTCCCTTAGTCTCCTAGGATGCAAGCCGCAGACGGCATCTGTCGAGCGCCTCTTCAAGGAGCATGCAGCTCAACAAAGTAAACCTGGGAACCGCATGGGGCTTGCAATCCTCAACAATGTCACGTCTGTCAAGTGTTTCTATGATTAAGAGGATCGGCGACGTGCCAACGTGCGTACCAAGGCAAGGAACTGCGTGCTGACAGCCGCAGAGCGCGTCAGGTCGACAGCTGAGCAGTCTCGAGACGCGCCGCTGGCGACACCTGGCGGGGAGGTGGATGAACTTTTCACTTCGGACGCACCTTCGGCCTCAACGGACGTTTTGCACGGGTAGGCAGCCGCTTTAGGGGTTACGGAGGACGCGGACAAAAATGTGCTCCACGATCCGCGGGGCGAGGTACCGGCCTAGATGGCGTTTGACTCTCCGGTGCCCGCTCTGTCGGAGAAAGCATGCCCACTGCCCTCTCATGGCGTGCCTGGGTATCCCCAACAGGTATTATGACGTTTGCGCAACTTCCGCGCCGCCAAGTCTCTTTTGCGTCATCTTATTGGTAGCAGGGTGGGCGAGATGCTTGCTGTCGATATGTGTGCCGTGAGGTGTGAGGAATCAATGGCGTGGCTTTGCTCGTAGTTGATTCATTGGCGCTGGGGCGAAGGGACGAGTGCCAGCTAACCCAGGTTGGGCACGGTCGAGGTCGTGGCGCAGGTCGGGTGGAGTGCCATGGTGAGCTATTGGCTCTGTTGGGGTCATGTGATGGCCGTTGCAGAGTGCGACAGAGGGAGCGAACCAGGGATGTAAGCCGAAAATTATCACGCGACAATGTTCGTCTTAATTATCGTGAAATCATTGAAATCATGCCAGCACGCGATGATAATAAACGTCGGTGGGCCACGTGTTCGTATGGAAGTTGAAGAAAATACATGTCACGCAGCGAGTGGAACAAGCGGATGCTGGACTCGCTGACACCGTCTCAGTCGGTCGTTGCCTGCATAGCTCGCCTGCTCAATGCCACGACTGCACCACCGGCATGTGCGCACCCGACGGCCGCCGTACAGGTGGGAGGAGTACTTTTATATGCCATGCTACCCTCCTGCCCGGCCGCACGCCGCGTGGCGGCGGCCGCCGCTATCGCCGTCGTGACGGTGTGCGTCGGTTCTTCGGTCGTCGCCGCCGCCTTCCCGCCCACATGCGTGCCATCTCTTCGCAAGCTGGTCGCCATTTCTCCTCCCCCCAGCATTTCCGAGGGCAACGCCTTACACACCCCAACCTTGGGGAGGGTGTTCGTGTGGCGATCGCGCTCGGCCCACAACCACCCCCCCCCTCCGACCCCCCGCGCGTTCGCCGCTCACACGGCGGCCGCCGCCGCGCGAGCTGTCTCCCCCGTCGCCCCAATAACGGCGAGCACGTGTCGCGTGGTGGAGGTGGCGGCCCACCCCCGTAGGCATCGTGTGGAGGGCGCGAAAGACGTACCGAAGGAGAACTTCGGTACGTCTCCTGCGCCGAACAAGCTATCAGACGAGACATGAGTGACGCAGGCCGTCCATCCAGTACCTTCAGAAGGAGTTGGGCTGATGGTTTCTGTAACCATAAACGACAAATATTGATAATAATTGATAAAGAAACCATCGAGAAAAGGTGCTCTACAGATGTGTCCCTTCCAACCGTGCCTGAAACAGTAGACCCTCAAATCGACCATGATCCGTGGCGGAGAGATCCACCCACACACATGAATGCAAGCAAACGACATACCCGTCCAGTCAGGTGCGATGGGCCTCGGCAAAGCCCCACCGGCGCGGAACATCCCCCCCCCCACCCACTCGTCCCCGCCCGGTCCACCGTCGCGCCCATAATCGCGCCCACCGTCGCGCCCACCGGCGTCCCCGCCGTCGCGCCCACCGTTGCGCCCACTGTCGCGCCCACCAGCGTCCCCGCCATCGCGCCTCACGCTCGTGGCGGCGCCGGCCACGACGAACCTGCCTATAGCCGCGCGACTGACCATATGCCGACAGATGCTGCATTATGCAGCCATGATGGACGGTCACATGCCCGTCCGCCCTGCGTCGAGAATCTCGTCAAAATGAAGCAACCCTACGAGATCCAGATATCTCACCAACGACGGACATCCAATTGTAATTGAACTTGCCTCGCGTTTCGAATCATACATGCAGGATAAGAAATGTCACGGAATCCGTACCCAATCTTTTTGAATTCTAACCTGCACATCCTGCGCAAATGCTATCCGTATGGCAGGTCCCGTGGTGCGAGGCCCATGCACATACCATGCTTGGGATGTGGGTCGATACGTTTCACGCGATAATGACAATGTTGATTATCGCAACCCCTTCGAAAGCATGCCAGCACGCGCTGAGAATAATGGTTTGTGGGCCAAGTGTTCGTACATTATTTGAAGAAACTACATCTCATGCAGCAAGTGGAATAAGCCGATCCTCGCCTTGGTGTCACCGCTTCAGTCCGCCTGTGCCTGCGGAGATTTCCTGCTGAATGCCCCTGCTGCATCATGTGCATGTGCACACCCGACCGCCGCAGGGCACGTGGAAGGAGTGCTGCTACATGCCATGCTACACTCCTGCCCGGCCGCACGCCGCGAGGCGGCAGCCGCCGCTAACGCTGTCGTGATCGCGTGTTTCAGTTCGTCGGTCGTTGCCGGCGCCTTCCCTTTCACATGCGTGCCGTGTCTTCACGAGCAGGTTGCCTTTTATGCTTTCCTCGGCATTCCGAAGGGCAACGCCTCACACAACGCAACCCTGGTGAGGGTGGCCGCGTGGCGGTCACAGTCGGCCCATAACTATTACACCACCCCTTCCCTCTCCGAGCCACCCCCTGTCCTCCGTAAACGCGGCGGCGGCCGCCGCGCCAGATGTTCCGTGCGTCGCCTGAACGACGGCGAGCACGTGCCTCGTGGTGGAGGCGGCGGCGCACCCCGATAGGTATAGTGTGCAGGGGCGCAAGAAGCGTGCCGGAGGAAAACTAGCAGGCTATCAGACGAGAGAAGAGTCACGTTGTCCTCAAATGAATTACAAGAAAAGTGGGGTTGATGGTTTCTACAACCACGAGCGATAGTTATCGATACTTGTTCAGGAAAGTAACCACCAAAGATGATTGCGTTGAAACCTTACAAATCTGTACCATGCAGCGTGGGATGCAGTGCGCGCGTTTCGCCACGAACCAACGGGACAAGAATCCAGTGCGCATCCGGCAGGCGTACGACTTTCGCTACGCACATCGTCGCCGATCGCAGAATCCCCATCCGTCCCCATCCACAGCCTATCCGTACCCAAACCTCTGATGGCTGGACATATCCAACGTTTGTGAGCGACCCCAAGTTCCCATCCAAATAGGTAATTGGATGTGCTTCCTAAATCGAGGCGAGTCAAAACTCGTCCCTTTTCTTGTGCAGCTCAACCGTTTCTATCCGGCCCTCGTCGCGGCCCCGAAGCAATGACACCAACTCATTGATCCAGCATCAGGCCCGTCCATAGCATATCCTTCGTACATGTGACGTTTCTTGTGGCGAGCTTTCAGCTTGGAAACGTCGCAGTGGGTCGTGCTTTCGTGTGACAGTGTCAAGCGAAATTGTTTGATGAATTCGACGTTAAGTGATTATCGGTTGAAGGGCTGATGTTCAGCGCTCGGTGGCTGGGATGGGTGTGGGAGACACCGGCGGCCTTGAGATTCTTCCGCAGAGCGTTGACGGTGACCATAGTGCGTCACTAGATGAGCGCGGTCGGTGTCAGATGGTGGATGGGTGGGGGGTGGCGTGGCGTCCGCAGTTGGTGGGCAGGGAAGGAGCGCGACATGGACGCCCCTGGGCGTGGCCGCTGTCAGAGACACGGCTGCGGTCTGGTCAGCGGCTTGTCGTGCGCGCACACCGATGATGTAGAACTCTTTGGTTCAACATATCCCATGAGGGCAACGCCTTCGCTGCCCTCGCCTCGATGGCAGCGCCTCCTTACCAAACCAGACAACCTGAAACTGAACCCTCGGCGCCATGTTCGCCACACCAGGTTCGCCTTCATGGATAGGTCATACAGTAGCCTGTGAAGAGCCGGGGAAGTAGTCCGTTGGGGGGACAGCTTGGGCCCGCCATGATACGCGTAGCGTACGCTCGTATCGCGCTGCGGGCGTATTGAGGAATCCTCGAATCTGTGCTGTCGTACAAAAGCTGGGACGGAGAGGCTGCCATTTGCCAAAGGGCAGCGTAAGGGGCCAGCTAGTCTTTCGGACAAAGCTGGGGGGCGTGGGGCGTTGCCAATGAAGGGAGCAGAAGTGGCCCGGCTCGATTGCGGCGTCGCTTTCGGCTGCAGCCAGCAGGAGCCGACAAACTCGAATGTCCATCACACCGGTCAAATTCTAATTCATTTTATCCAAGCTCGCAGTTGAAATCGTTCCACATGACCAGCACGCCGCACGGTCGATGTGATCACCAGAGGCTTTCATGAATAAATGGCACTCTGATAAAACGGATAGATATACTCGGATGTACTCTTATTTAAAAATAACGAGCCCGAGTATACGTACTCTTGTCTGAATGTTACCGCCATTTACTGGCTCCAAAGAGGATAAACGCAAGTCCAATGACTTAGCCTGCGTGGGATGCAGGCATCCAACTAACTCAGAAAACTTCACTTGCCAGGTGCCTCACAATGCTCTAAGTCGGGACAAAAGACGCAGGTATATGTTCGAAGAGTGCTGAACAGTAGCGAGAAAACTCAGGGCCGATCGTCGACAAAGAGCAGTTGTGGCGAACATCGCGCGCGGCCCCCCATCGAAGGCCCTCAAGCATCAGAAGGAGTATCATGATAAAAGCCTAAGCGAGATACCAAGATGGACACAGAAGCCAAAGCCCCTTGCCTCACATTGACCTTCGCACGCTCACTGCTGGTCATGGTCTGGCGTAAGCCGCGTTCACAACTTCCAGCACAACCCGCTTTTTGTTTTTTCCTGGCAACACGCCATTAAAGTACACCCTGTCGGTTATGCTTGTTCAATAATCTGATAAAGTCTGGATAGAATCCGTATTCTGATTTATATCCTTCTTGTATCGGCTGCGGATGTGTATCTTAGCCGTATTCAAGAAGTTGCGGCAAAAGTCAAGTCTGATTAAAAAAATGCTGGTGTTGAGTATATCTGAGTGGTCACGAACTTGGCAGATTCATAAGCCCGTGGTGATCCCATGAAGCAACTTCGCCGAGATCTTTCCTGACGTTGCTTCGTATGATCACATGTGATGACATTGTTTCGCGTTGCAGCCAATAGCTGGCCGCCCGACACCGTCACAGGAACCGTCACAGAACAGTGCCCACAGGTACTGTTCTGTGGACCTCTCATAAAGGCCCGATCTTGAAGCCAGTCCTTTTCAGGTTCTTGGGGTTAGAGGTTTGCAACGCCAAAGCTCATGTGCTAACTGGAGCTTCGATGAGGGGTGTCCCAAATCGTATTTACTTTACAGGGGGCTACATGGGGGTCTTTTTCCCGTTTTTATTGGTCAGGTGGCGCCCTCTTCTTGGTGCACAAATTGGCAGCACATGCCTGCTCTAGTATCCGTGCATTTGATTGGCGCGTGACCGTCAGCAAAGAGCGGGTCTCATGTCTGCTCTTGTGGCGGACCCCTGTTGACTGGAGCCCCTGCACCTGTCCCATCTCCTTCGCCGTGCTCGGCGGCGTGTACGGCACGAGGTCGATCTTTGCTTTTCTGCAATACAACTCCCAAAACTTCATAGTACTTGATATCCAAATCTGGTAGATTGTGTCCACGTTGTCGACGTGACGACCAGACCGACGGTTGTCTGGTTCGCGCCGACAGACAGCAACAGGAGACGACTTCGCCTTAAAAATCGCAACGGGTCGGTGACAACGCAACACGCATAGCGCTCCGCTATTCGCTTTGAGAGTGCTAAAACTCCGTCACTTGTACATAGGTTTTGAAACATGGTGTAAGCTGCTGGTCTTCTACGACGACGCCCATGCATGCAACGCGGCACTGGAGTCGTGAAAGATGCCGCTCTGCCTCTCCTGCGACTTCACCTCGTCGGATTCGGAGTTGATCGTGAGGACGGCCGGCTCCAACCGAGGCCCGTGCGACTGGCATGCTCCATGGCAGAATACTTATACTTTTACGAAGAATCTCCCGAGCTCATCACAGAAAGACGGGCGCACCGAGAGATACACAAATCAAGTACAAGCAAGTACAGGTCATACAACAGTGAAATGCATACAGGAGCACGAGCTTAAGACACCACTGAAATCTGTGTAAGTACAGCTCCAATTGAATTCCCGAGCAGAGCTCAACAGAGCAGTCCCGCGGGGCGCACACTGCGGCCCGCACACGCCTCTACAACAAGATATCGCTGTGTCGGCGCTCGGGGATGGCGGCGTGCCAAGTGGGCGGCACCGCGCTCTGGCTCTCGGCGCTGTCCACACCCTGCATGGTGGGCACCGCCAACGCAAGGGCGCCCATGCGTGTGGCGGCTCGCCTGGGGCTGGGCTCCCCGCCGCGCTTGATGCCACCGGGAGGGCGGTATCGGTGCGGGAAGGGCGCCGACAAAGAGGGGGCTGCGTTGAGACCTCGGCTCCATCAAATAGAACACGCCGAGAAACTGAGTCCTGCGATTTTCAAGCAGAGTGCTGTGCTGCCGTTTGAACACCGCTTCTCGTCGCGGCTCCACGAGTGTCCTCCATCGACGTTGCGGGAGCTCTGTGGTCCGTGGCAACGCGGCGTCTCATTTCGTTGCCAGTCACTGGACGACACACCTTGTCTCTGTTTTCACGATGCGGTCAAGTGTTTTATGTGTGTCGGCTTGTCACGCTCACCGTGAGGCCAGCAGCACTCACATGTGGTTAATAGTGGACGAGATTCGCCACCTCGTCAAAGCAGGCAGGAAGAGGAGACGTCGCGCAAGGAACACAAAGCCAGGAGCTTTGTCTTGCAGATCCCCTGTAGACGCTCACGGCAGCGAGGTACAGTTTTCCTCCAATGCTGGGCACCCTTTGTGGCACAAAAAAGTAGCCTCGGTTCTTCATGCAGAAGACAGCTCGATCGGCCCTCACCGCATGGCAAAGCTGTCCTATGCCTAGGCACCGTGCCCCAGAGAGGAAGTCGCAGCAATGGAGAAAGACTATAGCTCATTGGCCTTCCACACGCCTAGTCAAGGTGGCTCTTTTGGATTTGAAAAGCAAGATGCCATTACAGAAGCTACCTGAAAGCCCCGCGATTCTGGTGTGGCCTCCAGTGGCTCTGATCGACACTCTCGTGTCGGAGCGGCGAGTTGGCAGCCCGTCTTCTTCGCCGCCACGTCCGCCCGTCGCCGGATCATCCCGCACCGTGCTCTTGATCGCTATGCCGCCATCCTGCCGCCTGTCCTTTCGCCCCTTATGTTTCCAAGCACCTTGAGGGCCGGCCCTGGACGTCAGCAACTATATTGTAAAGGAGGGTCTGCATACAACCATGATGCACGGTCTGCAGGACCGGACAACACGAGCTCTGCCGTCAACGAAGGCAACCCAATTACTCTGGGTTCGTTTGTTGATAGTCTTGGGTGGACCGTATGTTTTTGACATCATCGTGATCAGCGCTCTGAGTTGAACCCAATGGTATGAAGAGAACCCGTACGACCGCTATCGGCTCGGGCAGTAAACCGCATCTTCTTCGAACTGGGCTCGTCAGGTGTCATCTCATGCGCATGAGTGCCAAAGACAGATCAGAGACTTGCCCTCACACTGGGAGTGGACTCAAGGGCATCTCGCGTGTTGGGTAGGTGTCATGCGCTGATTAGCTCACATCCACTTCCGCAGGAAAAACTGGGGACGTGGAGGCAGTAAGTGCTATATTTTCCAAGCCCAACTGCCGGCCAACGAAACCGCCAATAGAAAGCCAGAATAGTTGGACCGATCCAATCAGGTGGCTTCCTGGGCCATGAAATCCAAAAGAGCCGCTGGAGGCGGTCTTGACTAGGCGTGTCCACGTCATCCACGGCTGCACAAGTGTACTGCCAGAAACCAAAAGTGACACTGCATTAACGGAGAAGGGGGCTTCCGCAGGCAATCTCGAACCCTTGACTTTGGCGTTATTAGCACCACACTCTGTTTGTGAATGATTCGCAAACCAACTGAGTTACACCGTCTCTTGCTTTGTTCTCATTGCGTCGTCATTGTGCATCATATACTCTCAGTACCTAGATTCAGAGCAGTCCTGTTTCGATGCGAGATGTGTAACCCTGTGTCTCCGGAATTGGTGGCTGTTGCGGGTCCTGACGAGGGACCGCCTCACCACTCCGCCTTTTGCGTTCGCAGCGGCCAACGAGGCGGGACAACACGCGCGCGCGAACATCACCGCCCCCCCCTGCCATCAGAAAAGTGTTCACACCAAATCGGCAACCGACCCACACACGGACCAAGTCACGTCGTCTGCACGGCTGTTGGCACCAAGACCTGGCAAACAAGAGACCAGCATGCATATGTTTTTCCCACCATCTGCTTCAGCAACCGTCAGATGATACAAGCCAGAGCTAAGTTAGTCTGCCGTGCCGCGGAAGCATCCAGGGCGCTTCGAACTTCTTGCTCGACGCGAGCACGACTCTCATCCTTACGCCGCATGCGTGCCTCTGACAGCACCGCCTCATCATGCGCAAGCTGCCTCTCCCGCCGCACTGACTCCCTCACGGCCCTGCCCTCCTTGCGCTAGTCTCTCCTCAGCAGCACTGCCACGAACTCAGCGTCATCGACGTCCTCCGGGCGTGCACGACGACGCATGGGGGAGGGCTTCATCACGCCACCACCGCTGCTCCCAGTAGATCGAGGCAGCAGCAGCTCCATGGGCGTGAGGACCTCCTCCGTCCCTGTGTTGGTCGCGTACTTCTTGTCCAACGCCTCCAACAACTTGGAGAGGAGTGAAAAACGGTCCTTTGCGTGTTTTTGGTCGGTCTTGAAGGTTGCCTGCGAGATGGCGTCAAAGTTGTTCGTCACGAATTGGAACCTTTCCGTGCGCCGAAAGCGCACATGTCCCCCCTTTTGCCCCAGGGGGACATGTGCGCTTTCGCCAAGACTACCTCCTTCAGAAGAAGGTAGTCCGCCTCATTCGTCCACCGACGGCGGACCACCGTGGGTCGATCGGTCAACGTCGTCCCAGGTGCGGATTGGGACGGAGTCAAGTGGTGGGTGGGAGATGCCCCAGCTGGGCTTATGGCAGGCCTGGTGGTGGGCAACAGAGTTGGAGCAGCATTGGGAGCATTGAGGGTGTTGCGTGGAGTTGCATTGGCTGTCATGGGCGACGGGGGGGGGGGTGGGACCTCATTCGGGAAGCCATGGTAGCGGGTGGCGACGGCAAGGTGCACTGCGGAAGGTGATCTGTCGTCT
>Ga0114957_1003730_pt1 | contig 13519 bp, 15 predicted proteins | sample BantaG_FD_87175 | JGI IMG/M metagenome (GOLD analysis project Ga0114957, IMG submission 87175) | Marine algal microbial communities from Bantry Bay, Ireland - BantryBay_4 metaG | ecosystem: Host-associated > Algae > Red algae > Unclassified | place: Bantry Bay, Ireland | collected 2014-11-21 | reverse complement strand
TTTTGGTAAGCGCCTAGATGATCTTATTTAAGGTCAAAGGAATAAAGATGGAAAACGGAAAAGTTAAATTTTTTAATGATGAAAAAGGTTTTGGATTTATAACTCCAGATAACGGAGGAAAAGATCTTTTTGTTCACGTATCAGCAGTATCAGCAGGAACTTTAAGTACAGATGATAAGGTTGGTTATGAAGTGACTGAGGGTGATAAAGGACCTTGTGCTATGAATGTTCAAGTACTTTAAAATCTTTTAAATATTGAATTCTATTGCTCTTTAGATATCTTTCTGGGGAGCATCTTCAAAAAATATCAGCTACTTGCATAAACATTTAAGAGTAAAATAATGAAGACTTTGATGATGGCTAATGTTAAAAATAGTCTTGGAAATTGTAATAAAGGATAAAACAATGGGAAAGGGTAATAAAGATAATAAAGATAAAATGAAAAATAAAGAGAAGAAAAAGCTAACAACGAAAGAAAAGAAAAAAATTAAAGAAGAGAAAAAGAATAAGAAAAACCAAGGGTGATCTTTTTTTTTGAGAGGTATCGTTTATATTAATTTCGATTGCAGGTTATATCTACCTCTCCTAGGTTAGTATTGAAGTTTATCAAGTATGACTTACTCATTGCTTTGATTTTTAATGTACCAGCGACTTCAAGAAAACTAAATAATGACTCTTCTGAGATGCTGGTGTTGAAAGCAACGTCTTGTGAATGACATTGAATATGATTTATTACGACTTTGAAGTTTTCGACTCCAAGTGAACTTAAATCCATGGGAATATTTTTATCACTTTCTGAAAACCTCATATCTAGAAAATTAAAAAAATGCTTAGATTTAACTTTATCTACTTTAATTTCTAAATCATCTAGAGCACTTAAATCAATTAGACTAGTGAACATGCTTAAGGCCAATGGAATATTTTTAGTTGAAAATTGGCAAGAAGACACTTGTCCGCTTAGGTTAGGGCACGCGCTGGCCTGAGAGGCAGTGAAAAGTATTATCAAAAAAAGAATTGATCTCTTAATCATATTTTAAATTTTATCATAACAATTATTTAAAAGGAGTTATATCTTTAAAACTCTTCAGCAAAGATTTTTTCAGTAATTTTCCAGAATTTACCCTGTTTTCTGCCAATAACAAAGGAGGGCATTCTTAAAAGCCTTTGGTAGTGCAAAACCTCATCAATTGATTCAATTTCTAGACCGAGTTCAGGCTTTCTCATGTGTGATCTTAAAAAGTTAATATTAAACTTCTTAAGGCTGGTTCGATTATTTAAATAATGATATTCCGCAAGGTATTGCGAGTCGTAATCGTAATACCTGATCTCAAGAAATGAGTTACCATTTTTATCGACTTTTTCTTGCATCTTTACAGTGTCTGGTTTGAGTATATGAGCATTCTTGGAAAGCTTTGCTTGTTTGAGCTTGGCATCAGCATCAATAAGGACATGTTCACATTTATGGCATTGTCTGGCGGTAATATCGTTTTCACAACCACACTGGCTGCAGAGCTTAAATCTAAAACGGTGCCCGCAGGGTTGAATTTCATAGGTCTCTGGGTCTTGAACCCCACCACGACACTTCCTTCCAAAATGTTCTGTAATTTCACCATCTATATTTTTAATACCCCAGAAGTCATTTTCATGACCACAACTGGGGCATATTATTTGGACGGGAACTGAGTCAGAGGTCGTTTTCTTTTCACTAATCTCAGGGGAATATATATCATGGCCCATGCCTGTGTAGTCTAAAACGAAACAGTCTTTCTTTTCATTATCTAGTCTCAATCCACGGCCAATGATTTGTTGATAGAGGCTGATAGATTCAGTCGGTCGCAAGATTGCAATCACATCTACATGTGGAGCATCAAAGCCCGTTGTTAAAACCGAAACGTTCACAAGATATTTAAACTTTTTATTCTTGAACTCCTCAATAATTCTGTCTCTTTCGCAATCTTCAGTATCTCCAATGATCAGTTGAGCTTCACCTTCTGGGAGCGATTCCAAAATTTCATTAGCATGTTTGATAGTACTACTAAAAATCATAACGCCTTGTCGGTTATAGCTTTCAGTAATATCGATAATATTTTTAATAATAAGGGGAGTTAATCTTCTTTGTTGGTTTAAAATTTCCTGAACTTGGGTTAGCGAATACATTCGGTTACTTTGAGTCAACTCCGAAAAGTCATAAGAGGTAACAGGAATATTAATTTTAATTGGAGGTGTGAGAAAATTATGTTTGATCATATATTGCAATGAAAGCTCGTAAACACACTGTTTAAAGAAGCGCTCTTCTTTTGTTTTTGTCACTCCCTTTGAGTTATAATTATAAATCCAGCCAAGGCCTAGGCGATACGGGGTCGCAGTTAGTCCGAGAATACATATCTCTGGGTTTTTTTCTTTGAGTTTTTTAATCACAACTGCATATTGAGAGTCATTTTCTAAGCTCACTCGGTGACATTCATCTATAATTAAAAGAGAAAATTGATCGAAAAAACTGTTGCTTGCTCTCGCGACAGATTGAATACTCCCAAAGATGACCTTTTGTTTTGATTCTTTTTTATTTAAACCAGCAGAATAGATCCCAGCTTCAAGTTGGTATGACTCATATTTAAGATGGTTTTGTTCAACGAGCTCTTTCACGTGGGCAAGCACTAACACCCGACCCTTAGCTATCTTTGCCATTTCAGCAATAACTAAACTTTTACCAGCTCCAGTTGGTAAGACAATAACTGCAGGGTCGCGTTTCTTTCGAAAATACTGAACAGCACAATTGACTGCTGCTTGTTGATAGTTTCGAAGTTTATACATAGGTTAATGGTATAAAGTGCTCTAATATCTGTCATTGAAAATCGAGCTTAAAAAAGCGACTTAATTAGTATATAAATTAATAATGAGAGCTACATTTTTTCATAAAGACATAGAATATGCACTTTACCTCGATGGAGAATCTTGGAAGCAAGGAGACTCACTTAAGGGTACTTTAAAGCTAACGAGTCATAAAGATGATCAATTAGAACTTAGTGATCAGGGTGCTTTTTTGGTCTTAGGAGCGTCAAAAAAACTGAAGTTAAAAGACCCCTCAGGTTTTAAAGTTATTAAGAAAGAAACTTTTGACCAAGAATCAAAGTTAGATGGGAAGGGGAGCACTGAAATTTCTTTTGAGTTCAAATTAGATCCGAATTGTCAGTTAACAGAGAAGTCAACATCTCTTTACGTGGCCTGTGGGAGTGAAAGTAACCTCACTGAGATTGGCTACCTTCCCATTCAAGTTGTCCCTTTTAAATTATTGACTGATTTTTTTGAAATATTTGAAAACTTCTTTAAGTTTAAAAAGAAATCAATGAAAACAAAGAAAACTTTTGTTGAAACAATGATGATTGCTCCAGCTTCAAGAGAGTTTGCTGGATTTGAGAAGCTAAAGGTTTTAAGCCAAATCGTTGCAGAAAACTTAGAGCTTAGTTATGAGTTTAAAGTAAAAAAGCTAGATTACTCTAGTGATATAACGGCCGTTAAGAGTGAGGTTATTGTCATTAAGCAGTGTTTAACACCTAAAGATTATGAAGTTTTTGCTGGAGCAGTAAATCAAGATAGTATTATTAAGCATATCGATGAAGCTTTAGAGAGTGTTCGAGTAAAGCCGCTGATCTAAAAGTGTTACATCCATTGTATAAGAAAAAATCTCCAATAATCTTTAAAGAACTTACGAGCACTAATCATTGTATCGATCACAAAGTTTACTAGTGTTTCAGGGTATCTTGTTCCTAAATCATTCTTTATATAAGTCATTAACTGGTCATATTCTTGTTCTTGAATTTTGAGTTTGTAATAAATAGAAATATTGGTTTTATTTGCACTTGAAGGGCAGTGAGCTGTTTTTTGTTCAGAGTTTGAAAAAACTAAGTTAAGAGTGAGGCTACTTACTACAAATTTATCTTGGTTTTTTAGAGACTTGCAATCCATTGCAAATTGGTTATTTTTGATGTCTTGCCTTTTACATGAAAAGTAAAAGTGTGGATAAAGTTTTTTGGGAAGTGAATTTACTTGTCCAGGGACAGGTCTTAAAGCGATTAAGTAAACTCCCGGGTGATTTTTAATAGGAGTTGATTGGGTCATATCTAAAGTTGTGACAGGACCTTTTTTATAACCAGAGCCATCAATCAAATGATAGTTTCTAAGATCACTTAGTTCTTGGTGCATATTTTTTAAACTTTTTTGTGAACAAGAATCTACAGTTTCAGATATCTCTATTGAAAATGCGGTAAATGAGAAAAGTAGTGTGAAAAATACTAAGATATTCTTTAAATTCATTTCTCTTCCTTAAAATCAGGTTCTAAAAACTCATCTGAGTCTCTGCTACTTTCTTCTTCTTTTACTTGGACAATATATTGCTTTGCTTCACCAATAAGAAATCGAATATCTGGTTCTAGCTGTGCCAGCACTGCAAGCTCTTTTAAGCTTATATTTAGTTCTTGAAAAGTATTCACAAAGTCAGTAAAGAGCTGAGTGAGCTCTAGTGAAACTCCTGAAAGCTGTTCAGTGGAGTTTGCTATACGAGTTGTGTTTCTATCTACCTGGATACCACAAGATAGAAAGGAGAGTAGGAGTAAATGTGTGAGAAAAATGGCAGGCGTTTTCATGCGGGTAATGTATCTTTGTTTATGATGAAAGTCTAGTGGCCATTCAGGGGGATAAGCGCCTGTCTTTAGGTTAAGACAGGCGTAATTTAAACTACTTAGCGATTATTTTCTTTTTTTTGTTACTCTTTTTTTAGCGGGTGCTTTCTTCTTCGCCACTTTCTTTTTAGCTTTTTTGGCGACTTTTCTCTTTGTTACTTTCTTTTTTGTCGCTTTCTTTTTGACGACCTTTTTCTTCGCTACTTTCTTTTTCGCTTTTTTAGCGACTTTCTTTTTAGTTACTTTCTTTTTTACTTTTTTAGCTGTTTTCTTTTTTGTTGTCGTTTTTTGAATTTTGCTTACTTGCTTATCAAGTTTCTTTTGAAGTGTGGCCACTTCTTTTTTTGCTTGCTTGATAAAGTCCTTGGCTTGTTTAATCTCTTTTTTAAATTTCTTATCAAGAATCTTTTCAATTTCTTTTTTTTCTTTTAAAAAAGTATTTTTGATATCCTTTACGTCTTCTTCTACAAAACGATTGATATCTTTTCCTGCCTCTTTAACTATGGAGTTAAAGTTTTTCTTTAAAGAATCAATATTTTTTTCTTTAAAGAAATCGTTAACTTCATTTTGTAACTCTCTAATTGTTTTTAATAGTTTGTTGTAAGCCATTTTTTACTCCTTAAATAAATATATAATTAATCAAAATAAAACATCTTAGACTTGTTTATCGGCACTCTATAGCCAAAACCAAAGCTTTTTGTTTTAACTTTGATGATTGGACAAAATTGTTTGCGTTTAAACTCTGATCTACAATAAAGGTTAAGAACTTTATCGATATACTCCTCTTTAATTCCCATGTTAATAAGGTCTGATCGATCATATCTATAACTTAATAAGCATTCTAAAATAGTGTCCAAGATAGCATAAGGAGGTAAAGAATCAGAGTCTTTCTGGTTGTCTCGAAGTTCCGCAGTAGGTGGGCGCTCAATTATACCTTTAGGAATGACATTGTCGTACTTCTTGTTAATGTAGTGAGCGAGTTGATAAATTTCAGACTTATAGAGGTCACCGATTAAGCTAATTGCACCAACACTATCTCCGTAAAGGGTTGAGTAGCCAACGGCAATTTCAGACTTATTAGAAGTATTGAAAACCATCGCACCGGTTTGGTTTGATCGAGCGTACAAAAGAGCTCCCCTTAGTCGGGCTTGAATATTTTCATCAGGTACACCCTCTAGCGGAGTTTTAAAGTTATCATTAAAGCGATTTCTGACTACTGAGTGGATGAATTTGATAGGCAGTATCTTTAAGTCAATGCCTAAGTTATTACAAAGTTTTTGAGAAAGCTCGAGACTTTGAGAACTAGAATATTGACTTGGCATGTATATGGCTTCGACTTCTTGGCCTGGCTTGAGGGCCAGCTTGGTAAGTGTAAGGACTATTGTTGAGTCAATCCCACCTGAAAGTGCAACCAAGAATTTATCAAATCCATTTTTTTGGGCATACTCCATAGCACCAAAACTAATAGCATCAATGGCCTCTTGTGAATCATTGTCTGAAAGTTCCTGGATCTTTTGATCCACAAGGTCCGCTTTGAATAGATCTTCCCAGCAATGTGAGACCTCAATTGTCTCTTTTTTATATTTGGTATTTTTGGAAAGTTTCTGAAAAGGAATCTCCAGAAGTCCTGCTTGAAAAGAAGGCATTTGAGAAATAAGTTCATCGGCATTAACGGCAAAGCTTCCACCGTCAAAAAGAATTTCATCTTCTTCCGCCACAAGGTTAACATAGATAAATGGAGCTGTGAGGATATGTGATATCTCACGAGCCTGCTGCAGCCTTGTTTCTTGCTTTCTCATATTAAAAGGACTGGCACTTAAATTGATCACTAAATCATATTCTTCACTTGAGTCTGCCATTTCTTGAATAGGGTTAGCGCTGTAGTGCTGGGAGACCCACATATCTTCACAAATAAGGAGTCCAATATTTAGGCCATTCCACTCTAAAGATCCTTTGGCTTCTCCTGGAGTGAAGTACTTTCCCTCATCAAAAATATCATAAGTAGGAAGGAGTCTTTTGTGATAAATCGCTTCAATTCCTTTACCTGGAATACCTAAAATAATAGAGTTTTGAATTTTTGATGGAAACCCTGATTGTGAAATATGATAAGTCAGCCCTCCCATGAGGTGGCGATCTTCACTGGGTTTAAGTTCTTTGAAGTATTGATTGAGTTTCTCTTTAAATTTGAGATAAGAGCCAAAAAAAGATTTCTGCAGGCAAAGATCTTGTAAAGGGTAGCCGGTCAAAAAAAGCTCAGGGTAAACATGCAACCTTGCTTGTTTTTTTGAAGGAGTGTTTTCTTTGATGTAATTAAACACCTTTTCGAAATCTCCTATTTTTTGATGAAATTGATGTAAAACAATTGTTTGATCCATCTTTGCTTGACTCCACTACCTTGGAAACTGTAAACCTTTATTAGACTTTTACTCTAACACAAAAAGGACCTATCAATAAATGTTTACAGATAAAAAAGTTGTCGTAATTGGTGCAGGATTAGCGGGAGTAGAAACAGCTCTTTTTTTAGCAAAAAAAGGCGTCAAAGTTATATTGTTTGAAAGTAAAAGAGTCCAAAAAAATGAAGCTCAAGACATTGATCATTTAGCTGAGTTAGTTTGTACGAATTCTTTAAAATCATTTCGAGATGGATCGGCGCATGGAATCTTAAAAAAAGAGATGGATGCACTTGGCTCTGAAGTTTTAAAGTGTGCTCGTCAAAGTGCTGTTCCCGCTGGAGATGCACTGGCGGTCGATCGGGTACAATTTAGTAAACTGATTACAGAGCAAATACAAAAGCATCCTATGATTGAACTTAAGGATGAAGTTGTAGGAAATCCTTTAGAGAAGTTAGAAGCTTATAATGCCGATTTTGTCGTTGTCTCAACTGGTCCACTAAGTTTAGGCCCGATAACTGATTGGATAGAAGAGAGTTTGAGCAAAAAAGATCTTTATTTTTATGATGCTATCGCTCCTGTTATTGATGCTGATAGTATCAATATGGACGAAGTTTATTTTAAAAATAGGCATTCGGACTCATTAGAGGATGCTGATTATCTCAATATTCCTTTAAATAAGGATCAATATGAAGAGTTTGTGGCCGACTTAATTGAATCTGATAAGGTGCCAGCACAAAACTTTGAAGACTTTAAATTCTTTGAAGCCTGTTTACCAATAGATGAGATGGCGCAAAGAGGAGTTGATACTTTAAGGTACTCTTGTATGAAGCCGATTGGTTTGGAATATGAAGGGACTCGGCCTTACGCTGTTATACAATTAAGAAAAGAGAATTTACTAGGCTCAGCTTTTAATATTGTTGGTTTCCAAAACCGTTTGAAATATGGGGAGCAAACACGGGTCTTGAGAAAACTTCCAGGACTTAAAGAAGCCGTTTTCTTGAAACTTGGCTCCATTCACAGGAATACTTTTTTAGATTCGAAGAACTTACTTGATTTTGACCTCTCTAGTAAAGAGTTTAAGAAACTACACTTTGCAGGGCAAATCACAGGGGTCGAGGGCTATACGGAAAGTGCGGCGATGGGCCTATATGTTGCTTGGCAAATACATCGTAAACTCAGTGGCTTGGAAACACGTGAGTGGCCTAAACAGACTGCGATTGGTGCTTTGGTTAATTATGTACAAACAAATCCTAAACCAGTTCCTTCTAGTATTAACTTTGGTCTTTTACCAAAGGTTGAGTTAAGTAAAGAGCAAAGAAGGTCTCGCGAGAGAGCGAAGATAAAGAAAAATCTCGCAGCGCAAATAGCTCTTAACAGTTTAAATGAGTTTCTAGGAGAGCTTGGGGCATGAGCTCTCTTTATATTGTCTTGGCCTGCCTTTTTTGGGCCTTTGATTCTTTAATTCGGTACCCTTTGATTCAAAATGGAATCAGTGCGGCCCAAGTTGTTTCCTTTGAGCACTTTTTTGCTCTTTTTTTATTCTCTTTATTTTTTAAAAAAAGTTATACAAAATTATTTCAAAGAAAATATGTCGTTGAGTTTTTATTCATTGGTTGCTTTGGTTCTGCCTTGGCCACTTTAGCCTTTTCTAAGGCATTCCAGTTTATGAATCCATCAGTTGTCATTATTTTACAAAAGTTGCAACCTTTAGTCGCTATTACTTTTGCCCATTTAATATTAAAAGAAAAAGTAGTAAAAGGATTCCTCTCCTGGGCGCTCGTTTGTTTAGTTGGCGTGGTTTTAATCAGTTGGAAAGACTTTATAGTTTTTTCTAATGAGTATTCTCTACAAAATATGATGGGCTACTTCTATACTGCAGTCGCAGTAATGGGCTGGGGCTTGGCCACTGTTTTTGGACGTAAATTAACTCTTAAAGGCTTAAATGAAAGAGAAATTATCTTTGGACGTTTTAGTTTTAGTCTGATTGTTTTAGTTCCACTTTTTTTGTTTCAAGGGTCACAGTGGCAGTATGATTTAAACCTGACAAAAGAAATTCTTATCTTAGTTTTAATTTCAGCTATTTTAGGAATGAGCTTTTACTACAAGGGTTTAAAAGTAACACCTGCAAAGCAAGCAACAATCCTAGAGCTTTTCTTTCCATTATTTGCAGTCATTATTAATTGGGTTGCTTTTAATCAGACTCTTTCACTTATTCAATTTATAGGTGCTGGTGCCTTGATTTTAGGCTCAACAATGATACAACTTAAAAAGTATTAAGATGAAAGTTTGTATTGTAACCGATAGTATTGATAAGTTTGATAGCACCCGCGTTTTAGTGGATACTCTTTGTAATATTGCTGATGAAGTTGAAATTGCTTGTCTATATATGAGTAAAACTTCAGTCATTATCCCTGTGTCCTTAAGGAAAATTTACTCTAGTTATTTAAGTAGGTTTTATAAATCAACTTACTCTTTATTTAAGTATCCTCTTTTTACTGAACAAGTGGCGAAGCGATTTAAATTGCCTGAAGCCGATTTTTACTTTTTTATCTCTCAAGGTTTCTCGCACCTTGCTAAAGTTCCTGCGCACTCTAAGGCTTATTATTATTTCCCTGATATTCCTGTGCATTTTCATAAACAAGGTTTTTATAAAAATAAACTTTTTAATAAGTTTCAAGAAAAGATAGAGGAGATTAAGTTCAAAGCATTTGCTTCTCAAAAAATAGGTGAAATCTTATCTAAACCAGGCTTTGATGTCATTGCTCCTGCATTTCAAAGTCGAGACTTTCCCAAAATTAATGAAAATAGAGATCAATCGAAACAGATTCTTTTAAATATTGATCGCTTGAGTGAGTACGATGAAAGTAAATTAAGTTTTCTTTGTGAAAAAGACTATGAAGTTGTCGTTATCACAAACCTTAGTGTACAAAAAGTTTTGAGAAAAAATCATAAAAACTTGAGAGTTCTTACAAGTGTTTCAAATCAAGAAACCTATATCGAATTACTTAAGTCTTGTTTGTTCATAGAGTTCTCTCGAAGGTTTTCAGAAAAAGCATTTGCGGCGCTTTCAACAGGGGTTCCATGTCTCATTAATGAAGATAATAGAGCTATTGAGTATATCAATGATGAAGTAGGCTGCTCATTTAAGGAAGATGACTTTGATGAGAATTTATCTGCGATGATGGAGAAATTAAATACCTACGATGCACAGGTGCTGCGTCGCTTTGCTTTAAGATTTAACGAAAGAGTCTTTAAGAGTAAAGTTCAAAAAATTATTTCAAATCTTTAGTATCCATACCAAGTTATTTTAGAAACTCTTGAATTCTCTCTAAGCAATTAGTGATAATCACATCTCTGTCATGTCCTTTCGCAATTTCCAAAACAGTAGCAGCTGAGTGAGCATGCCCTCCGCCACCAAGCTCTTGAGCGATTTCAGCGACATCAACATCACCGTGACTTCTTAAGGAGAGTTTTATTTTTCGACCAACTTCTCTGAACATACAAGCCACTCTCACGTTCTCTAGCACAAGGAGATTATTAATGTAGGCATGTGTATCTTCGATATTTGAATTGAATTTTTTCAGCTCATCATCTTTAATATCAATCCAAGCAAGGTTACCTTCTTGATTTGTCTTGGTGTTACTTAAAATGTGTCCAAGTAAATGCATATGGTGAATTTTCTTAGTTCCATACATCTGGTTGTAAATATCTGTTGTGCTAATTCCTACCTTTAATAATTCAGCAATCAAAAGGTGAGTGTTGGCAGTAACAGAAGGGTACCTAAAAGTATTTGTATCGATTAAAATAGCAGTGTAGATGGCAGTTGCCATGTCTATAGTCATTTTTATATCAAGTGCTTTTATAAAGTTTCCTATGATCTCACCTGTAGCAGAGGCTTTCACGTCAATAAAATGCCTATTCTTAATAGGCTTAGAAAATGGATGATGATCGATAAAAATAATATCTTTATACAAAGAGAGGTACTTACTCATTTTAATGCCAGTACGAGCAATTTTATTTGTATCGACTATGATAATCAGGTCAGGAAAGAAGCTACCTTTTACTTCTAAATACTTTTCGAGTGAAATAATAGTGTCACCCTTATTGAGAAAGTGATACCGCTTGATAAGCTTAGAATCATTTACACAAAAAACCTTTTTTTTAAGGCTTTTAAGTGCTTTGGATAAAGCAATTTGGCTTCCTATTCCATCAGCATCAGGAATAATGTGAGTCGTAATCAAAATATTCTTTGATTCTTTAATTCTTTCTTTAAGCTCTTGATAGAGTTTTGTCGCTTCCATATGTAGTCTCTTCTCGTCATATAGGTGAAATGAGTTAAGTTGTAGATTTGTTTAGTCGGGTACTGAACTCTTTCCAACGAGACTAAGGCTTTGTTACAATTTCTCCTATGGATAGCGCCATTGAATTTGAAAACGTACAAAAGACATATGGAAATCATCTTGTTCTCAACGAGTTGAGCTTTAGTGTTGAAAAAGGAAACAAACACGGTTTAATTGGAATTAATGGCTCAGGTAAATCAAGCACTTTAAAAATACTCCTAGGCCTTACTGAGGCCGACTCAGGATTGTCAAAAGTCCTTGGAGCCCACTCTCAGCAGATAACTCCAAAGCTTTATTCTCAAATTGGATATTTACCTGAGTACTTGCCTCTGATACAAGAGTGTAAAGTCTTTGAGTACTTAGAATTAGTCAAAAAATTTAAAGGCTTTGATGATAAAGAATTTAAAAAGTTTAATGAGTTCTTTGACCTCCAAGTACTCTATAAGAAAAAAATAGAAAATTTATCTAGAGGGCAAAAGCAATTACTTGGCCTTGCTCAGGCCATCATAAATGGGCCGTCTTTACTTATCTTAGATGAACCAGGTGTAAATCTAGATCCCCAAAATTTAATAAAACTTAGAGAGTACTTAAAATCTTTAAGCGAGGCACAGACCTTGATTGTTTCAGGTCATCGCCTAGATGAGTTAGAGAAAATCTGTGATGACTTTACATTTATCCATCAAGGAAAAAAAGTCGTACTGGATAATCAGCAAGAGGTGAGGTTAGTACAAATCGCTTGTCAGGGCTTCTCGCTCGAGACTTTAAAGAACGATTCAAACTACCGCATTGTTTCCCAAGATGTAGGGACCCTTAGTTTAGAAGTTTTAAATGACCATTCACAAGAAGATGTTTTTAAAGAATTAACAAGCTATTGTGAGGGGGTGTCTGAGTTTTCGTGGAAAAAATTGAGTTTGGAAGATCAGTTTAGACAAACACTTTATCGAGTTGACTCATGATGATACTCAATAGCTTAAAACGTTTCTCTAAAAGACCAAGCAGCCTTGTAATTGGAGCTTTGATCTGTTTTATTTCCTCTCTTTACTTTTGTTTCATGTTCCTAACTTTGAAATCTCAATACGTGGGAGAGCATGTCGCTGGGCCAGTGACTCAGTTATTTTTTGAGTATACTCATTTTTGTCAATATCTTTTAACTTTAATTGTTCCTTTAACCTCTTCTATGTATTATCACGAACTAGAGCGTTGGAATATGTTTGACTTGATCTACACGTCAAAGGTAAACACTTTATCTTTTTTTATTTCATCATTCTTTTCGATACTATTAAATAGTATGTTCTTGTCTTTTTTTATGATCATACCTTTTACTCTTGGAATTTATTACTCTCAAGGCCTTCATATTACTTTTTCTTTTATCTCTCTTTTTTACCTTATGATTTTCTTTGTAAGTGCTTCTAGTTTTTTAAGCTATGTTTTTAGAAAATCATTCGTCGCAAGCTTTAGTTGTAGCTTTGCATTCTTAAACCTGATCTATTTTTCAGATGGATTATTGAAATATGTAAAAAACGGAGTCCTTCATCGCTTCGTTGAATATCTCTCTTTAAGTTATCAAAGCTTTTATTTGAAAAATGCAGTGGTGTATAGCTACAACGTAATCTATCTGTTAAGTGCGGTTGTGCTCTTTGTTTGCTTAACACTAGCTTTTTTTGAATGGGAGAAGTCTCAACGATGATGGCTTTTGGCAGTATTATTCTTCTTTGCTTTTCTTTTGTACTCACACCTATTGTGTATTTGAACTTCAATGAAACTTCTTCAGCGTTTATCTTTAATATTTACTTAGCTTATCTGTTAGTACTGAGCCTTGGCCTCATTGTCTTTTTTGTAAGAGAACAAAACTCAAGGACTAAATTTAAGCGCGTCTGTGATATTGGTATTAAAGTGTTTTTACTTTTTTCATGTCTTGGGCTCCTCAATTTTATAGCTAAGAAAAAGTTTCAACGATGGGACTTTTCACACAATAAAGTTTACTCCTTAAGCACTCACTCTAAGAAATTATTAAGTCAGGCCTCGGGAACTCAACTAACCTTTATTGGCACACAAAAAGAGAGAAGTAAGTATGAACCTTTGATTCGCTTGTATGCAGAAGAAAGTCCCG
>Ga0114957_1003729_pt1 | contig 13522 bp, 9 predicted proteins | sample BantaG_FD_87175 | JGI IMG/M metagenome (GOLD analysis project Ga0114957, IMG submission 87175) | Marine algal microbial communities from Bantry Bay, Ireland - BantryBay_4 metaG | ecosystem: Host-associated > Algae > Red algae > Unclassified | place: Bantry Bay, Ireland | collected 2014-11-21 | reverse complement strand
GTATTTCAGAGGGGCAAAACCTTCAGGATTGTGACTATCTGGTCAATTACGATATTCACTGGAATCCAGTCCGCATTATCCAGCGTTTTGGGCGCATTGACCGCCTTGGCTCGCGCAATAAGGCGATTCAACTGGCGAATTTCTGGCCTAATATGGAGCTGGATGAATATATCAATCTGGAAGCACGGGTCAGCGGCCGCATGGTTTTGCTCGATATTTCGGCCACAGGTGAAGAAAATGTCATTGACTATGATGCAAGTAAGCAGATGAATGATTTGGACTACCGACGGAAGCAGATGCGGCAGCTACAGGAGACAGTGCTTGACCTAGAGGATATGGAGGGCAGCGTCTCCATTACCGACATGACGCTCAATGATTTTCGCATGGACCTATCAGTCTATATGCAGGCGCATCTAGCTCAATTGGAGCAGTCGCCTAGCGGCTTTTATGCTACTCGGTTGGTGGCAGATGGGGATGAAGCCGTGCCTGGGGCGATCTTCTGTCTGCGGGATGTTCATGGTAAGGTGGAGGTAGATATCAACTACCCATTGGCTCCTTACTATTTGGTCTATGTCGATCATGGGGGTGAGGTCGTCTTTAATCACCTGCAATCTAAAAAGAGTCTGGATATCTTCAAAAAGCTTTGTGCCACTCAAGATGCAGTGGAGGTTGTTGCGGAAGAAATGCTAGACGTTGCAACTCGCAAGCACCGCGATATGAGCCACTACCAATTCTTGCTGGAACGTGCCATTGCCAGTATCGTCGGCAAGCATGAAGAACGCGGGGTCGAGAGTCTCTTTAGCCGTGGCGGAACAGTAATGAGCAACGACAGTATTCAAGGGTTGGATGATTTTGAAGTGGTCAGCTATTTGATTTTGCTGGATACGAACGATGATTGAAAGAATGCTTGGTAAGCTGGACATTCCAGATAGCTGTATGCTGGACAAGCGAGTCTATAAAAAGCTGTTTGAAGAGAATGGCCGACTCGATGCTACCGACAAGAAAGCGCTTAGGGAAGATGTGCTGGAGATTCGATGGCTCTATACGCTCAAACCTGCCACTATTAATATTCCCCGCTATACAGATGAACTGCGGGACTATGGCGAGGTTGCCGTACTTGTGGTGAATTTGAGCAATGCTAAACGACATGCACGGATTGCTGAGTTTATGCAGCGAACCATCCCCTACCCGTTGATTACTATTTTTAGCTGTGAAAACCAATCAGCTATCTGTCTTGCTGATAAACGTATAAATCAAGCTGACAAAGAAAAATGGGTGGTTGAACATAGTTTTGACACAGGCTGGCTAGACTTGGATAATCTATCTCTTAACCAGCAGCAATTTTTAGACGATTTGTCTTTGCAAAAACTCTCCTTTCTAAATTTCTACTCGCTCTATCAGGATTTGTGCGACCGTGTGGTTGCGCTGAATTGTGCAGCCTATAGTGGGCTGTATATACTTAAGCCCGATGAGCACAACGGCCAACAGCGCCGTATAGAGATGCTAGACCAGATTCGGAAGCTAGAACAAACGCAAAGCGAATTACGCAACCGACTGAAAAATGAAAAACAGATTGGGCGACAGGTGGCTTCAAATACAGAAATTCATCAGCTAACGACCCAAATCGAAAAACTAAAGCAGGAACTTTGATATGGCTAGCAAGAAAACACGCGTGGCAATAGCCTATGATTTTGACGGCACGCTTGCTCCAGGAAATATGCAAGAACACTCGTTTCTACCCGAGTTGGGATTAACCGCTAAAGAATTTTGGCCCGAAGTAAAGCAATACGCCCATGATAACGACATGGATGAAATTCTTGCATATATGTATCTTATGTTAAAAAAAGCGACTTCTTCGAATCGACCAATAAAGCGAGAGGCCATTGAAGAATATGGACGCACTGTAAAGTTATTTCCTGGTGTAGAGGAATGGTTTGATACTATCTCGCACTATGGCAAAGAACGTGATCTTACTATTGAGCACTATATCATCTCCTCTGGATTAAGAGAGATGATATCAGCAACAAGTATCGGTAAGAAGTTTCGCTATATCTTTGCCTCTGGCTACATGTATGACCCAAATGACGTGGCTGTATGGCCTGCGTTAGCCGTGAACTATACGACAAAAACGCAGTATCTTTTCCGAATCAATAAGGGAATACAGAATTCCTATAACAATATAGAAATTAACAAATACACCCCTGAGCCAGAGAGACCCATACCATTCAAAAACATGATCTATTTAGGCGATGGAGAAACAGATATCCCTTGCATGAAGATGTTAAAATACCAGGGTGGACATTCCATTGCAGTATACGAACCCTGGAATGGCAGAGGAAAAAAGAAACAGTTAGCAAAACGTGACCTTTGCCTCGAATTACTAGAGCAGGAACGTGCAGACTATGTTGCAGCCGGGGATTATTCAAGCGGTACGAATTTGGATAGTATTATCAAAAGCTTGCTGGATAAAATGTCCATTGAAGCAAAACTCACAAAACTCAAAAAGCCGTAAAAGCGAGTATAGTTATGGAACAAGTAACACCACATGACGGCGAAAGTGCCGATATTGTTGCCGAAAATATCGAGCAGTTACAGACGATTTTTCCCGAAGCCTTTACCGAAGGGAAGGTCAATTTTGATGTACTGCGCCAGTTGCTGGGAGATGGCAGCGTGCTGGATGAGGGCGAAGAAAAGTTTGGCCTGAACTGGCACGGCAAAAAGAAAGCCCGCCAGATTGCCCTAACCCCATCGACGGGGACATTGCGCCCCTGTCCAGAGGAGAGCGTAGATTGGGATACAACCCAGAATCTCTTTATCGATGGTGATAATCTGGAGGTGCTCAAGCTTCTGCAAAAGAGCTATGCGGGCAAGGTGAAGATGATCTATATCGACCCGCCCTATAATACGGGCAAGGAATTCATCTATCCTGATAATTATCAAGATAATTTAGATACCTACCTCCGCTATACAGGGCAAAAAGGTGAAGATGGGCTGAAGTTTTCCTCGAATACAGACAGCTCAGGACGTAAACATACAAACTGGCTTAACATGATGTATCCACGTCTGAAGCTAGCCAGAAGTTTGTTGCGTCGAGACGGAGTCATCTTCATATCAATCGATGAGAATGAGGCAGACAATCTAAAAACAATCTGCAATGACATCTATGGTGAAGAAAATTTCCTAGGCCGGCTAGTTTGGAAGAACGCGACCGATAATAACCCGACCAATATAGCGATTGAGCACGAATATGTCTTGGTATATTCTCGACATCGTAGTGATATTGAAGCAGTATGGAAATCTACTGTATCAGACATTAAAGACGTTTTGATAAACATAGGTGAAAAGTTAGCTGCAGAATATAGTCCTGACGACGATTTACAATCGGCTTATACAGAGTGGTTTAGAGAAAACAGATCGCAACTTTGGCCGCTAGATCGATATAAGTATATTGATAGAGGTGGCGTATATACAGGCAGTCAGAGCGTACACAACCCTGGCAAAGAAGGCTATAGGTATGACGTGATTCACCCTACAACAGGAAAAGCATGTAAGCAGCCCTTGATGGGTTATAGATTCCCTGAAGAAACGATGCAAACATTGCTGGCGGAAAATCGTATACTCTTTGGAGATGATCATGATAAAATCATCGAACTAAAGGTCTACGCGTCAGAGTTTCAGGAAAAGCTCCCAAGTGTTTTGAGCTTGATGGAAGGCTTGGTTCCTATGACATCAGAGCCTTATTCCCAGAATACAAAAAAACATTTGATAACCCTAAGCCTGTAAGATTCTTATCCTCATTCATACCATTTTTGGCAAAAACAAATGATGACATAGTGCTGGACTTCTTTGCTGGATCCTGCTCCACAGCTCAGGCTGTAATGGAGCTAAATGCAAAAGATGGAAACAGCCGAAGATTCATCATGGTGCAGCTTCCTGAACAAGTAAATGAAAAAGCTGAGGCATATAAATCGGGTATCAGAATAATATCCGAATTGAGCAAAGAGCGTATCCGCCGCGCCGCCAAGAAAGTCAAAGAAGAACACCCGGATTATTCGGGCGATCTCGGCTTCAAAGTTTTCAAACTGGATAGCAGCAATATCCGTGTATGGAATCCCGATGCCAGTGATTTAGAACAGACCCTCTATGCGCATACAGAGCATCTCATGCCAGGACGCAGTGAGGAAGATATTCTCTATGAGTTACTCCTCAAGCGGGGCGTTGACCTCACTACACCGATTGAATGCAAAACCATTGTGGGTAAAACCCTTTACAGCATTGGCTATGGTGTCCTCTTTGCCTGTTTAGATGAATCCATTCACCGAGATGATATAGAGCCACTGGCGCAAGGTGTGATTGACTGGCATGGTGAACTTGACCCCGCCACGGATACCCATGTCTTCTTCCGCGATAGTGCTTTTGATGATGATATTGCCAAAACCAATCTATCAGCCATTCTGCACCAGCATGGTATCAGTCACGTCCGCAGTCTGTAGGGGGCTGAACACATGAAACTTCATTTTGAAGATAATCTAGATTACCAGCTTGCCGCTATTGATGCAGTGACTGACCTTTTTCGGGGGCAAGATATCAGCCGCAGCGAATTCACGGTCACACATCAGCCCAAAGAGCGACCGCTTCAGGGATCGCTAGGACTGGTAGAGAGCGAGCTTGGTATTGGTAATCGCCTGCAATTGCTGGATGATGAACTGCTTGAAAACTTGAAGGAAGTGCAGCTTCGTAGTGGCCTGCGTCTGAGCGAATCTCTGCCCAGCGGGGATTTTACGATTGAGATGGAGACGGGTACGGGCAAGACCTATGTCTATCTGCGCACTATCTTAGAACTGCATGAACGCTACGGCTTTACCAAATTTGTGATTGTGGTGCCGTCGGTCGCCATCAAAGAAGGCACCTATAAGACCCTCCAGATTACCAAGGATCATTTTGAGAATCTCTACCCCACCGCCAAAGGCTATGAGTATTTTCTCTATGACTCTAAAAAACTGGGGCAGGTGCGTAGCTTTGCCACCAGTTCCAACATCCAGATTATGGTGGTAACGGTTGGGGCGATCAACAAAAAGGATGTGAATAATCTCTACAAAGAGAGCGAAAATGTGGGCGGCGAAAAGCCTATCGATCTGGTGCGTGCCACCCATCCGATCCTGATTGTCGATGAGCCACAAAGTGTTGATGGAGGCTTAACGGGCAAAGGTAAAGATGCACTCAACGCCATGAACCCGCTCTGCACTCTACGCTATTCCGCTACCCATGTTGATAAGCACGCAATGGTCTATCGGCTGGATGCGGTAGATGCCTACCAGCGTAAGCTCGTTAAGCAGATTGAGGTTGCCTCGCTGGAGGTTGAAGGGGCAAATAATAAAGCCTATGTCAGGCTGGTCTCCACTGAAAACCGTCGTGGCGCTATTACCGCCAAGCTTGAAATTGATGTGCAGCAGGGCAAGAATATCCGGCGCAAGATTGTTACGGTAGAAGATGGCGACAATCTGGAAGAAGCCACCAATGGACGGGCTATCTATGCCGATATGCAGGTCGGCACCATCACCTGCGGCAAAGATAACGAGTCGGTCGAGATCCGTGTGCCGAATATGGAATATGCGCCCTTACAGCCAGGGGATGAGATTGGTGGGGTCAATCCCGATGATGTGAAGCGGATGATGATTCGGCGCACCATCAAAGAGCATCTGGACAAAGAGATGCGCTTTAAAGCCAAAAATCTAGGTGTGAAGGTACTCAGCATCTTCTTTGTGGATAGTGTAGAGCATTACCGCCAATACAATGACGATGGTCAGCCTGTGAAGGGCAAATATGCTCTTATGTTTGAGGAAGAGTATCGCTCACTTGCCCGTAGGCCAGAATATCAGCAACTCTTCGAGCAGATCGATTTAAGCATTGATGCCAGCGAGGTCCATAATGGCTACTTCTCTATTGATAAGAAGGGTAAATGGACAGAAACAGCAGAAAACAACCAATCTAACCGAGACAATGCTGAACGTGCTTACAATCTGATCATGAAAGAAAAAGAGCAGCTCCTTAGTTTTGGCAGCAAGCTCAAATTTATCTTCTCCCATTCGGCTCTGCGAGAAGGCTGGGACAACCCCAATGTCTTTCAAATCTGCGCCCTGCGCGACATCGGCTCCGAGCGAGAACGCCGCCAAACCATTGGGCGGGGTCTACGGCTCTGCGTCAATCAGGAAGGGCAGCGGCTGCATGGCTTTGATATCAACACCCTCACTGTCATTGCGACAGAAGGCTATGAGCAATTTGCTGAAAATCTGCAGAAAGAGATTGAAAAAGACACGGGTATTCGCTTTGGAATGGTCGAGAAACACCAATTTTCCGTGCTCTCAACCACCGATGATGATGGCAAGATTGTGCCACTTGGAACCGCAAAATCTGAAGAACTCTGGGACTATCTCCGTGAACAGGAATTAATCGACGGCAGAGGCAAGGTGCAGGATAATCTGCGTCAACATCTCAAAGATGGGACGCTGACCGTGCCGGAACCATTTGCGGCCCAGCTACCCCAGATTACGGATATTCTGCACAAGCTGGCAGGTAAGCTTGATATCAAAAACGCGGATGAGCGTGTCCATATCAAGCCCCGTAAAGAGATTCTGCTTAGCCCAGAATTTCAGGCACTGTGGGACCGCATCAAGCATAAGACAACCTATCGGGTTGAGTTTGATAATCACAAACTGATTGAAGATGCCGCCAAAGCTGTGCGTGACTGTCCGCCCATCACCAAAACGCGGGCGCAGTTCCGCAAAGCCGATGTCGCCATTGGTCAGAGTGGTGTTGAGACCACCGAAACATCTGTTTCTGGCTTCACAACGATTCAGGAAACAGACATCGAACTCCCCGATATTCTTACGGATTTGCAGGACAAAACCCAACTAACTCGCAGGAGTATTGTACAGATTCTGATCGACAGTCAACGGCTGGAAGACTTTAAGCGCAATCCTCAGCAATTTATTGAATATGCAACCGAATCCATAAACCGCACCAAGCGGCTGGCTTTGGTTGATGGCATTCGCTATCGCAAGCTTGGCAGCAGCCACTATTACGCTCAGGAACTCTTCGAGGAAGAAGAGCTAATGGGATATATGAAGAATATGCTCAAGGTTGATAAATCGGTCTATGAGCATGTAATTTATGATTCGGTAGGGATTGAGCAAGTTTTCGCACAGGATTTAGAGAATAACGAGGCCGTCAAGCTCTACGCCAAACTACCAGCATGGTTCAAAATTCCTACTCCACTGGATAGCTATAATCCCGACTGGGCTGTGCTGATTGAAGAAAATGGCGAAGAAAGGCTTTATTTCGTCGTTGAAACTAAAAGCAGCATGTGGTGGGACGATCTGCGTCACCAAGAAGGGGCCAAGATCAAATGCGGCGAAAAGCATTTTGAAGCCATTGCAGACGGCGACAATCCAGCCCGCTACGTCAAGGCTCGGACGGTAGATGATGTGATGGAACATGCGTTGGGGTAACGTGCTTCTCGAAATCATTACTAAGAATCCTAAAGCTGTCCAAAAAAGACTACTTGAAGGAGATGAGGATGCTCAAGCCGTTATGAAGAGTGTGTTTAGACAGGTCATCAGTGAATATGAAGACACCTTTCAGATCTTACTAACACCAGAAATTAATAAGCAACTTAATGATGTGTCGTAGACATTGCACTATTTTCTATAGCCGTTCTATCTCTGATTTCTCAAACCATCCCTGTTCTATGACTGTAGCTTCAAGTTGATCGGGAGATTTCGTGTACGCAACCAACGCTAAACTTTTCTTAGCGCGTGTACAGGTCACGTAAAATAATCGGCGAGTTCTATCGATGCCCGTTTCTTTACCCTGAGCTAACTTCTCTTTATCTGAATCCGTAGGTTGTTTTGATCCAAGTAGCTTCTCATATGAGAATGAGAAGCCCCGTGATTCGCTATCGTCCATGACCACAAGAACCCTATCAAACTCTTGGCCTTTTATCCCTTGATGGGTGCCAAACGCACCGATATCAGCAATGTATTCAGTGTATGGCATAATCTGAGAGTAAGGCGTTTCAAGGAATTCACGCCAAGCTTGAAGGCTTGATGAAGGTGATTCGATATCTGTATCTCTATCATCTTCATTCATTTCCAAAGTTTCTGCTTCATCTATATCTACAAAAGGTCGAAGACTATTTGGAATTTCAAATAAGCCAAACCTACCAACACATTGTAGGAGATCTAAAAAAGTAACTGTTGGGTCCGTAAAATCAATCTGTAAGAGCGCATCGACAGAACACCGAATTGTTGCAAGCGGATCTTCCGCATCTTGAGAGCCTTTTAGGACATCCTTTTTTAGAAGGGGTGATGTTTTTCGTAGAAGCGACATTATAGCAAAATTATCTCCCCTCGACGATGCTGCTAGTAGTGGCATGATCCGCTCTGAGAATAGGCGAATACCAGCAAGACTCCCATCCCGTAACCCTGTTTTTAATCGTGAATCCTGATCAAGAGCTTTAAAAACATCGCCGAATCCCATTCGTGATGCGGCCATATGGTGCTCAAGGGTCAATACTTTGATAGAGGGTGAGTTGGTGTTCCATCCCATATCATCCGTAATATCAGCCATCATTTCGCAGATTTTCTTTTCGATGGCTTGTTTGCCTGATGTTTCTTCCGAAACAACGAACAACCGCACAATCCCTTGGTGGCTATCTTCCCTTGCTAATTGACGTTGAACATCAATTGAGGAACGTAGCTTGTTGCCTAGCTGGACAATTCGTTGCGGTGAGCGATGATTCATTTGCTTAACAGGTTTCATCCAACGATCAGGTATGTTTTCCCCTAAATCTGATTTACCATCAGCATACACCCGTTGCATCATGTCTCCAAAGAGACCGAGTGCGAATTTTGCACTGTGTTTATCCTCAAGTTCGAAGAACGCATCCATGAGATGCCTGTTGGTGTCCTGGCTTTCATCAATGAGAAGGAAAGGAAATCGGTTTATGAGAATCGCCTGCATAGCAGGTTTTGTGGTGATGAAGGAGGCCGTGATCTTCAAGACCTCTGAGTGGGAAAGCGAGGCCATTCCAAAATTGTCACCATTTGGATTATACGTAAAACGACGTGGACGACTAAGCCACTCCAGTTGCCTCATCTTCGATGCAATTGCCCGTTCGCGATCGTGAGAAGCTTTTGTGCCAGCCCGACCTTTACGTTGTTTTTCTTCGAGTTCAAGAATTTCATTGGGAATAGTAGATTGTAGCCATTTCTGAATATCGGTATGAAATGCACCGATCTGTGACCAGCAAAAGCTATGAATGGTCGAAATGATGAATAACGGATCATTATCGACTCGCGACGAAATCTCATCACACGCTGCGTTCGTGTAGGTGATAACAGCAATTCTCTGGCCGGACTTTCGGAATTTGTCTCCCTGCTTACTACGAAAGGCTTTTAGCGCAGATACCAATGAACGAGTTTTCCCTGAACCCGCCCCAGCATAGAGGAAAAAGCTTCTCGGTTCTTTAGGGTCAAGATAGCTAATAAGCTGTTCATCTATGGCATCATCGGTCGTTACAGCTCCTAAACCATCGCTTGTTCTCATCATCGAGTCACCTCTAATGTCACCGTATCTACCGACCGTTCATTCAATGCCTTTTGCAGCCATAACAGACCGTCTTTAATGTAAGGAGGCGGAATGAGCTTTTGTGGGTCTTCATACATAAGGCAATCAAGTGCAAAAGCTGCTTTTTCTACATCCTTCAGTAGCTCAAATAGCTCATCCGCTAGATTTTCGCCTGAAATTCCGCGTTGAACAATATCAGAGATCTTTTTTGTTGTACTTGAGCCAGAGATTTCATGAAGAATACTTTGATTAGCAAAAATAAACGCGTCCTCAAAGGTTCTAGGAATGACCTTCTCGACGCCATTTTCATCACTTGAGGTTGAGACCTCTTTTTGATAGGTGACATACAAGTCATAATCATCGTCAACGGATGCCTGATGGTCTTCTGGTTTTAATGACAAAAGATCATCAATAAGTTCTTGTTCAGGATGCCATTTTTTGAGAACTTGATTAGACGTTTTCTGGCCACACCCAATTTTTGGCCTTGTAGCCTTCCAACGCGTTGTTTTAATACCTTTTTTCGTAATCACTTCATGTGCTTGGGTAGCATCAAGATCAGCGATAATTAAAGTTGTAATGCCTAATTCATCGACCAACGACTTAAACCTGTGTGCGTGGCTTCCACCTAGATCCAATAATGTCACGTATCTGCGCGATAGTTCAGTAAAATGGTGTCGGATAAAATGTGGAACCAAGATACGCTCGGCTTGGCCCTCCACGAAGATGACGCCATCGGCAAAGAACAAATCGCAATGCGTTGCTTTTAGATAACGTTTAACAAAACGTTGGGTTTCATCGCCTTTACCGAACACATGGGATAGATTTGCGACTGTGGTGGTTGGTGTTTCCTCGTATGAGAATGCACGTCTTCTGCGAAAATAGCGAAGATTCGAAAAATCTGCCTCATGAGCAACATGACTGGAATGCGTACTGACAACTAGTTGCGTCGAGTAGCTTGCTTTGTCACCAAGATCCTCATGTTTTCTAAGAAGATCGTAGGCTTTCTTAATAAACACCTGTTGAACCTGAGCATGTAAATGGGCCTCAGGTTCTTCAACCAGAACTAAATGCAACGGCTGAATGTGATCTTCATTCTCTGTGGATGCTGCCAAGGCGACTTTACCAACACGCATCCAATCATCACGGTAACTCATCAGCATGAAAACCATAGAAATAAGGTTTTGGTAGCCAAGCCCAGAATAGTCTTCTGGAAGGTGCAGACACTTTGACCCATCCCCAGACGGATCGGCTACTTCATATTGAACTGCCGAACCATGCCTTAATCCGTCGGTCGTGCGTAACTGTGTGCTGATCTTCAGTTTAGGATTACTGATACCCGGATAGCCGAGATCTTCCAGTTCTTCGAAGGCAGCCGAGAAGCCGGTTTTTAGCCGAAGGTCAAAATTCCGTTCTGCCACATGCATAGCGTTGAGTGCCTCATAATCCTCAACTGACGGTGCTTTCATGGGATCGAGATGACGGTCATAGTAGGTGCGTAGTTGGTCCGAAAGTTTTCGCTTAAATCGACGTGTTCCACCGTCCGATTTATCATCACCGCTTGGAGCACTTCCTCTTTCTCCTGCATCTGCAAAGTCCCTTTGAGCCGCAATCTCATCAATCCGAATTAACGATTTGAATGGATTCCTATCTAAAGGCAGGGCGTCAGCTGAAAGCTTTTGTGGTTGGGCAACACCCTGCTTTAGAGGCTCGCATTTTACTGGATCAAGTGCATAGGCTTGTACATCAAGATACTTTGTCAAATGCTTTTCAAGAAAATCTGCGAGGCATGTTGGTCCAAAATGATATGTTTCGTTTTTTCCTTTGTCATTCCCTACTGTGGCAACCTTGTCGGCAGCAGCGCGTTCTGCCATATAGTCACTTTTAAGAGTGTCAGGGTCACTTACTTCATACCGCAAGCGCACTCCCAAAAGACCACCACTCCAATTAATTGTTGGCAATATATGGACTACACGTGCGATCTCATCTAAATCGACATCAAGCCAGACATCTAATGATGGGAGAAGCGACTCAATATCTTCTTTAAGGGCTTCATCCCTCTCCCATGCAAACCCAATCTCATCAATTTTTGTCCAATTTGTAATCGTTACATCACGTAGTGAGAGTTTATTTGGAGAGATTAAGAAATAACGGAGTGCCAGCATCGCAGAGGTTTTACCACTGTTATTTGCACCGACAAAAATTGTTGTTTCCTGATCAAAATCTATGCGGGTAGACTTTAACTTTCGGAAATTCTGTATTTCAACGAATTTAATGTCCATTTATGGTAGCCTCGAAAGAGAATATTGTAGCAAATGATTGCAAAAAACACAGAATAATTTGATTGAGGTAGTGTATCATATTTCGAACAAGTTACATCTTTCCCTGACCTTACAGATTCCGATATATTCAAGAGTTGGATGACCCTTTACTGGCTCCAAAACACATGCACCTCACCTATGCCGGCCTGAATGCTCAGTATGTCACCGCTCATTTCTATGTCACGAGCCATACGGTCATAGTCGATGTAGTAGGCCAGATTTTTAGGAATCTTCGTGCTCTCCTCAGTTAGCTCCTCAGCAAAATCGGCTAGGCTTCGATAGCATCCAACATGACGATCCTCCAGTGCTTCACTGGCTTCGTCCAGATCATCGTAGTAGTTGTAAAGTTCTGCACCTAGTTCACCATGTTCTTCGATAAAGCCGGCATAGGGGGCATAGGCGTGAACCTGCTCAAATCCTTCCCATTCAGATAGTTTGATTCCGCAAAAGCCTTCATAGTCATGTATCGCCCATTCCTCTGCGTCTGGCTGTGGCGACTTCTTCAGCATGGCTTGGACCTCTCCCATGATGTCATCTGCTTCTTGGGTTGCGTCGATCCATGCGCCATGTAGCTGGGCGTTGTTGTAAGCAGCAAGGCAGGCCACATAGATCTTGATGTCGCTATCAGTGTTGCTGTGATTTGAGGTTGCTTGGGTCATGGTTCTCTCCTTCATTGTGTGAATCTGTGGAGAGCGAGAAAACCGGCTTTTTAAAGCAGCAGGGCAACTGTCCAACACGTTTACGCGGGCAGGCGGTTGTGCTGCTGCTGGAGTCGGTCACACCACGAAGCAGGTCTATTCACACAGGAAGGAGAAACAACAGGCCATGAAAAATCACTGTTATCACTTGCGATAATTAAAATTCTGATTGCCGAGAACCTTGGTTCATTACTACAACAACACGTTATGACGCGCAGATCGATCAAACCAAGCCCCGGACAGATGCCAATGGTCTTTGGCGAGCAGCAGGCGTTGAATGATCACGAAACGTACTGGGTAGAACAGGCCGAGAAAGAGGAGAACCGTGGCGGGTTGCGGTCCGCATCGCAAGAGCTTCGGGCAGTCGAGCTAATCGCCGCGATTACGGATTTGGGGCATGAACAGGTAGAGACCATCATGAAAAAGGCTGGTGGTCTACACAAGCTGGCGCAGTTGCCCGAATATGCGCTGCAATCACTGCCGCATGTTAATGAGAACGATGCCAAAAAGATACGTGGCCTGACAGAATGGGCCTTGTTGCTGGGCGAACTGGATGCCGGGCGCTATCGCAAAATTCGCACGCCGACGGATGTCGCCAATCTTGTACTGACCGAAATGGGGCTGCTTGATAAAGAAGAGTTGCGCGTGGTGGGTCTCGACGCACAGCGACAGATTGCAGGGATGGAAACCGTCTATCGGGGGTCGGTCAATAGCATCGGTCTACGAGTTGGAGAAGTCATGCGAATGCCCATCAGTTTGCAATGTACAGCGATGATTCTTCTGCACAACCATCCTAGCGGAAATCCTGAGCCGTCGCCCGAAGATGTTCAAACGACTGGCAAAATAGCCGAAGCCGCCAAGCAGTTGGATATTGAATTG
>Ga0114957_1003727_pt1 | contig 13528 bp, 16 predicted proteins | sample BantaG_FD_87175 | JGI IMG/M metagenome (GOLD analysis project Ga0114957, IMG submission 87175) | Marine algal microbial communities from Bantry Bay, Ireland - BantryBay_4 metaG | ecosystem: Host-associated > Algae > Red algae > Unclassified | place: Bantry Bay, Ireland | collected 2014-11-21 | reverse complement strand
TGGAGCAATCCAACTAGGCAGGGCGTTGTCTAGAGTGTGAGTAGACGTAAGACAGAGCCTAGCTCTGCAATCTACGCCAGTAGCGCTGAATCCCACTCTCTTTAGAGGTGGGAGTGCGTCAAATTAGGAGAAATCAAGTACTCACAGTTGGCTGCTTGGGACGCAGAGAAATCTTTTGCTGATGGGCTTACTCCTGAGCAGGCGGCTTATGTTGCCTTAAGACGCGACCCTCACGGGAGTGTATTACTGACCAAGATCGCAGAGATTGAAAGCCTTTAACCCTTCCGGTGAAAGTCAGCAACGATCGCATTTTGGACATCAGCCCCATCTTGATCGGCATTTGGATCGCTCGTGCAACAGTCCCCTTCTCATCCGCGAAAAAGTGAGCCACAAGCGGCGTTTTCAGCTCTTTGTATTTGTTGTCAACAAACAGCAATATAAGGGCTTCCTTGTCCCCAGGGATCGCAGCATCACATAGATCCCGCAGATGTCGGGCATTAACAAGCACTTGGGTGTGAGACTCAGACTTTATATCAGCAGAAAACAACTGCTCAATAGGGGGATAACTGGGTGGATTGCTCAGCGCTGGCAACTCAAGATCTAGGTCTTTCTTTCGTCCCGCTTGTTTTGCCACTAGCATCAAGTCTTCGTGGGAATAACAGCCATCTTCAGCATTAACTGGGACTTGGAACAATCGATGGCCATCAGTGGTAACAAACTGCCCATCTCTGATCAGAGCATTAGAAATAGTATTGTTTGTACGGTTTTTGATTACAGATTTAGTTAGTTTTAGGCAGATTTTTAATAATTTAGTTTTCAAGGTTTTGCCTCTAGATTATTGGTAACTAGTTGACGGTGGGAATATTGCTGGTTTGGAGCTAGCTGTGCCTTTCCTTCTCGAGCACCTGAAGGACTTGATCCACCTTCTGATCCACTTGGTCGATTTTTCGGTCGAGCTGATTAATCTTTAGCTCGATGGCATAGAACCTGGGGTTAACATCCACTTGAATTGTGAAGTGGATCGTTGCCACTAACCCGCCGATTAAACCCAGTAGGGCAATGACGGTAGGTCTGGCGATAGATGAGATCAAGGTTTGGCCTCTAGATTATCGATATCACTCGAGTTTTCAGCTTGCAATTAGATCTTGAAGGATGCGATCAATCACACCATCGATCCAGATGGCCTGACCCGTGGTGGTGCGACCCCAAATAGTCAAACCATGCACGTCATAACTGACCATCTCGCCATACTCTTCTAGTTTTTTAGCGAGCCAGTCAGACACGATCCAATGCTCGTAGGCTTCAATTAGATCAACATTCAAGCCGTTATATTCACAACAATCTTGCCAAGCCTCAGACTCTGTATCAAACTCGTCAGCAATTTCTGGATCTTGTGGATTATCCTTATGCTCCCAATAGAAAAGACCATTTTCGTTGCTGACGACTTGATACCCTTCATATTCAGCGGCTGACTCATAGTCATCCCTTGCGGTCACTTGCAAGATCTCGTCATAGAATTCAGATTCTGACCACTGCAATAAATTGCTGACTAGAGAAGACACACAATAATGAACCTCTCGCTCTACAAGATCCTTAGCCGTTATTTGGTTGGTAGGCATAAATACACTCCATGGGGTACAAAAAAAAGCGATCGCAAAAAAGCGATCGCAAAAACAATACAAAGCAAAACCTTTAGACTAGGCCAATATTAGCCAAAAACTCACCCCCTAGATCATCGTGTTGGATTGCTTCTAAGGCCGCCTCTTTGGGATCTAGCCCATCGTCAAAAGCATCACGACTGCACCAGTCAGCTAGATCAAACAATCCAATTTGACCTTCAGTGATCTTGACAACTTCCTTGTTGACAGCTTTTAGCCATTCTTGAAAAGACATAAAAAACTCCTTAGAATAAAAAATTAATTGCAGTACTAGCTAAAACTTTGAGTGCAGCCTTAAACAACATTCTGAAGAAACGCATAACAAACAACCTCAATAAAAAAACGCTGCGATCGCAACGTTCAGAACAACAAAAATAGGCGCTAGCACTTAATACAAGCGCTTTAAGGTGCGATCGCAACTACAAGCGATTGACGCGGGGAATTAATAGGTATGAAAGGCAGTTAATAGGTGCGATAAGCCACAAAAAAACCGCTAGAGTCTCTAATGGATATATGAGCAAAAAAAGCTTAGCATTGGGCATAAAAAAAAGCATGTCTTTTGACATGCTTATACAAGCGTTGAAAGGGTTGAATTCCTAGCATTCTAGTAGAATTACAAAAAAAACGCTGTTAGAATTCCTAACAGCGTCAGCAACCATAGCCATTTAATGATTCAGTTTGCGTTTTAACTCATGTTTTTTAAGCGCAACTGAATCACTATAGGGGATTAAATCAATAGATTGCTCCCTAGCTAATCGTTCCCTTTTTCCCGGTCGATTCCTAGATTTAGATCGTTTATGCCGTTGTCTGTTTAAATTGTGTTGGCCTGTCGAGCAAGATCGGATCATGCCGCGTCTATAGCACTGCACAATTGAGCGTTCACAATCATCTAGATCTATCCCTAGGAATTTTTCAATTGATAGGTATAGATAATGATTTTTAGGCACGTCCATCAATAGGATCGCTCGATTGTGGACAAATTGAGCAATATAAATCGTTTTCCGATCACTGGGAATAAACTGGACCAAATAACGATCAACTACTCGCAGCACGTAGGGCTGACCAGTGGGGGATCTTAGCCATCTAGATTGATAGCCTACAGAGTCAGAGCGGATCGCTTGTTGTCCCTCCCTAGTTCCCCAAGATAATTTTGTTTTAGTCCTTTTAACGCCTAGGATAGGCTGTTTTTCTAACCGTTTTAAGTTTCGTTGGCTAGGCAAACAGATCACAGTGGTTTTCTGTGATCCGTTCTCTCTAGACCTAGCCTGATAGCTAGGCATCAATTAACTCGCTTTTTTAGCGTTTTTTCTACCTCTACTGATCGGAGTAGTTTTAGAGGTCAACTGATGGATTGGCGTTGCTGTAATCTCGATTGCGGGTTGATCAATCGTGCGATCGGGGATTGAGTTAAACAATCTCTCATCAATCCTAAGCAACTCTCTAACCTGTTGCTGACAAGCATTCTGATGTCCTACTAGAGTATAATAGGCGTGTAACTGGTCAGGGATCGCTTGTTTGCCGTTACTGCTCAGTGCGCTAGATATTGCCGCGATCGCTAACTCTAACGATAAAAACCGCTGATTAAATAACTGTGTTATTTTTGCCGTTTTTAGGTGAGAAAATCGCTCAAATACGCGCTGATATTCTGTAGATTTATCTAGCGCGATAGGGAATAATAAACCATTTTTATTAACGATCAACTGTGCGACAGGCTGTAACTCAGGATGATCGGCTAAATACTGATCGGGATCTAACTGTAACTCTAGGGGAATTTGCGCGAGTCGATACAGTAACCCTGTAGCGTTGGGAAATATTACTAGACTCCCTTGATTTTTTGCAATCTCGATTGCGAAAAATGGCATAGAAAACATAGTGTAACCTCAGCAAATAATGACAAAATTAATCACCATAAACCAATAACCACTAGAACATCACCATTCTGATATCGGTTAAAACCCGTTGAATTGGGGTAGACACCGATACCTGTATCGGATTTACTCTAATGCTATTTAGTTTTTAGGTACGTTAATTATTGAGTTTTCCGATTGGGAATTTACTCAACTGAATTAAATTTATGACAAAAATCAGAGTAAGTCAAGCTAAAAGAATGATTAATTTATTAGAACCGCTGTAAGCTATAGCCCAAAAGCCTTTAACGGTTTATTACGGAATATTTACATTAATAGCTAGATAGATCAGCTACCTAGCTATTAATGGGAGTGATCCAGGATCGATCTACTATATGATCTACATTCGAGGATCGCGATCTAGATCGCGCTAGATCACTCACGAGCGAGATGGTAGTGACGCCGCGTGATCTAATCTGAACACGCTGATACCCGTCTCTTTCACCACAATTTAGGTGTATTTTGCGCGATTGATGCAGCTCCCACAAGTAAGAACGCAACTGCTTCCGAGAGACACGTAAGCTTAAGTATTGAACCACGTCAGCACAGGGCATTTGCATCAACCCAGTTTGGCGCCGGTAGGTACATAAAGCCTTATAGCAGGCATCAAGAGTTTGCAGCTTTGGATAGGGTTCAATATTTTGCGCTAGTTGGAAAAAGTAATCACACGTTTTCTGCTGTGCCCCTTTCCAATACAGGTCAATAAAGGTCCGCATCTCATCATTGGGCGTTACTTTCATATATCGATAGCGTTCAGCAGCGTGATTTTTAAATGCCAAAATTTCTAGCTCACCAGCCTCATCCATCAAAGATAGCTGCAGAATCATCCGATACATTGCCTCACACTTGAGATCGTGCGGGCAACAAAATAACGCCAACGTCTTTTCTTGGGCAGCCGTCAGCTTTGTGCCAAATTGTGTTGAGTCAAAATTAGCCACTAAGTATTGTATGTCGAAGAATACGGATATGCTACCACGGCGGATAAATCCTTAGCTGAGATAGGCGCTATTTAGCGTGAAGACTCCAACTATTGGAGTCTTCACTCGCATTCGCGGATAATTGAAATTCAACAACTATCTTTCTAGTTTATGCAGAAATTGAGTGTCAATCAGCAAGATTTCCCTGAAGATAGGCTTGCTTGGGTACGCTGGCCCAGAGAACCTAGTTTATGGTTTGGACGCTTTACCAAATTCCGCAGAATGGGAATTACGAGATCGCGGATCAAAGTTTACCGAGAATGGATTAGACAATCGCGGCAAGACCCAGACTACGCACCAACCAGCCGAGATACGGAAAAGCCCATTGAAGAAATAGAAAGTTGCCCTAGCTCTTGGGACACTAAAGCCAAGGAATGGCGATGGGAAGAACGGGCAGACCTTTATGATCGCTACAACTACGAGCAAGAAGAAAAACAATATGAGGCCAGGCGAGTTGAGATACAAGATAAAAGCTGGTCTCTTTACGAGAACTTATTGCGCCGTGTCGAAGAAATGATCCAATACCCTATCACTGAAATTACAACTCAAGATAATGATGGCAAAGCCATTATTATCAAGCCAGTAAGATGGACCTCTAAAGACATCCAGTCGCATATAAATGCATTAAAAACACTGGGCGAAATAGCTGTAATGGGGGTTTATAATCCAAAAACAGGCAAAGGGATCGGCGGCGGCAGTACACCGGCTATTAATCAAGAAGGCACTGAACACTCTAAGCACAAAGTTTTAACACCTATTGAGAGACAGGGTCTATCGGATCAGGATTTAATTGAACACGTATTAGAGCAAGTGGTGGATTCAGTTTAAGGATATCAATGTTAATAGATCAAGATCTTTATTTAGATGAAAACCAAAAAACTAGTATTGAAAGAAAAATAGAGAGATCTGGATTATCTAATATTGAAAAGGCAAGATATAAGCGAGAACTCAAAAAAGACTTCTTTCTTCTTCCAGAAGATATTTGCTTGATTATCCAAGATATTGTTGATCGCCTAAGCGATGACTCTACTGCATGTCAAACAATGGAATTGGTGCTAAACCATTGCAATGCCTTATTGACCCGGTACTTCACCTCTAATAGTGTTTCCTACTTACTAGATTTCTATCTTCAACCTTCTATAACTAAAACGGATGAATCGCAGTTAAAAAAATTTTGGCATTATGCATTCAAAGACATTGGCAAACGGTCTAAGGTGTTTGACTCCTATGATATTGAAAAAGCCAGTATGTGGGTGGATTCTTTAAGTGTAGATCAACGGATAGATTATATTACGTCTAGTGCTACTAAAAAAAAGGATTTATTTAGCGATAAAAATATCATTATCAACACAGATAATAAGAGTAAAGATGCTGCTGTTCTCAGCTACTTATTTAATAACTGCACTCAGACGTTCAGCCCGTTTCTAAGAATTAGCTCTTCAGCTGAATCTCCAGATACTTCTAGAAGACAAAACTTACTTCTTGATTTAATTTCTTCAAAGAGCGATCAGTTGTTGAAACGGATGAGCGATAGTATTTTGTTTGGCCAGCCTGCGATCGCAATTGAGTGTCACCCATGCCATGGCGTAACTGGACGGCCTATCATGACAATCGAAGAGCTAAGGACCTATCAACATGATGAGTTTGGTATTGAGCTAGAGCGTGTCAGAGATTGGGATTAACCGCAAGAACTTAGAGCAGAGAGCAAAACTGCTTTCAAAAGCAGATGCGGATACAGATTTCCGACGACAGGTTTATACAGCTTGCACTGAAAACATTGAATTTTGGATTAACAACTTTGTCTGGACCTATGACCCTAGACGTCGTGGCAGTCGGATTATTCCTTTTACGATGTTTCAAAAACAGCAAGAGTACATCCAATGGCGAATTGGGATTGCCAATCAAGAAGAAAACGGCCTAATAGAAAAAAGCCGGGATATGGGCGTGTCTTGGCTTAACGTCTGCCACCAGGCTCACCAATTCATATTTTTAGAGGGATTTAAAGGAACTTTTGGCTCTCGCAAATCAGATTTTGTGGACCGCCTAGGAGATATGGACTCCTTACTAGAGAAAGTGCGATTCATCTTAAAGCGTTTGCCTGCATGGATGCGGCCACAAAACTACACAGCAGGCTATATGAAGATTATTAACCATGAAAATGGGTCTACCATTACGGGCGAGTCAGGGGATGAGACAGGTCGAGGTGGTCGAGCGACTATCTACGACTATGATGAATTTGCCTTTGTTAATCGAGCGGAGAAGGCAGAAGCAGGCATCTCTCAAAATGCCAATGTGATTTTTTACACTTCTACCCCTAATGGACCTGGCAATCTTTTTTACCGCAAACGCATGGCCGGTAATATCAGTGTCTTTACCTTTAACTATTGGGAGCATCCAGGGAAGAACGAACAATGGCTAGAGCAGCAAGAGAAAAAGTATGACAAGGTTTTAGTCGCTAGAGAAATCTTAATTGATTATTTGGCTTCTGTAGAGAATGTGACGATTGATGGTTCTCATGTCAAAGCAGCTATTGAGCTATACCTACCGACCAGTGGCCCTCGAATAGCTGGTTTAGATGTTGCCGCTGGAGGAGCAGCTAAGAATGTATTTATTTACCGCAATGGCCCAAACATTAGATTTATTGAATCATGGGAAGAAGGAACCACGTTTCAGACTGCCCATAAGACTAAAATGCTGTGTGAGCAGCATGAAATTTACCAGTTAAATTATGACGCCAATGGCGTTGGTGCTGGGGTCACTGGTGACTTACGGGCTATGGCAGATGACCGCAAGCTTAATTTTTTAGTCGGTGGGGTGATGTCAGGGGGAGCAGCCAGTGACACAATCTATCCTGAGTTTGATGATCGACAAGGCAGAGATATTTTTGCAGATTTAAGATCAGAAGTGTGGTGGTTATTAAGACGCCGGTTTGAACGAACTTATGAGTATGTGAAAGGCATTGCCCTGTATGAACCTGAAGAATTAATTTCAATCCCTAATCATCCGCAGCTAATTGTGGAGTTATCTACACCTAAATGGGGGTTTAATAGTCGTGGACTGATCAAGATTGAATCTAAAAAAGATATGTCATCCCGTGGCATTAAATCTCCGGACTATGCAGATGCGCTGATGATGTCTGAAGCAAATATGATTGAAACTTACGATCCTTGGTGGTAAAACTTTATCCCACCTAAATCAGTTAAACTGCGGTTAGAATATATATAATTATGTCAACTGCAAATGTTCCAAAGTTAGAGTTAAAAACCGGATTTGATCGCATTTTTTATATTGCCAAAAAGGTGCTAGAACTCGGTATCGTCCATGATAGTCTTTTGGATGACGTGCAAACGTGCGTTCGCAAAACACATCATGGCTATCAAGTAACTGTTAACTTCAAGCCTTGGAATAGGTCTGAACATTTAACTGTGTCGCAGAACTACATCGACAATGATTTATTTAGTTACGCCACAGACCAAAGTTTTTTTAATCATGCAGAACGCCATGCAGAGCAGATAGTGCAGGTTATATTGGCCGATGCTTATGCGATCTCAGGTGGCTGGCGTTATTAATGCGGAAGATTTCAATCCGCATTTTTGGGGGAATTTCCGCTTTTTTTTAAGTTTGGTGCGGGACTTAGCGAAACTGAGAACTTGAAACCCTCTAAGGGTATAATTTTCCTTAAAACTGCTGTCAAGGAAAATGAACTCAAAAAACCCAAATCATCCTAAAAAGGGGTGCTCCACATTAGTGGAGCCTATTCGCACAAAAGCTGCAATTCGACGGATTAAGAAGCGGCTTTATGATTCACCTCGCAACCATGCTCTGTTTGTCTTTGGGATTAATACGGCTTATCGAGCCCAAGAGATTCTATCGGTCCGGGTTAGCCAAGTTCGTAAGCTAAAGCCAGGAGATGAGTTGAAGATTTTTCAGCCAAAAACAAAGTCTTATCGACGAGTCAGTGTCAATGGACCGGCTGTGGACTGTGTGCAGAGGTTACTGGGATCTCGCTTTTACTACGATAATGACTTTTTGTTTCAGTCTCGCAGGTTCCCTGAAGAGCCAATTCAAGTGGTATATCTATCTCGCTTGGTTAAAGAATGGTGCCGAGATGAAGGGTTAGAGGGGAATTTTGCCAGTCACACTCTTCGTAAGACTTGGGGGCACTGGCAATATAAACGAAAGACACACCTTGCCACAATCATGAAGGCTTTTGGCCACAGCACAGAAGCCCAAACAATGGCCTATCTGTGTATTCATCCTAGAGATGTTGCCAAGCTGTACAAGATGGAATTGTAAGGCAATCCCCGGCCTGAAGGCGCGGGGAAGCCCCGCGACAAGCTACTCATCAGGGGAAGCATTTTTTGCGATTTCCAGCATTTCCTGTTTAATTTGGTGAATAGCTAAAGCCATCAGAGTTAACCGATTCTCAGGGAGGTCTGGGTTGAGCTGATCTAGGGGGGTTTTTAAGTTTGTGGGCTTTGTGCCGACCCAAGACTTGCTACGAGGATCAAAGATGCAGGTTTTAGCAGGCTCTAGATAGGAAATTACAACCCGCATTCGGTCAATGTCATTGAGGTTGCCAGGGAAGCTAAATTCCCCAGGCCCTTCTTCAAGTAGTCGTTCCACTTGCTGTTCTGGGGGCAGTACTGGAGCGGGTTCAGAAGTTTTATCCGTTTCTTCTAGACTGCTGCTATCGATGCTAGTTAGATCTTGTGAGGTTGGGTCTGAGTTAGCTGCGCTAGAGGTAGATTTTTTGGAGGAAGTTCGTTTAGAGCTTGGCATAATGCATCAGTAGTTAGTGGGTTCAGTTCTAGGGAAGGTCCCGTTGAACTCATTGGGCATGGTCGATAAATAGGATAGACATTGCTGCAGTAAATCATCAGTCAGTGGCTGACTGGGGGCTTCTAACTGATTTAGCAAGTGCTGTAAGTCTAAGATCGCACTCGGGACACTCAGAAATTTTTTTGAGTTGACAGCAAATTTAGCCAGCACTTCTAACTGCAGTCGAAAGAGTTGTTCATTACTCAACTGGCTGAGGTTGTCAGTATTGGCAATTCGCTTGGCAATCGCTTTGACTACACTGAACTGAATGCGAGTAGCCGAGAGCAAAGTCTGGATATGTTTTTCAGGGGGTGGGTTAAGAGGAGGGGGAAGAGGGTTAGCAGCACTCAAAAGTAAAGGAGGAGGTTTAAACCAGTTTTGGCATTCTGCGGCAACTGGGGTCAAGCTGCAGATGTATTTTTCTTTGGAACAAGCCTTCCCTTTCTCATTGACAGTGACTGTTTTGGGCTCTCGTTTAAGCGTGAATTCTATACCTTTGAGAGAGGCAACGTATTGGGTCGTGGCTTTTATGTTGCCAGAGAGGGTGAGGATATCAAGGTAATACCCTGTTTGCATTTGCACCATGCCGATGCAGTTATTCCGCAAGAAGCCTGGCAGGATTAGATTTAAATAGCCTCGATTCATACAGTTGCAACCTTGCGATCGCTCACAAGGTTTGTGTTCATTTTTCAAAAAGCCGTCTTTACTCCGCCAGCGGTATAGGGTATCACCGTCACACCGACGGAGTAAACTCCCATGAGTACTATACTCATCCATCCAAGTGGGAAAGCACTCCTCTAAGGTTTCAAAGGCCAGCCATGCTCGAATCTCTTTGGGGTTTCGCCCATAGGCTTCTGTAAAGATTGGTGTTAAATACTCATGGCCACGGACTGGAGAAAATCGGAAGTGGTTTAAGTCATCTCCAGCCTCTCCGCTAATTTGCGGCGACCCTTTACGTAGTCTACCAATCAAGGGAAATCGAGGGACAATGTTGTCAGTTAGACCAACTATCGGCATCAGTTAAAAGTTTTGCGATAATTTTAACAGAGTCGCGGAATTCAAGCGGTTTCGGCAACCAAAGGAAACGATAATGCAGTATTCTTCATCTCATGCCTACTAGCACGCTTGGGGCAATCCCAGTTAGCCCATACCCTATTCAGCCAACCTATAAAAGCCCTTATGAAACAAACATATTGGAACTAATCAACTTTTTTCATGAGTTATTGACCAATTATTTTCATTTTAGTGAGCCTCAAAGAGGGGAGCGGGATTGGGATGATATCTTCGCAGGTGAGCGTTATGGGTATCTCAGCCCACCTGCTTATGACTCTGACCAAAGCTACCCTGGCTCTAAAGTCCATAAAATATTTCGGTTTACTATGCTGCTGAGAGAGGCGTTTGAAACAGAGTTAGAAGCAACAATGCAAGCAGGCGCGATCGCAATGAGGATTGAGCATGGTTTGTTTGAGATCAAGCAGATGTTTCCTCATGACTTTGGTATGGTTTGGGATGTCTTAAATGAAGGTCAAATTGAGCCTTATATTATGGCTTCCATTAAAAAACCCACCCTGTGGACTGTTGAGTTAATCTGTAGACCTACTCTTCGGTGTGTTGTCCGAGACCTTTTTACTGGAGAACATGAACAGCCCCCTATGCCTAAGAGGTAACAATGCTTAAAAACTGCACTTTATATGTAGACGATCAGCCGTATGAGGCGATTGTGACTGATTATGACGCCATGTTCTTTATGACTCTGCTGGTCAAGGACATGGATTCAATTTTGACAGACGAGAGTGGCCTTTACGATGCTTTTACGCAGATGTCGGCAGAGCATAATGAGCAGCTAGAAATGGAGATGCAAGACAAGGACGAGGAAGAGGCTAGTGGTCTTGTAGTTCAAAGGATGTGGGAGCGCCTAATTGTCAGGATTAACCACAACACAACAATCCGATATCAACTGTGTGAACGCATTTGCAATATTTGCCCGGACTTAGAAGATGCTGGCATTGTCAGTTATTCAAGTCGCACCCACACGGACCATTCTAGAGAGATTAAAGCGATCTTACGAATCGGGCCAGTGGATATGGTGGTAGGCGTTTTTGGGCCTGTTATAGATTGTTTTAACCAAGAGGAATTCATCTCTCAAACTGAGAATTTGAACATCAATATGAATAAGGCATCGTCCGATGCGGACGATGCGGACGATGCGGACAATGTGATTGATGTAAAAGCAACGACTACTTCGCCTGCAAAAGTAAAATCCGGGGCAAAGAAGGCTGCGAAGAGAACAACTGCAAAGAAAACAACTGCGAAGAAAACAACTGCTAGGGGAGGCAAAGCACCGACTTCTCCTAAGGGTTCTCAGTTGCAGGTGACTGAAGCTGAGTTAGAGGAAATAGTACAAGATCGATTGGCTAAGGCTGGTTGACTACTCCCCCCGCTGAAGCAGGGGGATTCTCCTTTCTACGACGCGACTTGCTGCATTAGACCGGAGTCTAGAACAGTAGAGGTTACATCTCCAGGAGCGTTTAGGTTGTCTAGCAACCAAGTTCCGGTGTGACCCACCGTACTTAATCCACGTCTCAAAATATTGATTGCAGCATTATGATCTCTGTGCAACACACAACCACATTCACAAACATGGCTGCGAGTAGACAGAGACTTTTTCACAATAGCCCCGCAATCTGAACATTCTTGAGATGTGTATGCAGGATTGACAGCAACCGTGACTTTCCCATACTTCTTCCCGAAGTACTCAAGCCACTTTCTAAACTGATACCAACCTGCATCATGAATCGCTTTTGCTAGACAGTGGTTTTTAACCAAGTTCCGAATTCTCAAGTCTTCATAAGCAATCAAGTCGTTAGATTTGATTACGCAGAGCGCTAGTCTTTTAGCTCTCTCTATACGCTGCCGTGAGACTTTCAATTCATGTCTAGCCAGTCGATTTCTGGCTTTACGTCGGTTAGCTGAACCCTTTTGAGTTCGGCTCAATCGACGTTGAAGCATTGCTCGTTTACCCTGAGAGTCTTTATAGAACTTCTCAATGGGTTCATGATGGCCCTCACTATCGGTATAGAAATGCTCTAGACCGACATCAAGGCCAATCGTATTGCCCGATGGCTCTAGCTCTTTAGTGACTTCGACATCAATGCAAAACTGGACATAATAGCCGTCTGCTCTACGAACTATTCGCACCCGCCTAATTTGAGCAGGATTATACAGGGATAGATCATAGGTTCCAATCAGTCTCAATTCACCGACGTCAAACCCATCAGTAAACTTGATTCGCTTCGGCTCCAGTAGCTTCCAGCCAGTGGTTTTATATTCCACGGACCTCGCAAACTTCTTAAACTTTGGAAAACCGACAGGCTTAATCCCTTTCTTGCAGTTGTCATAGAACCGACTGATAGCACTCCATGCTCGTTCAGCACTCGCTTGACGCGCCATAGAATTGAGTTTATTAGCAAAAGGGAATTCAGAGGCTAGAGTCTTGCATAACCTGCTTAAGTCATACTTGCTCGTACCTTTGTTATCTAGCCAATACCTCAAAGCCTTGTTGCGAACAAACTGGGCTGTTCTAATAGCTTCGTCTATTGCAATAGCCTGAGTTGAGCTAACTCTTGCCTTAAACTCTAAAACAATCATGTCTTATACTAACATTGCCAGCGTAAAGCCGCCCTGAAGTGCGGGGCTTTAGACCCAAGTTCTTGGTAAGGCAATCCCCGGCCTGAAGGCGCGGGGCTTTAGCCCTCTATCTATGCCACCCGGACAGGACAACTCAGATAGGAGCTTACATAGCTCCTGAAGTTTGAAAGCCCACCACTTTCAAGGGTGGGATGAAAAACGAGCAAGCGGATTTATCCGCCGTGGTAAAATAACAGTATTCTTCGACATACTTAGACCTCCGCTGGTTCTAGAGAGAAGTTCTCTAGGTAAAGGGCTAAACGCACTGCAAGAAGGTAGTCTTGGCAGTTTAATCGGAACATCATAAATCGCTAGGAGTAAAATCCAGGGTTTAATCATCTGTCAGACCTGAAGGAAGAAAACCGATTCTGGTTGTTTGGAGCAATCCAACTAGGCAGGGCGTTGTCTAGAGTGTGAGTAGACGTAAGACAGAGCCTAGCTCTGCAATCTACGCCAGTAGCGCTGAATCCCACTCTCT
>Ga0114957_1003724_pt1 | contig 13538 bp, 9 predicted proteins | sample BantaG_FD_87175 | JGI IMG/M metagenome (GOLD analysis project Ga0114957, IMG submission 87175) | Marine algal microbial communities from Bantry Bay, Ireland - BantryBay_4 metaG | ecosystem: Host-associated > Algae > Red algae > Unclassified | place: Bantry Bay, Ireland | collected 2014-11-21 | reverse complement strand
ATTTTTAAGTTTACAGTTAAAAAGTAATATTTATTTTTAATTGTTTACGATTAAAGACTTAAAAAACCGCTTCGCTTTTAGATATAAAAACAAAGATTTGACCTTAATTAACTAATAAAGAGCCTAATATTATAATTAGACTCATTATTGTTATAATCAAAAAAAAAAACCTTTTTACTTGTACAAGTTTAAGGTACAAACGAGCACTAGCACTGAAAAAAAAGAACATTAAACCAACCCGCGTTAGGGATTGAAACGGCATCCTTTGTGCGAAGTTTTAAAAATATAAAAGTCCCAATTTGGAACTAAAAGCTAATTAATAACAACGAATTTGAAACAAGTTCGGGACTGCTTCGCAGAAAGATATAGTGGATAGCGCGGTTTTTTTTTAAAACCCGCCCAAAAACATCAATTAGTATAAATTCAAAACTAAAAAAATTGTGTAGATTTGTGCAACCTCAGTAAATGACTCATGAAATACAAAAGAATACTCCTTAAACTATCAGGCGAAGCGTTAATGGGAAACCGCCAATATGGTATCGATCCCGATCGCCTTTCAGAATATGCTGAAGACATAAAAACGATCACAAGTAAAGGTGTTGAAGTTGCCATAGTTATTGGTGGTGGAAATATTTTTAGAGGTGTTGCTGGTGCTAGTAAAGGAATGGATCGCGTACAAGGCGACCACATGGGCATGCTTGCAACCGTTATTAATGGTTTGGCCTTACAAGGCGCTTTGGAAGATGCTGGGTTACCAACAAGATTACAATCAGCTATTAAAATTAACGAAGTTGCAGAACCTTTTATTAGAAGAAAAGCGATGCGCCATTTAGAAAAAGGACGTGTTGTGATTTTTGGAGGTGGAACGGGAAATCCTTATTTCACTACGGATTCTGCTGCAGTTTTACGCGCTATAGAAATTGAAGCGGATGTTATATTAAAAGGAACTCGTGTTGATGGTATTTACAATACAGATCCTGAAAAGGATACTACCGCAGTAAAATTTAACACCATTTCTTTTGATGATGTATTGAGAAAAGGGTTAAAAGTAATGGATACAACAGCGTTCACATTAAGTCAAGAAAACAAATTACCTATTATTGTTTTTGATATGAATAAAAAAGGAAACTTACTAAAAGTAGTTTCTGGTGAAAATATTGGAACAGTAGTTAACGTATAACTAATTGGTGTGATTTTTGAACACGTAGGGTATTGAAATAAAAGTTTAAAAAATGAACGAAGACATACAATTTATATTAGATAGCACAAAAGAGTCGATGGATAATGCATTGGCGCATCTAAAAAAGCAGTTTTTAAATATTAGAGCTGGCAAGGCAAGCCCTGCTATGCTTGGAAGCGTTATGGTTGATTATTATGGTTCGCAAACACCACTAAGCCAAGTAGCAAATGTTAACACACCAGATGGCAGAACGATTACGGTTCAGCCTTGGGAAAAGAATATGCTTCAAGAAATAGAGCGTGGCATCGCTTATGCAAATCTAGGATTCAACCCAATGAATAATGGCGAAACCATTATTATTAACGTACCGCCATTAACGGAAGAACGTCGTAAAGATTTATCTAAACAAGCTAAAGCTGAAGCTGAAGATGCTAAAGTTAGTATTAGAGCAGCTCGTAAAGATGCTATGAATGACATTAAAAAGAATGATGATGTATCAGAGGATTTAAAAGGTAATGCTGAAATTGATATACAACAGATGACAGATAACCACGTTAAAAGAGTCGATGAACTTTTCGATAATAAAGAAAAGGAAATTATGACGGTTTAAGTTACAATCAATACGAGTTAAAAAATAATTTTAAAGGCGACAATTTTGTCGCTTTTTTTTATAAATCTATAGTTTTTGTTTTTTTAATATGTTAAGATATTGCCTTTTTTTTCTTTTAATGACTTTTACAACTTTTATGGAAGGGCAATCTGATTACAAAGAAAACACAGTTACAGAGCAAGATTCTATTAAAAAAAGTGACCTTTTAAAAAGCTTAGGAAATGGCTTTTTACCTTCAAAATATTTCAATATGGATTTAAGGTATCTCGTAAAGTTTAATCAATACGAAGGTGTAAGAACGGGCATTGGCGGCCGTACCAATGATGTGTTTTCTAAAAAATACAGATTTAATACTTATGTTGTTTATGGATTTAAAGATCACCGCTTTAAATACAGTTTTGGCGGCGGATTTAGATTAGCCGAAGAAACAAATACATGGGTAAATGCTTCATACACTGATGATTTACAGGAAACGGGTAGCACAAAATTTTTAACAGATAAAAGGTTTTTTCAATTTTTTGAACCACGTTTGCTAAACATCGATCTGTTTCATAAACACATTACCAAATCCATAAGTTTAGAACATCAATTTCTTCCTAATTTAAGAACAGAAACCGAAATATCCATAAGCAATGTAGAGCCAACTTATAAATACTCATACCTATCAGGTAATGATGCTATTACCGCTATTCATTTAAGTACGGCAAAAATAGGATTGCAATGGAGCCCGTTTAGTACTTTTGAACCATCAAAAAAAGGCCAAAAAAAAACCAAAGCGGGTTATCCTGAATTTACATTTCAATACGCTAAAAGTTTCAAAAATGTTTTAGGTAGCAATTTTGGATTTTCAAAATTTGACTTCAGGACACTCTATAAAGTTGAGAATGAAAATGGAGCATTTTCTGAATTTATATTAGTTTCAGGTATTGCGAGGGGGAATACACCATTAACACATTTATACCACGCCTACCCTAACAATATTAACAAGGAAACTATATTACAACGTTTTTCAGTAGCTGGATTAAACAGTTTTGAAACTATGTATTTTAATGAATTTTTTTCTGATAAGTTTGCTACATTTCAATTAAAACATTTTCTAAAATCTTTTAATATATCTGAAAACTACAAACCACAAATGGTATTAATTACAAGAGTGGCCATTGGAGATATGAATAGCCCAGAAAAACATCAAAATATTACATTTGGTTCCTTAAGAAAAGGCTATACAGAATCTGGTTTCGAGTTTAATAAATTACTGTTTGGCTTCGGCCTTAGCTTTACATACCGTTATGGCGCTTATCATTTACCAAAAATTGGTGATAACGTGGCTTTTAAATTTACATTTAATGTTTCGTTATAACTTCCTGTAATATTATTATTTTTTACTGTAAATAACTTATAATCTATCTGTTATATAAAAAAAGATCGCCTTATTCAGACGATCTTTTTACACTATTAACTTAATTTATAAAATTTTTAATTGTATCCTGGATTTTCAACAAACGCGGGACTTCTTTGTATTCTATCCAATCCAATAGGAAAATAAAAGTGATGTGGCTCAAAAATACGATCCCAACTATCGGTTGCGGTACCCGTAGTTGTTAAAATAATCTCATACATTCCTGGATTGTCAAAATCTTTACGCCATCTGACTCCTGAATATTTATTTCCTTTACTAGCTCTTCTATCCAATTCTGTATCAGCAATTCTCCATCTCCTTAAATCCCAATAACGATGTTGTTCAAAAGTCAACTCTACAGCTCTTTCATTTTGAAGCACTTCCCATGTTATAGCCAATTTATCTGGCATTAACACACGCCTTCTAACGGTATTTAAGGCCTCTAAAGCTTCTCCATTTTGCTCAAGCGCAAAAGCTGCTTCAGCCATATTTAGATAAATTTCACCTAATCGGAATACAGCATAATCTGTACCCCCCATGGCAAAACCATTACCTACTAAAAAATCATCATTACTACGTTTTTTATTAAAAAAACCTGTACGCTGAATATCTCTTCCAGGACCTTTAGCAGGAACATCAATACCATTTACATTGTCTGTTTCCAAAATCCCGTTTACGTATAGTCCCTCATGCATCCAAACGGTAGTGCCTCCATATTCCACTTCCGGTAAGAATATATTAGCACGACATCTTGGATCTTTTTTTCCTATAAAATCTGCCATATCATGAAATACACCTTCAACAAGAGTAGTTCTATCTAACTCACCCGAAGTACCATCTATATACTCATACATTTCAAAGGTTTCCAAATACGTATTAAGAAAGGTTGTACCGCCTACAGCTGCTGGGGCACACCATCTTTCCCAATCTTCAGACTTGGATCCTTCCCCTACAAATACTTCTGCAAAAATCACTTCGTTATTACCTTCAGCTTTTGTAAATAGCTCGTAGTATGATTTTTCAGCTTCTTCAAAATTGGCAGCTCCATTTCCGTATAGCTCAAATCCTCCTTGATCTATTATTTTTTTTGAAGCATCATATGACATTTTCCAATATTTATCAGCGTCACTAATACCCAATAAACCATTTAGCTGTATCATTCCAAACTCACCTATACTACCAGCGTATAACATGGCTCTACTTTTTAGTGCTAATGCTGCCCAAGATGTGGCACGCCCGTAATCTAAAGATTTTCCCGTTAATAAATTTTCAGCAGTATCACATTCTTCTGCAATAAAATCATAAACGTCTTGTTCAGAATTTCTTGGTACTGAAATTTCCTCAAAGGACTGTTCAAGATTCTGTGCTGATTTTATTATTGGCACACCACCATATCGTTTTACTTTTTGGAAATATACCCAAGCTCTTAAAAAATGTAACTCGCCTAAACGAGCATCTTTATAATCTGAAGGCAAAACACTATTACCATCACTTAACTCCTCAATACCTGTATTAATATCGCGAACCAAATCCCAGTTCCAGTACTCATTTGAATCATTTCCAGTACCTTGAATTGAAAAAGCACCTTGTGTAAAGGTGTAGCCTGCCGGCCATCCTCCAAACGTTCTTGCATAACCACCAGCACATGCATCCACAACTAACTCATGAATACTGCCATTACCTGCTCCTGGCAAAAAATTTGTGCGCGCGAATACGTTTGCCACGTATAAATCTACCAAAGCCTCATCTTTCCAAACATTCTCTTCAGAAAATATTCCAACAGCTGTTCTTTCTAAAGGGTCTTCACAAGACGACATTATTGTCATCATGGTAAGCGTTATTAATAATATTTTTATATTTTTCATAATATTAAATTTTTACGTTAAATTTTATAAACCAATGTTTACACCAAAACTTATATTTTTTTGTACGGGATAAGTAGCTATACCATCATTACTTCTCGCTTCAGGGTCAAAATCAAAAATACCTGTATCTCTTAGTGTTATTAAATTATATCCAGCAACATAAACTCTTGCACTTTTCAAATTAACTTTATTTAAAAGAGATTCAGGGATACTATAACCAAGACTTAGAGACTTGAGTCTTAAATACGTTCCATTTCTTTGGTATATATCAAGTGTTTGATTATTATGAGTATTCAATCCGCTGGTTGATGGTGCAGGTAACCTTGCTGCTGAAGGGTTAGCAGCATTCCAAGCGTTATCTGCTTGATATTGAAATGGTATGTAACCAATACTTGTGTTAGCTGCTACCTCTAAATCGTCCAATTGTGAGTCAAAATTTCCGGCTCCTTGCCAAAGCATAGATAAATCGAATCCTTTATAATCTGCATTTAAATTTAACCCAAAGAATAACTCTGGAATTTCGCTTCTACCAATAATTTGCTGATCTCTGAAATTTATAATACCATCACCGTTTCTATCGATATATTTAACATCCCCTAAAATAGGTTCTCCAATACTTGGGTCGTAATCTATACCATCATTATCAATTTCGTCTTGACTATCATAAAATCCATCTGTTTTGTAACCAAAACGACGATTTGCCCATTGTCCGTTTTTTTGATTGATTCTAGCATCATCTGGATCATTGGGGTCAAATTCCCTTTCAACATCATCAATTATTTTCTCTCTTGTCCAAGTAAGATTTCCTGAAACACTAAAATTAACATCCCCAATTTTATTTTTATGAGTTAGTACAAGCTCAAAACCTTGATTGCTTCTTATGCCAAGATTTTCTTGTGGCAAGTCTGCTCCAAAAGTATCTGGGAATTGATCTATTCTGTTTCTTAAAATTCCGGCACGTCTTCGGTAAAACATATCCATTTCAACACCCAGTTTACTATTCCATAATCTGGCATCGATACCAAAATTATATGTCTGCATTGTTTCCCATGTTATACCAGGGTTTGCTAAACCAATAGTTCTTAGCGTTGTATTAATTGGAGAATTATAAGCATATGTGTTAGCTCTTCCATCTTGTAATTCAAATCCGCTTAAATAATCGAAACTGGATGTGCCGTCAAATCCTAAACTAGCAAAAGAGGTTCTAAACTTTAAAAAATCGATTGTTGAGGAATTTTGCATGAAACCTTCTTTAGAAACTACCCAACCTAAAGAAAATCCTGGGAAGTAGCCCCATCTTTGGTCTTTTGGAAACTGTATATTGGCATCTGCTCGAAATAAGGCCTCTAATAAATACCTCCCTTTATAATCATAATTAAGTCGCCCTACAATACCTTGACGTCCATCTTGGAAAACAGAATCACCATTTTCTTGAGTTCCAGTTCCTGCAAAAAGATAAGGTATATCTGAGGACAGAAGTCCAGCTCTACTAGCATTAAAAGAATAGTTATCGGTATATCTATTTTCTAATATAAGTGCACCGGAAAAATTGTGCTCTTCAAAACTTCTTTTATAATCTAATCCTACTTGAGTAGTTGTTAAGCTAAAATTAATACTTGTAGAATTCACCTCATTATCAGCAGTTGTAAATGCAGGAGAACTTTCGCCTGTTACAAAATCGTGGTTAAATGTAGTGAAGGGCACCCTAGTAAGTCTGTTAACACTATTTGCGGTTTGGTGAGCTACTTTACCTGTAACATTTAATCCCTTTAAAAAAGATAATTTATATTTTAAATTAAGAACGATATCAAACTGTTTTCTTTTCGTATCGTTAATACCTGTAATATCCCTAGTTGAGTATGCTATAGCATTACTTTCAAGCGGGTGTGCAGCGGTTAATAATCCATCAGGGTTTTGCTGAACCGTTGGGTCCATTGAGGCTAAGAATCTGAAAATTCTTGAATAACTATCATTATCACCAGAAATACCACTTGGTCTTTCTGTTTCTTCTTCTCTATATTTAAGATTTACGCCAATATCTAAACGCTCACTAATTTTAGCATCTATTGTCGCACCCATATTATATCTTTTAAAATTTCCATCTCCAGATTCCAAAAGTGATTTCTGGTCTAACTTACCTATTGAAGTAAAATATTTCACATTTTCAGTACCGCCTTGTACGTTAAAATTATGTTGCCTAGTAGTTGCCCAATTTTTTAAAACAACATCTTGCCAATCTGTACCCCTAAAACCGTTCTCCGTTCCAGCTTGGTACTTTAAAATATCATCATCTGAAAAGGTTAAATCAGCTATCGCAACACCCTCAAGAAGTTCTGCTTGTTGTTGGTATCTGGCAAAACTTTCTGGACTTGCTATTTTTGGCAAAAAAGTTGGTTGTTGCAACGTATAACTTCCAGAATAGTTGATTTTTGGTGCTCCAAAAGTTCCTCTTTTAGTGGTAACAAGTATAACTCCATTTCCGGCTCTTGCGCCATAAACTGCTGCAGAAGCATCTTTTAATACAGAAACTGATTCAATAGTATTTGGATCTAACTGTTGATAATCGCGAGGTACACCATCTACAATTACTAAAGCGTTACCAAATCCTCTAATACTAACATTAGCAGTATCACCACCAGGTTGCCCATTATTTTGAGTAACTACCAGTCCTGGTAACCTACCCGCTAAAGTTGCGGTTGTGTTTGTGGTTGGTGTTCTAACAAGGTCATCAGATTTTACTGTAGAAATTGCCCCAGTAATACTTTCCTTGCTCTGTGTTCCATAACCTACAACGACAATTTCACCTAAGCTAGCAGCATCTTCCGCTAGAATAACTTCAAAGGTCGTTTTATTATAAACTACAATTTCTTTAGTTACAAAACCAATGTAACTTATTATCAATACAGCGTTTTCATTAGCTACAGATAAAGAAAAATTTCCATCAAAATCTGATTGAGCTCCATTTGTAGTGCCCTTTTCTAAAATGTTAGCTCCAGCTAAAAACATACCATACTCATCCTTTACGGTTCCATTTATCTGAATAGTTTGTTCTTTTAAAATAGGCTTCAAAGTAGCTGGCTTTAACTTATTATTCTCCACTTTTTTGTGTGTTAAAATAATTTGCCTGTCTATAATTTTATAGCTTATGCTAGTTTTAGTAAATATTTGTTCTAGTATTTTATCAATCTTCAGTTTTTTAGCATTGACATCTACTTTTTGATTTAAAGATAATTCGTTTTTACTGTAAAAAAATTTAAACTTTGTTTTAGATTCAATTTCTTCTATTATTTCAAAAATAGAAGCATTATTCATGTTTATGTCAATCTTTGTTTTTTGAGCATATCCATTTATTGCTTGTAATTGAAATAACGAGAACATAAACAGTAAAAATGACAATCTTATTTTAAGATTAAATTTCAATAAAATACACGAGTATCCTACCGTTGAATTAATTAATTTTTTCATAATTTAGTTTAGATTATAGTTGGTTTTTTTTCACTTCTTTAATCGATTTTTTAATTGGAAAGTGTTACCGCACTTTCCTTTTTTTTAAAATTTTTTTTATCTCATATATTTTATGTTTTTTATGTTTTGCATGATAAAGTTTCAATAAAACAATTTTGTTAAACTTATCTTTTCTACCCATTATTGAATGGCTAATTTTAATTTGAAATTATATTATAAACATCTCCATTAGCGGTATACTTAAACCCCGAATGTTCTTTAAAAATATTTAATATTTCATTTAATGTTTCTTCTGTAAATGTTCCTGTAAATTCTTTTTCATTTAATTCAAGAAACTCATTATTTATTTTAACATTAAAATGTCTTTCTAGTTCTCTGACAATAACATCAAATCGATCATTAATAAAGTGCAACTTATCTTCTTTCCAAGCTATAAATTTATTAACGTTTACCTTATCAATTTCAATAACATCGCCTTCTAGCATGGCTCTTTTTCCAGGTTGTATCATTATCGGAGCATCGCCATTGTGGTTATTAGATTTATATACACCTACACTACCTTCTACCAATACGGTTGATGTATTTTTTTCGTTTTTATAGCTAGAGACATTAAATTCTGTTCCGTATACTTGCGTATTTAAATCGTCTGTAATTACTGTAAACAAACGCGATTTATCTTTTTTAACAGAAAAATATGCTTCTCCATCTAAAAAAACGTTTCTCGGTTTATTTTTCAAAAATTTTACTGGATATCTCAATTTTGAACCTGAATTTAAATATATATGGGTGCCATCAGAAAGTAAAATTTCGAATTTTTTTCCGTACGGAACAGTTAGTTGATTATAAACTAAAGTGGCTTCTGCATTATTGGTACTTTGATATGATAATAAAGATTCTTTATGACTAATTACAGTACGCCCATTTTTATTGGTTAAAACCTCAGAAGCCATTTCGTCTAAAAATTTTATTGTACCATCTTCCATTTCTAAAGTTATTCTGGATTCAATTTCAACTTGTTTTAATTCTGAAACGTTAAAGATTCCTGATAAACGGATACCATTAAAAACAGCTATACCAACAACTAAAACAGCTGCTATTCTTTGAAATAGAATTCTGGATGATTTATTAAATTTGAATATCCGGTTTTGGTTTTGAACGCTTCTTTTTTGTATAATAAATTGCCACATTTTAACAAAATCTTGCTCGGGTAGTGCCTCTTCGTCATTATTAATCAATCGAATAAAGTGGGATGCATTTTTAATTATTTCTTTTTTTTCAGGATGTGACTCTAACCAATTTACCCAAAAGTTTGAAGTCATCGAATCAGGTTTTAAAACCGATTTTTGAAAATATTCGTCTTTTATAAAATCATCTTCTGTGTAATCGATGTATTTCATTTAATAGTATTATTTTTTTAAAATTTAATAGCTTATACTTAGTAAGAGAAGAAATTCTGATTTTTACCCCAAAAAAATTGAATTATTTATAATATTCAATGCATTTTATTATAAAACGAATGAAAACCCACAGAAAATTTAATTAATTACTAATTTGAAAATAAGTATTATGTATGAAGTATTTTTATTATTTGAGCATATACTTTCTAAGACCCTTTAGCGCTCTATCAACAAGTTTATAAGCTCCTTTTTTACTTAAAGTCATTATTTGAGTAATTTCATCATAACTCAACTGGGCATTATATTTTAAATGAAGTACTTCTTTTTGTTTTGTGGTAAGTTTCTCTATGGCTTCTTTTAAAGATTTCTTTTGCTGATCAAAATTTTGCTTTTCTATTAATTTTTTTTCAGTAGAACATGATAATGCCTCTAAAACAGCGTATTTATCCATATGGCAGACTGTCTTTCTGTTTTTTTGAGATTCCAAAATTAATTTTCTTCTAACACATGTAAAAAGATAAGATTTAATCGATACAACATGTCCCAAATTCTCTTTATTATTCCATATGTTAACAAAAAGATCTTGAATACAGTCTTTAATTAAATCCTTATCGCTAACTATCTTCAAACCATAGTTGTACAATAGAGAGACATTATTTTTATAGATAATAGCGTACGCTTTCTCGCTTCCAAGTTTAAATTCTTGCCATAATTGTGCGTCTCCTATTTCATACAAAAACTCAGTAGTGACTGATTTCTTTTTATTGAGATTTTCACAAATATTATCTTCCTTATGCGATAAGTTTAATGTCAAATAAATATTATAGTATAGTTAGTAGAATAACAATTTATAAAAAAAAGCTTTCATGGCTAATATATATTTAACAAAATTTAGATTTAGCTTGTCATCCTGAGGTTTTATAGTTGTTTTTTCTACCTTTACCATCTTTTAGCTAGAGCATGTTTAAATTTTTTACAAAAAACTTTTGGGATGTTACCGCAAGATTGATTTTACGTAATAAAATCACGATTCTTATTGGTATTGCAATTGCGACATTTCTTTTTGCTCAGAAATGGGATAATATGCGTCTAGCCTATAGTGAAGCTAATATGCTGCCCGATGATCATGAAGTAAATATTACTTACAATAACTTTTTAAAAATCTTTGGAGAAGAAGGGAATCTTATTATACTCGGTGTAAAGGACAGTACTTTATTTACAGTTGAAAAGTTGAATGCCTGGAACATACTATCAGATAGTTTTAAGCAAGATAAATCGGTTGAAACTGTAATTTCCATAAAAGATCTTCAGAAACTTGTTAAAGATACAGATAATGAAAAGTTTAATTTGGAACCTTTTATAAAAGATTCCTTGGTATCTATAAATCAAATTGAAAAACTTCAAAACGAGCTTTTTAGAAAATATCCTTTTTACGATAATTTTTTGTTCAATAAAGAAACAAGAACCATTCGTACAGCTATTTACATGGATAAAGCCATAATAAATACATCTGCAAGAAAAGATTTTATTATTGATGTTTTATTACCAAGAATTCAAACTTTTGAAAATACATATAACTTAAATGTACGCGTTTCTGGTATGCCTTACATCCGAACCTTAAACTCAAAAAATATTGTTGATGAAATAAGCCAATTTATTATAGCTGCACTTTTAGTAACATCTGTTATTTTCTTTTTCTTTTTTAGATCTTTTAGAGCAACCTTTATATCTCTTATCGTGGTTTGTATTGGTGTTGCCTGGACGCTTGGGATTATTGGATTGTTGAATTATGAAATTAGTGTCCTAACAGCATTAATTCCGCCACTAATAATAGTTATTGGGATACCAAATTGTATTTTTTTGATTAATAAATACCAGCATGAAGTAAAACTTCACGGCAATAAAGTAAAATCATTACAGCGTGTCATCACTAAAATTGGTAATGCAACCTTAATGACCAATGTGACTACAGCTTCTGGGTTTGCAACATTTATTTTAACTGAAAGCAAACTTTTAAAAGAATTTGGGGTTGTTGCCTCACTTAGTATTATTTCTATTTTCATTTTATGTTTATTAATAATTCCAATAATATATAGCTTTTTACCTTACCCTAAAGAGCGGCATTTAGAACACTTAAACAAACGTTGGATTGGTGGTTTTGTAAATTGGATGGAAGAAATGGTAAGGCACAAGCGTATTGCTATTTACATCACATCCGTACTTCTGCTTGCTGTAAGTATTATAGGTATTTATCAAATAAATATTTCAGGAAGTTTAATTGAAGATATGCCTCAGGAATCTGAATTCGTAAACGATATAAGGTTTTTTGAAAAAGAGTTTAATGGTATTATGCCACTAGAAATTATGGTAGATACCAAGCGTAAAAAAGGGGTCATGAAATTATCTACCCTTAAACGCATGGATGAACTTGAGAATTTGATTATTGAAATCCCAGAATTATCAAAACCTGTTTCAGTGGTTAGTTTAGTTAAATATTCCAAACAAGCCTATTATAATGGGAATCCAAAATACTACCAACTACCAACATCGCAGGAAAATAGTTTTGTTTTATCATATGCTAAAAATTCATCATCAAATATTGACTTACTTAAAAATTTTGTAGATAGTACAGGGCAATATGCACGTATTACAACATTTATGAAAGATGTTGGAACAAATAAAATGGAGCGTATCGAGGAGAATATTAAAACAAAAATAGATAAAATTTTCCCAAAAGAACGTTACGACATTACAATGACTGGTAAAGCCTTCTTATTTCAGAAAGGAACAAAATATCTAGTTAAAAATTTAGTCATATCATTAGCACTGGCTATATTTTTAATCGCCTTATTTATGGCCTATTTATTTAGGTCTGGCCGTATGATTATAATTTCTCTAATCCCAAATTTATTACCGCTTCTTGTTACAGCTGGTTTAATGGGTTACTTAGGTGTGCCTATTAAACCTTCAACCATTCTAGTGTTCAGTATTGCATTTGGTATTTCGGTGGACGATACCATTCACTTTTTAGCGAAGTATAGGCAAGAACTCCAAGCTAATAATTGGAAAATCAAAGTTTCTGTTTATGGTGCTTTACGTGAAACTGGCGTAAGTATGTTTTATACCTCTATTGTTTTGTTCTTTGGCTTTTCGGTTTTTACCATTTCGAGCTTTGGAGGTACGGTTGCTCTAGGCGCTCTAGTTTCTGCAACATTATTATTTGCTATGTTATCTAATTTATTACTATTACCTTCACTACTACTTTCCCTTGAACGTCATATTGCAAACAAGCAAGTGCTCCGGAAACCCACTATAAATATTATTCCTCCGGAAGACGGAGACGTAAATTAATTCATCTTTATTTAAATACAATTTAAAATTTTAAATCGAATAATTTTGGAATTTAGAAATTGAATTTTCATAAATGAAACCTTTATATTTACAGTATAAATTATAAATGCATGACTTTAAAAACTGTTTCAAAATTATTATCAGAAGATATCATCATACCAGAAGTTGAGGTTAAAGGTTGGGTAAGAACTTTTAGAGCAAACCGCTTTATTGCTTTAAACGATGGTTCCACTTTAAATAACATACAATGTGTTGTAGATTTTGAAAACTT
>Ga0114957_1003719_pt1 | contig 13547 bp, 12 predicted proteins | sample BantaG_FD_87175 | JGI IMG/M metagenome (GOLD analysis project Ga0114957, IMG submission 87175) | Marine algal microbial communities from Bantry Bay, Ireland - BantryBay_4 metaG | ecosystem: Host-associated > Algae > Red algae > Unclassified | place: Bantry Bay, Ireland | collected 2014-11-21 | reverse complement strand
TAATAATCTGGTCTTTTTTTCTTTTCATTACTTAAAGTTAATAAGACACAGTTATTTGAACAGTCTCTAAATGCGAAATACATTTCTGAAGAAGCAAAATAAAATCTAATCATATTATTTTGGAACATAAAGAAATCCAATAGTCTTGCCTAACCTACAATATTATATTGAGTAAAATGTTTATTTTTAGCTAACGCTAATAAATCCCCTCTCCATATTTAAGGAGCAGTTAAATCCACTCCGCTGAAATAAACCGTAAATAAGATATACACGTGTATATTACCAGAAATATATTTATATGAACTCTAAAGACTATTTACTTAGAATACTTAGTTTTTTCATTTTACTAATTTTTACGATCCCCTACACAGGCTACTCACAGTCTAGATGTAATTCTGATCAATATTTAGAGGAACGATTAGAAAATGATCCAGAATACCGATTATGGCTAAAAGATCTCCAGACACAACTGCGTAAAAAAGTAGATTACACTAAATCAGTAAGTTGTGCAAATCCGTTGGTTATTCCTATAGCTGTACACTATGGAGGAGGAGTAACCGCTGCTAACGAAAACTGTCTTATCGATAAAGCACTAGAACAGATCGATGTGCTTAATGAGGATTTTGGTGGATATAATTCTGATATTTCTAACTACTGTGATTTATCCGAGATATGTTGTGATCAGTATCCTGCTGATGCTATATCCCAGGGTACATGCTTACAGTTTTGTCTTGCATCTTTAGATCATCCAGCTGGAGAAACCGTTATCGGTGGGTATGCTATTACGGTAGGAGACCATACCTGGCCATCAGCTCCAGAATGGGAAGGATATTTAAATTTTTTCGTTGTAGATGGAATTGGATTTTTAGGACAGGCTCCGTTAGATGGAGGAGCTGATCCAGATGGGAATGGAGTTCAGATTTTAGCGGCTGCTTTTGGAGGGGTAGGAGCGGGTTGTACTTCTGGTGTAGGTATCGATAATGACCCTACCTATAATCTAGGAAGAACAGGGACACATGAGGTAGGTCATTACATGGGACTAGAGCATATTTTTAATGGTTGCTCTAGTACTCCAGGACCAGATTTTAATACAAATAATGGAGATGGACTAGATGATACACCAGAGCAAGACAATGATAATTTTGGATGTCCGACTACAGATACTGGTGATTGTAGTTCTACTTCTGAGGACTGTGGTACGGCGGATTTCTATTTTAATTTTATGGATTACGTAGATGATAACTGTATGTATATGTTTACAGAAGATCAAGCTCAGAATATGTCTACCGTAGCGAGTCTAGCAGGGGTAGGAACAAATGTTGCCTACAGAAGTGAGACGATCACTTGTGACGATGCAGATATTCCTACATATAACCCTACTTATCCATCTGGATGTGGATCAACTACACTACCAGATTCTGATTTTTCTCCAGTCGCAGGTACCATAAATATATGCCCTGGATTCGAGGATATTATTTTTATGGATGCTTCCACTGGTTGTTCCGTAACTGGATGGAACTGGATATTTACAGGAGCAGGTGTAAGCCCTAATGTATCTACTTTGCAAAACCCTACAGTGAGTGTTAGTGCATCGGGTACACTTACCGTTACTCTGGAGGCGACTAATTCTGGAGGAGTAGATCCTACTCCCGAGATTAAAAATTATACTATAAATATTCTAACTGCCGATGATCCAGACTGTAATGACTGCGATGAAGATTTTACAGACTCTGGTGGAGCAGGTGGAAATTATCAAAGTAACGAAAACATGGTTTGGACATTTTGTGCAGGTGTAAATCAGGTGGTAGAAGTACCATTTACAGTTTGGGATATAGAGGAAAATGCGGGTTGTACGTTTGATAACATGGAAGTCTTTGATGGCGGCAGTACTTCCGATCCTAGCCTAGGTGTTTTTTGTGGAGATGTATTATCCGAGGCTCCAGGAGGAGGGACTATCAGTTCGACTGATCAGTGCATTACTTTTAGATTTATATCAGATGATCTTGTAAATGGTGCAGGGTGGGAGGCCACTATTAATTGTATATCAGCTCCGACGTGTACTGATGGGATTCAGAATGGAAATGAGACGGGGATAGATTGTGGTGGAAATGACTGTGTAATTTGTGAGCTGACCTGTGATGATATTTTTTATGACTCTGGAGGATTTTCAGAAAATTATAATAATAACGAAGTTACCGAGACACTCGTATGTGCAGATGGATGCCTAGATCTGACTGCTACTTTTTCCACGGTAGATATAGAAACGGCAACTAGCGGAGGTAGTGATAATACAGGTTGTTGGGATTATTTAACGATATACGATGGAGATAATACGTCTGCAGATGTGTTAGGAAATTACTGTGGAGAAGATAGCGGAGGTGGAGATAAGTCTAACGTGCCTGCAAATGATCTGGACGAGGGGGACGTAATTTCCACCTCTCCTTCTAACCTATCGGGATGCTTATTATTTGTTTTTAAGTCTGATACAAATACTACTGAGGCCGGTTTTGAGGCGACCTTTAGTTGTTGTCCGATAGTTCCTGTAACGTTTGTAGGTTTTGATGTTTTGGCTGGAGCCAATGATATTTTTCTTCATTGGGCGACAGCCTCAGAAATACAAAATAAAGGGTTCTATATCGAAAGAAGTTTAGATGCTATCGATTTTCAAAGTATCGGTTTTATAGAAGGATATACCAGTTCTTTTGCTCGCAAAGAATATCGTTTTACAGATAGTAATGTAATGACATCGCAGCGGTACTACTACAGACTAAAACAAATAGACCTAAACGGCAGGTTTATTTATACAGAAGTAAAGACAGCAATAATCACGGACCGATCAGATACTGCAACATTTGTAATCCCTAACCCTAATAATGGTGTTTTTAAATTACAGTTTCAGGATGCAGATCTTATGTCTGACATTATAACTATTAGAGTCATAGATAAAACAGGAAGAGTAGTAGAGGTGGTAGATCATCAGGTTACTAGTGAAAATTATATTTCACTTGATTTCACGACATTATCTACAGGAGTTTACTCGATCCTTATAAACTATACTGATCGAGTTATTGTTAAAAAATTAGTGGTTATAAACTAGAGGCATAAAGAAGTCCATATTAAGAAATTCACATTGGCTTAAGCCAATAAGAAAAAAATAAAAATAGCTACTTGTCTTTATAGTGGCTATTTTTATGTAGCTACTAAAGATCTATACCATTATATTTGAATACAGAAATAAAAGTTTATGAAAAATTTATTACTCCTTGTTTTACTATCTATTAATTGTACAATGATCCTAGCACAGGAAAATAACTGGGAGGAAAAAGTAGATAACCATCTACTAGAAAAACTGGAAGAATCTATAGAGGTAGAATTTCTAGCAGTATTAAAAGACAAAAAAAATCTTGCATTGGCTAAAAGCCTATCAACAAAAAATGAGAAAGCACAGTATGTATATGCCTCTCTAAAAGCCCACGCTGATAAAAGCCAAAAGGATCTTAAATCCTTTTTAGATGGAAGAGCAGTATCTTATCAAAGTTTATTTATAGTAAATGTCCTAAAATTATCAGGTGATTATAATCTCATAAAAACGATAGCACAGCGATCTGATATCGCTAGGATAATGGAAAACCCATCAGTTAGTTTTGCAGCTCCGATTAGAGAAGTCGCTCCGCAACAAAAAACACTAGAATGGGGACTGCAGAGAATCGGAGTGGATCAGGTATGGCAGATGGGGATTAGAGGAGAAGGTGTCGTAGTAGGAGGTCAGGATACAGGATATGAGTGGACACATCCAGCCATTGTAAACTCGTATAGAGGTAATCAACTGTCAGGAGTAGATCATAATTATAACTGGCATGATGCCATCCATGAGATCAGTCCATTACATAATGATTCCATACCAGATCCTAGTCTAAATCCATGTGGGCTAGATGTAGATTATCCATGTGATGATCATAATCACGGTACCCATACGATGGGTACGATGGTCGGTGTAGATGGAGAAAACGAGATAGGTTTGGCTCCAGAATCGGAGTGGTGTGCCTGTAGATCGATGGAGAGAGGGTATGGGACACCGTTTACTTACTTAGAATGTTTTCAGTGGTTTGTGGCACCGACAGATTTAAATAACGTAAATCCAGATCCTACTAAAGCTCCTCATGTCATTGCAAACTCATGGGGCTGTCCAGAACTGGAAGGTTGTAATCCAGATAACTTTTTTTTATTAGAGGAAGGAGTTGATAATTTAAAAGCTGCGGGAACAGTAGTCGTAGTATCTGCTGGTAATGACGGTAGTGAGTGTTCCTCGATCAGTAAGCCGGCTTCTATGTTTGAAAACAGTTTTTCTGTAGGTGCGATTAATGCACAAGATACCATCGCTGGATTCTCTAGCCGTGGTCCTGTAATGATCGATGACAGTGGTAGGACTAAACCTAATATCTCAGCACCAGGTGTACAAGTACGATCTTGTATCCGAGACAGTTCTTATGCGACATGGTCGGGTACTAGTATGGCGGGACCGCATGTAGCTGGAGTAGTAGCACTGATGATTTCTGCAAATCCAGATCTAGCAGGTCAGGTAGATACGATAGAACACATTATAGAACAGACCGCTGTACAGCTGAGTACGGAGCAAGAATGTGGTGGTCTTACAGAAGCAGATATTCCTAATAATACCTACGGCTATGGTCGTATCGATGCACTGGCCGCAGTAGAGATGGCTCTAGCGACGATGATTAGCAGTGCGTCAGAAATCGATACTGATCTCGTAAAAGTTTTCCCTAACCCGACGACAGGAATATTATTTATCGATAGTAACGAAACGGAAATATCAGAAGTAAGACTACTATCTGTAAGCGGAAAAGTGCAAGAAGTATCTCTGATAAATAATCAGATAGACATGAGCGAGCTGGCTCACGGTGCCTATGTATTACAGTTTAGAATCGGGCAAGTCTTACGTAATAAAATGGTAGTTCTCACTCGTAAATAATCGATCATGTTTAGCTGGCTCAGTAATTTATTTAAATCTAAAGAAGAAGAAAAAGAAGACCCGATGAAGTATTTAATAGTGGGACTGGGGAACATAGGATCAGAGTATGTAGGGACGAGACATAATATCGGATTTGAGGTTGTAGATTATATTGCAGAGGTTTTAGAAGGCACTTTTAAGATAGAAAAACTAGGAGCAGTATCGGAAGTAAAACATAAGGGACGGACGCTTATTCTCTTAAAGCCATCTACGTTTATGAACCGCAGTGGAAAAGCGATCCGACACTGGATGACGGTAAAAAAAATACAGAAAGAAAATCTATTAGTTATACTCGATGATCTCAATTTAGATTTTAATAAAATTAGGCTTAAAGCCAAAGGAAGTGATGGAGGACATAACGGTCTCAAGGATATAAATCAGATGATCGGTAACGATTACGCAAGGTTACGGGTAGGTATAGGAGCGGAATATCGTAAAGGACAGCAAGTGGATTTTGTGCTAGGAAAATGGACGGATCCAGAGCTCGACGAACTAAACTACATCATTAAAAAAGCATCTGATGCCGCTCAGTCCTTTTGTTCGGCTGGTATAAAACATACCATCTCTAATTTTAATGGTAAGGTGTAAGAGAGATGCATGATTTTAAATGGATTCTTATCTCAGGATCTATAATGTTTTAAAGAATGATCGTTAGGATAAAATAAAAATCCCAATTTTTTTTAATCTGTACCCAACCCTGAAGGAAGATTGTACGATAAGCTTATTAAATAAATTGATATTGTGTCAATAAGCTTAACATTAGAACGGATTAATACCATGCAACAAGAGAGTTCTGCTATACTACAAAAACCAGATCATCTACTTGTCAATGGATTAAAATCAGGAAAGAGATCAGCTCAGGAAGTTTTTTATAAAACATATTTTGGAAGAATGTATCCCATTGCACTCCGTTATTGCGGAAGCCGAGAAGATGCACAGGAAGTGATTAACACTGCTTTTATGAAGGTGATCGAATCCATAGATAAATATGTAGATCAAGGAAAATTTGGAGCTTGGGTAAGGACTATCGTAAAGCGATCTGCAATCGATCACTGTAGATCCTTTAAGTACAATCATCCAGAGACATTTGAATTATTAGATATCGATAGCGTAAGTTATAATACCGCAATAGATAATTTTAATGTAAATGATATTCTGAGATTACTTCATGATTTGCCACCAGCCAGTAGAGCAGTATTCAATCTGTTTGTATTCGAGAATTTAAGTCATAAGGAAATAGCTCAACAACTGGAAATAAGTATAGGAACATCTAAGTGGCATTTATCAAATGCTCGAAAATTATTAATGAATCTCATCAACATCCAAAACCATTAAAATGTCAAATCAAAAAAATATTTTCGAGGAGAAGATGAAGGAGGCTTTTGATGGTTACGAGGCAGATCTAGATATCGCAGCTTTTGATAAGTTTACAAAATCTTTAGATTCTGTTGCTGCAGATCCTTTTATTTTAAAAAGCGTTTGGAGTAAATGGTTCTCAGGTAGTATCATATCCGGTTCCGCAGTCATCCTTGCAGTAGTAGTGGCCAGTGTAGTCTTATGGAATAGTAATGATGTAGAGAAGTTACAAAGTAGTAATGATCAAAGCATAGGAATATTAGAAGAAGATAAATATAAAAAACCAATATCTAATGATGAAATATCTAATGATGAAATAGTCTATACGGAAACACAAAATATCTTAGCAGAAACAGAAAGTAAAACGCAGGATAAAATAGTCTTAGAGGAGGTAAGCACTAAAGTGAAAACGAATGAAAAAACAGATATTTTTAACGACGTTGAAATTAAAAATGTCCAAAACCAAATTTACACACGTGTCCAAAATGGATCTGTTTTGTCTAATGGGGATTTACTAGAAAACAATGAGTCTGATCATTGGCGAAAGCCAACTTCTCTTAATGAGGAGACTAAAAATATAGGTCTAGATAAAGCTCTGGATGATATCGTTACAGAGGATAAAAATGATCTTTTAGGTAATGCGGTTTCTGCATCGACAGAGGGGAACAGCAAGTCTAGTATTATACTAGAAGAAGAATTTAAGGAGATATCATCTCAATCAGTTTTAAATATTCCGACAAAAAAAGAAGCCTCCAGTTTTCTAAAAATAGAAGCACTAGCGTCAGATTTATCGTTGCTAAAAATAGAAAGAACAGAAGCTGTTAAGAGGGAGTTAGCTGTAACTGTAATGCCAGTAAAAGTTTACAGTAAATCTTTTGATAAATTTTATTTAGGATTAGATTATACTAAAGCATTCGGATTTTATGATCCTAACTTTAGTGTTTACTTTGGAAAAGTGAGTAGATCTATAAATACGTTACAAGCAAAAATAGGATATCAGCATAACAGTAGAACGGCTTTAGAATTAGTTTATATTCCTATAAATCATGACTACGATCTTATACAAAGTTATAATGGAACCGTTCCTAATCCCGAAGATTACGTTTTAAATCAACCAAAATTAAGCAGCAATGTATTTTTATTTAGGATTTTAAATTGCATCAATTTATTTAGAAATAAAATACTACTAAAACCACAGATTGGAATCGCACTAGGAATACTTAATAAGGTAGGAGAAACCGATCAGTATAATGGAGAACTGACATATCCTTATGCCACTGTGGTCAATGTGGAATATTCAGGAACTAACTCAGTAATCGGAGGTAGATACTATCCATTAATCGATACAGGAATGGGTTTAGAATTTAATCTATACAAAGCATTCTCCATAAATTTCTCAGCTAATTATTTATATGGTACCAGAGCTATTTATAGCCATAATTTAAATTATATCGTTGATGAAATTAAAGAAGAAAACTATCAATTAGAACATAGTGGAAGTACCTTACTGCTATCGATGGGAGTAAAGTATCAGTTTAAATAAATAAAGACAGTAGCTAATTATACACTTTACTTTAACTCTTTCCAGAGACTGAGGGTAGAGATTAATACATCTTAACAATAAAACATTATGACTATAAAGTTTACTAAAAACATGATACGTGGTAAAGCAAAAATCTTCTGCTTTATAGTTCTAGTCTTAAGTGCACATCTAGGAATGGGGCAAGAATTAGATAGTGGTAAAGGTTCTTTTTACATAAGCCTCGGTGCAGCATTTAATCATGATTTCCAAAAATTAAACCAGCATCCTATCTTTAAGTCTAATGGATATTCCATCCACCCTAGTGTAAGAATAGCTGCCGGATATACTTTTCTAAATAAGATGGGAATGGAAATTTCTTATCTTCCAGTAGAGCATTATTACGGATGGAAATCTACCATCGAAGGACTATCATATTCTAAAAACAGAAGATTGTTCCTCAGTCATGTATTTACATATAATCTTACTAACCAAATAGATATAGTCAAGAACAAGTTACGCATCATACCAAAAATCGGATTTGGATTTCATTTTTGGAAAGAGCCTACTGGTGGAGAAGACTTGATCGGAAATATTGGTCAGTATGTTGTAAGAGAAAGAAGCGACCCTTCGGGTGGAAATAATGGACTGCTATTAGAAGGGGGATTGTTGTTAGAATATGATGTGTCTAAGAGCCTTATCTTTTATGGAGGATCTACATTTTACAAAGGTTTTACACGGCAGTATAACATTTATTTAAGCAGCTCTGAAAACAATAGTGAGTTTATTCAAGGAAGTGTAGATGGATCTATTTTAAGTTTTGAATTAGGTATTAAGTATCAATTTTTAAACTGATTTCAGAAAAAAATTATTAACTAAAATTTTAAAGTAAAATGAGGAAAGAATTAAGAGTTCTAATGGCAGCGCTATGTTGTTTTGGGTTTTCGATAATAAGTGCACAAGAAATGTATGATGTTACTTATAGTCAAGATAGTTATGTGACATTAGAAAATACCGGCGACGCTTATGAGTCTATTTTAGTAGAGCAGATGGAATCTTGTTTATCCTGGGCAGACCCGAAGACCATTGAGTTTGGATTTGACTTCCCGTATTTTGGAAATGTTTATCCAAGTGTTACGATGGACTCAGATGGTTATGGATATTTTGAAGAAGCCCTCGGTGATTTCCCGATCGTGATGATGGGTCCTATGATGGAAACTTTTACTTGTGAAAATTTTGATTTTAGTTCGGACTGGAGATATCAGAAGACTACGATCGCTGGAATAGATGTGGTCAAATTTGAATGGCTTAATGTAGGACTACTAGACGATATCGAATCAGCAAATCCTACAGACCATTCTATAAATTTTCAAGTTTGGTAATTTGAGACTGGCGTAATAGAGATGCATTTTGGTGAAATGGATTTAGAAAATACACCTTTTTATAAATCGATAGATCTTTCTGAAGTACCGGATTGGGATTATGGAAATGCGTTTATTTTTGATGATGGAGATCCTTATGGTCCTTGGTTTGGGATTTATGATGATCAGACGGTGGATGCATATTATCTAAGTGGATATTATGATGATCCTGTTATCACTGATTTAGATAATAGTATTTTTCTTTTAGACATGCCGCCACTGGGGTGGGTCATAAAATTTGCTCCTAATGATCAGAATACCTCTAGCATAAGCGAGAGTATCATCGCTCAGAACGAGGAGTTTAATTTTCATGCTTTTATCGATCTGGATATTCTTAATTGGACTGTGGATAATAATTTTTATTCTAGTAATGATAATACCCTAGCAAGTATTTATAACCTATTAGGCAAAAAAGTATATTGTCAAAATCATGAAGTAAATAATAATAAAATTCCTGTGGCTGATTTAACTAGAGGACAGTACTGCTTAATTTTAGAATCAGGTAAGAGAAGGATGAGTACATTATTTATAAGATAAATAGGAAGGTGGGGTAGAAGGAGGTTAAATAATATCTAATACAGTTTAGGAGCATAATTATTAAGCTTACAACTTGTTAGCAATTTCTAATTCATTTTTGATTTGGCTAAGATAAATTTTGTCCTTTTGTTCTACATATGGATCTTGTAACCTTACTCCGTCAGAATATTTTTTTAAGGCAACGGTAAGATTTCCTAGATACTCTTTTTTGTTATTTAATTTTTTGTAGGTCATAGCTATGTAATATCGATTTTCTGCAAGGTCATTTTCTTGTTCCTGTTTTTTAAATGCCTCGATTGCTTTTTGGTATTGATCTGTTTCTAAGTATAAAACACCTAAATGGAGATAATCAAATAAACCTGCATAATGGGTTGGGTTTTTAAATTGCTCTAAAATGATACTGATCGCTTTTTCTTTTTGACCCATGGATTTATAACATAATGCTCTGGCGATATGTAAATGGTAGAATCCGTTTTGGCAATGACCAATATCATAGTCGACTAGGCTATCTAGTAATTCGAGATCTTTTATAGCTCCCTCATAATCATTAAAAAACTGAAAGCGACACCAGCCGCGATAATCTAAATTTTCCTTAGGATTATAATACACAGCTTTATCCATCAAGGCTATCCATGTTATAAAATCACCACTTTTAAGATACGCTGTAGATTTAGCTTTATAGGCAAATGCAAAGCTAGAGTCTATAGCAAGTGCTTGGTCTAATGCTATCTGATACTCTTTACTAAACTGATAATGTCCGGCTCTTTTTTCGGCTGCGATGCAAGCCTCATATTTTAAATCATCACCAAAATATTTATAAGCCTGACAGTTAGGCTGTCCGTTTAATTGAGCGGTTATTAATAAGCATAAGAATAGGCATAAGATACTAAGGATGTTTTTCATGGCATTATTTCTATTAATTTTCCATTGTCTATTTTAAAAATCAGATATTGGTAATAGTCTTTGGTTTTTTCATTTTTGCTTTGTATTTCCCAGCCGTCTAAAGATCTTGTAAGTTCTAAAAGCTGGTTAGTAATTCTTTTATCAAATGACTGGCTAGTATAATTCTTATACGAACTGATTATTCTAAATCGTCCAGATTCTCCTTTACAATTGACAATAAAGCGTATTCTTATCCATCCACTTTGATTAACATCTACTTGTTTATATTGATCAAAGAAATGGTTGACTAGCATTATTTTTTCACCCTTATATTGCATCCCTTCTTGAAGATGAAAGTATTGATTTACATTTTTTTCTTTATTGCAAAGTTGGAAATTAGTAGAATCTAATTGTTCATTAAAAACGGAGTCGCCTACCCATCGCAGATATTTATCAGATTGCCCTTTTTCAGAACAGCCTATTAGAAAGAGCAAAAGCAATAGGCTTGGAAATAATCTCATCTTGTAATTGTATGTATTAATAGTACGTATTATTTGTGGAAAACTTTAGATGTAAACGCTCATTTACAAATGATTAACAAAGTGATATAGTGTCATGTGTATATTTTATGATTTGTTATATATCGCAAGGAAAGGTTATCATAATTTTCTAGTTTTAGGAAGTAAGTTATTGCTTCTTACCCAGTTCTCTATTACTTCTACTTCAGACTTAATGTTGACCTTTATGACTTGAGGGAAATGTTGATCTTTGACGTGTAGTATTATTCTGTCAGGATTAATAGAGTAATCTATAATCTTTGCTCGGTGTTTTGATTTTTCGGAATACTGTTCTTTAAATTGTAACTCTATGGGTGGTAGATATTCTATATTTCTTCTAAACTTAAAACGGTCGCCTATCAGAATTATGGAATATTGAGTAAGGATGACATTCGCTTTATCAAATTCGTAACTAACAAATGACATATTAAAGTTTCTCAGGCTAGGTAGTCGGACATTAGCATTATAAAATAAGATAAGATAAGGCCCCTTTATAGCTTCACAAACTTTGCTTCCTTTAGAGTAGTGGTAGTAAGTCATATAGTAAAAGATCCAATAGAATAGTATGCCCATAAGTTTTTTTATCAGCAGAAATAAGGAACTAATAGATGAGGGTATAATCCGAGATTGGTTTCCAAATAAAATATATAGAATAGGAATTATAAAACCTAAGACTAACAGAATCGAAACATAATTCCGAGGCTCGGTTTTCCAAAATTGAAAGAATGTTTTACCTCTATATTTCTTTAGGATCTAGTATGGTTTTATCACCTGGACATCCTTTGCTTTTTTTAGGATCGGTTTTACGGCATCTTTTATTTCTTTCTCTAAAATGTGGAGTAAGCGTCTTTTAGTAAAATTAAGATGAGTAATGACACCTATCTCTCTGACAGGAATAGGGCTTTCTATTTTATATAAGTAGTCTGGATTGATGAGATTTTTATGTAAGCTAGCTAGTCTGGGTAGTAGTGTAATCCCTTTATTCATATTTACCAGTTCGATCAGGGATAGTATAGATCCGCTTTTAAAATCTAAATTGTGATTAGATTTTTTAATCTTTTTTAGATGACATATTTTTTCTATCTGACTAGTTAAGCAATGGCTTTCTTCTAGTAACCACAGTCTATTTATATCGATATCATCGATTTTGTATTTTTTTGTTTTTCTGTTTTTTCCACTGGCATCATAGACTAAAAAATCTTCATCAAAAAGATTTTTCTGCACTAGGTCCTTAGACTTAAGAGGTAGAGATAAAATCCCGATATCTAAATCTCTATTCTTTATACGAGTGATTATTTCATCAGTGGTAATCTCGTTTATGGTAAATTGAATATTGGGGTAACCCGATACAAGTTTATTTATAAAGAGCGGAAACAGGAATGGAGCAAGAGTAGGGATAATACCTATTTTTAGAGTCCCATTAAACTGCTGATCACTTTCTTGTACGAGCTCTTGTAGATTTTCAAATTCGCTATAGATAACTTTTAGCTGAGTAATAAGAAGCTTCCCTTCTTGTGTGAGTTTTATAGGCTTAGACTTCCGATCGAAAAGCTGTCGATTAAACTGTTGCTCCAGTTTTTTTATCATGGTACTGAGGGTGCTCTGGGTGACAAAGCACAGATCAGCGGCATCGCTAAAGCTACCTGCCTTTTCTAAAGCGAGGACGTATTTTATCTGCGTAGTTGATATTGAAGAAATCAATAGTTATATAAATTATATAGTTATTATAAATACATAAATAAGACGATCTTTGCACTTTACAAAATATAAGAATAGAAATATGGACAATAAAGATGGAGATATAAGTAAATGCCCATTCCATAATGGAACGATGGGAGTACAAAAAACTTCGGGTGGAGGTACTACTAATAGAGACTGGTGGCCTGGTCAGCTTAAGCTTAATATTTTAAAGCAGCATACAAGTAAAACTAATCCTATGGATGAGGGTTTTGATTATGCTCAGGCTTTCGCCGAATTAGACTACGACGGTCTTAAAAAAGATTTGACTGCATTGATGACTGATTCGCAAGATTGGTGGCCAGCAGATTTTGGTCATTATGGACCTTTCTTTATCAGGATGACGTGGCATGCTGCAGGTACATATCGTATCGGAGATGGTAGAGGTGGAGGAGCTACAGGTCAGCAACGTTTTGCTCCATTAAACAGTTGGCCAGATAATGGTAATCTGGATAAAGCAAGAAGATTACTGTGGCCGATCAAGCAAAAATATGGCAATAAAATATCAT
>Ga0114957_1003716_pt1 | contig 13550 bp, 11 predicted proteins | sample BantaG_FD_87175 | JGI IMG/M metagenome (GOLD analysis project Ga0114957, IMG submission 87175) | Marine algal microbial communities from Bantry Bay, Ireland - BantryBay_4 metaG | ecosystem: Host-associated > Algae > Red algae > Unclassified | place: Bantry Bay, Ireland | collected 2014-11-21 | reverse complement strand
TCCTAGATTGCCAATTCTCCTCTGACGAACGGTTCTCCCGGCTTCGAAGTTGATTTTTTCGCCTGCCTCCGCATGGATAGAGGCATGCAACTAAAAAGGACCCTCCCCCTCCTCGGCCTTTGTTTGGCCTGGAGTCTCTCCATTCCGTTCGCGTCGGCTCAAGGCCAGCGAATCGAAGACCTTGGTGACTATTTGCGAAAGCAAACAAGCTATCAAAATGCCTCCGCGACCTCGAAGCTCGGAACGCTAAATTCTTTGGTGAACAGCAAGCAAATCTCACCCGAACAAGCGTCGACGGAAACCCGCCGCGTCTGCCTAGATCATATCGCTCAACGTCGGCGCGAACGCTTCAACCAATACCTGCGTCAGCCGGCGGTAAAACGGAGCCAACCCGAATCTGTGCCGGGCATGTACGAGTTCAAAATCGTGGCCGAAGCCGAGATGGCAGCGTGGTCCGAATTGAGCTCGCAAGCCGGAAGTTGGGGGCGCATTGAGTTGCCGACTGATATTCTCGACCGCACCGTGATGCGCATGTTTATCACCGATCCACGATCGACTATCGGCACCCCGCGCGACCGCCTCAACATGCTGGCCGACTTCAAACGAAAAGGCCTGTGGAGCGACCTGCTGGAGCAAACCACGATGTACGAATTCGCGGTCTCGACCGAACTCGAAGTGCTCGATTTAGAGCCGATGGCCCAATCGACGAAAAAGTTAGAGTTGATTAAAGAATACATTGGCAAAGGATTGATCAGTCCCGACGACTACACCCAAAGCCTCGAGCGTAATGCGATGATGCAGTACATGGCCTTTCACCCAACTTACTATGCGAGCCCCGCCCCAGAACGCCTCAAGATTCTCGGCAGCCTGACCAAACGCGGCCTGCTTTCCAGTGAAAGCCGGAGTTACCTCGAAATCCCCGTCGCGGTTGCGGCATTGAACCAAAAACCTGGCTTTTCAAAGGGAAGTAGCCGTGATAAGCGGCGTGCGATCCGAAGCCTCGAAAGCAGCGGACAGATTGACTACGCCTCCGTGGAACCCATCGAACGCATTGTAGGCATTCGCTAAATTAGGACGATCATGATATCCATCAAATTATTTTCTTTAGGCCGCACGACAACAGCCCACGGCTTTGCACCGCGCTCGATCACCATGTATGCATCGGCTTTGCTGGCGCTTTTATGCCTTTCAAACGACTGCTTCGCGCAAAAGATACAGAACATTAACTCCTATCTCTCAAGTAGACAGGACTACGTCGAAGCCGAGCCGATTCACCGCTTGGTCAAGCTCGCAAGCTTGCTTCGCGACGACAAGGTAACCCAGAAGCAAATCAACGTCGAAGTGCGTAAAAATGTCATCCAGCACATCGCCAGCTCACGCCTGCGTGGCAGTGGTGCCATGGGCATGGATGCCGCGGAAGAAGAGCTCTACAAGCAAGCCGCAGTTTTCTATGATCAACGCCGCATGGACGATCGCTTTAGTGGAAATTTCGCTACCGCCGGTCAGGCCTCGGTCATGGGCACCGACAGCACCAGCATGGAAGAATTAAAGAAACTTCAAGAGCAACAAAAGGCGGCGGAAGACTTGAGCAAAACTCAAATGGGCCTGATGGCAGAAATCGGCGCCTGGGCAAATCTGAAGAATCTGCAGCGCCCCGAAAATCCACTTGGGAACTTAGAGCTTCCGGATGATGTCATGAACCAAACCGCGATCAAAACCATGTTGATTGATCGGCGATACCTCAACGGCTCCCCGAGAACTCGGCTGCGGGTTCTTTCCGAGTTAAAAGGCGGCATGATCTGGAGCCGGATGCTACAGCAATGCGCCCACGCGGAGTTTTCCCGCATGCTCGAACTCGACACCGGTATGCTACCACGACGGATGGCGGCAGAAATGCGCCTTACCCTCTTACAACAGTACATGCAGCGAGGTCTGGTCGCCTGGAGCAAGTACGCCTCCGGCATCGAAGAAACCGCTTTGGTGGAAATCATGGACCTGAGCCCGGAGTACCAAGAGGCAAACACACTTGGCAAATTGAAGTTCCTGCACGAGTTACACCGGACCTTCAAACTCTCAAAACCCACAAAAAGTCGCTACGAAATCCCTCTGGCCATCCAACACCTCCGCAGTATCCCTGGATTTGCCGGTCTGGATGACCGAGGAAAACGGCTCGAAATCAAGAAACTCGAGCGCGCCAAGACGATCGAATACATTTCGATCCCTTATATTGAAAAGGCTTTGGCACTTCGGTGACCTAGATACGCCTATTTGCAGTCAAATACACCGAATACACTCTGATTTTAAGCCGATCATCTCGTGTCCGGTCTCGACGCCCTCAGTCGAGCCATTCGCGTCGGTCAGACAAGAAATCGGAGAGGTCCTACTCGTTACGTTTGAGGGTTGCAAAACCGCCGAAAATGTAAAAGTATGGCCGAAATTTAATACAAAAAAGGAAACATAGAGATCGTCATGAAAAAGATCCTTAAACAAACATCAGGATTCGCAGTTTGCGCATGCCTCGTTCTCGCGAGCGGATGCCGTAGCACCACCGTCGATGACGGCTATTACTACTACGAAAACCCAACCGACGCAGCACCTCAGCTCAACGCTCCTGTTGGCTCACGTGATGGCGTCGTCAATTATGGAACCACCGGCATCAACGGTCAGACCATGCAACCAGCTAGCTTGAGCACAACTCGCCTTGCGGCTCCTACGGCGATTGCAAACGCGTCGACCCGCGTCGCACCGTATACCCCACCGGGATACACTGCGTCAGCTACACAAACTGCGTCAGCTACACAAACTGGACCAGCTACGCAGTACGTTCCACCAAGCGCTGCTCCTCGTGCGATTGTGTCGAACCCAGCGGTTTTCAACGAGCCAGCCGAACTTCTTCCTCCACGCATCACGGTCGTTCCTGCAGCTAGCTCGACCCGAGTTACTAGTGTTCCAATGCCAACCCAACCGGTTAGTGCACCTGCACGCAACTGGAACCCAGGCACGATTGAGCCAGCACAACTTGCGCCAGCCGCAGCAGCTACCACACCGGTTCAGACCTACACCTCTGCGGGACGTTCCGACACGCGCAGCATGGATGCTGACCAAGGCTTGCCGCCAAACGCACGCGCAGGCGAATGCTTCGCGCGCGTTTACCAGCCACCTGTCTACGAGACCACCCAAGAACGCATCTTAGTATCAGACGAATCAGAGCGGATGGAAATCATTCAAGCCAAATACGAGTGGGTAGAAAAAGAAGTTCTCGTGCGTGAAGCATCTGAGCGCCTCGAAGTCATTCCAGCCAAATACAATACCGTCACCGAGCGGGTTGAAGTCAAACCAGCTTCTACGAAAGTGGAAGAAGTTCCAGCTCAGTACAAAACCGTCACCGAGCAAGTCTTGGTCAAAGCGGGTCACACCGCGTGGAAAAAAGGTCGCGGACCAACCCAACGTCTTGATGGCGCAACTGGCGAAATCATGTGCTTGGTAGAAGTTCCACCAGAATACAAAACGGTTACCCGCCAAGTATTGGTTTCTTCCCCGACAACCCGTCAAATCGAAGTGCCTGCTGAATACGAAACCATCACCAAAACCGTGATGACCCAACCACCAACAACCAAGACCATCGTGATTCCTGCAGAGTACGAAAAGATCCGGGTTCGCGAAATGGTTAGCCCTGAGAGCAAACGCTCGATTCCAATTCCAGCGCGTTACGAAACGGTTGAAAAGCAAGTCCTCAAAACCGGTGGCAAAACCATCTGGCAGCGCGTTCTCTGCGAAACCAACCTGACCAATCCAGTCATCTCAAGCATCCAAACTGCGTTGCTTGCTAAAGGCTACGACCCAGGACCGATCAACGGCCAAATGGGTGAATTCACCGTGAAGGCGATCTCTGATTACCAACGCGATCAAAACCTTTCGGTTGGTGGACTCACCATCGAAACAGCAGATCACCTCGGCGTTGCGTACTAAGCGACATTCGAAAGAACATCTGTAACAGCAAGCGCTGCCATTGAATGGCAGCGCTTCTTTTTTGCCCTGCCATTGAATGGCAAAAGGTTCGTGCGCAATAAAGTGGATGAGGCCTCCCGCCTCAGGGCGGTTGAATGCGGTGGCTTTCTAAATATGGGCTTGAACAAACGCTTATCCGTTCCGGCGGTTGGAAACCGCCGCTCCTTGGGCTGTGCCATTCATCAGCCTTGCCAAACATCGTCAAACACGCCCTGAAAGGGCATGGTACGGCCAACCCATACACATCCAATCCGCCCAAATAATCAGCCTTGATTCCCGAGGCCATTCCGTCGCATCATGTGGGATATGATTGCACGACTCGGTTTACTCTCCCTCTTTATCTTCAGCAGCCTTGCGGCCAGCATCGCGAGCGCGGCGGAAAAGCCTCTTAACCATCTTAACCATCTTAATATTGTCTTCCTTTATGGAAACCGGAGCCACGGATCAGGTGCACATGAGTTCCGTGCGGGCAGCATGCTCTTGGCCAAAGACCTAAACCGCCAAAAGAAAATCGCTATCAAGGCGACGACCTTTTCGAACTGGCCGAAGGATGAATCCGTTCTCGATGCCGCCGACGCGATCATCTTTTACAACGACGCGACCCAAATCATTGATGGAAATTGGGAAAAAGTAAACGCGCTCGCGAAAGCGGGCAAAGGCATCATGCTCATGCATTATGCAGTGCATCCGAGCGAAAAAAATGGCGAAGAATTCTTTAAGCCTTGGGTCGGCGGCTACTTCAAAAACGGCCAGTCGGTGAACCCTTTTTGGTCGGCCAAGATCAAGCCGCTGGCGGGGCACCCAACCTCTCGCGGTGTCGATCCGGTTGAGACCATCGACGAGTTTTACCACAGTCTCGAATTCTGTAGTGACTGCAAGATTCATAAAATTGGAGTCGCGACTCCGACGAAAAAGAACCTGCTCACCATCAACAATTTGTGGACCACCTCAGGACAAGACAGCTTGGGTAAAGAGCAGCTGTTGCTCTGGGGCATGGATCGTCCGGACGGCGGTCGGGGCGCTGGATTTACCGGCGGACATTTTCACCACAATTGGGCCTTTAACGAGCTTCGTCAGTTGGTGCTCAACACAATCGTTTGGGTGGCGGGCGGCGAGGTTCCGGCGGATGGGGTTGACGTAAACGATCTGACTGAAGACGAGCTAAACGCGAACCTCGACGACTATGGTGACCAAACCATTCGCCTCGCGGTACCAACAAAGGCGAATCGCCCCGAATTTACCCCGAACAAATACCTCACGCCGAAAGAGCGCCATGACGCGAAAAAAGCAACTCCAGCGTGGAACAAATTTCGCGGAAAAATCATCGGCGAACAGCTGATTGAAGCCGCACCTGCCTTGAGTAAATAACGCGGCTCAAAGAAGCAACCGACCCAGGTTTGGGAATCACCATATTATGCAATGCGGTGACATTGGCCGGTGGCGTAGTCCGGTGAATTTCTCCTCTAAGCCGCGTCGCGGCGACACCCAACCGGACAAAAAAAGGTACAAGCTTATGATAAACGATTTGAAGTATTTTTGGAGGTCTCGTTCTGGTGGATTTCAGGCATAACAGGACTTAAGCTGCGCGGGGCTAAGTCCTGCGCCGAGGTTCGACAGATTCCTCCTAGGCCTCACCTATAAGGCGCTCAGATATCTGACCTCTGGTTTCTGGCTTCTGGCTTCTGGCTTCTGGCTAAAAGAAGTGGCCATCTATAGTCAGATTTTGTAGAGTGACGCCATGTCCAGATACAGCATTGATGAATTCGTCGAAAAAACAAAACAGCGCGACCGAGGCCAAGGGCTCTTTGAGTTTGAAAGTGAGCGGATTCTCGAAGCTAATCTCGAGAACAATTTAGTCTGGACCAAAATGGGTTCGATGATTTCCTATCGTGGGCAGGTTAAATTCACCCGTGAGACTATCCTCGGCCAAGGCATTGGCAACCTGCTAAAGAAATCGCTGACCGGTGAAGGAGCAAGCCTCACCAAAGCGGAAGGGAGCGGGCAAGTTTACCTCGCGGACAAGGGCAAGAAGGTGACCATTCTCGAGCTTCAAAATGAAACCATCTTTGTCAACGGAAACGATGTCTTGGCCTTCCAAGAAAACATCGATTACAAAATCAGCATGATGAAAAAGGTTTCAGCGGTGTTGTCTGGCGGGCTGTTTAATGTGCGTCTACAAGGCTCCGGTATGGTGGCTTTCACCACGCATTATGATCCCATGACCTTGATGGTCACTCCGGGCAATCCCGTTGTGACGGATCCGAATGCGACCGTGGCTTGGTCCGGGAATTTGACGCCAACCTTCCAATCTGACGTCTCGCTAAAAACCTTTTTTGGACGCGGCAGTGGCGATTCGATCCAAACCCGATTCGAAGGCGAAGGCTTTGTCGTAGTTCAGCCTTACGAAGAAATGTACATGCAGCAGGTCACAAAATAATCGAGAGGGGATAGACATGAAAAATAATAGGGCAAAAAATAGTGAAGCTGAAAAAGATTGGAGAACCTTTCGCGACATGCTCCCAGAGCTCCGCGAACGATACATCACGGGGCTGAATAAAGAGATTCAAACCCAATTAGGTCAAGACATCACCGCGACGGAGATCTTCTGGAACTTAAAAGAATTTATCGATGAAAAAGCGATAACCCTCCAAGAATGTCTCGATGTGTTCAGCCGCTCCAATATGGATTTAAAAATGATGATGATGGTGAGCGTAGGCATGATGACGAATGAGGATCTCGATTTGTTTAGCGATGCGCTCGCGACAAGAATCAGAAATCATTGCGGCATCTAGCTCGCGGTGAACAGCTCGAATCCATCGCATACCCGCTATTCACCTTCAGGGAGCTTCAGACATCTCGATGATGAACCTTATCTGTGGGGCCAATGTAGATAGGATAGGTAGTTTAACGTTCCGGCGTACTTTCAGCACGCAACGGATTGCAAATTTCAAACCCCAGGCTGAAGCCTGGGACTTTTGAGTTCGATGCTTTCAGCATCTTATTCGGATATTCGAAACAAGGGCTCAACTTAACCGATTGTTTGTGAGCTCTAATACGCCCCCCACGCTGGAAGGCACCATATTTATATGAGGCATGGGCCAGCGCGAAGCCTCCCACCGGTGACGCCAATTGAACCATCCCATTTGAGTCACGAAGCGCCGCCATTTGATCGCCATGGATTCGTGATACTCTGTAATATATAGCAGAAATGACGGACGCTCGTCGGGAACCGACGGATTAGATATAGGCGGGGTTTCAACCCCCGTTACAACGGTCGCAAAATTCACGTCGGGAACCGACGGTTTAATATTTAGAGCTTCAACCTGCCCCACGTATTTCGAGGCTAAAATCGCAGGTGATTTTTTAAGTGCCTGGATTCCAGAGTCGCAGCACGACGGCATAAAAGAAAGAACTCCATCCTGACCCTCTTCAATTCAATCGTCGGTTCCCGACAAAAAAACTGCCAGCAAGGTCGAACCTTGTTGGCAGTTTGTGCATCAGCGATGTCGCTGAGCCGCAGGCAAAACCCGATGTACAATCGGTTATTACAAGCGGCTATTACAATCGGCTATTTCAAGCGCGACTACTTGCAAGCTGCTTTGAGGGCCGCCGCTTTGTCGGTTTTTTCCCAAGGGAAGGTCTTGCCGAGAGCCTTGCGACCGAAGTGACCGTAAGAAGATGTTTTTTCGTAAATAGGCTGAAGCAAGTTCAGGCCTTTTACGATTTCTGCCGGCTTGAGGCCAAAGGTTTTGCGAACCGCTTTCTCAAGTTTCTCTTGGCTTACTTTGCCGGTGCCGAAGGTGTCGACGAGAACGCTGACAGGCTCTGGATAACCAATCGCGTAAGCGAGCTGAACTTCAGCCCGGTCAGCCAATTTCGCCGCCACGATGTTCTTCGCAACATAACGCGCCATGTAGGCCGCAGAACGGTCTACTTTGCTTGGATCTTTCCCAGAGAATGCACCGCCACCATGACGGCCCATGCCACCGTAGGTGTCGACAATAATTTTACGACCGGTCAAGCCGCAATCGCCTTGAGGTCCACCCACGACAAAACGTCCGGTTGGATTGATGAGAAAACGGGTTTTCTTATCGATCATGTCCTGCGGCAAAACTTTAGGATCTTTAATGCAGTGCTTGATCAAGCCGTCGGCTAATTTCTTTTGCGAAACGTCTTCGGAGTGCTGCGACGAAAGAACGATAGTGTCGATACGAGTCGGTTTCCCGTCAACGTACTCAACCGTTACTTGTGATTTTGCATCCGGACGGAGGAAGGGCAACTTGCCCGACTTGCGAACTTTAGCCATCGATTCGGTCAAACGGTGCGAGTAAACGATGGCGGCTGGCATGAGCTCTTTTGTCTCATTGCTTGCGTAACCAAACATCATGCCCTGGTCGCCAGCGCCTTGCTCTTTGAACTTTCCTTTGCCCGCAGTAACCCCCTGAGCAATGTCAGGCGACTGTGGGTCAACCGCAACCATGACAGCGCAGGTTTCAGAATCAAAGCCCATCTCCGAAGAGGTGTAGCCAATGTCTTTAATTTTGCGACGGATGACTTTTTGATAGTCGATCTTTGCTTTGGTGGTGATCTCGCCGGCGACGACAATCATGCCTGTGGTGCACATGGTTTCGCAGGCAACACGGCTTTCAGGGTCGATCGCGAGTAGCGCGTCGAGGATCGCATCCGAGATACCATCGGACATTTTATCAGGGTGACCTTCGGTCACAGATTCAGAGGTGAAGAGAACTGAGCTCATGGGAAAATTTCCTTACATTCGTTTATTCGGATATCTGAATAGGTGTAGATGATGGGAAAACAAGCTTTTTTTAGCACGGGGTGCGAATTGAGCCCTGTTTTGTCGACACCTTCACGAGTTATAAAGTGGTAGAGGCGTCCCGCCTCTGGGCGGAAAGAGGAGTTATGCGTATGCCAACGTCGCGTATTCGGCACCGCCTTGAAAGGCGATGGTACAAATGAATGAGACAGAAACGTTTGATGTGCGTTGAACTCTTGTTTTGGATGCCGACGGGGACGTCGGCGCTCCCAGACTCCTCGTCCGGGATCAAATGCTGAAGGTGCTTTTCCTGTCCGTACCATTCCCTTCCAAGGGCGTGTTTGTGCCACCGCCTTTCAGGCGGTGATGAAAGTCGCTTTGGCTTCGCACAGTGGCGGGGCGCCTCTGCCACTTTAAATAGAGGCTTGGAATGAGACTGAAGCGTTTGATATGCGTTGAACTCTTGGCTTGGATGCCGACGGGGACGTCGGCGCTCCCAGACTCCTCGTCCGAAATCAAATGCTGATGGCGCTTTTCGTGTCCGTACCATGTCCTTCCAAGGCGGTGCCGAAAGTCGCTTTGGCTTCGCACAGAGGCGGGACGCCTCTGCCACTTTAACACGCTTCATACAGAACAGACTTAAAATGAGTCTGGCACCAATGGCACTTAGATAAGCGGTCCAGCGTATTTTTTTGCGTCATGTTACATCGTGGGAATCCGCCCCAAAGTGGGCGGGATATGGTAGCCCGTGTGCAAGGTCGCGAAGCGGCCGCAGCGCCGGGTTTAGTGCAGTCGTAATAGGCAACGAGGGGTAGGCTCTATATTAGAAGAGAACCCGAACCGAGGCGCAGGACTCAGCCCTCAGCCCCGCCCAGTTTGAATCCCGTTTGCATCCTGCTGTGCCCGGAATCCACTAAAACGAGACCTCCAAAATTAATAGGAATCGTTAGCCATACCCTTTTCATTCGGCTGGGTGTCGCCGCTACGCGGCTTAGAGGAGGAATCCGCCGGGACCACGGCCTCCTCACTTCGTTCGTCAACCATGGCTATCAATGGGTCAGCGCTACGCGCCTTTAGTCATCTGAATTTCCATTCGTTTTTGATACAAATCGGCTTATCTTAGTGCCATTGGAGTCTGACACTTTTCTAGGTTTTGCCACTCAATGGCAGACGTTTTTGCCGGCCTGCCACTCAATGGCGAACGGGCTTAAGCTTAGCTTACCGGTTTGCAAGGCATGGAACTGGCTGTGGGGCCGGCGTCTTCCTGCAGGTCCAGAGACTTTCAGGTGGCACATCGCCAAACCTTCCGATTGCACTTGAGCCAACGGGTCTTGGACGGTAGCGTTTGCCCCCCATGTACAAACGTATCTCCGTCCTTCTTAGTCTGCTTAGCCTTGGCCTTTTTTCTTCTGCTTATTCTCAACCAACGGACCAGCCAACGGAGCTGGATGGGAAGGCATTTCGGCTTGTCTGGGCTCAGGATCAAAAAGATTCTCGTGATGTGTACGGCGTGGTGAGCCAATCGGCTTTGATGAAATTTGACTCGACGGTTGGCAAAGAAGAGGTCCTGGTTTCGACCGAGAGTAGCTATGGGAATCCAACTCTTTCGCCGGACGGGGAATGGGTGATTTGGTCCGATCGAGTCTTAAACAAAATTTTCAAAATACCGTTTGCGGGTGGCGAGCGGAAAGAAGTTGCCACGGGATTTGCCGCTGAAGTTTGGCGTGATCCCAAAACGGGGGAAGACACGGTGTTCGTTGCGAATGATCCAGAGGGCTACATAGGGCTACCAGCATGGGGACGGATTGAGCGTACTCCCCTGCACCGTGAAGCGCCGCTAGAAAAGTTTTGGGACGGCACGCGGACCATGGCGAACAACTTTCAATTATCCAAAGATGGGAAGGTGGCGTCGGGTCAATTCCCTTGGCCGCTTGGTGGGATTGCGGTGATGGAAAAGCAGCGATGGTTTCCGCTGGATCGCGGGTGCTGGCCTTCTCTCGCTCCGGACAACAGTTATATTTTCTGGCAGTTCGATGGGGTTCATAAAAATATCGTTTTGCAAGATCCGGTTACCCGAAAAGAGTGGGTGGTAAATTTAAATGGCGCGCCGGGGATTCATGGCTTTGAGGTGTATCATCCGCGCTGGTCGAATCACCCGCGCTACATGGTGTTCACCGGTCCCTACCGCGAAGGTCGGGGCGGCAATCGAATTATTGGTGGGGGCCCGGCGGTGGAGGTATTCATCGGAACTTTTGCATCTGATTTTAGTCGCATGGAAAGCTTTCGACAGATCACGCAAAATGAGACGGCTGACTTCTTTCCAGATCTCTGGGTGGAGGGCGGGGGCGAGGTTATTTCTGAGCTGCCGCAGCGGACTGAATTCAAAGCGCAGAGTGGTGCGGATTACAGCCTCTACTTTGGCTGGAAAAATGCGAAGGCAGATAACCGAGGTCCCGACGGGCGCTCGCTGAAAGAATTCGTTCTCTATGACAAAGCCTACCTCGGGCCGAACCACGAGCTGGTGCTGCGTGGGCGTGGTGGACATGCGAATCCAATGGGCGATCATTTTGCTCTCCGCGAAACCGTGGGACGCACCCAGGGCTTTAGCTTCGAAGGCGTATTTACGACCTCGAAACAAATTCAGACCGGTCGCATGTTCGGCTACACCCAACGCAGCGGGCATGGAAATGTTTACTTCGAGCAACAAGGCGAACAGGTGTTTGTTTATATGAATGTGGTGGGAGAGCCGGTGCGTTTTCCGGTAGGGAAGATCAAGCTTGGCGAACCACTGCATCTCGTCGTTACGGTGAAAGACACAACCTGTCATGCTTGGTTGAACGGTAAGCTGTTTGAAAAGGAGCTATTGGGAAGACCCTTCTGGGGGCAAGGCTCGCTGATCTGGGGAGAGCAACAAGGCTACGGTCTCCCCTGGGAAGGTAGCGTGTCGCATATCCGGCTGATCACCCGTCAGCTCCAGCCCGATGAAGTGAAAGAACGGTACGCAAAGATTCAAAAAGAACTCGCGAATCGTTTGGTCCCAAAGCAAGCGCGGGTTCGGGCGAAGTTGCTCGAGACCAGTTCCGTGTCGACCCCAGAAAAAATCGCGCCGTATATCAACAATCTTAGCGCGGGCGAGTTTGAGGTCGTCGAGGTTCTATCTGGTGAGTTCGAGCCAAAACGATTTGCGGGTTACTCATTTAGCATTTTGAATCGCAAACTAAACCCGGACCATCCGGCGAAGCTTGGCGACATCTACACCCTCGATCTTGAAGCCTTTGACGAGCAACCTCAGCTACGCTCTGAACTGAAGTCGAACGACCTCGAAGACATCGATTTGCCGGCCTATTTGGTTCTGCCCTAAAATTGATCCCTTGCGTTGCCTGAAAACCAGACGTATGCTGTCACCACCACCACCTTGCGATCCAGGGGCCGAATGGTTCGGCTTCCGTCGCTGAACATTCGCATCACGTGAAGACGTCGATTCGAAGTAACCAAAGGAACAACATGGATGATATTATCGAACGCGCAAAGCGCATCGTACAAGCTCGGGCCAATCAGGCCTTGGGCAAGCTGGAAAACTCTGAGTGGTTTGAACGCGACGAAGACGGAAACCTCACGGTCAATGTAACCACCTTTCAACGTGTGTCTGAAAAAGTGACACAGCAGGTGAAAGATGCCGCGAAGAAGACCGCTTCAGAAACCGCAGAACGAGCCAAACAGGCGACGGACCCCTCTCGTCAAACTCCCCATCAAACGGGAAAAGGATCAAAAACAGCCCCACCTTTTGCTCGGGACGCGTTTGCTCGCGACGAAATGGGTTCGAGTTGTGGCCAGTCTGAAGATGCGAAGGAGAACTGGAGCGAGCCGGCAACCCGCCGCTTGCTGAATCTTTTTCACGAGCAGGAAAAACTGCTCGCGCTTCAACACCTTACCAATCGGCAGGCTCTTTCCGCAGTGGAAGCGGGAGAATCAGAGCGTGCCTTTCGCTTGCTGCAAAAAAACGTGGCTCGGGAAGAAGAGTTGGCCAGGCTTACGGAGCAAATGGAATTAGCCATTGAGCAAGTTGACTAGTTGGGAATTTTTAGCCTTGCGTTGCCAACGTTGCACTTGAGACCCACCCATGTGGGATACGCCGTCGCGATGAGCGTGATCGAACGTCGAGAGCCGACGCTTCAAGCTACAAAACGGATTACGGGCTAAAGCCCTCTTTTGATAAACCGTCAGTTCCTGACGACGATGGCTCGGACATTTTAACGGGGGTTGAAACCCCCGCCTAGGATAAGCCGTCGGTTCCCGACGAAACTCCAGCTGCAACACCTTCAATTTTTTAAATAATCTTACCTGAAACTTCATGACAAGGTTTCAACTGTTTCAACCGCTAAGCGAAGCGCGGGAGGAGCCCACTGTGTAGTGCATAGGAGGAATGACGTCGCTTGTCGGGAACCGACGGTATAAATATAGGCGGGGGTTTCAACCGTCATGCGAAGCGCGGGAGGAGGCGGCACTGTGTAGTGCATAGGAGGAATGACGTACGCTCGTCGGGAACCGACGGTTTAAATATAGGCGGAGGTTTCAACCGTCATGCGAAGCGCGGGAGGAGGCGCACTGTGCAGTGCATAGCAGAAATGACGTACGCTCGTCGGGAACCGACGGATTAAATATAGGCGGGGGTTTCAACCCCCGTAAAATGGGTCGATATTTCACGTCGGGAACCGACGGTTTATCATGAAAGGGCTTTAGCCCGCCCCACGTATTCAAGGCCCAAAAT